>Ga0335069_10005663_pt1 | contig 18311 bp, 17 predicted proteins | sample Lox_Sample_11_FD_206714 | JGI IMG/M metagenome (GOLD analysis project Ga0335069, IMG submission 206714) | Soil microbial communities from Loxahatchee National Wildlife Refuge, Florida, United States - Lox_Sample_1.1 | ecosystem: Environmental > Terrestrial > Soil > Wetlands | place: USA... | reverse complement strand
TGGTCGAGCATCAGATCGCCGACCACGAGCAGCCGCACTCGCGCGAAGCGCCGCAGCAGCGCGTCGAAGCGCTGCGGGCTAGTCGCTTGCGCCACGATTGGTCTCGTTTGCTGTCATCAGGCTCTCTGGCCCTGCGCCGCGGCCATAGAGGGTGATGCGCGCATTGCCCACTTGCGCACGGTCTCGTAGACCTCGGCGACCGCCGCGTCGCTCATTTCAGGATAGAGGGGGAGTGCCAGCACCTCGCGCGCTGCGGCTTCTGCCACCGGAAAGTCGCCGGGGCGATAGCCGAGATGCGCAAACGCCGGCTGCAGATGCAGCGGCACCGGGTAGTGGATTGCGGCGGCGATCCCGCACGCATCAAGGTGCGCTTTGAGGGCGTCGCGCCGAGAGCAGCGCGCGACGTAGAGGTAATACACATGCTCTCGACCAGCCGCCGTGATTGGCGGGCTGATGCCCGGCAGATCACGTAAGGCGTTGTCGTACATCTGAGCGATGGCGCGTCGCCGCACGTTCCACTGCTCCAGGTACCGCAGCTTCACCGACAGCCACGCCGCCTGCACACCGTCGAGCCGAGCCGTGAAACCGACCATGTCGTGCATGTACTTCTTGTGCTGCCCGTGGTCCCGCAAGAGCGCGACGCGTGTCGCCAGATCGGCGTCGCCGGTGGTGATCGCACCCCCGTCGCCCAGTGCCCCGAGGTTCTTGCTCGGATAGAAACTGAAGCAAGCGATGGCAGCGAGACTGCCGGCGCGGCGCCCGTGGTAACGTGCCCCATGCGCCTGCGCCGCGTCTTCGACGACGACTGCGCCGGTCTCCTTCGCCACTGCGGCGATTTCGTGCATTGCCGCGACTTGTCCATACAAGTGAACGGGGATGACGGCGCGAACATTATGGTGCTTTTCGATTGCCGCACGCAGCGCTGCTGGGTCAAGCGTGAGCGTTTGCGGTTCAATGTCGACGAACACTGGCCGCGCTCCCGTGTGGCACACGGCTTCAGCCGTACCGATGAAGGTGAACGCCGGGAGAAGGACACTGTCCCCCAAACCGACTCCTAGGGCGCGCAAAGCAAGGGCGATGGCCTCGGTGCCGCTGCCTACGCCGAGCGCGTGTGGAACCTCGCAGTACGCGGCGAACTGCCGTTCGAAGGCCGCCAACTCGGGGCCCAATACAAACGCAGAGCTCTCCAGGACGCGGCGGAACGCTTCGACTAGCTCATCGCGCAGTGCGGTGTGCTGGGCGCGCAGGTCGGCCAACGGAATGCGCATAGACGCGGGCATAGAAGAGGGACCGTCGAAAGTCAAAAGAGTCTGGCTTTGCGCTTTCCCCTTTCCGCTTTGAACTGTTGCCGGTGGTTCGTTACAGTCCGCGCACATGAAGATCAGCGGCTTCACCTTCGTGCGCAACGCCATTGATCTCTACTACCCGGTCGTCGAATCGATCACTTCGATTCTGCCCATCGTCGACGAGTTCGTCGTCGCAGCTGGTGATTCGACCGACGGTACGACAGAGTTGCTCCGCACCATCAAGGACCCCAAGGTCAAAATCATCGAGACGGTGTGGGACAAGAACCAGTTCGTGCACGGCGCCACCAACGCGCAACAGACGAACATCGCTCTCGATGCATGCAGCGGTGACTGGGCGTTCTACTTGCAAGCCGACGAGGTCGTGCACGAGGACGACTTGCAACCGTTGGTCCAGCGGATGCACGCCTGCCTCGACGATCGGCGTGTGGAAGGACTGCTGTTCGACTATGTGCACTTTTTCGCCGACTACGATCACTACCAGATCGCCCATGGCTGGTACCGCCGCGAGGTGCGAATCGTGCGCAGCGGTATTGGCGTACGTTCGTGGAAGAGCGCGCAGGGCTTCCGCCGCAACGGCCAGAAGTTGCACGTAGCGCTCGCCGGCGGGCGCATCTACCACTATGGCTGGGTACGACCACCGCGCAACATGACGCGCAAGGCACACGCCTTCAACACCATCCACGCGGGCCCGCAGCAAGCGAATGCCTGGTATCCGGATCTCAATCGCGAGTTCGACTTCGGCCAGCTGCATGGCCGGGCGCGCTTCACGGGCACCCACCCGGCCGTGATGCGTGCGCGTATCGCTGCCAAGGACTGGGAGGTGCAACCCGGGAACAGCATCCAGCGGCACGATCAGCTCGGCAATCGTGTGCTGACGTTCATCGAAAACCGCGTGCTCGGCTTCCGCCTGGGTGAACACCGCAACTACATTCTGTTGCCGTCGTAGGGCCTGCGGCCAACGTCATTTCCATGGCCCCTGCCGTTGTCGCTGCGGCTTTACAAGCGCGTCCGCTCGAGCTCGCGCAACAGTCGCAGGAGCTGGGGTCCGATGACGTCCACCGCGTACCGCGCCCGGCAGGCGCGGTCAGCTTCTTCCCTGCGCCGATCGACGACGGCATCCCCTAAAGCCCAGATCTGCGCCAGCGCCTCCGCCAGCTTCTCGGGGGAGAATGCGTCGCAGACCCAACCGAAACGGCCGCCGTCGAGGATCTCCATTGGACCGCCATGATCGGGTCCGACGAGCAGGAGACCATGCGCTGCCGCCTCCGGGAACACCATGCCGAACGGTTCGTCGACCGGAAGCAAAGCCAACGCGTCGCAGGCGGCGTAGACGGCACGCACCTGCTCGTCGCTCAGATAGCCGTGGAAGCGAATCGCGTCCGCCGGGCAGATCTCGCGCGCCAGGTCTTCGAGGCGCCGGCGATGGTCGCCATCGCCGACGACGTGGAGCTGCGCCGTCGCGCAGGTTCGTTGCCGGAACCGCGCGAAGCCGCGCAGCACGGTGTCGATGTTTTTCGGACGCTGCAGTCGCGAGTGGACGAGAATCTTGAGACCGCTGCGGTCGAGGCCGCTGCGATGTGCTACCGCCGTCGGAAAGCGAACGATCGGCGGTATCACCTCCTCACGACAGCGCCCGTAGATTCGTCGCGCGTTGTCACGGCTGAAAGCGCTGATGGCGTATACCTCGTCGAGCCGCGCGATGCTGCGCAGATCGAGCGCCCGACGCGCCGGTGATGGGTTGCCGTGCTGCAATCGCTGGGCAAACGGCGCGCACATGTCCTCGATACCCCTGCCGCCTGTTTGTTCCACGCGCGCCGTCATCACCGGGTTGGCATCGCGCAGATACAGGGTGCGCGGCGGCTCGTTGCATTGCCAGACTGTGCGCGCCCGAACGCCACCGACGCCGAGCATCGTGCTGCACGGGTAGTTGTGCGCTAGAACGACATCGCAGTTGGTGAAGCATTGCGCGGCACGCTGGGCGCGACGCTTGAGTTTGGCGATGCGTGTCCACGCGCTGAGCAGATCGCTCCAATGGCGCTTCGGAACCGTCGTGATCGGTATGCCGGTGAGCAGACCCTGCCAACGCGCGGCGTCGAAGGCGAAAGTGACGAGCTTGACTTCGATGGCGTGGGCTTGGAAATAGGCAGCTTGCCTGGCCGCGAGCAATTCCGCTCCGCCCACGGCCACGAAGCTCGGTTGAAAGACGCCCAATCGCATATGAAAGACACCGTCGCGGTCCGTGAGGCCCTACTTGTGCACGCTCCCTCCGATCAGGCCGGAGCCTATTCGTACACGGGCCGCCTCGCCGGCGCCAGCACCAGCGGTGCCAGCACCACGGGCGTGCGCCCCGTAGAATGAGCGGAATGGGATGGGAGCGGCACGTATGCGCATCGGCATCGACGCGACGACGGCGGCACAGACGCGCATCGTTGGGATCTCGCGCTTCATTGTCAACCTGGTTGCGAACCTCGTGGACGTCGATCCGGACAGCGACTACTACTTGTTCTACAGACCGCGTGCCCTGAAGCGGCCACGCTGCATTTGGCGGCCGAACAGCAACCGGTTTCGGATCCGCATCTTGCAGGAGCCATTCAACCGCCGCCTGTTCCGCCGCCTCGATGTCTTCCACGCAACCTACCAACGCCTCCCGACGTACCACGATCTCGTGCCGTACATCGGTTCGCTGCACGACATCTTCTACCTGTCGCAGCCGGAGATGGGCTCCGCGCGTACGCGCGGACGATGGCAGGCCCGCTATCGCGACGTGGCGGAGCGTTCGCGTCTGGTTATGACGCTGTCCGAATTCTCGAAGAATGAAATTGTCCGGTTGCTAGGCACTCCACCCGAGAAGGTGCGGGTGGTGCCGCTGGCCGCCGGACCGGGGTACGTGCCACGCGACGAACGCAGCGTCGCGGCGTTGCGCTCGCGGTATGGACTCGATCAACCGTACATCTTGTACGGTGGCGGCTTCGGCCGACGCAAGAACATTGTCGGCGCGTTGCGTGCATTTGCGCGCGCCCTACCACGCTTGCCGCACGATACGTGCCTCGCGATCTCCGGTACGGGCGGACCGATGGAGGGGGAAGCGCGTGCGTTCATCGAGGTGGCGCGGATCGCCGACCGCATCCAGTTCCTCGGCTTTGTTGCCGATGAAGACTACCCCGGGCTGATGAGTGGCAGCGTGCTCTATTTCTTCCCGAGCCTGCTGGAGGGATTCGGCTTGCCGGCACTGGAGGCCATGGCATGTGGCGCTCCCGTCGTAACTTCATCGACTACCTCTCTGCCTGAGGTATGCGGTGACGCCGCCGTGTTGGTCGATCCGTCCGACGATGCCGCGATGGGAGACGCCCTGGTCGAGGTTGCACGGAACGCAAGGCTGCAAGCCACCCTCCGCGAAAAGGGGCTCGAGCGCGCCAAGCTGTTCACATGGCGGCGGGTTGCGGAGCTGATGGTCGGACTCTACAGAGAAGCAGCGCGCTGATGAGCCTCGCCAAAATCGTTCGAGAAATACGCCGAATGCAGTGGCGTATGTTGCGTGGCGGACCTGGTCGGCGGCCCCGCGTGCTCACGGCGTCGACCCTCAATGGCCGGTTGTCGTTCAGCAACATGGACATCACCATTGCCCGGCAACTGTTCTTCGAGCGTGCTTGGGAGTTCGAGCTGATCACGCGCACGATGGCGTACTTGCGGGAGCACGGCTACCTCGGTCCCGGTCCGGGCGACGTGATGCTCGATATTGGAGCGAACGTTGGCATGATCTGCATCGCCATGCTCAAGCACGGCTACTTCCGCGAAGCGCTCGCTTTCGAACCGGCGGGCGATAACTACGCCTTGCTCGAGCGCAACATCCGGCAGAATCGGATGGTGGGAGCGATTCAGCCCTACCAGTGCGGCTTGTCGGATGTCGCCGGCGAGATGCTCATGGAATTGTCGGAGTGGAATTTCGGCGATCATCGCATTCGCGTCTCTTCAACGCCGCCACCGGGACAGCAGGGTGAGGAAGGTCGGCGCACCGTGCGTGTTCCCGTGCGTACGCTCGACGATGTCTTGGCGGATACGGGAGCCGTCGCGCCCGAGCGCATCGGTTTGCTCTGGGTCGATATCCAAGGACACGAGGGGTACCTGTTCAAAGGTGCGCGTCGGACCTTGGCGCGCGGGATGCCCGTCGTCAGCGAGTTCTGGCCGTACGGTTTGCGCCGTGCCGGGTTCGATCCGCAATCGTTCACCGCAATCGTCGCGTCCACCTTCACGCATCTGGTGCATGTCGATCTGACGGCCGACCGCTGGGAACGGCGCCCCATAAATGCGATTACCGAGATGTTCGATCCCTATCCCGGGCCGGATGATGGTCAGGAGATCATTCTCCTGTCCGAACGCGCCCGTTCGTAGGGCGCGATTCAGATCGGTATCAACGTGCGGTCGGGATCGCGTGGGTGACCTTTGCCGCCGCCGTAGCGCGGCGGACGATACAGCTCGATGACGCTGCGGGCGACGACGCGTCCGCGCACCTCCGCCGCGTCGACGAAGAAGGAATTGGTTCCGGAGCTGTCGCAGCCGACAAGGGTGTATCCCTTGGCGTCTCCAAGGTTGGCGAGCGCGAGCAGGCTGGCACCGAAGTAGTCCGTCCCGCTCCAACGGAAGTCTGGGTCGTACGGCATGACGCGGCTTTCGGTTGGCGGGATACTTGCGTTGTACTCGATGACCACGACACGCGGGCGGTAGGCGGTGATGTTCTTCCACACCCAGTAATCGTTACCGTCGATGTCGATCGAGAGCAGGTCGAAGGTGGGTGGGACGTGGTACTTTGCGAACAGCGCGTTGATGTTCTCCGCTGTGATGAACTCCTGATGGATGGAAAACGGTGAGTCCGGAGGCGGTGCCAGAATGTCCATCATCAATCCGTTCCACCCATATCGCTGTACGAGGGCGGCGGTGTTGCATTGGCGGCCATCGCCGACACCGAACTCGACGCAGTACTTTGCGGTCGTTCCAATGGTTGCGAAGAGGGCTTCGAGTATTCCGTCCTCACCGTTCTGTGACGAGAACTTCCGCTCGTAACGCGTGATGTCGTCGATCGGGCGCTGGCGAAGCTTCAGATCAACGGCGATGCGTACCCCTCGGACGTGATTGCGAATCGTCTGGCTGCGGACCAGCGGAGGCATGAGTAGAGGGTCAATAGCGGACGGGGCAACGCGGCAGCAAGCGGTCTCGCGTGTGGGCACTGCACGGCAGGCCCAGGAACAGCCGTCGGACCCGGCGGCCCGCCGCGACTCATCACGTCCGCCGGAAGCCTCTGGAGTGCCAGCGGGGAGCGGGACAAAAAGGGACGCTGGCCGCAGGCCTACACGCGCTCGGCTGAGAGCACGATGTTCTTCGAGTAGAGGAGTGCGGCCGAGAGAGCGTGCCCGCGGATTTCGCGGAGGTGTGGGCCCGGGTGGCGGCGACCTTCTTGTTGGTACACGCGTGCGGTGGCGAGCCAGATGAAGGGTACGAGCGGGCTCGCGACAATGGCGGTCGGGCTCAATCGTGAGTAGGTGACACCGCGGATGCGGAAGCCGGCGTGGTGCAACAGGTAGCGGAGTTGGAAGTAGCTGCGCAGGAACGCATGGCCGTGTTGGATGCGATCGCCGCGCTGTCCCATGAAGCAGCTCCGTTCGTCGAGTGCGCTACGGAAGTTCAGTTGCCCGGCGAACAGGTAGGCGAGGCGCGCGCGCAGGTTCAGCGTGTTCGGCGTCGTCAGAATCAGGTGACCAGCAGGACGAACGATCCGAGCCAACTCACGTAGGAAGGCGAAGGCATCGGAGATGTGCTCAATGCCTTCCGACGAGACGGCAAGGTCGACGCTGGCGGAGCGCACCGGTAGCGGTTCGGTCATGTCGCACTGGACTAGCCTGCCCGCGATGTTGGTGCGGCCGACGTCGAACAGGTCACCCGCTACCACGGTGAAGCCGAGCGGTTCCAATGCGGCGCGCACGGCACCGGACGAGCCGGGGATGTCGAAGACGCGCCCGCGCGGCAGGGGTTCGGCGAGGCGCCGCACGGCTTGAATGATTGGATCAACCCGTCGCGTCATCAGGGCTCCAGGGGCTCTCCGGCCACCAGCCGTTCATAGTAGCGCACGTACTTCTGCGCGCAGATGGCGCTCGTGAAATGCTCCAGCACGCGGCGGCGGCACGCAGCCGGATCGATGTCGCCAATACGGCAGATCGCATCGGCCATCTCGTCCTCGGTTCGACAGAGGAACCCCACATCAGGGGTGATCAACTCCGGCATGGCTCCCATGGGTGTGGTGATCACCGGCGTACCGCTCACCAAAGCCTCGGCGACGACGATGCCGAAGGGTTCATGCCAGCGGATCGGAAACAGCAGCGCCCGTGCCCCGGCGATCAACTCGGCCTTGCGCTGCCCGCCGACCTCACCCCAGAACTGCACGTTGGCACGCAGACTGTCCCACAAACCGCCGGTTCGGCGCAGATCGAAGCGCGTGCCACCGGCAATAACGAGACGGACGCCCAGCCGGCGCGCCAGTCGAATCGCAGTATCTACCCCCTTCACGGGCCGACTGACCTTGGAAAGGAAGAGCAAGTAGTCATCCTTGCGTTCCCGATACTTGAACTCGTCGGGGTCGACCCCGTTGTACACAAAAGCCTTTGAACCGGCCCGTCGTGCGTGGTCGGCGCTCACGAAGACCTTATGGGGTGTGTATTCCAACTCCACCGGCGAGTTGCCTTGCGTAGTCACGAGGAACGGGGCAGGAATTTCAACCGGCGGCACCCCGTGGAGGTTTGCGACGTCCGCCCCCGCCGGCAGGAGACGGCCATACGAAGTGCCCGGTGGCACTTCAACGACGCGCACGCCGGGACAAGTCGAACCCGATGGTGCCAAGAGGGTCACGGTATGTCCCAGTGCCGCCTGCGCCTTCGCCTGCCAGACCACCACCCGTTGGCTGCCACCGTAGAACTCGATCGGCACGCGCCAGGCGCTCAAGTGCGCGATATGCATTGGGGAAGAGTTCTAGGGGTCAAGGGTGCTCGGGTTCAAGGGTTGTGCCCAGAATCTTCGCGGCGCCAGTGTCTCGGGGGCTTGGGCTGTGGGTGGTTGAGAAAGCCTTGAACGCTCCGAATGACCGTGTTAAGCATCCGCCCGAAGAAAAAGTATGGAGGAAAGATGGGGATAGCTCCCGAACAGACGAAGGAGCTGATTGGTCAGTACCAGCTTCATGCATCGGACACGGGCTCTCCCGAGGTGCAGATTGCGCTCCTCAGTGCGCGCATCGAATACCTGACGGAGCACTTCAAAGTCCACAAGAAGGATCACCACTCGCGTCGCGGGCTGTTGAAACTCGTCGGCCAGCGCCGGCGCATGTTGGACTATCTGAAGCGTCAGGAATTCGACCGCTACAAGAGTGTGATCGACCGCTTGGGAATCAGGAAGTAGGACCGGCCCGGTTCGTTTCCCTTATAGCGTCTTTCCCTCCCATTACAGCGCGACTGGCCGAAGGCCCGTCGCCTAAGGGCCATGTAGGCCCGGGAGGTTTGTATGTACAAGAAAGTTGAAGCCGAGTTCCATGGACGTCCGTTGTCCATTGAGGTCGGTCGCATGGCCAAGCAGGCTGATGGTGCCGCCCTGGTTTCCTATGGCGAAACCGTGGTGCTGGTTACAGTGGTGGCTGCGCGCACGGCGCGTGAGGGCATCGATTTTTTCCCTCTGACCTGCGACTATCAAGAGAAAACGTTCGCGGCGGGCAAGATCCCCGGTGGGTTCTTCAAGCGTGAAGGCCGCCAGGCAGAAAAGGAAATTCTGACCTCGCGCCTGATCGATCGTCCGATCCGGCCGTTGTTCCCCGATGGCTTTGCTTGCGAGACGCAGGTGATCGCCACGGTGCTGTCCCACGACCGCGAGAATGATCCCGATATGATCTCGTTGACCGGTGCATCGGCGGCGCTGCAAGTGTCGGACGTCCCGTTCCACGGTCCGATCGCGGCGGTTCGCATGGGGCGCATCGGTGGCCAGCTGGTCGTCAACCCGATGGTCAGCCAGTTGGAGCAGAGCGATCTGAATCTAGTCGTCGCCGGGAGCCGCGATGGCATCGTCATGGTCGAAGGCGGCGCCAAGATGCTGCCGGAAGACGTGATGTTGGAGGCGCTATTCGGCGCCCATCAAGCCTTGCAGACGCTCCTCGACCTGCAGGATGAGCTGCAAAAGGCGGTCGGCAAACCGAAGCGCGTGGTGACTCCACCGAGTGTGGATCAGGCGTTGTTCGCCAAGGTGGAATCACAACTTGCGCCGCGCATCCGGGCGGCATTCCAGGTGACCGGCAAGCACGAACGCGCCGCCGCAACTCGGCAAGCGGAACAGGAAGTCCTCGCAGCCCTGGCCAGCGAGTTCCCCGATCAAGGCAGTGCGCTCAAGGGTATGGCGGAAGAGGTGAAGAGCCGTGTCATGCGGGGCGCCATCGTTAGCGAAGGACGCCGCGTCGATGGCCGCGGTCTGAAGGACGTGCGACCAATCACCTGCGAGGTGAGTGTCCTGCCCCGTACGCACGGATCGGCGTTGTTCACGCGCGGCGAGACACAGGCGCTGGTGGTGGCGACGCTCGGTACCTCGTCCGATGAGCAGAAGATCGATGCGTTGATCGGTGAACACTACAAGAAGTTCATGCTGCATTACAACTTCCCGCCGTACAGCGTCGGGGAGGTCAAGTTCCTGCGTGGACCCAGCCGGCGCGATGTTGGCCACGGCGCACTCGCGGAGCGTGCGATCAGCGCTGTGCTGCCGCCGGAGGATTCATTCCCCTACACCATCCGCGTCGTATCGGAGGTGCTCGAATCGAACGGCTCGTCGTCGATGGCGACCGTTTGCGGCGCCACGCTATCGTTGATGGATGGCGGCGTTCCAATCAAGGCGCCGGTTGCCGGCATCGCCATGGGACTGATCAAGGAAGGCGAACGTATTCGCGTGCTGTCCGACATCCTCGGTGACGAGGACCATCTGGGCGATATGGACTTCAAGGTCGCCGGTACGGCCGACGGCATCACTGCCCTGCAGATGGACATCAAAATCGGCCGCGTTGATCGCGAGATCATGCGCGAGGCGCTGTACCAAGCGCGTGAAGGCCGCTTGCATATCCTCAAGGCGATGGCCGCCGCCATGGAGAAGCCGCGCGCCGACATCTCGTTACATGCGCCGCGCATCGTCACCCTGAAGATCCGCCCCGACAAGATCCGTGACGTCATCGGACCGGGCGGCAAGGTCATCCGCGGGATCATCGAAGAGACCGGCGTCAAGATCGACGTCGAGGACGACGGCACCGTGCTGGTGGCATCGAGCGACGGCAAATCGATGCAGCGTGCCATCGACATCATCCAGGGCATCACCGCGGATGCCGAGGTGGGCAAGATCTACAAGGGCACCGTCAGAAAGATTGTCGACTTCGGTGCCTTCGTGGAAATTCTGCCCGGCACCGATGGCCTGCTCCACATTTCTCAGATCGGCCCCGGCCGCGTGAACAAGGTGACCGACGTGCTGAAAGAGGGGGACGTGGTCATGGTGAAGGTCCTCGAAGTGGACAAGCAGGGTAAGATCCGCCTCAGTCGCAAAGAGGCGATGCAGGCGGAGCCAGGCGCGCCGTCGGAGTCAGCGCAGTAGGACGGCAGCGGCTGCATGGCAAAGCGCCGCTCACAGGTTGCGCGTACGCGCCTCGATAATGGCGTGCGCGTGATCACCGAGACCATGCCTGGGGTGCCCTCCGTCACCGTCGGCATTTGGGTCGAAAACGGCTCGCGCTACGAGCAGCGCCAGCAAGCAGGCATCTCGCACTATCTGGAACACCTGTTCTTCAAGGGGACGGAACGCCGCTCGGCAGCACAGATCGCTGAAGAGTTCGACGCCATCGGCGGCGTGCTCAATGCGTTCACCGGTAAGGAGTACACCTGCTACTTCGGTAAGGTGTTGTCGGAGCACTTGCCGATCGCCGAGGACATTCTCGCCGATATCTTCCTGCACTCACGCTTCGATCCGGAAGAGATCGATCGCGAACGCAGCGTTGTGCTGCAGGAAATCTCGCAAGTCGAGGACACCCCGGACGACTACGTCCACGACCTCTTCAACCTGCGCTTCTGGCCGGAGCATCCGCTCAGCTTCCCGGTGTGTGGACGCGTGGAGACGGTTCAGAGATTCGGGCAGAAGGAGTTCCTCGACTTCATTGCGGCGCGCTACCGCCCGGATCGGATCATCATTGCCGCCGCGGGCAACCTCAAGCACGAGCGGCTTGTCGAGTGGGCAGCGCGCGAGTTCGGCAGCCTGCAGGGGCACGCCGCAGCCAGCGACGGCCAGCCGCCGGTAGCCAGTCGTAGCGTGACCTACGTGGAGAAGTCGCTCGAACAAGTACACCTCTGCATGGGCACACCGGGCATCTCGCAGTCGGCCGAGCAGCGCTACGCCGCCTATTTGCTGAACACAGCCCTGGGCGGAGGCATGAGCTCACGCCTCTTCCAAGAGGTGCGCGAAAAACGCGGTCGCGCCTACTCGGTCTACTCGTTCCTTTCGTCGTATCTCGACGCCGGCTATCTCGGCATCTACGTCGGGACCAGTCCGGAATGGGTTGAAGAGGTGGTCACCATCATCCTGTCGGAGCTCAAGAGCCTGAAGAAAAGCGGTTTGCGTTCAGAGGAACTGTCGCGCGTCAAGAACCAGCTCAAGGGCAACCTGCTGCTCGGCTTGGAGACCAGCGACAACCGCATGAGCCGCATCGCCAAGAATGAGATTTACTTTGGCCAGGACATTGAGCCGAAGGAAGTGGCGGCACGCATCGATGCGACGAACAACGATGCGATCGTCGCGTTGGCGAACAAGCTACTGCTCCCCGAGGCCACGGCGATCACTCTGCTTGGCGACCTCAAAGGCAAGACCGTCGGCGAAGAGCTGCTGAGCGCAGCGTAACCGTTGGGGTGCGGGCCTCGGTTGAGCCAGTGCCAGCCCGGCGTACTCACTCGTCGGATAGGCGCCATGGCAGAGACTAAAGGGCGCAACCCATCAGCTGCGGGGTTGCTACGGGCGGTAGAGACCGCGTCCCGTAACCAAAGGAAGGTCGAGGGCCGAGAGCAATCCCGGTGCGGCTCGGCACACGGCGGGGATGGCGTTGACGATGCGCGTGGCGGTGAGAATGACCCCGCCGACCGCATGGTCGCCGTGCTCGTCTTCGAATTCCAATTCGCAGCGGATCTTTGGGAACCCCGTCACAATGACGCGATAGCTGCCGTTGCCTGTCGGCCACTCCGGTGCCAGATCGTCATCGAGCCGCGTAATGTGTTCGACGACGATTGCGTCGCGGCCGTTGACCACCGCGCGCACTTCGAAACGCAACCCGGCCATCGTCCCCGGCTCGACCGTGTGTTCGCCGATGCGGATCGGCTTCACCGCTGGACGCTTCTCGTACCACGAGGTCACCTTGTCGACCGTCACTCCGAGTCCTTCGGCGAGCAGTTGCACGGTCCCACCCCAGGCGAACTCGAGCGTACCGGGGGTCAGCAGTAGCGGTGTGTCATCCAGCGGCTTTCCGAAACCCATGGTGTCGAAGAGCACGGTTGGCTGGTTGTAGGTGGCGTAGTTGATGATCTCCTGGACACGCACCTCCTGCCAGTGACCGCACAAACCTGTGATCGTGAGCGGCAACAGGTCGTTGGCAAAGCCGGGATCGATGCCCGAGGTGAAGAACGACGTCCCGCCGTGCCGGCAGGCCTCGTCGAGCTGATTGCGTAAATTCGGCACGAACGACTGCGGGTGCACCAACGGTACCACCGAGCTCGATACAACGTTCTTCCCTGACGCGAGGATGCGGCAGATGTCCTGCACGGCTTCGAACGGGCGCAGATCCGCCGTCGCCGTATAACAGACACAGTCAGCATTGAGGGCTAGGATCGCGTCGACGTCGGTCGTGGCGCGGATACCGACGGGCTTTGTCCCGCACAGTACGCCCGCGTCCTTGCCGGCCTTGGTGTCGCTATGAACGCAGACGCCGACCAACTCCAGCTCCGGATGTTCGATGATGCAGCGCAGGGAGAACAGCCCGACGTTGCCGGTGCCCCACTGAATTACACGGTGTGTCATGCCCCTCAGAGCCCCGTCGGCATCTTGAACGGCCAATTCGAAGCCACGGTGCCGCCGTCGACTTCGAAGACCTTGCCGGTCACCCAACTCGCTGCCGGCGACGCGAGGTAGAGGACCGTGCAGGCAATGTCTTCCGGTGTGCCAAGGCGAGCCATCGGGGTCATCGCCGTCATCTGTTCGCGCAAGCCTTCCGCCGCGTTGAGGAACGGTGACAGCGCGTCGGTCTCGGTGGCACCGACGGCGATGGCGTTTACGCGGATGCGTGGCGCCCATTCGTAGGCGAGCAGCCGCGTCATGTGCGAGAGCGCCGCCTTCGCGGTCCCATAGGCGACAAAACCCGTTTCGACCATGTACGATAGCGCGCTCGAGATGTTCACGACCGCGCCGCCGCCCACCTTCGTCATGTGCGGCGCGGCGAGTCGCGACAGGAGGAAGGCGGAGGTGACGTTGAAGTGGAAGGCGCCCTCGAAATCGCGGACGCTCAAGTCGAGCGCCGCCGTTGGTCCGGTACCGCCGGCGTTGTTCACCACGATATCGATGCGGCCGAATTCCTTTGCGGCGCGCGCCACGACTTCTTCGATGTGTTCAGTCCGGTTGACGTCACACGGGACGGCGAGCGCGCGCCGGCCGCGTTGCCGTACCTCAGCGGCAACGCGTTCGAGTGTGTCCGCTGTGCGTGAGGCACAGACCACATCCGCTCCGGCATCGGCAAACGCCAGCGCGCTGGCGCGGCCAATACCGGCGCTTGCACCGGTGACGATGGCGACCTTGTCGGTCACTCGAAAGCGATCGAGAATCATCTCCTCTCCCTCGGTAGCACGCCACCCCTAACCCGTGCGCACACGGCACGCAACCGTGCCCGCCCACACGGAATACCTGCGCGACGACGCAACGACGGCGCCGCGACGCGTCGACATCCCCCTTCGCGAATTGTGAATGGCGATCGTCGGAAGAGGGCAATCCACCGGCACCTCGACGCGGACAGCCGGCAGATTGCCTGGCCAGACTAAAGATGAAACGCCGACTTCATGCTCTTCGCCTTGGTCGACAGGCCTACCCAGTTTTTCTTCTTGATCTTCAGCAGCTCCTCGGCCGTACGCAGCATGGAGTAATGGTTCAGGGGCTTCGCGTATTGCGTGCCCGGCTTCGTAAACGGGCTGAGCACGATCGTGGGGATGTGGCAGTCCGCGTCGGTCGTGTTGTTCGCGCAGTCCTTACCGATCACGTCAGTTCCGCTGACCTCGCCCTCGTCGAAGGTAATGAAGACGACTGTATTGCCGCTCTTGTAAGCGGGGCTGTTCAGGATTTTGGGTAGCTCGGCTGAAAGCCAGGTGTCGCCATTCTCGATCGCCGTCGGATCCGTTCCGTCGTGCATGTCGTCTACAGTGGTTGGTGTGACGAAAGCAAAGGCGGGGAGTTGGTTGCTGTCGAGGTCAGTCTGCAGCTGGCTGTATGGAACGTCGAAGGTGTCGCAGGTTGCCGCCAGGTTGGTGAGAAACGGCGGTGGGTTGTGGCGGACGGCGTATCCGACCAAGCCCGAAGTCTGACAATTGGTCGTCATCCCCTCCATGTAACCCTTCCATGACGGCACTATTTCAAAGACGCTATGCGCCGACGTGTTACACGGAGCCGCTGGCCCGCTAGTGATGCAGTCTTGTAGAAAGGGCTGCAGGTCTTGATGCGTTGCCGCGTCCACCAAGGGGAGGCCGGTTACCGCGCCGATGTAGTTGGGCAGGCTGACATGGGTGAGGTTATGAAAGTTCGTGGCAACGCCGCATTGGGTCGCGATGCTGTTGATGTACGGAGCGCTCGACGAGCCGATGATCTGGTCGTAGTCGTGATTCTCCATCCAGATCCAGATGACGTGTTGGTAGCCGCCCTTCGGGTGCTTCTTGAGCGTACCGCATGCCTGCGCCCAGGTCGCCGATGATGTTGCAAGAATGGCGATTGCGAGGGATAGGACACCTATGGTCGACGGACGCAGGAAACCCCATGGATTCTTGAAATGCATTGCGCGCTGCCCCCCAATTGGAAGTTTCCCGTAACAATGCTTTAACAGAACTGTAACAGTCAACCAGATTCTGTTCACCTCACCTCTTTGCGGGCTCGGCAGGGGGCAGGCGACATGCTATGCAGGCGTCTTTCCAAGCGGTGGAACGGACTGGGGTACGACGATGGTGGTTGTTGCGGTGAAGCGGGTGCGTAGCGGGGCAGATCCGCTGCCTCTGCCGCGCTACATGACGCCCGGTGCAGTGGGCATGGACCTGTTAGCCGACGTTGGCGAACCGGTTGAGCTGGCGCCCGGGGGCCGCGCACTCATTCCCACAGGCATCGCCATCGAGCTGCCGACCGGATTCGAGGCCCAGGTGCGGCCACGCAGCGGGTTGGCGCTGCGCCATGGCGTCACCTTGCTCAACACCCCAGGGACGATCGATACCGACTATCGCGGGGAGATTCAGGTCTTGGTGATCAACCTGGGCGATCAACCCTTTAGCGTGCGCCGTGGCGACCGGATCGCCCAGATGATCGTCGCCCCGGTGGTGCGCGCCGAGCTGCGCGAAGCCGACGCTCTGGCGGAGAGCCGCCGCGGCCCCGGTGGATTCGGTCACACGGGTGTTGAATGACCCCCCAGGTGACGGCGCGTGCTAGATGCGCTAGAGTAATCTCCACGTAGAGGCGCCGCCGGGCTGGCCGCGCCTTCCTCCAGCAGTACGCAACCGAAAACTGGGAACGAAGGCACGAAGTCGGGAGTACTATTTGTCCGCAAAGGGTCCGTGATGATCGATCGCTACACCCGCCCGGAAATGGGCGCCATTTGGGACGAAGAGGAGAAACTGCACATCTGGCTCGAGGTGGAGCTGCTGGCCTGCGAAGCGCTTGCCGCGCGTGGCGAGATGCCCTCTGACGTTCCCGGAAAGCTGCGCGCACGAGCCAAGGTGAACGCGGCGCGCATGCGCGAAATCGAGCGCGAGGTGGCGCACGACATCATCGCCTTCGTCACCTCGGTCGCTGAGACCTGCGGGCCCGAGGGTCGCTATCTGCACATGGGGCTGACGTCGTCGGATGTCCTCGATACGTCATTCGCAGTCCAGCTCGTCCGCGCCGCCGACCTGCTCATCAAAGGGGCCGGTGACCTTGCTGATGCCATCCGTAACCAGGCGGAACGCCATCGCGGCACGCCCATGGTTGGACGCACGCATGGGATCCACGCCGAGCCGACTACCTTCGGGCTGAAACTGGCGGGTTGGTATTCCGAGATGCAGCGCAATCTAGAGCGCCTGCACCGCGCGCGGGAAGACGTGGCCTATGGAACGTTGTCCGGTGCCGTGGGTACATTCGCGCATCTGTCTCCTGAGGTGGAGGCGTTCGTGTGCGGGCGCTTGGGATTGCAGCCCGAACCGGTGGCGACGCAAGTTGTGCCGCGCGACCGCCACGCGCAGTACTTCGCTACATTGGCGGTTGTCGCTGGCTCCATCGAGCGTTTCGCCGTGGAGATCCGGCACCTGCAGCGCAGCGAGGTCGCCGAGGCACAAGAGCCATTCGGCGGGGCGCAGAAGGGCTCATCGGCCATGCCCCACAAACGCAACCCCATCCTCACCGAGAACGTCACCGGCCTGGCGCGCCTGATGCGTGCCTACGCCGGCGCCGCGCTGGAAAACATCGCGCTCTGGCACGAGCGCGACATCAGTCACTCGTCCGTCGAACGCGTCATCGCGCCCGACGCAACCATCGCTCTCGACTTCATGCTGCATCGCATGACCGGTGTGGTGCAAAACCTGGTTGTGCATACCGACACCATGCAGCGGAACTTGGAGCGCTGGCGCGGTGCGGTGTTCTCCGAGGCCATCTTGTTGGCACTGGTGCGCAAGGGCGTGGCGCGTGAGGAGGCCTATCGCTGGGTACAGCGCAACGGGATGAAGGCCATGGAAGGAGCCGACTTCCGCACCGAAGTCGCTGGTGATCCCGATATTGCCAAGCATCTGAGTGCCGCCGAAGTGACCGAACTCTTCGACCTGCGCCACCAGTTGCGCTATGAGGATGAACTGTTCCAACGAGCGCTGGGGGCCGACAACCAAGCCGCCCCGCCCGCTCGGCAGGAGCGGCGTGCGAGATGAAACCCGACGGGGCTCTGCAGCCTCGCGCCTTTGGAGGTGAGGTATGGAAAAGCGGGAAATGATCTACGAGGGGAAGGCGAAGCGCGTCTACACTACCGACAACCCGGACCTCGTCATCCAGTACTTCAAGGACGACGCCACCGCCTTCAACGCCAAGAAGAAGGGGACCATCGTCTCGAAGGGAATCATCAACAACGAGCTCAGCGAAACGTTCTTCCGCCTGCTCGAACGCGCAGGTGTACCGACGCATTTCGTCGAGCGCCTGAACGACCGTGAGATGCTGGTGAAGCGGCTCGATATCATCCCGGTGGAGACCGTCGTGCGCAACATCATCGCCGGCAGCCTCGCGAAGCGCCTCGGCCTGGAAGAAGGCAAGTCGCTTTCGCAGCCGATCGTCGAATACTATTACAAGAGTGACGCGCTCGATGATCCAATGATCAATCAGTGGCACGTGACGGTCTTCGGGATGGCCACTGAGGCCGAGCTGAAGACGCTTACCGACATGGCGCTGAAGATCAACGCTGTGTTGCGCACCTTCCTCGAGAGCAAGGGCATCTTGCTCGTTGACGGCAAGCTCGAGTTCGGTCGCCACCACGGACAGATCCTGCTTGGCGATGAGATCTGCCCCGATACCTGTCGTTTCTGGGATGCGACGACCCGCAAGAAGCTCGACAAAGACCGCTTCCGTCAGGACCTCGGTGGTGTCGAGGAGGCATACCACGAAGTGCACCGTCGGGTGTGCTCCGCCGCTGCATGACAGGAGACACCGTGCACGCCCGCG
>Ga0335069_10005660_pt1 | contig 18316 bp, 14 predicted proteins | sample Lox_Sample_11_FD_206714 | JGI IMG/M metagenome (GOLD analysis project Ga0335069, IMG submission 206714) | Soil microbial communities from Loxahatchee National Wildlife Refuge, Florida, United States - Lox_Sample_1.1 | ecosystem: Environmental > Terrestrial > Soil > Wetlands | place: USA... | reverse complement strand
GATGCCCTCGCGAAGCATGGTGCGGATTGTCGCCGCCTGCCTCCGCGCCAAGTCGGCCTGCAAGTCGTTGGTGGCGAGTTGCGCCGCCTTCTGTGTCTCTTCAGCCGCCTGGCTGCAAATGCGCAGGCGCATCAACAGCTCGCCGAATTTGAGTCTGGCGATGAAGCAATTAGGCGCCTGATGTGTGGCCATGCGCAAATGCTCCAGGGCTTCCTGCGCTTGCAGATCGACACAAAGCGTCATGCCGAGCAGAACGCGAAGCTCCGGTACGCGAGGCTCCAATTCAACGGCGGTGCGTAGTTGTGCGATCAACTCGCCACGCTGGCTGGGCTCCAGTACACGGGGATCGCGGAACATGCGCGACAAGAGACCGCAGGTTTCTTGCCCCAAAACCGCTGGCCAGGCAAGTGGCAGGGGAGCCGGTGAGGCAATGGAGACCACCTGGGTCGCAATTGAATCTGAATCGAACAAGGCTTCTTTCATTGAGGCCGCTCCACTTCGCAGATTGTGAAAAGGTGCAGCAAGGCTTGGCAGAATCAGCCTTGCTGCTTCAGGAGAATGCCCGGAGAGCAAAACCAACCGGCTTCTCGGAATCGCGAGGTCCATCGAAAAACAGGAACCCCGCGATCGTTCACCTCGAAGCTCGCAACTTACGCGACGGCCATCCTCTCCGCGGCGAGCAGCACGTCAGGCTCGGGCTTGAACACGAACTCGGGATATCCGAGCTGCCCCATTTCCGGCAAGTCCAGCCCGGCGACTTCAGTAGCAATTGAGACCCGCTGGCCAAGGATAACGTCGAGAATCCAGTTAAGAACGAAACTGAAGGTGAATACGAAGCCCACCAGAGTCGCGCAACCGACGATCTGCGCCACCAACTGGCTGGCGTCTCCGTAAAACAGGCCAGTCACGGAGCCCGTTACACCGTTCCACGCTCCGCCGTAGTTACTGGTGCCGTCGGCAAAGAATCCGATGGAAAGCACGCCCCATAGGCCGCAGGTTCCATGTACGGAGACAGCGCCGACCGGATCGTCGACCTTAAGAACGTTCTCAACAAATGCGCAACTGAGGCAGACCAGCACGCCGGCAACAAAGCCGATGATGGCGGCGCCAGTAGTGTTGACAAAGCCGCTGGGCGCGGTGATGGCCACCAATCCTGCGAGAATGCCGTTACCGCTCATGGAGGCATCTGGCTTGCCCTTGACGACCCACATGTACAGCAACGCTCCAAATGTAGCTGTACAGCCGGCAAGCATTGTGTTGACGGCGATGGAGCCGATGCGCAGGTTGCCTGCCGCGGAAGCGCCAAGTGTGCTGCCGGGGTTGAATCCGAACCAGCCGAAGGCCAGGATGAAGCAGCCGATGAGCACCGCCGAGATGTCGTGACCGATAATGGCGTTAGCCGAGCCGTCGCGATTGAACTTGCCGATGCGCGGGCCGATAATCATGGCTACAGCCAGGGCCGTCAATCCACCGACCGCGTGGACCACGCCCGATCCGGCGAAGTCACAGTAGCCCTTGCCCAAGCCGGCATTGACGCCCAACTGGGAAAGCCAGCCGCCGCCCCAGGCCCAGTTGCCATAAAGCGGATAGGTAAAGGCGCCCATCAGCACCGAGGAGACTGCGAAGGCCAAGAACTTCCACCGCTCGGCGCAGGCGCCTGTCACGATGGTCAGAGCCGTATCCATGAAGACCATCTCAAACAGGAAGATCACCATGACGCCCACATCGTAGGTGCTCCTGGCGAGAAACATACCGCACTCGCCGAAGATGCCCCAATGGGTGCCGAACAACGTGATCACGTGCTCCGTGTTGAGCGATTGCAATCCGCCCAGATTTCCGTTGCCCGCGGCGCCGCCCATCTGGATGGCGAAGCCGATAATCCAGTAAGCAAACAGACCACACGTATAGACGAAAAAGTTCATCATGTAGGTGTGGTTGGCATTCTTCACGCGACAAAGCCCGGATTCAACCATGGCGAAGCCCGCCTGCATGAACATGACCAGGAAACCGGTGATCAGCGTCCAGACAAAGTTGACGGCGATTTTGTTCTGGCCGACCTGGTTGGCGACGTCGCCCAAGGTGAGGCCGGTCTTTGTGTCGGCAACAGGTACGTCGTTGACGGTGCCGGTGGTTGTGCCGCCCGGATCGCCGTTGGCGAGAGTCGCGGTTGTGGGCGCCTTGGAAAGGGCGTCCTTCAACTCGGCAGCCGACGCGGAAGGTGCGGCGTCAGCCCGAGCCACAGTGGCTGCGCCTGCCATCAGTAGGATCGCCAGGGCGCAACTCCAAGCTGCAATGCGTGCAATTCTCATCGGTTGAGCTCCGTATCAGGTTGAAACATCGCCGAGGGAGATTAAGAAGAGCAATCAAGCCTTCCAGATTGCGTTCTTGTTGACAGCTGGCGCCAGGATGAAGCAGATTCCGGCAAGGGAGACGGCAAAGCCCAAAATCGAAGTGACCAAGCGTCCGCCAACGCCGGCCGTGAGGTGCAATCCAAATAGGACAAACAGCCAGCCGGCCAGCACGACCACCACGCCGATCAGTTTCATTACCGCCGGTTGCGGAGTGCCCCCAGTCTTGCCTTCGAGTGGTTTGATTTTGAAGAAGCCCCAGAGCGCCACAGCGGCGCAGACCAAGCCGAGGATAAGCGCCAACTTGGCCATGCCCGAATCGAAAAACGCGACTCCGGCGCAAACTGCAGTGAGCCCCCCCATGAATAGTGTGAAGTTGATGCCTTGCGATTTCGTGGCCGCCATAGTCTCCCCTCCTTGAGAGATTCGAGAAGTTTCAGATCGAAATTGCTGTGCGTTCTCTTGATGCAGCCGTCATAGGGAGATCGGGATCATTCGCCCTATTTCTTCGTCCGCCATGTTGAAGCGAAAGCCGCACATCTTAGCGCGCATCATCACCGATGGAACGCGATGGAACTCCTCATCCCAGCGATTCACGCTCCCCGTCATCACGAGCTCCAGCTGATGATTTTTCGCGGCTCGAAACATGCGCAATTGCGCGAGACTGACAGCGGGAAAAGACCGGAAGATGATGGCGCGCAGTTTCAGTGCGTCGCGCAGCGCCTGCAAAGTTTGGTTCTCCGTCGCCAATTCGGGCGGCAGGTACTTGTCCCACGGATCGACAGGCCGCATAAGCCAGTCGCATTCGAGTAAGTCGCCTTTCCACTCGACGCGCATCAACTGGAGCGGCTCGCGGGACAATTCGCCGGACCTCAGTTGCCTTCGCGTCCTGCGTAGGAATCTGGCGATCTCGGCCAACACTCTCATGAGCGGGAGACTCCGATGGGCTGCTTAGCTGAAGGCAACGCGAGGAAAACCATGAACTGAGCCGCCACTGTCAGCTCCGCCACAAGCGGAGCACCCACCTGCCTGCGTATGAGCATGAGCAGTAAAACCATGCAGAACCACTGCCATCGCGACCGGCGCAGGCGTTCCAGTCTGCCTGTAAGTGCGAACAGCCTCCCAGGCGCAAGGCCCTGAATGCTTGGCGATTCCGCGCGAGCCTTCAGGCAAGCGACGGCAAAGAATCCAGAGAGAAGAATTTCTGCGAGCAATGCTTGTGTACCCACACAAACCCTCCGCTTGCCGAGATAGGACTCCGCTCTACCGCCGAGCAACAGCAGTCGTGTGGAATCTTGGTTATGCACTGGTACCGGCCGCCGCAGAAAGAAACTGGTGACGGCTTGAACTCGTCTTAGGCTTCCGCCTGTGCAATGCTCAATCAAGCCGGGCGGTATATGGGAAGCATGAGATAGATCGCACTTGAGAACAACCTATACTTTGGTATACATTTCTTTCGCAAATAAGGAACCCGTAAAAATTTACATCGTGATCTGCTCTGGCAGATTGCTTCAATTCCGGCGGCGTTGCCACGCGGCCTCTTGCGCTCTTTGGCACATCTTCACGAGATCGGCCAGCGAATCCGCCTGCATTTTTTCCATCATGTGCCGCCGGTGAGTTTTCACCATAATCTCGCTGAGATTCAACTCGGCCGCTATTTGCTTGTTCAGCAGTCCTGCGGTCACCATGGCCATCACCTCCCGCTCGCGCGGGCTGAGAGAATCGATGCGCGTGCGGATCGACCGGACTATGTCGTCTTCTTTCCGCCTTGCTAGATCGAGCGCAAATGCTTCTTTCACGGCATGAAGCAATTCTTCTTTTTGAAATGGTTTGGTGAGAAACTCAACCGCGCCTGCTTTCATGACTTTGCGGACTATCGGGACATCTCCGTGGGCGGTCATGAAGATAATCGGCAAATCGATACCGATGTCCCGCATTTGCTCTTGGAATTCAACGCCGGTAATTCCCGGCAGGCGGACATCCAGCAACAGGCATCCGGCGTCTTCTCGATTCCAGGCGTCTGTAAACGCTTCAGCCGATGGATAGGAGCGCGTGGCAACGCCAACCGATTCGAGCAGGTTCGCGAGTCCTTCGCAGATAGACGAGTCGTCGTCGACGATGAAGACCGTCTGCTCCAGCTTCGATTCCACTGTGGTTCCGCTCATGCTTGTGCGCGCACCGTAAAGTGAAACGTTGCTCCGCCTTGCGGCAGCTTCTCTGCCCAAAGGCGCCCGTCGTGCGATTCCACAATGCTGCGGCAGATCGCAAGCCCCATCCCGATCCCGTCCGGCTTAGTCGTGAAGAACGGTTCGAAAATGCGCTCCGCGTCCTCTTCGCGAACGCCTGGCCCCCGGTCCTCGACCGTGATCATAACCTCGCTCTCGCTCTTGCGCTCGGAGCGGACGGTCACGTACCGCGGCGCAGCAGACTGCTTCATCGCTTCCATCGCATTCGTCACTAGGTTCAGCAGCACCTGCTGCATCTGCACCGGGTCCAGCTCAAGTTGCGGCATATCCACGGCAAGCGCCAGGCGGATTGAAACCTCTCGCCGCATCGCTTCATCGCGCACCAGGCGGGCCAGGTCACGGATCAGCGCGTTCATGTCGACGAGCTCCCGCGTCTGCGGTTCCTTGCGGAAAAGCGCCCGCACGCGGCTCACCACGGCGCTTGCCCGTGTGCTCTCTTGCACAATTTTGTCCGCGGTCGCGGTGGCACGGTCAATGTTCGCCGGTTGGCTGAGCAACCACTCGCGGCACGCGTATGCGTGGGTCACAACGGCCGTCAGCGGCTGATTGAGCTCGTGCGCAATCGAGGCCGCCATCTCCGCCATACTCAGCGTGCTCGAAAACCGCGCTAACTTCTCTTGCTCTTCCAGCAGCTTCTGGATCTCGCGGTTTGACGTTTCCAGTTCGGCGGTGCGGTCGCGAACTTTTTCTTCCAGTTGGTCGCGCGCCTCGCGGATGGCGCTCTCCGTTCGCTTCCGCGCCGAGCTCACCACCATGATGGCCATCGCGCACAGTATGTACGCGGCGAGAAAGCTCTGCGATCCCTTTGCGACTGTCATCGAATACAGCGGCGGAATAAAGAAGTAGGTGATGAACAGAGAAGACAACGCAACCGCAATGAACCCGGCGATAAAGCCGCCGAACCACGCGCTGCCCATAATCGCCCCGAAGAATAGGAAGACGAACGGATACGCGATCACATGTTGCAGCGGAAATGTCCACAGGAGCGCAACGAGAACGAATACAACCGCGATGGCCATGGGCTTCAAGGCATGGCCTACGACCAACTCCGGTATGCGACCTGCGGTCGAGGTGGTCATGAACGCATGATAAATCGAACGTTAGCGGTATGGAGCAGCCAACTTCCTCTTCCAGCGGAAGACGAGTTCGCAAGGCGCTTGAAAACATTCCTCGCAGGGTCATTTGTTGTGGGGCAAGAACGCCATCGCGATCAGGATCGCCACAGGAATCAAAAGCAGAAGCAGATAAAACAGGATTGTGCGCGGCAGGTGGGCCTTTGGATTTCGCCAGCTATGCAACTCTGGACGAACTTCGATACCGACCTGGTCAAGATGTTGCAAATCATGCGCAAACTCGTGCGCGTTTGCATACCTTTTCTTCGGATCTCTTTCCAGTGCACGATAGAGGACTTCCTGAAGATGCAGAGAAATCGAGGGCAAGGCAACACTCGGCGGGATCGGAGGACTCTGCAGCCGAGATTTCATCGCATCCGCCGGCGATGAGCCTGTAAACGGCAGCTTGCCCGTGAGCATTTCATAGAGAATCACGCCCATGGCATAAATGTCTGAGCGGCCGTCACTGTGCTTTCCTGCTACCTGTTCGGGAGCGATGTAATCAGCTGTTCCAAGCTCGTCTGCCAGATTTGTGAACGTCAGCCGCCGAGAAGTCACATCTGACGCCAGTTCAAAATCTATTAGCTTGATCTTGTCATTCTCATCGACCAGTATATTTTCCGGTGTCAACGCTCGATGTACCACCCCATTGTCATGAAGATACTGCAGGGCCTCTAGCACACCGATGGCGATACGAATTGCGCGCTCCGGCGCAACCTTGCCTTCGTTCAAGATTTGCCGCAAAGGCCTTCCATTGCACCACTCCATCACCATATAAACGCGGGAGCGCTCTGTCTCAGTGAGTACCCGCATCACGCCATGGTGCCCAAACTTCTCTCCAATCTCAGCTGCCCGTCGAAAACGTTCAAGCAGGAAAGGATCGGTTTCCATGTCGGGGTCTGGAATCTTCAAAGCCACAGTGCGGCCATCTCTCAGGTCTGTTGCGCGATATACCGCGGCGATTCTGGTTCGAGAAACCGGAGCATCGATACGATATGAGTCGATTTGGTCCCCGACCTCCAACATGTTCGAAGGGCTGGCCATGGTCGCTCCCCAATGTCTTAGTGTTCCCTATCATACAGATGCTCTTCCATTTCAATCGAAAGTTGAAGATAAAGGCATTCGCTTGTGGGCGCGGATACCGCAGGGCTCTACGTGCGCAATGTCGACTATTTCGTAAGCAACGACAAAGAGTGCATCTACGCGTATCCGACTGTCGAAATCAGCCAAGCTAGATCCGGTAGCGGCTCGATTTGGTCCCGAAACCGTGCTCAAGCCCCGCCTGCTCGGGGGTGGCGTCATCCCGTAGCTGATCTGTCACCCAAACAGTCGTTTCCACGAGTAGCAAGTCGCCTGTTGCTCATCACGGTGCGAATCAATCCCGGTGTCTCGGCCAGTATTCATTGATTTTTCCTGTGCACGGTTCTGGGTTGACGAGAACAGGACATGGTTCTGGCCGGTTGGCCGCCTACCCTTCAGTCACTTTGCGGTTAACAGTTGGCGTCATCGCCTCCACGTGGGGCCATCGGCTGGCTCCTGTAACCGATACATAATCTCCCACACGTCATGAAGGGCCCTGGTGTACGCAGCTCCGGCCGGTCCCTGATGCCTAGCAACCTCATTCTTGAAGTTGGACCAATCTTGTTCCTCGGCCAGTTCTTTGAGAGCTGCAACCCAATCGGATTTCGGCACGATTATCCGATAGCGATAATCGCGATTCCGAAGAGAAACGATTTTTGAACCGGCCAGTGCCGGGAACCGCGTCTGCAGGTTCTGAAGATGGTCTTTGCACCGCGCTCGCACCATCACCGTGTCGCGGTCAATAGACCCGTCGGGCTTGCTAGCACAGGCAATCGAGTAGAACCCAATTTTGCTGAAAATCCAAATGGCACACCTCCCGCTATTCCACCCTAGATCTGTTCCCATCAGTGAGGCTCATCCAAGAGCCGTATAAAGTGTCTGCCGCGATATCCCGAATTCGGCGGCCAATCCCGCCTTCTTCTCTCCAGCCTTAACCCGCTTGCGAATCTCCGCAATCTGGGCTGTCGTCAGCGAAGGTTTGATCCCCACTCTTGTCTTGATACACACCCCAGTCCAACACCCGGATGATGTTCTTGTGAATATTCGCCGCGCAGAATGCCAGCTCGTTACGGAATCTGTTGAGTTTGGCTTTTGACTGATTGGGCCGGAGAGCCTTGATTGCGACGTTCGTGCCCTCCGAGGTTCGCGCTAACACAACATCGCCGGACCCTCCAGACCCAATCTGGTCGAGAACTTCATACTGTTCAAAGGTTGTCGCCAAACGCGTTGCATCCTCGTGTCTGCTCGTTGCCAAAAGGTTCTCGTGGTCGTCCCAACAGATGCGCTTCGCCTGCAGATTTTCACTAGGTTCCTAGATCTCGGCATCCTCGGGAAGCCAGGGAACCCAATTCTTGCTTCATCAGCTAAATTTCCAATAGTCTGCCGACTCGAGCATGTGCCACAAAGCCAACCGCGACCTTGATCAGCGGACAAGAAGTATTTCGAGTGTTTTCCGGGGTTAATCGCATTCGTCTCCAAAATGTCGGCCTTAGCGAGCAGATCGGGCGAAATGTTCGGTACACGGGCCGGATGGGTTCCGATGTTGAGACGCAGATTAGCCAGATTGTCCGTGGAAACGCCCAAAAATCGGTGATCGCGGGCGTTGGTTTCGAGAACGGAGCATTAACCTCGATTGGTGCGTCGCGAAAAGGACGAATTTGGTCACATCAACGCGATAAGCTCAATGACTTTGTGACGTGGTGCCGTCTAATCGGCGGAAAGCTCCTCGATCAAACCATCGATCCTGACTCCGTTCTTTCGGGAACTCTAATCCCGCAGAGGCTTTCCCTGCGTCCTCAAATTATGCCGATCGCCGTCGACTGGCCGGAGCCAATATACACAGAGCCCGAGAAAAATTGGATCATCTCAATCTCCGGAAGGGACTACTTGATTGCAGAACTTGACATCAGACTCTCCGCCCCGACGATCGACGGGCCACTCGACCTCGAAATCGCTGGTGAGGAGAGTCGAATTGATCTAGAACTCGAATTCGTTGGCGGGTCAGAAAACCCGGACTTTCGGTTCCAACCAAAGGGCGCAACCACGGCGACGATTAGACACGGCTCTCGCGGGAACCCGACGCCACTATCTGATTATTCCACTCAGGACGCACCGGTCATTTGGTTTGCAGATGGATCCTCCCTCGAAGGCAATCAATGGGTCCCCCTAAGAGAACCAAAACCACCGTTTGACAAGGCCAAGATCGTTGCGTGGGATTAGGCCGGGACTAATATTCGGACTGAATCTCAAGGAGAAAATAGACTGTCAAGCAGCATACAGGCACGAGTGATTCGCCACCTGAAGGACAGCGAAAACTACGACATTCTCTTCGATGACGATAGCCCCGGGGAGGCTGCGGACATTGTCGCAATCAAGGTTAGCGGTGGTCTGAAACAACCTACCGAGGTAGGGGTCGATTTCTTCCACTGCAAGTTCTCTCACGCTGACAAGCCAGGAGGGCGCATTGAAGATCTTTATGAGCTCTGCGGACAAGCCCAAACGAGCATTTGGTGGGCCGGGTCGCCTGCGAAGAAGTCCGACCTATTTACACACCTCATGCGAAGGGAGCGGCTTCGCCGCGACTCGGAGAGGGCCACCCGCTTCGAAATCGGTAGCCTAGAGGATCTCCACACAATCAGGGAAATCTCCAGGTCGCTCCCAGTTTCCATAGCAATCACAATAGTTCAGCCGGGGCTTTCAAGAAGCCACGTCTCTGAAGACCAGCTCAGGCTCCTCAGCGTCACTGAACATCACCTAATGGAGACCCTGGCGTTGCCTCTTACCGTGATCGGGAACGACTAGACGGCCCCAGCGAATAGGCTGATTTCAGTTCGAAAGACACATTGGCGGTAACGGGATTGCCAATGAGTCGCTGTGGAAGATGGCCCGCGTCAGGTTCCTTCCATCGGCGTCTGCGCACGAGCGCTGGTTGGGGTCCCCACAAAAGTCCCCACAATCAGCCCGATTCTTCATTTTTTAATTTTGTAAGTCTCTGATTTAAATGGTCGGGACGGGCAGATTTGAACTGCCGACCCCTCGCACCCCAAGCGAGTGCTCTACCAGGCTGAGCCACGTCCCGACGTGAAGAGGCCGGCTCGATCCAGCCGGCTCTCAGGGTCATTGTCAGTTTACACCGCCGTACACATTGCTGCGCCCACTTCCCTACTGGTCCGCCGACCCTCGTTCCGGCTTCCTCGTCACGAAGATTCGGAACATATCAACAATGCCCAGGTAGGTTCGGCCGTTGCACGTTGAGCAGCGGAAAGGCAGTTTCAGCAGCAGCAGGCTTGGCAAATCACTTTGGCGAACACGAGATGTTCGCAGGTGTGTGGACCCGCAGTAAATGCATCCCATATTTGCCCTTGTAGGCCTCCGGCGTGCAATCGATAAGATGCCCTCGACCCGCGCGCGGGAGAGAGCGAAAGTAGTTTTATTTGGCCCTGGACCTATTTTACGCTGCCGCCCGGCGGCGGAGCCTCCGTGCGCACGAGAACATGCTTCTATTCTTTATTGCTGTGCTTTCAATGTCTTATCCAATGGACGGCACGGCCGGCCGGAACCCCTCCGACCCAACCCCAAAGGAAATGGCGTATCCGGGATGCACCGGCCGAAAGTCGACGCAACCATCAGGGAGCGACGACCTTGCTCAATCTTCGGCGGACATAATATTTCCTGATCCGCGCAGCCCCTCACCCCCCCAGCGCCTCCTGCGACTGGTTGACGACCTCATCTGCGATTGCGAGCGCCGCGGTTGCAGCGGGACTGGGGGCGTTCAGCACGTGCAACGCTCCCTCTCCGCGCGCAAATTGAAAATCATCCAGCAGGTTGCCGGCGGGCGAAAGAGCCTGCGCGCGTACGCCGCACCCTCCCTCGACCAGGTCTTCGATCTGGATCTCGGGCACCAGCCGCTGCAGTGAACGGCAGAAGACCTTCTTGCTGTAGCGATGCTTCAGCTCGTTCCAGCACATGCCGCGATGCCGCAGCAGGAACTTCCAGAACCCCGGGAAGGTCAGTGACTCCGCGGTGTCGCGAAGCGAAAAGTCGGTCTGCCGGTAGCCTTCGCGCGCCAGCGCCATCGAAGCGTTCGGCCCGCATTCCACCCCGCCGCGAATGCGCCGCATGAAATGCACGCCGAGGAACGGATACGCCGGATCGGGCGTTGGATAAATCAGGTTCTTCACCAGGTATTGCCGCTCCGGCTTCAGCATGTAAAACTCGCCGCGGAACGGCACAATCTTGGTTGCGTCGCGCACGCCCCCCAGGCGGCCCACGCGATCGCTTTGCAGCCCGGCGCAGTTGATCAGGAAATCCGCCTCATAGTCGCCGCTGCTGGTCTGGATTACCCAGGCTTGCTTCTTTACCAGGCGGGTGACCTGTGACGAGACTCGAATCTCGCCGCCTCGCGCGCGAATCTCCTTGGCCATGGCTTCGGCCACAGCCGCGTAGTCGGTGATTCCTTCCTGCGGAACCAGGATTGCCGCCAACCCCGCGGCATGCGGCTCGTATTCGCGAATCTCTTCGGCCCTCAACAGCCGCAAGCCTTCCAGCCCGTTCGCCGTACCGCGCTCCAGCAGCGCGTGCAGCCGCGGAACCTCCTCGGGCCGTGTGGCGATCACCGTTTTTCCGCAGAGTTCATAGGGCACGCCCTGCTGCTCGCAAAAGGCCGCCATGCGCCGGATTCCCGAAACTGCCATCCGCGCCCGCGCCGAGCCGGGCCTGTAGTAAAGCCCGCAGTGCATCACCCCGCTGTTATGCCCGGTCTGGTGCCGGCCCGGGCCGGCTTCCTTCTCGAGCACGATGACTTGAATCGATGGATGGCGAAGCAGAATCTCATGCGCTGTCGCCAGCCCCACGATTCCACCGCCGATAATGGCAACTTTCATAGGCATGCATTCGCAGCGATTCCCAGGAATGGCAGGAATCCCCTATCACTTCCCCAGCCATTCTATTCGCTGCTCGCATCTCCGGCAGTGACGGTGCTCAATCGATCAACCTACGGCTCAGCCTTCAGGTCGGTGCAAGCCGCCTGGTCGCCCCCATCGCATGACTTGTGATAGAGGCTGAGAGCTCGCGCCTCGTCCAGCGGCACGCCCAGGCCGTTGCGGTAGAGGTAGCCGAGATCGCGGCAACCCGTAGCTTCGCCGTCTTCGCAGGCTTTGCGGAAGAAGTCCGCGGCCTGAACGGAGTCAACAGCCGTGCCCCAGCCATTTTGATATGCGAATCCAAGCCAGACGCAGCCCGCCATAATGCCGCCGTCGCAAACCTTTCGCTCCAGTGCCACCGCCTCGACGTCGTCCGGCGCCCGCCCTTCGCGAATGTCGCCGAAGTGAGCTCGCATCCCCAGTCCCATGCAGGCGTGCAGTTCGCCCGCGTCGCAGGCCTTCGCCGCCAGCGCCCACCCTGCAGCGAAATCGCGCGTGGTTCCCAGTTCATTCAGCTTCATATAACTAAGTGCGGTGCAGCCCTTCATGTCTCCACTGTCGCAGGCGTGGCCGTAACTTTGCGCCAGCTCCACATAGCTGTTTGCGCCGCCGAATCCCTCCCCATCAAGGAAAGCCATCCATGCGATCCCCACGCAACCCCTTGGCTCACCGGCGTCACAGCCGCGCCGATCCACCGCAACCGCCTGGGCTTCGTCCCTGGCTGTTCCCACTCCCTGGTAGTACGAGAAGGCCAGATTGGTGCACGCAAACGACAAGCCGCCGTCACAGGCCTTGCGCGTCAGCTGATAGGTTTGGGCCTCGTCTTTGGGCACGCCCTCGCCCACGGCATACATGGCGCCAAGATTCGTGCAGCTCAGCATATGGCCGGCGTCGCAATTCCTGCGGTAGAGCGTGGCCGCCTGCGCCAGGTCTTTGGTCACGCCCGATCCCTGGTAATAGGCCAGCGCCACAGAGAAGCAGCCGTTCATATCACCGCCGTTGCATGCTTTTTGGTAGAGCGCGAATGCCTGCGCCGCATCCGTCGCGACTCCGTGCCCCTCCGACTCCAGAAGGCCCAGCTGCGAACACCCCGCCATATTTCCGGCGTCACATGCCTTGCGATACAGGTTCGCCGCCTGCGCGTCATCCTTGGTTACGCCCTGGCCCGTGTCGAACATATTGCCCAGAGCCACGCATCCACGCGTCTCGTTCTCGTCGCAGGCTTTCCTGAAAAGCCCGATGGCCGCCGGCTGGTTCTTGGTCGCCCCTTGCCCGGCGGCAAGCATCACCCCCAGTTGCACGCACCCGGCCGCATTCCCGCCGCTGCACGACACGCGATACATATGAACTGCTTCACTGTCGTCTTTGCCTGTGCCGCGGCCATACAGATACAGATTGCCGGCATTGTTACAGCCAATCATCTGGCCGGCATCGCACGCCCGGCGATAGAGCCGCAGCGCTTCGCGCGAGTCGCGCGTCACTCCCAGGCCGTTGTCGTACATCAGGCCCAGGTTGTTGCAGCCCCACTTGCCCGCTCCGCTTGCGTTGCATGCCTTGCGGAAAAACACCGCCGCCTGCGAGGGGTCTTTGGCAACACCCTCGCCGTGCAGGTAGTCATTGCCCAGCTCGTTGCATCCGGTGGCCGACCCGCCATCGCACGCCCTATGAAAGTAATCCTGGGCTTTGGCATCGTCCTTGCTGACTCCCTGGCCGAGCTGATAGGCCAGTCCCTCCCGGGCGCAACTGTCCATGTTGCCGCCGGTGCAGGCTTTCTGATAAAGGCTCAGCGCCTTGTTCAGATCGGCTGTCACGCCGGCGCCATTCACATACAAGTTGGCAAGCTTCTCGCAGGCACTCATCTCGTCGCCGTCGCAGGACTTTTGCCACAAACCCAGGGCCTGTCCATAATCTTTGCTTACGCCCCATCCGCCATAGTAGAGCTGCCCCAGGCCGAGGCAGCCGTTCATCTCGGCGCCGTCGCACGCCTTGCTGTAAAGCTCCTTGGCTTTCGCATAGTCCTGCGCCACGCCATGCCCTTCCAGATACAGATTGGCGAGAAAGGTGCAGCCGTTCAGGTTTCCCTGCGTGCACGCATTCTGATACAACCGCACAGCGCTTTCCATGTCGGGCTGGATGGTCTCGCCCGACTGATAAATTGCGCCCAGCTGAACGCATGCATCCGTTACCTTGGCGTCGCATGCGTGCTGCGCCAGGCTGGCTGCACGGGCGTCGTCAATTCCCCCGCCCAGTCCGGTGCGGAAGCTCCGCGCTGCCTGATCGCACGCCCAGCCATCGCCGCCATCGCACAGCTTGAGCACCGCGCTGCGCGCCGCGGGGAAATTCTTCAGCGGATCGTCATTCTGCCAGTAAATACGGCCCTGTTTCTTCAGCTTGTCAAGCTCGATGGATTCGTAGTGGGTCAGGGTCGCGGCCGCCTCGGCATTGGGCTGCGCGCCCGCGCCCATGTGGATCACCAGCTCGCCGCCGTCATCGTAGTCAAACGATCCAAAGCCCGGAGTCTGTTTCGATCCCTCGTTCACCCCAACTTCATGCTGAATGTAGGCGCCCAGCTGGCTCGAAGTGACGTTGCCCTCCTGAAAGGTGTCGGCCTTCCCCGTCGAAAGCCCTTGAATCATCAGCCCCGTGAACAGGGAGTGATTGGGGATGGGCCCGCCGTCGGCGGCCAGCTGGTCTCCCTGCGCGCTCGAGATTACTTTGCGGCTCACCTTGACCAGCATGTCGCGCTGGAATCGCGTATCGGCGCGGCTGGTGGAGAATTTGCTTCCCAGCGCCATGCCGCTGTGGCAACTATCCAGAATCACCAGAACGTGCGCGGCCGGCAACCTGCCGATGTGATTCAGCAGCTCCTCTACGTTCAGATAATCGCTCCAGCGCTCATCGGCCCCCGGGGCATGCGCCTCGTAAGGAACGATGTAACCCTCGGAGTTGATCTGGCTCCCGATTTTGTCAGTGCGCGTCGTGCCGTGACCGGCAAAGAAGATGATCAACGAGTCTTCCGGCCTCAGGCGCTTGTACAGGTCGTCGTCAATCAGCGAATTGATGGCGTCGCGTGTCGCGGCCTTCTCGGTCAATGGCTCGACCCAATACTCGAAGCCGAATTTTTCAGTCAGGAGCTTGGCGAACCCCGTGGCGTCGCTCACTGCCGTGGACAGCACGGGCCAGTTCTCGTAGTGATCGATCCCGATCGCCATCACATATTGATGGCCGGCTTTGATCACCGCTTCGTCGGCCTGGGCCTGAAAGCCGCGCTGTCCTTCAGCCGGCACGGCTTCCTGCTGCGCACACGACGCCGCTGCCGCAAATGCCAGAAGCAATGTGCCAGCAGCTTTCCACGAAAGCATCATGGGAGAACTCCGGCAAACATTTTGGGGGACCAGGGGAACCGAGTGGCATCAGGCTACCACAAAATCCACACCTCCGTTCCGCGTGTTGACGGGTCATCCTGAGCGGAGTCCGCCTCAAGGCGGATGCGGTCAAACGACCTGCATTCAAGCCGCCTCGCGCCCTCCATCGTTTACCCTTATCCTTTCGAACGTATGCCCAACTCCATCATCAAATTCGGAACTGACGGCTGGCGCGGCGTAATCGCCGACGACTTCACCTTCGCCAACGTCCGCACTGCCGCCGAGGCCATCGCTGCCTACGTGCACGCAGAGGAGGATCCAAGGAAGGGCCTCTGCATCGCCTACGACACGCGCTTCGGCTCGAAAGCCTTCGCCCGCGCGTGCGCTGAAGTTGCAGCGGCAACCGGCATTCCCGTCCAGCTCGCCTGCAAGATCACGCCCACGCCGGCGCTCAGCTTTGGCGTCCGTGAGCGCGGCGCAGCCGGCGGCATCATGATCACCTCGTCGCATAATCCCGCGCAATGGAGTGGCGTGAAGTACAAGGGCTGGTACGGCGGCTCGGGAAAACCCAGCATGATCTCTGCCATCGAGTCGTATCTCGGCAAAACGGTGCCCCGCCCCGCGCAGTCCGCACCCATTACGGAAGTCGATTTCCTGCCGCCCTATCTCAAGGCCATCGAGAGCTTCGCCGACCTCGACCTTATCGCCCGCTCCGGCAAGAAGTTCTGCATCGACTCGATGTATGGCGCCGGCGGAACGATCCTCTCCGATATCTTCTCGGCGCTGGGAGTCACGCACGTCCAGATCCGCGCCAACTTCGATCCGCTCTTTCCCGGCATCAACCCCGAGCCGATCGAGCCGAACATCTGCGCGCTCGAAGAAGCCGTCGTCGCCAACCGATGCGATGCCGGCCTCTGCACCGACGGCGACGCCGACCGCATCGGCGCCAGCGATGAACACGGCAACTTCGTCGACCCGCACAAGATCTACTCGGTCTTGTTGAGCTGGGTCCTGCAAAGAAAAAAGTGGCCCGGCGCAGTGACGCGGGCCTTCAACACCACCAGGATGCTCGATCGCATCGCGAAAAAATACGGCCGCGAACTTATCGAGCACGGCATCGGCTTCAAGTATGTCGTCGACCTCATGCTCGAGCGCGAGATCGTGATGGGCGGCGAGGAATCCGGCGGCATCGGCTTCCAGCGCCATCTGCCCGAGCGCGACGGCCTGCTCAATTGCCTGTTGCTCGCCAACGTCATGGCCCAGGAAGGTAAGACCCTTGGCCAGCTTGTCGCCGACTTGCAGGCCGAGTACGGCGAGCACCAATACGGGCGCATCGATCTGCATATATCCGACGACGTAAAGAATGCCGCCATCGCGCGCGCCAAATCGCGGCCCGTTGGCGATACCATCTTTGCCGGCATGCCCATTCTGCGTACTGAAACGCTTGACGGCGTCAAGTTCTACCTGGACAATCCTGAAGCAAAGACGAAGCCCAGTGCCGCCGAGACCTGGCTCCTGCTCCGCGCCAGCGGCACCGAGCCGCTGATGCGCATCTACACCGAATCATGCTCGAAGGAGTCGGTGACGAAGCTGTTGCAATCGGCGAAGAAGTTTGCGCTGGGCGGATAATGGAGCCTGAGCGAGCCGATGAAAGCTCTTCGGTTTTCCAAAAAGGTGATTACCGCTGCGACGTTCCTAGCTTTCTGCGCAAGAGCTTCAGTGCAGGAGCCAGGCTGCCTGGAAATCCCACGAATGGCGGCTGTGGCAAGAGCCAAGTCTGTTGCTGCACTGAAATCAGCCAAGCAGAAAGCTGGGAATAGTTACCGCGCGGAACTTATCTTTTCTGCCCGATTGCTCGAAATTGATCCACAGAACAAAGCGGCCGCAAATTCGCTTCTGAGTCTGCTACCAAAGGACGAGCTGGGGCCGGAACAGGCCGTGTGGCTCAGTCTTCCCCAGTTGGAACAATGCCCGTCCGGCGGAGTTCCCGAATCCGACCTGACCCCTCTGTTCCGCCTTCAATACAGACTCCCGCGCGATACGGCAAAGGCAGTTCTGCTTGCCCCGGACAAGATGCTCCCTTACGTCTCCTACGCACAAATCTCCTTAAATCCGGAAAGCGACTACGCGGTGCAGATGAGGAAGGTCTGCAGGGCACGGCATAAGCAATTCATCGAGGCAGTAAACGAACTTTCGCCCAAAGACAAAGCCTGGTTCATCACCAAGATCTTCGACCCCGACGGCTGTCGTACGATCTTCTTTCCTGAACAGTGAACCGGACTCCTAGGGGCCGTGCGCGGCCGAAGGATCTCGATTTTGAGGCTTGGGAACGCACGAACCCCATCCATCCTTCATCGAGATTCCGTCTCACCGAAATATCCCAACCGCACCAGCTAAGCTATACATGCACTCACCCGTCAACCAAGAAAGGTTCTCCCCATGTTCATTCACATCTTCGGATTTCGCTGGAAACCTGAGGCTACCGACGCCGACAAGCAACGCGCCACAAGAGACATCCTCGCCTTTCGCGGCATCGTTCCCGGCCTCCTCGAGGTTCATGTCGGGCAGAATCTCTCGCCTCGCGGCCAGGGTTACACCTTCGCCGGGTTCATGAGGTTCACTGACCGAGCGGCGGCCGATGGCTATACCGTTCAGGCCGCCCACAAGACCCTTCTCGCGTGGCTGGCGCCGCTCATCGATCCCGTCGAGCTCGATTTCGAGGCTTGATGCACCCTGTGGCGAAGAGGTAGAGTTCGTGTCGTGAAACGTTCCGAGATCAATCGCTACATCGCCGAAGCCGACTCGTTCTTCGCGCAGAATGGCTTTGCCCTTCCGCCCTTCGCGCACTGGACTCCCGGCGAGTGGCGTCAGCGAGCCGGCGAAGCGGACGAGTTACGCGCCGCCCGCCTCGGCTGGGATGTAACCGACTTCAACGGCGGCCGCTTCGCTTCCCTTGGCCTCACCCTGTTTACGCTTCGCAACGGCATGCCGGGCAGCGACAACCCCGCCAAAACCTACGCCGAAAAAATCATGTTCGTGCGCAACGGCCAGGTCACGCCCTTCCACTATCACGCCCGCAAGACCGAAGACATCATCAATCGCGGCGGCAAAGCAACCGGCCGTCTCGCGCTCGAGCTCTACAACTCCGAGGAGAAGGTCGGCTTCGCGCAGACTCCGGTCATCGTCTCCTGCGATGGCCTCGAGCGCCATCTCGATGCCGGCGCCAAAGTGATTCTCGGCCCG
>Ga0335069_10005659_pt1 | contig 18318 bp, 21 predicted proteins | sample Lox_Sample_11_FD_206714 | JGI IMG/M metagenome (GOLD analysis project Ga0335069, IMG submission 206714) | Soil microbial communities from Loxahatchee National Wildlife Refuge, Florida, United States - Lox_Sample_1.1 | ecosystem: Environmental > Terrestrial > Soil > Wetlands | place: USA... | reverse complement strand
CATCGAGGCCTGGGGCCGCATCGACATACTGGTCAACAACGCCGGCATCATCACCGTGGGCCCGGTGGAGAACCAGACCGTCGAAGACTTTCGCGCAGTCATGGACGCCAACTTCTTCTCCGCCGTGCAGTGCACCCTTGCGGTATTGCCACAGATGCTCGAGCGCCACGGCGGCACGATCGTCAACATCACCTCCATCGGCGGCAAGCTCGCCGTGCCGCACCTTCTGCCCTATTCCGCCAGCAAGTTCGCCGCGGTGGGATTTTCCGAAGGCCTCCACGCCGAGATGCGGGCCAAGGGCATTCACGTCCTCACGGTCTGCCCCGGCCTGATGCGCACCGGCTCGCACCTCAACGCGCTTTTCTCCGGCAACGCGGAGGCCGAGTACCAGTGGTTCAGCCTGGGCGCCACCACTCCTGGACTTTCCGCCAGCGCCCGCCATGCCGCCCGGCGCATCGTGCGCGGCGTCCTCGACCGCCGGACCGAGATCTTCATCACTCCGCAGGCGGCTGTGGCGGGTCGCCTCGCGCAGGTGGCTCCCGCCGTCACCGCCATGGGTATGTTCCTGATCAACCGCATATTGCCTGATCCCGGAACGCAGCATTCCCGCCGCGGCGCCGAGGTGCGCCACCGGGAAATCGCCTCCGCCCGGCTCTTCGGCTCGGCCCCGGCGCGGCGCTACAACGAGACGGGCGGCGCCCCCGCGGGCTGACCCACGCAATTCCATCCCGATGGGCGCGATTGAAACCGATGCTGGACCGCGACCATGGGAAGCAGGCACGATAACGGAGACTTTTCAGAAGGTGAAGAGGAGCAGGGCCCGGGAAGAGCTGACGGCTGAAAGCTTCTCGTCACGCGCTCAGCGGCAGCGACGCGCCCAGAATGTTCATCGGCGTTACGCCCCGCTGGCGCAGCGTGCGCAGACTCAGCGCGTCATGCCGCTTGGCCAGTCGCCTGCCATGCTGATCCAGCACCAGCCGGCAATGAAACCATCGCGGCGGCTCCAGCCCCAGTGCGCGATAGAGCAGGATCTGCCGCGCCGTTGATTTCAGCAGGTCCGCCCCGCGCACCACCTCCGTGATCCGCATCGCGGCATCGTCGGCCACGCACGCCAGCTGATAGCTCGGCGTTCCGTCGCGCCGCCACACCGCGAAGTCGCCGAAGTCCACCCCGGCGACAAACCGCTGCGGCCCCAGGTTCGCATCCTCAAACTCGATTGCCTCGCCATCCGGCACACGAAACCGCCAGTTCATCCCCTTCGGCGTATCGACGCCCGCGTCCGGCCCCCCCGGAAGCTGCGGAACATATCCCTGGTTGGCGCGGCAGGTCCCCGGATAGATCGGCTCATCGTCCAGCGGCTCGGCCTTGCCGCTCGATCGCACTCCCGCCTCGCTGATCTCGTGGGGCGCACCCAGCGCCGCCTCCAGGTCTTTTCGCGAGCACTTGCAGGGAAACAGGAATCCTCCCCGGTAGAGCTTCCGCCACGCGCTCAGATACGCGTGCATGCGCTTGCTCTGCACGTAGGGCGCGTGTGGCCCGCCCTTGTCGGGACCCTCCTGCCAGCGAATCCCCAGCCAGCGCAGATCTTCGTATGCAGCTTCGGCATACAGTGTCTTGCTGCGCTCCGGATCCAGGTCCTCCATGCGCATCACCAGCGTTCCGCCAGCATCCCGCGCCCGCTGCCACGCCGTCCAGAACGTGCGCGCATGCCCCACGTGCAGATAGCCGGTAGGAGACGGCGCCAGCCTTCCGCGATAGTTCGAAACCTGCGTGGGTGCGCTCGTCGCCATGCTTTCATTCATGCTAGCGGCGTGCACGATCTCCGCCTATAGCGTGCCTGAGTCTTGCCTCACATGGTTCGCATGCAGCCCGGCCCACGCAAACCCCATTCCCCTAATCCGAATGGCCAGCCTCATAGGGATGCTGCTGATGATGGTCATACTTATCCACGCTCTCATCCAGATGATCCGGATCCACCGACACCTGCACCACATTCAAATCGTGGCCGTCCGCATCCAGCACAAACATCCCCATCCGGTTTCCCTCGGGATGCACGAAGATCAGGGTCTGCGTCGCGCCGTTGCGCGTGGTCTCGCGCACCATCCGCTCCCACTGCGGCCCCAGCTTCTCCTCGACCATGCGGTTCAGCTCTGCGCCGTCCATGGCCGCGTTGAAGCCCTCGAACTCCGCCACGTGCAAATTGCTCACTCCGCCGTTCGTGGCTTTCCGCGAAATGAAGCCGATCAGCCCCAGGAACGGGATCCGGGTTGCCTTCACGTGATACCGGGTCTCGATGGTCCGCACCACGCCGTCAAATCCGCCCTCGCCGCCCGCGGCCAGCACCGCCGCCGGCACCAGCAGCGCCACAAAGCACACAAAGACAAACACGAACCGCCTCATTCCGTGCCTCCCTTGTTGTCCTTATCCTTGGTTTTGACCTTGGTGCCCTTCTCCACGTCGCCCAGCACGCCCAGGCCGCCGATGCCCCTCAGCTCCCCCAGGTCCTCCATGCGAATCGGCCCCAGGATCAGCACAATGCTCAACTCCTTCGGCTCGGCCGACAGGATGAACATACCCTGCGTCTCGCCGTTCACCACTTTCATCAGCACGTCGGTGGTCTCGCCCGTCTTGCGCTCCCGCTCCCGCACCACCGGCGTCCACTCCGGAGTCTCGAAGTACTTTCGCAGCTGCCGCACCTGCTCCATCGAGTACTCGCCCTCCTTGTCGAACGTGTACTCGCGCACGTAAATCCCCTTCAACCCCTGGATCAGCTTGCGCGCCTGCGCCTCGTCCGTGTCCTTGTCCTTCATGAACTTCGCCGCGAACTCCAGCATGTTCTTGCCCAGCGTCACTTCGGTCACGTCGCTGGCCTTCGCCGCCAGTTCCTTCTCCACCTCCGGCGCCAGCGGCAGCCCATCCGGCATCGGCGCAGCCCCGGCCTGCGCCCGCGCCACTCCCGCCAGCGCAATCACGCCCAATATCGCAACTCCCAGCCGTACCACCATCCCTCGCGTGTTCATTGCCCTCACTCCCTTTCACTGTTCGGCACTGCGGCCATGCGCGGCCAGCCGCGCCTGCATCTGGTTCAGTGCGTGGCCCGTGATGCGCAGCGCCGTCAGCACCTGCTGCCGCGCCTCTTCTCCCCTGCGCAGCTCCTCCCGTTTCTCCATGCCCCATCGCACGCCGCCGCCCAGCATAGCCGCAAGCACCACCGTCGCCGCCGCCCTCAACCAGATCCTTTGGCGCCCCATCTCTCCGGTTGTCTTTGGCGCGGGAATGCGGAAGAGCAGGAGGCCCCAGGCTGAACTCCGCGCCCCCCGCGCATTTCTCCGCTCCATCACCTTGCGTTTCAGCCCCGGAGGAGCCGGCCGCCGTTCCAGCGCCTGCCTCAGCTCCTGTTCGAACTCGTCCATCGGCTCACGCTCCACGAATGAACTCCTTGAGCTGACTCGTCGCCTTGGCGCGCAGCAGCTTCAGCCCACGCTGCAGATGGCTCTTCACCGTTGCCAGCGGCGCATCCAGCATCGCCGCAATCTCTTCGGGCGTCAGGTCTTCCTGGTAGCGAAGGATGAGCGCGGCTCTCTGCGCCTCCGGCAGTGTGGTCATCAGGTACTCCAGCCGCGCCCCCAGAGGCGATCCTTTCTCTTCCTCCGCCATTCCGTGATGGTCGTCCAGCGCCACCCACAGATCCATGCCCCGCACCCGCCGCCGCCGCAACGCATCGGTCGCCCGGCTCATCGTCACCCGCCGCAGCCACCAGCACGCGTGACGCTCCGACTCGATCTTGCTCAGACTCTTGTCCAGCTCCAGGAACACATCCTGCGCGATCTCTTCCGCCAGCCCCCGGTCCCCGGTCATGCGCAGCGCCAATGAATACACCATCGACTGATGCTCATCCACGAGCCGCTCAAAATCCGGTTGCCAGTTTTGGGCCATTGGGCTTCGCGTCTACTCTCTATCCGCAGAAATACGTGCCTGGGGATGCAGAGAAGTACGCGGACAGGAGAAAAAAGTTCAGCCGCGCGGCGGGCAAGCGGCGCCCGCAGTCACGGCGCGGAGGGGTCTCGACCAAACCCTCGGCGAGTTGCACCTCTACGTGAACGGCCGCGAGGTCCAGACATTTCACGGCGTTGTGCCGTGGTCCAGCAGCGACGGCCCGCTCCTCGTCGGCGCGCAGCGCGACGATGGCGTCTTTTTCAACGGCGACGTGAGCGACGTGCGCGTTTACCGCCGCGGCTTGAACTCGAAAGAGATTGAAGCTCTCAGCCAGCTCGACACGGCCGACACCGCACAGGCGCAGAACCATTCCTGCCGCTCCGGCTCGACCCACTGAATCGCCTCAATCACCGCTCGCCAACAGAGAGGATGCCGCGAAGTAAAGTTCCCAACCGGCTTGCGCACTTCACCGGACGGAGCCGCCGCCGAGCTATACTTCCGCCAGCCGTACCTCCCCTACGAGGCCGACCGATGAAAAAGCTCTCTGCCCTTCTTCTCCTGGCGATTCCATTCGCAGCCATTGCCCAGGACAAGAAACCCCCCACCGATCTGCGCGGCGTGCTGCTCGAGCAGCTCCGCACCACCCACAACGCCGAGGACTGGTTCGTGCCCGTCTCCATTGCCATTGACGGCCTCACCGCCGAACAGGCGCAGTGGAAGCCCGCCGGCAAGGACGCCCACTCGGTGGGCCAGCTCGCCTATCACATCTGGTATTGGGATTCGCGCTCACTGCAGCAGTTCAAGGGCGAAAAGCCAGCGCCCTTCGACGGCAACAACAACGAGACCTTCGACAAGTTCAACGCCGCCCAGTGGGACGACCTGCAGAAGAAACTCAACCAGGTCCTCGCCGATTGGGAAGCCGCCGTCCAGAACGCCGACGAAGCCAAGCTCGCCGCCAACGCTTCGCTGATCGCGCATATCGGCGCCCATCGCGCCTATCACGTGGGCCAGATCCTTTACGTGCGCAAGCTGCAGGGCTCGTGGAATCCGGACAAGGGAGTGAAATAACGAGCCGTCAGCCGACAGCTTTCAGCCCTCAGCTCTCAGCTTTCAGTTCTCAGCCTTCAGCCCTTAGCCCTCGGCCCTCAGCTCTCAGCCTTCAGCTCTCAACCGCCTGCTTTGCGTTCACCGCCCGGGCCCGGCCTATGCCCCTTATCCACACAAGACAAGCTGATAGCTGAGAGCTGACGGCTGAAAGCTGCCTTCATCCGCTATGCTAGGCGGGTGATGAACCCTTCGCACCACTCCCCCGTCCTTCTAGTTCACGGCGGCGCCTGGGCCATTCCCGACACCGACAAGGAAGCCCACCAGGCGGGCGTCCGGCGCGCGCTGGAGGCCGGATGGACCGTGCTCCAGGGCGGAGGCCTGGCGCTCGATGCAGTGGTGGCGGCCGTCACGGTCATGGAAGACGATCCCACCTTCGATGCCGGGCGGGGCAGCTTTCTGACCTCCGATGGCCGCGTGCAGCTCGATGCCCTGCTGATGGACGGCGGCCGCATGAAAGCGGGCGGCGTGGCCTGCGTGGAGCGTCTCCGCAATCCCATCCGGGCGGCGCGGCTCGTGCTTGAGGAGAGCCCCCACGTCTACTTTGTCGGCTCCGGCGCCGAGGCCTTTGCCGCCAGCCACGGCATGCCGCTCATCGACAACGCCGAACTGGTGCTCGATCGCGAACGCCAGCGCCTCGCCCAGGCACAGGAGCGCGCCGCTCAAGGCATCGCCGACGACACCTTTTCCGGTCACCTTTGCGACGACAAGAGCCCCGAAACCGCCTTCACGCTGGACTCCCACGACACGGTCGGCGCCGTGGCCCTCGACTCCGCCGGCAACCTCGCCGCCGGCACCTCCACCGGAGGCACGCTCAACAAGACCCCCGGCCGCGTCGGCGACTCTTCCCTCATCGGCTGCGGCTGTTACGCCGACAACATGTCCGCCGCCGTCTCGCTCACCGGCTGGGGCGAGCCCATCATGAAGCTGGTGCTGGGCAAGTGGGCCACGGACCGCGTTGCCGCGGGCACCGCCCCCGAGATGGCCGCCCGCGAAGCTATCTCCTACCTCTTCAATCGACTTGGGGGACACGGCGGCATCATTCTTCTCGGCCCCGACGGCCGCTTCGGCCTGGCGCACAACACTCCGGCGATGGCATGGGGCCTGGCCACTCCCGCCGGTCTTCACACCGGCCTCGGCATCTGAATCGATCAGCCTTCAGCTTTCAGAGGTCAGCTGCAGGCTGAAGGCTGGCGGCTAAGAGCCGGCAGCTTCCAGTTTCTTCCACTTCACCCGCGTGTAAGCAATCCGGAATCCCTGCCGCTCGGCGTTCCTCTGGCTGTTCGATCCAGGTTCTGACACGAACATCGCCAGGTCGCAGCCATGCTCGCGCGCATAGAGCAGCCGAGCCTCCAGCAGCGCCAGTTGCAGTCCCCGCCGCCGCAACTCGGGAACCGTTGCCGCCCCCGCCAACAGCGCCACCCCCTCGTGAATCATGAGCGCCCCAGCCGCGCCCGCCTCTCCGTCGGCCTCTGCAAGAAAACACACGCTCCCCTCGCGCTCGGCCAGCGTCTTCCCGGTCTGCCGCATGAATTCCTCAAGCTCCGGATGCTCGTGCGTCCACCCCCGCGCGCTGATCTCCGTCCACAGTTCCGCTTCTTCCCGCCCGATCGCCCGCACTCGAATGTGCGCCGCCTTGCCCGCGGCCCGCGCCGGCAATGCTTCTTCACCCAATTCCGCGCCGATCTCCCGGTACAGCACACTGCTGATCTCGATTGGCCGGTATCCCCGCCCGCACAGCAGTTCAAGCGTGGTCACGCCCGCAAACGGGCTCACTTCGTGCTGGACCGGAGCCCCGCGCGCCGCGAAGAACTGCTCGATGCGGTCGAGAGCTTCGGGGGTTGCCTCTTCCAGCATGCCCAGTCCGAAGGTCTGCGTTGTCGGCGCATCGGGTCCGTCGTACACCACGTCGGCGCCGGCCACTCGAAGCGCCTCCGAGCCGCTTTCCGGGAACAGCCGCCGCCGCGCCAGCGCGAACTGCGCGCAGGCATACCCCTCGGCGGCTTCAAGGCGGCGGGACAGGGCAAGGTCGGAAAAGAGCATAGTTCAGATCACTCGCGCATTGGGGTGAGTCAGACAGTGGTGTACCAGACCCGCGCAACGCGAGGCAAGGAATTCCGCTTTCGGGCCGCAATCCTCCTCTTCGCTCGCCCCATCGAGGCCGCAGGCCTGCTTCAGGGTTTGGCCGAAGGGTCGTCGGCCTGCGGCTTGTCCCACGGAAAGCTCGCCGGGTCCAGCCCCTCCGGCGACCAGCGATGCACAATGGCCTTCGCCAGTTTGGCAATTGTCATCTGGGCTTCGTTGTCGGGGCTCCAACTCTGGTCGGCGTTGTCGAACGTAAAGGCGGCGATCACGATTGGGCCGCTCTTGCTGGCGATCAGCGCCACGTCGTTGCGCACCGCGTCGAGCGCGCCGGTCTTGTTCGCAATCGCCGAACCGGTCTCGCTGGTATCGAGCGTTTCAAGGTAGCGCGGAATGTCGTCGCGGTCCTGCTGGTTGCGCAGGATGTGCAGCAGCCTGCCGCACAGCGCGCCATCGCCCGGCGTCTGCGGTGCGGCCTGCTCCGGCTTCGGCCCCGCACCCTCCAGAGCCAGGTTGCACGCCGCAAACCGCGTCATGATCGCGGCCATTTCCCGCGCCGTCGTCTTCCCCAGTCCGAATTGCGGCTGGTCCGCCGGCATTGGCCCGCTCGCCGGCACATACACCTTCTTGTATAGATACGTCTGCTTCAGCCCCGCGGCGCGCAGCGTGTGGTTGATGTGCTCCAGCCCCAGCCGGTCGATGGCCATGTTGGTCGCCGTGTTGTCGCTCAGCACCACCATCAGCGTCAGGGTGTCCTTCAGCGTCAGCGCCAGCGGCGTGTCGAGCTGCCCCAGAACTCCCGACCCCTGCACCTGGTTGGCGCGCTCCAGCACCAGCTTTTCCTCCAGCGTCGCCTTGCCGGCGCGAATCTGTTCCGCCGCGTCGAGCAGGATGCCCATCTTGATCGTCGACGCCGTCTTCACCGCCAGGTCCGGCTCGAGCGACGCCGATTGTCCGGTCTTCAGGTTCTGGGCGAACAGCGCCACCTTGCCGTGATGCGCGGCGGCAAGGGCCTTCAGCTCGCTGTCCAGCGCCGGGTCATCCTGGGCCGTGGCCAGCCCCGCAAACAGAACGAGACCGGCAAGGACAATCAGGGTTCGAAGCGTGCGTGTGTGCATGGGGAAAGACTACCGCGCCGCGCCGGAAAGGTAACTGCTGCCTGCGGGAGATCAACGCGGCGAGTGACCAAAGTCGCTGATCCTCACCCCGCCCCATCGCTACCGTGGACTCAGGAGATTGAAATGACCCCCACCACCACCACAGTACGCGAGATCGCTCTCGCCAACCCCGCCTCGATGCGCGTCTTTGAACAGTTCGGAATTGATTACTGCTGCGGCGGACGCAAGCCGCTCGCCGAGGCCTGCGAGGTTCGAAACATCGCCGTTGACGAAGTGATTGCCGCCCTCGAGCGTGCCGCCGCCACACCCGGTCCGCAAGCCGCCGACTGGAGCGCCAGGCCGCTCAGTGAAATGGTGTCGCACATCGTCAGCACCCATCACCTTTATGTGAAACGCGAGCTGCCCCGCCTGGCCGAGCTGGCGGAGCGCGTCGTGAACCGCCACGGCGGCACCCGGCCCGAGCTGCCGGCCATCCAGGCCAGGCTCGCCCAGCTCAGCGAGGAACTCCTCCAGCATCTGGCCAAGGAAGAGACGATCCTGTTTCCCTACATCGTCCAGCTCGAACGCGCCCTTGCCGGCGGCGCACCCCGACCACACGGCTGCTTCGGAACCGTCGCCAACCCCATTCAGATGATGACCAGCGAGCATGAATCGGCGGGAAGCCTGATCGCCGAAATTCGCAGCATGAGCCAGGACTTCACGCCCCCCGAGGGCGCATGCCCCACCTTCCACAACTTCTACAACAGCCTGCATGAATTCGAGCAGGACCTTCACCAGCACGTGCATCTCGAGAACAACATCCTGTTCCCGCGCGCCATCGCGCTGGAGTCCGGCGCCGGAAGCTAACCCACCGGCACCAGGTCGGCTCGCTTCGGCTGATGTTCCGCCTCGTTGGTCAACCGCATCGGGCTGGGCGGCGCATTCAACGTGAACCGATTCTGCGACGATTCGAACCGCACCAGCAGATTCTTTTGATCGAACGTGATGGCGAACATCTGCATGGGCGGAGAGCCGAAGTTCACCAGCGGAAACGCGGGATGAATCTCCACCACGGGGTGGGTAAACGTGTAGCGCCCGATCCTGACGTCCGACCGCATCCGCGCCGCCATGATCTGGAACTTTGTGCAGACCGACTCCCCTGAAGCAAACGGGATCGGGCCCACATCCCACTTCAGCCGGGCCGCCAGCTTCTCCGGGAGCACCAGGCCGCCGCCGCCGGAGTCAAGCTGCGCCTCCACCGGCTCCAGTCCGTCCACCTTGAGCCACGCAATCGGCACCCCCGCCGGCATGCGGATGGGCAGCACCGACTTCTCTCCGTCCGGCGCCAGCGATCCGTTCCCCAGCACCACGCGCCGGTTGGGAAAATCCAGGGTCAGCAGGAAATCGCGAAACAGCGTGAACCCCAGCAGCCCCTGGGTCTGGCCGGCTTCCGAGAAGAAGTTGTGCTCAATGGCACGAATATGGGTGAACTGCACGCCGGCCAGCTCCAGGCTGCCGATTTCCACGATGGGAACCTTTTTGCCGCCCTGCCCGCTGGGGTCGCTCAGCACGGCCTGCCCGACTGTCGGCAGCCCCAACTGGGTCGCCAGCTCCGGCGTCACCAGGGCATCCCCGCCGGTGCCGGTGTCGATCACAAACCGGAAAGGCCCCTGCCCGTTGATGGTCACCATCACGTAGGGCTTGCCGTAGCGCTCCACCATCTCGGCGGAGTGCGTCTGTGGCGCGTCCTGCGCCCGCAGAATGGCTCCGCCCGCGAGGGCTGCCGCGCACAGCAGCAACCTTACAGTATCGCGAGTATTCGGGAGTTTCATGGCCCCCTCCTTGCCGCGCTGTGCGACGCTGCGCCAGGTCGGGTGGAGATCGGGGTGCGTGGGCGGATTCGCGGTCCCTGGCAGTCTCCAGGACCCGGATTGTACCGCGATATGAGATACGTACACCAGAGATGTTTTGTGCCTGGTTTGTTGCGGATTGGGAAAGCGCGGAGCGGTCCCCTTCTACAATGAAGCGGTATGTCCACATCGGTCCGTTCGCACGCCAAAATCAACCTGGGACTGGGGATAGGCGCTCCCCGGCCGGACGGCTTTCACGCCCTGGCCACGGTCTATCAGACCCTTGAGATGCACGACATTGTCACGGTCTCGGCCCGCCGTGCGAAGGCAAGCTCGTTACGCCTGACCTCGAACGACAGGCGCGTTCCCACGGACAGTCGCAACACCGCTTGGAAGATGGTCGAACTGGCGCTCCAGGCGCTCGGCATCACCGCTGAGGTCGACATCCACATTGAAAAGAAGCTCCCGGTCCAGGGCGGGCTTGGCGCCGGATCCGCCAACGCGGTTGCGGCGCTGGCCGGCATCGAAACCGAACTGGACATTCGCGTGCGAGCCTTCCTGACTCAAAGGCTCGCGCTCGCCGCGCAGGTTGGCTCGGATGTGCCGTTGTTTCTTATCGGAGGGACGGTTCTGGGGCTGGATCGAGGACAGGAGGTCTATCCTCTCCCCGATATCGAGCCGGTCTGGTGCGTCGTCGCCACTCCGACCATTGGCGTCTCCACCCCCCAGGCTTTCCGCGACTGGGACGCTCTCTGCGCCGCCGAAGGTTTGACCCCCGAGGCAAGTGCCGATAAACTAAGAGAGTTGAGCCGCGCCTATGCCAGCGCCTTTGCGGGAAGAATCCCGGAAGGACGGCAGGCAGGCTCCTCCGGTGTCCCCCCTGTTGGAGGGGACCTCGCCGGACCGCCTGGGTCCGCGCTTGTCCGCACCGGGATCACGAGCTGGATCCAGAACGACTTTGAACGGGTCGTCTTCCGCCAGCATCCTCCCCTTGCTGAAATCAAGCGCATCCTTGCGGCCGCCGACACTCCGGAGGCAGCCCTGCACGCCTCGCTGTCCGGGTCCGGTTCAGCGCTCTTCGGGCTGTACCTGACCCGGGGAGATGCGGAAGCGGCCTGCGCACGTCTGCTGGCAGGCGGAGTTCAGGGTACGTTGACGCGCACCCTGCCCCGCGAGCAGTACTGGGGCCAAATGCTTCTGCCATAGGGTTATTGACAGGCGTCCGCCTCGCGAGCATACACTCGCGGACGGCTGCCGGGTCGGTAGTTGGGGCGGCGGTAAGAAGCCGCAATGTTGGGCGATCGTTCAATGGTAGGACAGTGCCCTTTGGAGGCACTTATTCAGGTTCGAATCCTGATCGCCCAGCCAATATTTGCACGCACCGAAAGCAGCCAAAGCAAACCAGCTTGGAGGTAGTCGGAGAGATGGAAGCAGGTTCGTTGATCGCGACAGTGGAAGAAAGGCAGCAGGCCAGCGCGCCGGAGATCGTGAAGGAAGCCGCGCAGCCGGAGCCCAAAGCCAGGGACGCCAGGCCGGCTCCCGAGCGCAAGCGCACCCGCAATCTCAGCGAGGATAAGCGCTTCAAGCTCTTTTCCGGCTCCGCCAACCGGCCGCTCGCCGAAGAAATCGCGCGCCACATCGGCGTCAAGGTCGGAGAGGCCAAGCTGCAGCGATTCGCCGATGGCGAAGTCTACTTCCAGTTGCTTGAAAACGTGCGCGGCGTAGACGTGTTTGTGGTGCAGCCTACCTGCTACCCGGTAGACCAGCACCTGGTGGAGTTACTGGTGATGATTGACGCGCTCAAGCGGGCCTCGGCGGCCAGGATCACGGTGGTGGTGCCCTACTACGGGTACGCCCGCCAGGATCGCAAAGACCGTCCCCGCGTTGCCATCAGCGCCAAGCTCATCGCCGACCTGCTGACCACCGCGGGCGCCAACCGCGCTCTCTTTGTCGACCTTCACGCGGCGCAGATCCAGGGCTTCTTCAACATCCCCGTGGATCACCTCTTCGCCAGCCCCGTTCTGGTGAGCTACTTCAAGGACCTGAACCTGCCCAACCTCACGGTCGTCTCGCCCGATGCCGGCGGCGTGGAGCGGGCCCGGTTCTTCGCCCAGAAGATGGCCGTGCCCCTGGCGATCGTGGACAAGCGGCGCACCGACATCAACGTGGCTGAGGTCATGCACGTGGTCGGCGATGTGACCGGCAAGGTCTGCCTCATCATCGACGACATCATCGACACCGCCGGCACCCTGGTCAAGACCGTCGATGCCCTCTACGCCAGCGGCGCGGCCAGTGTCCACGCCTGCGCCAGCCATGCCGTGCTTTCCGGCCCGGCCATTGAACGCATCGCAGCCTCGCGCCTCGAGCAGCTCGTCGTCACCGATACCATCCCGCTGCGCGAAGCCGCCCAGAAGTTATCGAAGATCAAGGTGCTCACCATCTCCGGCCTGCTGGGCGCGGCGATCGAAAGCATCCACATGGAGACCAGCGTGAGCACGCTGTTTTCCTAGTTGTCAGTATTCAGTCGTCAGTTGTCAGGACGAAGAACAGAAACGTGAGTTAGTGGGAAATTGTCGGGCCGATGTGAAGTCAGCGGAGTTGCTGACAACTGAAGACTGACAACTGACAACTAGCTTCCCAACAAAGGGAGCGGAGCGAGAGCCGCAGCTGACGGCTGATAGCTGAAAGCTGTTTTCCGTGCCCGACCAGAAACGAGAGACCCATGCCTGAAGTCGTCGTAGCCAAGCCCCGCGAGGGCAAGTTCAACAAGAATGCCGCCCGCCGCGTGCGCCGTGCCGGCAAGATTCCCGCTGTCCTCTATGGCGCCGGCCATGAGCCCGTCGCGGTTGAAGTGGATCCCAAGCAGATCTCCCGGATCCTCTTTTCCGAGAGCGGCCACAACACCATCTTCGACGTGCAGCTTGGCGACCAGAACAACGCCGCCAAAGCCATGATCGTCGACTGGCAGCGCGAGCCCATCAAGGACCAGCTCATCCACATCGACCTCAAGCGCATCGCTCTCGACAAGGTGCTGCGCGTCAGCGTGCCCATCAAGCTGGTGGGCGTGCCGGTGGGCGTCAAGACCCAGGGCGGCATCCTCGACCAGGTGCTCCGCGAAGCCGAAATCGAGTGCCTGCCCGCCGACATCCCCAGCCACATCGACGTGGACATCACCAACCTCGGGCTGCACCAGGTCATCCGTGTCAGCGATCTGCCGCACTCCGACAAGATCAAGTTTCTTGAGGCGGAAGACGCCACGGTTGCCCACATCGTCTCGATCCGCGAAGAAGCGGCTCCCACGGCCGATGTCGAAGCAGCCGGCGCCACCGCCGGCGCCACGGCCGAGCCGGAAGTGGCCAAGAAGGGCAAGACCGACGCCGACGCTGCCAAGAAGCCCGAGGCGAAGAAGTAGCTCTTGGCGGAAGCAAGTCAGTCCGGGGGGCCGGTGGAAAGACGAGGCCCATTTCTTGTGGTGGGTCTCGGTAATCCCGGCCCGGACTATCTTTGGACTCCGCACAACGCGGGGTTCATGGCCATCGACCGCATCGCCCAGCAGGAGGGGGTTGTGGTCCAGAACCGGCGCTGCCGTGCCATGACCGCTGCCTGCCGCATCGCAGGACGCGAGGTCATCCTGGCCAAGCCGGAGACGTACATGAACCTGAGCGGCGCTTCGGTGGCCGCCCTGGTTCGCGAGTTCGAAGCGGACCCGCAACGGGACATGCTCATCATTTACGACGAGCTCGACCTCACGCTGGGAACGTTCAAAATCAGGGAGCGCGGTTCGCCCGCCGGCCACAACGGGGCCCGCAGCGTGACCGCCGCTCTCGGCAGCCAGGAATGGCTGCGGCTGCGCATCGGGGTGGGACCGGATCTGCCCCCCGAGGCAATCGCAGCCGGAGCAGGCAGGCGAGGCGGCAAGGATTATCTGCTCTCGCCCATGAGCAAGCGCGATCTGACCGTGCTGGATGAGGTGCTCGACAAGGTGGCCACGGCCACCCGGCGCATCCTCGAACTCGGCACGGCAGCCGCGATGAATGAGTTTAATCGCAGGGAACAGCGATCAGGGACCGAGAGCTGACGGCTGTGAACTGAGAACTGTGAACTGTGAACTGCCGCGCGAGCGGCGGAAAGAGAAACCGGATGTCCCGTGTATACGAAGTAATGTTCATCGTTCGGCCCGATGTGGCCGAAGAGGATGTGGACAAGCTGATCGCCGGCTTCGCCACCACCGTCACCAACGGCGGCGGCGCGGTCAAGGCGACGGAAAAGATGGGCCGCCGCAAGCTGGCCTACATGGTCCGCAAGTTCAATGACGGCAACTACATTCTGCTCACCATCGAGGCCAACGGGGTGGTGGTGGCAGAGCTTGAGCGCCGCCTCCGCGTCTCTGAACCGGTGATCAAGTTCATCACCGTGCGCATGGACGAGGAAGAGAAGCGCCTGGCCAAGATCAAGGCCATCCGCGCCTCGCGCCGCAAGCTCAGCGCCGAGCCCATCCAGCAGGCCCCGGCTCCGGCCCCGGTTCCGGCTGTGGCCGCGGCCGAGCCCGCCGAAACCGCCCCGGCCAACGCCTAAAGGCCGGGAGCAGGGAACTGGGAGCAGAGAGCAAACCCGGCGCAAGCCTGCTTTCTCGTCCCCTGGTCCGCCGGTTTGCATCAGACACCCTCCGGCCGAGCCGGAAACCGAAAGAGTAAAGAGGAATCACCATGGCTGACGAAACACAAGCAAAGGCGCCCGAGTCTGGCGCACCGGCTCACAGTGGGCCAACTTCAGGTCCGGGTTCAGGCCCCGGCTCCGGCCCCCGCGGCCCGCGTCCCGGAGGCGGCCCCGGCGGCCGTGGGAAGTTTTTCCGCCGCAAGAAGGTCTGCAAGTTCTGCACCGAAAAGATTGACGCCATCCCCTACCGCGATGTGCGCCTCCTGCAGGGCTTCGTAGCCGAACGCGGCAAGATCGTGCCCCGCCGCCTCACCGGCGTCTGCACCACGCATCAGCGCCGCCTTACCCGCGCCATCAAGCAGGCCCGCAACATCGCCCTGCTGCCGTTCGCAACCAGGCACTAGGCGCGCGGCTGTCGTCCCGCCTCCAGCCTGCTCCTCCACAAAGAGGCCACGGGGCGTCTGGACCACAATCGCGCATGCCGGTGTAGAATCCCGCGCGGCGTAACCACCGGCCCGGCCCCGAGTCTAACAAGACCGGGAGCAAGAGCACGGAACTCAGGCAAGCTCGCCGCGCCTGTAAACATTGGAGATTTGAGATGGAAGTCATTCTGAAAGAAGACGTAGCCAACCTGGGCCACCGCGGCGATGTCGTCAAGGTGGCCGACGGCTACGGCCGCAACTTCCTGCTGCCCCGCAAGCTGGCGCTGCAGGCCACCGCGGCCAACAAGGCGGTTATCGAGCAGATGAAGGCCGCCGCCGCCCGCCGCTCCGCCACGGAGAAGATCCAGGCGGAAGAACTCGTGACCAAACTCGAGCCCGTGGTGCTCACGTTCACCCGCAAGTCGGGCGAAAGCGGACACCTCTTCGGCTCCGTCACCTCTGCCGACATCGCCGCCGAGCTGTCCGCCAAGGGCTTCGACATGGACCGCCGCAAGATCCAGCTCAACGAGCCCCTTAAGTCGCTGGGCAGCTTCGACGTGGCCATTCGCCTGCATCGCGAAGTCACCGCACACCTCAAGGTGAAGGTGCTCGGTGAAGCCGGCCCCGAAGAAGCACCCGCCGAGCCGGCCGCCGAAGCGGTCGCCGAATAAGCGGATTCGCCGCTCGCCGATACGCTCCCGTGCCCCATCTTCGCGACTGTTTTTCGTCGCGAAGGTGGGAATCCGCACACTTCGGCTATTCCCGCCCCCTGAATCCTGCCCCCTGAACCCTCAATCTTCGAGACGGATTCTCGCCAGCGGCTGATTGCGGTCCGTGCGCAGCGTCGGCACCGCCGCCAGCAGGCTGCGCGTGTACTCATGTTGCGGGCGGAGAAGCACCTCCCTCACCTGGCCGGTCTCCACAATGAGTCCCCGCCGCATCACCGCCATGCGGCTCGCCACCTCGCCCACTACCGCCAGGTCATGGGAAATGAACAGCATGGCCAGCCCGAACTCGCGCTGCAAGTCGCGCAACAGCGCCAGGATTTGCGCCTGCACGGTGACGTCGAGCGCTGTTGTCGGCTCGTCGGCGATCAGCAGCCGCGGCCGGTTGATCAGCGCCATGGCAATCAGGATTCTCTGCCGCTGCCCGCCTGAAAACTGGTGCGGATAGTCCCCGTAGCGCCGTACGGCCTCGGGAATCTTCACCGCCTCCAATGCGGCAATCGCCTTGTGTTTCAGCTCTTTAGCAGACATGCCCTGGCCATGGGCCGCGGCGCACTCGGCCACCTGCCGCCCGATGGTCATCACTGGGTTCAGGGCCGTCATCGGCTCCTGGAAGATCATCGCGATCTCCCGGCCGCGCAGGCGTCGCAGCGCCTCCGGCGGCTGCCGCAGAAGGTCGATACTTCCCGCTCCGTTGTCTCCTCTATGCCAGTGGATAGAACCACTTACACGTGCCGCGGCCCCGAGCAGCCCCATGATGGCGAGAGACGTGACGCTCTTCCCGGAGCCGGATTCACCCACCAGGCCGAGGACTTCCCCTTCCGCAACGTGCAGATCGATGCCGCGCACCGCCTCGGACGCGCCGAACCCAATCTGCAGACCGCGGACATCCAGCAGAATCCCCATGCGGCAATCCTAGCAGCGGCCCGGAATTGCTGAGCATGCAGCCCAATGAGCCACGCATATTCAACAACAAAGCCCGGCTGAACGGCCGGGCTTTGTCGCGCGAGTGCCTTTGTTTTCCGGGAGCAGCCCGGAACGCCTATACGGGCTGCGGATTGCGCTCGGTGCCATTGTGGCGCTGCCACCAGTAGGGATAGACCGGCGTGACGGCGGACGCTTCGTCGAGTTTTGCTACTTGATCGGCCGTAAGATTCCAGCCCACCGCCCCAAGGTTCTGGCGGAGTTGCTCTTCGTTCCGTGCCCCCAGAATCACCGACGAGACGGTGGGGCGCTGCAGCAGCCAGTTGAGAGCAATCTGCGGCACCGTCTTACCGGTTTCCTTCACAATCTCTTCGAGGGCGTCGACCACTTTGTAGAGATGTTCGTCGGCGACGGGTGGGCCGGCCGCGCCGGTTTTGGGCAGACGGCTTTGGGCGGGCGCGGGATGGCCGCGGCGGATTTTGCCGGTGAGACGGCCCCAGCCGAGAGGGCTCCAGACCAGTGCGCCCAGGCGCTGATCGAGGCCGAGAGGCATGAGTTCCCACTCGTACTCGCGGCCGACCAGCGAATAGTAGACCTGGTGGGCGGCGAAGCGGGGCCAGCCGTGGCGGTCGGCGACGGCGAGCGACTTCATGAGCTGCCATCCGGTGAAGTTGGAGCAGGCGGTGTAGCGGACTTTGCCTTCGCGGACGAAGGTGTCGAGGGTCTGCTGAACTTCTTCGATGGGGGTGAGGGCGTCGAAGCCGTGCAGGTGGTAGATGTCGATGTAGTCGGTCTGGAGGCGGCGGAGGGAGTTTTCGAGGGCGCGGCGGAGGTGGTAGCGGGAGGAACCGGCGTCGTTGGGGCCGGAGCCGGTGGGGAAGAAGGCCTTGGTGGAGATGAGGACGCGATCGCGGCGGCCCTGGAGGGCGGCGGCGAGGACTTCTTCAGAGCGGCCGTCGGAGTAGCCGTTGGCGGTGTCGAAGAGGTTGATTCCGGCGTCGAGGCAGACGTCGACGAGACGGTGGGCTTCATCGACTTCAGTGCTGCCCCATGCGGCGAAGAACTCGTTGGTTCCGCCAAACGTGGCGGCGCCGAAGCTGAGAGCGGAGACTTTGAGGCCGGAGCCGGGAAGGAGACGGTATTCCATGGCGTTTGGATGCCGCAAGTGGTTTTGCGATGCAACCGCGGTGCCGATGGGCCTTTGCTGTGGGAACGAGAGTTACGGAGTAGTAACCTTTAGTGAGTCACCGTACGGAGAAGAGATGGCGAATTGAGAAAACCCTGCCGACGTCTCTTTGTTATTTATATTTGTTTTCAACTACTTACAGATAAACACATTCTGTATCAGGCGGGGGGGGAGGGTAGGGGGGTATTAATTTTCTCGCCAACAGATTTGCATTCCCCTGCAGACATCCTGTTGAGGCCGGCGTGAGGGAGACAACTCTCCCGTGCGCAGACTCGAGGAACAGTGTGGCCGGAAATCGGCAGGAGGGCTGTGCCGGCGGTCACAGGGGATCAGCAG
>Ga0335069_10005658_pt1 | contig 18319 bp, 15 predicted proteins | sample Lox_Sample_11_FD_206714 | JGI IMG/M metagenome (GOLD analysis project Ga0335069, IMG submission 206714) | Soil microbial communities from Loxahatchee National Wildlife Refuge, Florida, United States - Lox_Sample_1.1 | ecosystem: Environmental > Terrestrial > Soil > Wetlands | place: USA... | reverse complement strand
TCGAGCTTCAGGAGCGGCTCGTGGTCCCCGTGGTCTTCATCACAGGTCGTGACGATGCCACGACGCGCTTGCGCATCGAGAAGTCCGGGGCGGCCGGCCACCTGTGGAAGCCGTTCGACGAGCACGCGGTGCTGAGCGCCATCCGGCACGCCCTCGGGCTCGATCACGAGCCGACGGGTACCGCCTAGTCCGAAGGTGCTATACCTGCACGACCGCCACGTTCCGTGAGGCCAGCCATCCAGTGACCTTTGCCCAATCCTCGGGCGCCCGCCGCTCCCAGGCCCTGACCGCTTGGGTGGGCAGCAAGATGTAGGGGGGACGATCACGAAGCACGGCTTCGATCACGCGAGCCAGATCGGTCTTCGATGCCTGCAATTCGCGCAAGAGCTGGTCAACGGTGATGGCGCTTCCTCCTCGAAAGTGGGCCCCGGAAACAACGGTCACCCGGATACTGACGCAATGGTGCCCGGTGCGGTAGTGGACTTTGGTCCACTATCCAAACGGCCGGCCGGCCGCATAGACTTCGCTCAAGCGATACGAACTCACACTCGTCGGAAGCACCAGGGGGTGTCCTATGCAACGCTTCACGTGGATCAAGCCAGGGGTCTGGGGTGTCATCATCGGCAGCATTCTCACCATGATCGTAGGGTTCAGCTGGGGAGGCTGGTCGACGAGCACCACGTCGAATCAGCTGGCCATGACTCGCGCCGACACCGCCGTGACGACGGCGCTCGTGCCGATCTGTGTCGCCCAGGAGAAGCTGGACGCGACGAAGGGTAAGCGGCTCGGCGAGCTCAGGGCCATCTCGTCCTCCTACGAGCAGACGGACTTCGTGATCAAAGCCGGCTGGGCGACCTTCCCGGGGGCCGCCGACCCCAATCGCAATGTGGCCGAGGCCTGTGCGGCGGCCCTCCTCAAGACGGCCGCTACCAAGTAGCCCGCGGGAGATTTCCGCCTGTCTGCGATGGCACAGCATCGCGGGGCCGGGCTGATCCTGGGCATGCGGTTGCCCCGATGGCCCGGTCGCCCGATCGATCGGGTGCGACGAGACACTACTCGAGGAACAGCTCGCAGGTATCCAGCCAGGCCTGCGTGGTGAGAGCGAGCGACTCCACGTCGACGCGCTCGTCGTTGCCGTGGAAGCGGCCCGACATGGCCTCGGCGGTGAGCGCGCGCGAGAAGAGCCCAAACCCGTACGCGACGGCGCCGCGCTCGCGGAAGTACGGCGCGTCGGTGAAGCCCACGATCATACGCGGCAGGAGCTTCGCGCCCGGATAGTGTCCGTCGACCACGCGCGCCAGCACGTCCCACAGCGGGGTGCCCGTGGGAGAGGCGGAGGCCTGCTTGGAGAAAAGCTTCTCGACCTGCACCTCTTCGGACAGATCGCCCAGCGCCTTGTCGATGTGCCGGCGCACCTCGTCCTCGTTGTCCCCGGGGATGGTCCGGATGTCCACCTCGATGTCGACCACGTCGGGGATGACGTTGGTCTTCACGCCGGCGCGGCACATGTTCGGCGAGAACGTGGTGTGGGTGGCCGACCACGCGAACTTCGCGAGGCCCGCGGGCAGCCGGGCGATGGCGTCGTCGACTCGCGCAGGATCGCGGAGCGCATCCTTCACGGCGGGATCGACGGCGAGCGTGTTCACGAAGGCCTGCCAGAGATCGTCCACGTAGGGCGCGGGACGATAGTCGGCGAGCCGGCTCACGATGTGGGCCGCCTTGACGAGCGCATTGTCCGCGCCGTACGGCATGGACCCGTGCCCCGGCGTGCCCTGCACGCGTAGCCGGCGCCATGCCACGCCCTTCTCGCCCACGTGCACGGTGACGTTCAGCTCGTTGCCGTGCGAGGACACGATGCCGCCGTTCTCGGTGAGGAGATAGTCGGCGCGGAGCGCGTCCCAGTGCCGCTTGCACACGAAGCCCGCGCCGTGGACGCCGCCGGCCTCCTCGTCGGCGCAGGCCAGATACACGAGCGTGCCGCGCGGCCGCCAGCCGCGCCGGGCCAGCGCCTTGAGGGCCACCGCCTGCGACGCCGTGAGGTTCAGCATGTCGACGGCGCCGCGTCCCCACACCTCGCCGTTCACGAGCTCTCCGCCGAAGGGATCGCGCGTCCAGTGCGCGGGCGTCACGGGCACGACGTCGGTGTGGCCCATCAAACACAGCGTGGGCGCGGCGGGATCCGTGCCCTCGATGCGCGCCACCAGGCTCTTCCGCCCGGGCGCGCCGTCGGGCTCGTAGACCTCCAGATCGACGCCGCTGCCCTGCAGATACGCTTTCAGGAGATCGGTGGTGCGGCCTTCCTGCCCCGACGCCACGCTGCCGTCGTTCACACACTGGTTGCGGATCATCTGCTGCAGGAGCTCGACGGTCTGTCCGGTCAGGGCGGCGTCCATGGTGGACGCCACCATAGCATCGTTTGAGGCTAGAATCACGGGGCCACGGCATCCCACATGAGGAGACCCCGATGAGAGTGATCGACATGGAGTGCAGCATTCCGAAGCGCGCCGATGCGGAGGCCGCACCGTCACGGACCACCCCGGCCATGGTCGAGCGCGGCCCCGGCTACGGCATGGCCAACTATGGGCGCATCTTCCGCTCCCGCCAGGAGGGCGCGGACGACCGCCCGGACACCGAGCTCTCGGCGTACATGCAGACGCTGGAGCGCGCGGGCATCGTGCGGTCCGTGCCGTTCGGCGTGACCAACGACGAGCTGTCCCAGCTCCTGCGCGAGTATCCGGGCCGCTTCATCGGCCTGGCCCGCATCAGCGGGCTCATCGGCATGAAGGGCGTGCGCGAGCTGGAGCGCCGCGTGCGCGACGAGGGCTTCCAGGCCCTCGGCGTCTCCGCCCTCGTCGACGGCATTCCCGCCAGCGACCGCCGCTACTACCCGCTCTACGGCAAGGCCGCCGAGCTCGAGATCCCCGTGCGCATCTACTCCTCCATGAACTATGCGACCGACCGGCCCTACGATCTCGGCCACCCGCGCCATCTCGACCAGGTGGCCATCGACTTCCCCGAGCTGACCCTCATCGGCGGTCTCGGAGGCTGGCCGTGGGTGAACGAGATGGTGGCCCTCGTGCGGCGGCACCCCAAGCTGCATCTCGACACCTCCGCCCATCGCGGCAAGTACCTGGGCCAGCGCGGCTCGGGCTGGGAGATGCTGCTCCAGTTCGGCAACACGCTCATCCAGGACAAGGTGCTGGTCGGCCTCTCGGCGGGGCTGGTCGGCCAGTCGCACGAGACCTTGATCAAGGAATACCTGGACCTGCCGCTCAAGGACACCGTCAAGGAGAAGTGGCTCTACGCCAACGCCGCCCGCATCTTCGGCATCAGCTGAACCCACCGTCATAGGAGATCTCATGACCGACCGGACCCAGCACGTCTACGTGATCCAGAGCCGCGCCGAGCGCGACTACTCAGATTGCCAGGCCGCGGTGGCGCACGTGCCCGCGCGCATGACCACGCTGCCCTTCACGGACAAGGAGGACGAGGTGATCGCGCGCTGCCGCGACGCCGATGCCCTCGTGGTCGCGGCCACGCACGTCACCCGGGGCGTCATGAGCGCCCTCGAAGGGCTCAAGGTCGTGGTGCGAACCGGGGTGGGCTACGACGTGATCGACGTGCCCGCGGCGACGGAGCTCGGCGTGATCGTCGTGAACATTCCCGATATCTGGGTGCGCGAGGTGGCCAACCACGCCCTCGGCCTCCTCCTCGCGTGGAACCGCAAGATCATCACGCTCGACCGGAACGTGCATGCCGGGAGCTGGGGCGGCGGCGTGCCGGGACCGTGGACGGGCTCGCTCCACGGCGAGACCGTGGGCATCGTGGGGCTCGGCAACATCGGCAGCGCCTTCGCGAAGCGCGTGGCCGCATTCGAGACGACGGTCATCGCCCACGATCCCTACGTGGACGACGCGCGCTTCAAGGCGCTGGGCGTCGAGCGCGTCTCGCTGGAGGACCTGGCGGCCCGCTCCGACTATGTCTCCGTGCACACGCTGCTCAACGCCGGCACGCATCACCTGATCGGCGAGGCCTTCTTCCGGCGCATGAAGCCCACCGCCGTGCTCATCAACACCGCGCGCGGCCCGGTGGTCGACGAGAAGGCGCTCACGAAGGCTCTCGAGGAGAAGCGGCTCGCCGGAGCCGCCCTCGACGTGTGGGAGCAGGAGCCCGTGGCCAGGGACAACCCGCTCCTGCGCATGGACAACGTGATCGCCACGCCGCACGCCGCGTATTTCTCGTCCCCCGCGGTGGCCAAGGTACCCCGCCGCTGCGGCGAGGAGGTGGCGCGCGTGCTCACGGGGCAGCGGCCCATCAACGTGGTGAACCCGGAGGTGTACGCTCCGGGGGCGGCCCGGCGGGCGCGCTGACGCGCCGCCCCCTCACCCTGCCCTCTCTCCCGGTGGGGGAGAGGGGTAGCCTATTTCGCAGGGCGTGGCGGTCGTGAAGAAGACGCTGGAGCGCCAGGCCGCAGCCTGACGGCTAGGCGTCGCCGGACAGGCGCGGGTCGAGGATGTCGCGCAGGCCGTCGCCGAAGAGGTTGAAGCCAAGCACGGCCAAGGTGATGGCGGCCCCCGGCGCGAGGGCGAGCCACGGATCCAGCTCCATGAAGCTCCGCGCCTCGCTCAGCATGTTGCCCCACGACGGCGCGGGCGGCTGCACGCCCAGGCCCAGGAACGACAGCGCCGCCTCGATCATGATGGCCGTGGAGAGGTTGAACGTCGCCTGCACGATGATGGGCGCGAGCACGTTGGGCAGGACGGCGCGCAGCATGATGCGCCCGTCGCGCGCTCCCAGCGCCCTCGAGGCTTCCACGAACTCGCTCTGCCTCACCGAGAGCGCGCTGCCACGAATCACGCGCGAGAAGATGGGGATGTAAGCCAGCGTCACCGCGAGCATCAGGTTGCGCACACCCCCGCCGAACGTGGCGACCACGGCCAGGGAGAGCAGCAGCGTCGGAAATGCCATGAGCACGTCCACCCCCCGCATCAGCGCGAGGTCTATCCTCCCGCCGAAGTAGCCCGCAAAGAGTCCGACGGCGCCGCCGATCAACACCGCCATGCCCACCGCCCCGAACGCCACTGCCATCGACACCCGCGCTCCGAGAAGGAGCCGGCTCAGGAGGTCGCGACCGAACTGGTCGGTGCCGAGCCAGGAGGCCGCCGACGGTCCGGCGAAGCGCCGCGGGCTCATGGCGAGGGGATCCGCGGGCGAGAGCCAATGGGCGAGCAGCGCGCCCAGCAGCACGATGCCGGCCAGACCGAGTCCCAACACCGCGGTCTTGCGCTGCCAGAGCCGACGGCCGATCCGGCGCGACACTCGGGAGGGCGCCGCCACGCCGGCGACGATGGCCGCGGCGTCGAGCTCAGCGACGGAGGCGGGGGTCGAGGACGGCATGGAGGAGATCCACGACGAGGTTGATCGTGACGAACACGGTGGCGAGGAAGAGCGTGGCGCCCGTGATCACGGGGAAGTCGCGCTTCTGGATCGACTCGAGGAGGAGCCGGCCAATGCCGGGCAGGATGAAGATCTCCTCGGTCAGCACGAGGCCGCCGATGAGCACGCCGATCTGCACGCCGGTGACGTTGAGCACGGCGATGAGCGAGTTCGCGAGCACGTGGCGGTACACGACGCGCCGCTCCGGCAAACCCTTGGCGCGCGCCGTGCGCACGTAGTCGAGCCGAAGATTCTCCAGCACGGCGGCCCGTGTCATGCGCACGATGAGCGGCAGCACGGTGAGCGAGAGCACGAAGGACGGGATCAGCACCAGGGTGAGATTCCGGCCGGGATTCTCGCGGAACGGCACGTACTGGAGAATCGGCATGCCCGGCCAGAGGAGCGAGCCCGCGAGCACGGTGAGCGTGGCCACCCAGAAGTTCGGCACCGAGTACCCCAGCACAGATCCTAAGCGAATGCCTGCGTCCGTCCACGTGTCGCGCCGAACGGCCGAGAGCGTGCCGATGGGAATGCCCAGGCCGAGCGCCATGGCGATGGCCAGCCCGGCCAGCTCGAGATTGACGGGCACGCGGCGAAGGATCTCGCCGAGGACGGGCTTGCCTGACACGAAGGACGTGCCCAGATCGCCGTGGAAAAGCCCGCCGAGCCAGAGGAGATAGCGCTCGGGCACCGAGCGGTCCAGGTTGAGCTGCCGGCGCAGCCGCGCCTCGGCGTTCTTGTCGCCGAAGGCCTGGTCGCCGCCCATCATGATGTCCACGATGTCGCCGGGCACCAGCGCCTGCATGGCGAACACGAGCAGCGACACCCCGAAGAGGATCGGGATGAGCGAGACCACCCGCACCGCGACGTAGCGGCGCATCGCCGTCTACCTCGCCCCGCGGTGACGGCGCCCCGACGGCGGTGCCGTCACCGCGCGAGCCTCAGCGCTCGATCCAGGTTTCGCGCAGGTAGATCCGCGACGAGTTGGCCATGGCCTGGAAGCCCTTCACGTTCGGGCGCCAGGCGTTGAAGCGGGTGCGCATGGCATAGGGCCAGATGATCGGCACCTCCTGCGCCCACAGCCGCTGGAGATCCTTCCACTGGGCCACGCGCTTGGCCGTGTCGATGGTGGCACGCTGCTCGTCCAGCATGCGATCCGAGTCGGGGCTCGCGTAGCCGCCCACGTTGAACGAGCCCTTGCTGTGGAGCGTGTCGTACGTATAGCCCTCGGGATCCGGGTACCAGATGCGCGCGAAGGCGATCGAGTGGAAGTCGCCGCCCGTCCGCGACAGGTTCAAGAGCGCGCCCCATTCCATCTGGTCGATCTTCATGGTGATGCCGGCCTTGGCGAGCTGGCGCTGCATCACCTGGGCGGCGGCCACGTAGTCGGGGCTGTGCGCGGAGGTCTTGAGCGTGAACTCGAAGCCGCTCGGCTGCCCGCCCTCGGCCATGAGCTTCTTCGCCAGCGCCACGTCCTCCTTGTAGAAGGGCAAAGCCGCCGTCTCCGGCTGGGAGAGCACGAACGGCACGGTGGCGGGCGGGATCGCGGTGCTGAGCTTCCCCCGACCCAAAAGCACCGAGTCGATGATCTCCTGCCGATTCAGCGACGCCGCCACGGCCTGGCGCAGCTTCACGTTGTTGAACGGAGCCTGCCGCGTGTTGAGCCACACGTAGAGATGGCGCGCCTCGGGCGTGTCGGCGGACACGATGCTCTTCTCCTTGCGCGCGAGCTCCTCGATCTCCGGCGCCTTGATCCACGTGAGGTCGACCGTGCCCTTGCGCAGCGCGGCCAGGCGCGACGACTCGTCCTTGATGACCTGGATGGTGAAGCCGTCCAGGTAGGGCAAGCCGGCCTCGAAGTACTGGTCGTTGCGGACGAAGCGCATGTGGCTGCCCGTGACGTACTCTGCCATCTTGAAGGGCCCGGTGCCCACCGCCACCTTCTGCAACGTTCCGTGCTTCTCGACCTCCTCCTTGGGCACCACGTAGGAGGCGCGCGTCGCCAGCATGCCAAGGAGGGCGGCATCGGGCTTGGCGAGCTTGAGCCGCACCGTGTAGGGATCCGGCGTCTCCACGCGCTCCACGCTGCCGTACACGGAGCGCAGCACGGAGCCGTTCTTGGGATCGCGAATGCGCTCGATGGAGTAGCGCACGTCCTCCGCCGTCATCTCGCGGCCATTGTGAAACTTCACGCCCTTGCGGAGCTTGAACACGTAGGTGCGCGGGTCGGGAATCTCCCACGCCGACGCGAGCTCGCCTTCCAGCTCCATCTTCGCGTTGAAGCGGATGAGGCCGCTGTAGACGTGCTCGAAGTAGTTGGAGGAGGCGAACGCCACGGACAGGTGTGGGTCGAGCCCGACCGCGTCCTCGTCATTGCCCACGGTGAGCGTGCCGCCGCGCTTCGGCGCCTGCGCCTCGGCCGGCGCCGAGCAGAGCGGCAGGGCCATCAGCAGCGCGAGGAGCGTCCAGGACCATCGGGACCATCTCATGGTGTGTCTCCTTTCACCCGTCACGTTCGCGGTCGTATGCGATCTCGCCGCCCAGGATCGTCTGCTCCACCTCTATGTCCTTGATGGCCCACGGGTCCACCTCGAGCGGATTCTGGGCGAGCACCACCAGGTCGGCCAGCTTGCCGACCTCGATCGAGCCTTTCACGCCTTCCTCGAACGCGGCGCGGGCGCCGTTGGCCGTGTAGATGCGGAGCGCTTCCAGCGGCGTGACCCGCTCGGCCGCGCCGATGTCCACGCCGGAGCGCGTGCGTCGTGTCACGGCGCAGGCCATGCCCCAGAGCGGATTGGACGGCCACACCGGATCGTCGGGCGTGCAGACCGGGCAATCCGAGTGAGCGCACGGGCGCATGCCGAGATCGATCGCCGTCCGCGCCGGCACCATGCGCCGCGCGCGCTCGGGGCCAATGAACTCGTTGATGTGCTGATCGCCCCAGAACCACGGATGGAAGAGAAAGAGGTTCGGGGTGATGCCGAGCCGCTGCATGCGCTGGAGGTCCTGGAGCGTCGGGCAGAGCGTGTGCTCGATGCGATGGCGCGGGTCCGGCCTCGGCGAGGCCTGCATGGCGTGCTCGATGGCATTCACGGCCATGGTGATGCCGTAGTCGCCCTGCGCGTGGATGGCCACCTGGTAGCCGCCCCGGTGCGCTTCCCGCACCGCCTCGTCGATTTTGTCCTGGGAGTAGCGGAGCCCTTCCCACCCGCGCGTGTCCTGCGTCACGTACGGCTCGCGGAAGGCGCACGTGAAGCACTGGATGGAGCCGTCCATGAAGAGCTTGACGCCGCGGAGCTTGAGCTGCCGATCGTCGAAGCCCTCGCGGAACAGCCCTTCGTTCGCCATGAGGAAGTCGTGATAGACGTAGAGCGACGTCCGGATGCGCCAGCGGCGCTCGTCCACAGCCTCCCGGTAGGCGCGGTACGGCTCGGGGCGCGCGCCCGCGCCGCAATCGTGGGCGGTGGTGACCCCAAGCCGGAGAAACATCTTCTCGAGCGTGGCCAGACCGTCCTTCAGCTCGCCCAGGGTGGCCTGGGGCAACGCGCTCCGGATGGAGGTGACGTCGCGCAGCACGCCGGTGATATCGCCGGTGGCCGGATCCCGGTCGATGACGCCGCCTTCGGGGTCCGGCGTGTCGCGGCCGATGCCGAACAGCTCGAGGGCGCGCGTGTTGGCCACGCAGGCGTGGCCGCCCCGGATGGTCAGGACGACCGGATTGTGCGGGGCGACGCGGTCCAGCTCGTGACGGGTGGGCCACCGCCGCTCCCGCAGACCGTTCGGCTCGACGTTCTTGCCGCCGATCCACGCGCCGGCCGGCGTGCGTGCCGCCCGCCCGCCAACCTGGGCCAGCAGCGCGTCGAGGGTCGGCGCCAGCTGCGCGGGCAAATTCAATTGGTCGAGCCGGTAGCGGAACTCCCCCACGAAGACATTGTGAGTGTGGGCGTCGATGAACCCCGGGGTGATGGTCTTGCCGCGCCCGTCGACGACCCGCGTGCCCGGGCCGATCAGGCTCTCGACGTCGTGATTGGCCCCCACGCCCACGATGACCCCGTCGCGCACGGCCACCGCCTGCGCCCTCGTGTCCGCCGGGTCCATGGTCAGGACGGTGGCACCCCGCAGCACGAGATCGGCCCTGGGCACCGAGGTGGTCATGGCTGGCCGCATTTCACAGCGGGCCGCCGTCGGAGTCAACCATCAACTGCGCGCGAGGTCAGCTCGAGAAGAACTCCAGCATGAGGCGGTTGACCTCCGGCGCGTTCTCATAGGCGGACCAGTGGCCCGCGCGCGGGATGCGGTGGAGATCGAGCGTGCCGACGGCGGCGCGAATCTCGCCGATCAGGAGGTCCGCGGGGCGGAACTTCGAGTCGTCGCGCTCGCCCCAGAGGAGCCGGATCTTGCTGCGAAGCTGGGCGAGGTCGCCCAGGAGGGTGCCGCCGCCGCTCACCTTGCGGCTGTTGAAGCGCGTGCGCCGCACGCACTCGACCTGGATGTCCAGGGTCTCCTCGGTGATGCTGGCCGGATCGCTCAGCATGTTGATGAGCAGGTTGTGGCGGCAGATCTCGCGGAAGAGCGCCTCGTCGTCCCCCGCCTCCCGGTAGCTGCGCGTGGGCCGCTCGCCGAAGGTGCGCAACGGAAAGCCCGCCGGCGACACCAGGCAGAGATGCGTCACGCGCGGGGCGAGGCGGCGCGCGAGATTGGCGGCGATGGCCGCGCCGAACGAGAAGCCGGCGAAGCGCAGCGGCGCCTCGCCCGGGAACATCTCGCGGAAAAGCTCATGGACGAGATCGAGGTAGGCGGCGCCGGACATCTCGCGGGGCACCGACGCCGAGGCGCCGTATGACGGGTGATCGAGCGCATGCACGGTGAAGCGCGCGGACAGGGGCTCGATGTTGCGCGTCCAGTGCTTCCACGAGCCCATGCCGCCGTGAAAGAGGACGAGGTCCGGGCCCTGCCCGGTCGTGCGGACGGCCATCCGGGAGGCGGCGTCGGGGGCGATGGGTGGACCTTTCTCGATCAGGCGAGCTTCGGGCGCACGCGCTCGGCGAAGGCCGCCATCTGCTGGTCGAGCTCGGCGCCGTCCGCGGCGAGGAATTCCAGCACGAGATGCTCGACGCCCAGCCCCGTCAGCTCGGCGATCTGCTCGACGAGCCCTCCGGGCTCGCCCGCGAGGACGCGCCCGCCGTGGGTGGACGCGGGCGCGGTCTCCCCCGCCCGCAGCACGCGAATGTCGTTGCGCAGCGTGAGCGCAGGCGGCGCGGCACGGCCGCGCTCCCTGCAGAGTCGGGCCAGCTCGGCCGTGCCGGCGCGAAGCTCTTCAGGCGGGCGGTTGATCGGATGCCACGCCGCGCCGAACCGTGCGGTGCGGCGCAGGGCGGCCCGGCTGTGGCCTCCGACCCAAATTGGCGGATGCGGCTTCTGCACGGGCTTGGGCGCGAAGACGAGGTCGCTGAACTGCGTGTACTTCCCCGAGAACGACGGCGTCGCGGCCGTCCACAGCTCCTGCATCGCCTCCAGATGCTCGTCGGTCATGGGCCCGCGCTCCGCGAAGGGCACGCCCAGCATGGCGCTCTCCGCCGCGACCCAGCCGGCGCCCACGCCCAGCACCACGCGCCCGCCGGACAGCGCGTCCAGCGAGGACACCATCTTGGCCGTGACCACCGCGTTCCGGTAGGGCACGATGAGCACGGTGGTGCCGAGCTGCACCCGCCGCGTGGCGCCGGCGATGACGCCCAGGGTGACGAGCGGATCGTAGATGCCCTCGCCGAAGTTGGCGATGTTCGCGCGCGGCACCACCACGTGGTCGCTCACCCACACCGAATCGTAGCCGAGCTCTTCCGCCCGCACCGCGGCGCCCCGGATGGTGTCCGGGGTCGCCAGGTGCCGGCAGTTGGGAATCCAGACGCCGAGCTTCATCGACCGGTCATCAGGCCTTCAGCGACTCGTAGACGGCCGCCTCGTACTGGCCGTAGAGCTTCACCGCGCGCGCATCGGCGAAGGGCAGGATCTGCGTCATGATCAGCCCCGTGACGCGCCTCGACGGGTCGATCCAGTAGTACGTGTTGAAGATGCCGCCCCAGCTCACCGTGCCCGCACTCCGGCCGTTCGGGCCGGCCTGGACGTTGAGCATGTAGCCGAGGCCCCAGCGAATGTCGGCGCCGGGGAAGAAGTCGACGTCGTTGGACCGGGCCGGCACCGCCGTCTTCAGCACGCCGGCGGGGATGTTGCCGGTGTGGTTCTTCCCCATCAGCGCCACCGTCTCGGGCTTGAGGATCGTAACGGCGTTCCAGCTCCCAGCGTTCAGCAGCATCTGGAGGAACGTCAGGTAGTCACGGGCCGTCGAGTACAGGCCCCCGCCACCGGACCAGAATTCCGGCGTGAAGGGCGTCTCGAGCGGCTGCGGCGCGAGGGAACCGTCGCGGCCCCGCTGGTGCACTATGGCCTGGCGCCCGCGCTGCTCCGCGCTGGTGACGTAGCCGCTGTCCTTCATGCCGAGAGGTCCGAAGATCTTCTCCTGGAAGTAGACGTCGAGGGTCTGGCCGCTGATCGATTCCACGAGCCGGCCCACCCAGTCCGTGTTGACGCCGTACTCCCATTTCTCGCCGGGATCGAAGGTCAACGGCAAGCGAATGGAGGCAACCTTGCCCGTGATCGTGGACGGCATGCCGGTTGCCTTGACATAGCGCACGGTGTTCTCGTCCCAGATCTCGTAGCTGAATCCCGCCGTGTGCGTGAGCAAGTGGCGCAGCGTGATGGGCCGCTTGGCTGGTCTGAGCCTCGGCGCGCCGCCGGCATCAAAGCCCTCCAGCACCTGTGGCGAGCCCAGTGCGGGGTCGATGTTGGGCACCGGATCCTCGAGCGTGAGCTTGCCCTGCTCCACGAGCTGCATGGCCGCCACCGACGTGACGGCCTTCGTCATGGAGGCAATCCGGAACACGCTGTCGACCGTCATGGCCGGGCCCTTCGCGAGCTCGCGTACCCCGAAGGCGCCCTCGTAGACCAGACCCTTGTCGGTCGCCGCCATGGCCACGACGCCCGGCACTTCCCTGGCATCGGTGGCCTGCCGCAGCACACCGTCGATTCGCGATCGGCCTTGCATGGCGCCTCCCTGCGCGTGCGCTCGATACGGGACACTGCTCATTCCGGCGGAGGCGGCGGTGAGCGCCAGGGCCCCCTTCAGCAGATCGCGACGGCTCGGAGGGTTGGACAGCATTGCCTGGTCCTCCTGCGGCGGATCGGTAGTTGGACGCCGGCCGGATCGACGGCAGGGAGAGTACAATGCGCCTCCCTGCAGAGCAACCGCGACGAGCCATCGCGGCTCGCGACGGCTCGTTCGCGCATGGGAACGAAATCGGCTACCATCCCGGCCGGGAGGAACACGCCATGATCCTCGAGCGCTTCAAGGTGCCCGCCAAAGACCAGGTCTTCGTCTCGGAAGCGGCGCTGCGCCGGACGGTGACGGAGATCTTCGAGAAGCTCGGCGTCACGAAGGACGACGCCGCGGATGCCGCGGACGCGTTGACCATGACGGACCTGCGCGGCGTCGAGACGCACGGCGTGTCGAACATGCTGCGCGCCTACGTCCGCGACTTCAAGGCGGGCAAGCTCAACCCGCAGCCGGGCTGGCGGATGGAGCGCCAGGCCCCCGGCACCGCGGTGATCGACGCGGAGAAGCGGCTCGGCATCATCGTGGGCCCGAAGGCCATGCGGCTGGCCATCGAGAAGGCGCGCACGGTCGGCGTCGGCATCGTCACCGTGCACAACAGCGGCCACTTCGGCGCCATCGGCCATTTCGCGATGCAGGCCGCCATGCAGGACATGGTCGGCGTGTGCTTCACCGCCGCCGGCCTCCACGTGGTGCCCACTTTCGCGTCGAAGCCGCTCCTCGGCACCAATCCCATCGCGCTCGCGGCGCCCGCGCGGCACGAGGCGCCCATGCTGTTCGACGCCGCCACCTCCGCCATCGCGGGCAACAAGATCCGCCTGGCGATGCGGATCGGCTCCCCGCTCCTCGCGGGCTGGGTCACCGACCACGACGGCACCCCGATCATGGAGGAGAAGCCGGTCTTCAATCGCGACGACTTCTATCAAGCGCCGCTCGGCGGCACGCGCGAGCAGGGCTCGCACAAGGGCTACGGCTTCGCCCTGATGGCCGAAGTGCTGGCCACGGCGCTCTCCGGCGCGCTGCCGACCATGCTCGCCCCGGGCAGCGGATCCAAGAACCAGTTCGCGGCCTATGACATCTCGGCTTTCACGGACCTCGAGCGCTTCAAGGACACCATGGACGAGATGCTGAAGACGCTGCGCACGGCGCCGCCCGCACCGGGCCAGGAGCGCGTGCTCTACCCCGGGCTGTCCGAGGCGGAGGAGATCGTGGAGCGCCGGGCCAAGGGCATCCCGCTCCACAAGGAAGTGATCGAGTGGTTCGGCGAGTGCACGAGCGAGATGGGGCTCGTGCCGATTCAGCTGATGAGCTGAGTCTTGAGGCGGTAGCCGACGAGAGGAGAGGACAATGGCGAAGGGTACGCTGATCGCAGCGATGCGGATGGGGCAAGTCGCCCCGGACGAGTTCCACGACTGGTACGACAACGAGCACCTGCCCGAGCGCCAGCGCGTGCCCGGGTTCCTCGTGTGCGAGCGCTGGATGGGCGCGGAGGACGCCATGGTCTCCGTGGCCACGTACGATCTCGAGAACGTCGGCGTGATGCAGAGCCCCGGCTACCTCGCCATCGGCGGGGAGAACCTCTCGCCCTGGTCCAAGCGCGTCACCTCCCGTGTGGAGCGGCTCATGCGCTTCGAGGGCGACCAGATCCTGCCCGGCGATCAGCTTCCGCCCGCGGGGGCCGGCGGCCTGCTCCTGAACGCCATGAACATCGCGCCCGAGCTCGAGGCGGAGTTCAACGAGTGGTACGACAAGGAGCATATCCCCGCGCTCGCGGCAGTGCCGGGCGTGCTCGCCGCGCGCCGCTTCCGCGGCACGAGCGGCAACCGGAAGTACGTGGCGCTTTACCATCTGACCGGACCTGACGTGGTCGAGTCGGCGGAGTGGAAGACGGCACGCCAGAGCGAGTGGACGAGCCGGCTCCAGCCGCACTTCCGCGATCACATGCGCCTGGTGCTGCGCCGCTACCGCCGTGGCGGCTGAGCCCGGCTCAGGGAGGCCGGGAAGTTCCGCAGGTCGTTGGCAGCAGACTTCCCATTGAGCACATGTGACAGGCGCAGGCCTGATAGTGGTGCGTACTCGCAGGGGCGAGTTGCCGTTTGAGGACGTCTAACAAATCGTTCAAGCCGACCCCTTCGGCCTCCGGGGGGCTTAGCTCAACCGTTAGGCCGTCGTGTGATCATGCGGGCGATCTGCCCCGCCATCGTTCCGCTGGCAATGATGCTAGTGTGCTCTGATGCGTCCCGGAACCCACTATGCCAGGAGCGGTGACGTCAGCATTGCCTACCAGGTGGTGGGCGACGGGCCGTTCGACCTCGTCGTTGTCCCGGGATGGATTTCGAACGTCGACTTCGCTTGGGAAGACCCGGCCTACGGGGAGTGGGTGCGGGGGCTGGCGTCCTTCAGCCGCGCGATCCTCTTCGACAAGCGCGGTACGGGGCTCTCGGACCGCGACGTCGGCGACTCGACGCTCGAGGAGCGCATGGACGACCTCAGGGCCGTCCTCGCCGGGGCCGGCTCGGAGCAGGCAGCGGTCGTGGGGTTTTCCGAAGGCGGCGCCCTAGCGATCCTCTTCGCGGCGACCTATCCCGAGCGCGTCCGGGCGCTCGTTCTCTACGGGACCTTCGCGTGCGTGACCGAAACGACGGACTATCCCGAAGGTGTCACACGGAAGGCAGTCGACGCGCTGCGGCACGCACTCGAGACCACTTGGGGGCAGGGTACGACGCTCGAGTTCATGGTCCCTGCGCTCAAGGACAAGCCCTGGGCCCGCGAGTTCATGGGACGCTACGAGCGCATGTGCGTGAGTCCGCGCGCGGGCCATGCGCACCTCACTTGGTTGATGCACCTCGATGTCCGGGCCGTCGCGCGCACGCTCCGGGTCCCGACCCTGGTGATGCATCGCACCGACGACCGACTGGTCCCCGTCGGGGCGGGACGCGCGCTCGCTCGCGAGATTCCCGGGGCGCGCTTCCTCGAGCTCCCCGGCGACGCACACCCGCCATGGGTCGGCGATAGCGCCTCGCTCGTTGCGGAGATCCAACAGTTCCTCACCGGCTCGCGCGCGACGGTCAACGTGGAACGCGTGCTCGCGACCGTGCTCTTTACCGACATCGTGGGCTCGACCGAACGGGCGGTCGCACTGGGCGACCGCGCCTGGCGCGATCTTCTCGACCGTCATCACACGATCGTCCGGCAGGAGATCGAGCGCCACCGTGGATGTGAGGTCGACACGACCGGTGATGGCTTCCTCGCGACCTTCGACGGGCCGGCCCGCGCCATCCGTTGCGCCAAGGGCATCCGCGATGCCGTGAGGAGCCTCGGCATCGAGATCCGCGCGGGCCTCCACACCGGTGAGTGCGAACGCATAGATGACAAGATCGCCGGCATCGCCGTCCACACGGGTGCGCGCGTGATGGCGCAGGCGGGACCGGGCGAGATCCTCGTGTCGAGCACCGTGAAGGACCTCGTCGCAGGCTCCGGTCTCGACTTCCGCGAGCACGGAACCCATGCCCTCAAGGGCATCCCCGGTGAATGGCGTCTCTTCGTGGTCGTGTGACCGGGGGTGCTCGTGCCGGGTTGGTCGAACAGGAAGAGCGTCTTATATCGTGGGAAGAGGCTAGCCGGACAGTGGAACGGCGCCAGGCCGAACCACGCAATGGAGCCGACGCGGCCTGGTGGGCGGCGCGGCTGACCGCGAGCATTGGACGGAGACAGCGCGCGGCAACAGGTTGCCCCCATGAAGTCGAATCGATCCCCGGTGTCTTTTCCACCTATACGGACGAGCGTTCGATGAGAACAACGTGACCCCTAGGCTTCGCGAGTCGACGCCGCGAAGATCCGCAAGTAGTTGCCGCCGACGATCTTGGCGGTCTCCGCCGGTGTGAAGCCGCCGCGCAGCATTGCGTCCACCACCTGCGTGAAGGCATCGTAGCCGTCCTTGAACACGCCCACGCCGCCCAGGTGATCCGAGCCGATGCTCACGTGGTCGACGCCCACCACGTCGACCATCTCCCTGAGCCCGTCCACATAGCCCTCGGGGCTCGCGAAGAAGTGCCAGATGCCGATGGAGCCGCCCGTCTCGGCGATCACGCGGGCATGGTCCGGGCTGATCTGGCGCTCGGCGAGCGGCGTGGGGCCCTGTGCCTTCGAGCCGCGAAGCGCCGTGTGCGAGAGGAGCAGCGGCGTGGTGACGACGCGTGCCGCCTGCCTGACGGTGCCTTCGGTCGCGTGCGCCACGTCCACCACGACGCCCAGCCGGTTGCAGGCGCGAATGACGTCGGCGCCGAATGGCGTGAGCCCGTTGTGCACCACGGCGCCCGTCTGGAAGTCGCCGATCTCGTTCGGCGTGTAGTGCACGAGCTGCATCGTGCGGACGCCGCGCTGATATGACTCCTCGAGCCGCTCGAGCTTGCCTTCGAGGAAGTCCAGCCCCTCGATGTCCACGATGATGGCGGGCTGCCCCGCCGCATGCGCGGCGCGGAGATCGGCCACGGTGAGCGCGCGGCGAATGCCGTGGCGGGCCACCAGATCGTCCATCCAGCCGAGGCGATCCAGGTGGTACTGGTACAGCTGTCCTGGCGCGGCCTGACGAACCGCCCGGAGCACCTTCTGCTCGTCGCGCCCGAGCAGTGGAAGATCCGGCACGTCGGCGAGACAGACGATGGCCACCCGCCCCGCCTGCATCCCGCGGGCGAGATCACCGTCCGGCGCGCCGGCCGCAATCACGCCCGTGGCCCCGCCGTGCGTGTGCACGTCGACCGAGATGTTGTCCGCGAGGAGCTTCTGAGCCGTCGAGACGTCCACGGCCGGCACGGCGGCAGATGCTCCGTGACGGCCAGACGCGAGGCCGGCGAAGAACGCGGCGGCCGACGCCAGCAGGCCTGGACCGCGCCGATCGACAAACCCGTGGCCGCAGCACGACACCGCGAAGCTCATGGCTAGCGGTTGAGGTAGCGGAGCGGCAGACCCGGCCGCGGCCACTCGAATGACACCAGCGTGCCGCCCATCGACAGCGTGGCGTAGGCGGTGCGAAGGTCGCGCCCGCCGAAGCACACGTTGGTCACCATCATGTCGGGCAGCATGAACTGGTCGACGCGGCTGCCGTCCGGCCAGATGTCGCTGACCGCGCCCGTGATGAGCGTGGCCACGCAGATATGGCCCTCGCCGTCGATGGCCAGCGAGTCGAACATCTGATAGCCGCCCAGCCCGGTCACCACGCGGCCTTTCTCGCCGCGATACGGGCCGTTCGCGGACTCGATCACACCGGGCGCGGAGAGGCTGAACGACCAGCAGCGGGCCGTGGGCGTCTCGACCACGTAGAGCGTACCCTCGTCCGGGGAGAGCCCGATCCCGTTCGGCCGCTCCAGCGGGAAGATGGCCTCCCGAATCATGGAGCCGTCGGCCTTCGCGTAGTAGACGACGCCGCGGTCGTTGTCGCGCTCGCGCGTCTTGCCGAGGTCGGTGAACCAGAAGCCGCCCGCGCCGTCGAAGACGAGGTCGTTGGGCCCACGGAGGCGCTGGCCGTCGCAGCTCTCGTAGAGCGTCTCGAACTTGCCCGTCCCCGGGTCCACGATCTGGATGCTCCCGCCCGTGTAGTCGTCCGCCTGGAGCACGGGGAAGAGCTTCCCGGGCCGCTCCACGAACTTGAGCCCGCCGTTGTTGGTCACGTAGATCTTGCCGCCGGGGCCCATGGCCGCGCCGTTGGGGCCGCCGCCGAGC
>Ga0335069_10005657_pt1 | contig 18323 bp, 13 predicted proteins | sample Lox_Sample_11_FD_206714 | JGI IMG/M metagenome (GOLD analysis project Ga0335069, IMG submission 206714) | Soil microbial communities from Loxahatchee National Wildlife Refuge, Florida, United States - Lox_Sample_1.1 | ecosystem: Environmental > Terrestrial > Soil > Wetlands | place: USA... | reverse complement strand
GATCCGTCGTGACGTCCACTCAGTGCTCCGGATGCTCGGACGGGTCGGTCTTCGCCTCGTCCGCCGCGTGTTTCCAGTCGTCCGTGTCCACCGGGAAAGGCGCCGCCTTGTCGGGCGCGCCGGCCGCGTCGAGCGCGGGCCGCGCGGAGGCCGGGACGTCGGCGACCGTCGTGCGCTGCGACAGCTGCAGGGCGCGCAGGTACGCCGCGATCGCCCAGCGGTCGGCCGGGGGAATCTGCGCCGCGTAGTCCGGCATCGCGCCGAAGCCGTGGCTGACGACGTCGTAGAAGTAGCCGACCGGCGCCTCGCGCAGCCGGTCGATGTCGAAGGACGGCGGCCGCCGGAATCCCCGCTGGACGACGATGCCGAGGCCGTTGCCCGTCAGGCCGTGGCAGGGCGTGCAGTAGATGCCGTAGCGGCCTCGGCCGCGCTCGAGGAGCTCCTTCGTCAGCGGCACGGGCAGCGTCGCCACGGGCTTGCCGTCTTCCTTGCCGGTCAGGAAGCGCCGGTCGGCGTAGAGGAACCCGCGCGCGACGGTGTCCTCGACGACCGGACGCGCCGAGCGGTGGTCGTCGAAGAAGGCCGACCCGCGCAGGTTCTTGTACTTCGGCTGGTCCTGCATGTCCTGCCGACAGGCGCCGAGGCCGCCGGCGAGCGCGGCGATCAGGACGAGAGGCGCGAGGCGCGAGGCGCGGCGCGCGATGAACATCCCGCATCCCGGATCCCGCATCGCGCGTCCCGACTTCTTCGTCATTCTTCCACGTCCATCACGACCAGCGGCCCGAGCTTCGACAGGAACGCCCACGTCGCGTCGTGGTCGAACCTGGGGTCGCGCTTCTCGATGCAGAGGAAGAAGCGGTCGCGCGAGGCGAGCGCGAATCGCGGCGCGTTGAAGACCGGGTGGTACGGCATCGGCAGGCCGTTCAGGCCGAGCATGCCGAGGACCGCCGCGAAGGCGGCGCAGAGGATCGTCGTCTCGAAGGTCGGGACGATGAACGCCGGCACGCTGTTGAAGGGCTTCCCGCCGACGTTGAGCGGATACGCGATCACCGAGCACCAGTAGCAGAGCGCGAAGCCGGCCAGGCCGCCGAGGATCCCGCCGCCGAGAACGACGGCCGGGAGCTTGCGGTCGTGGATGTCGAGCGCCTCGGTCAGCGCCTCGATCGGGTACGGGGAGTAGGCGTCGAGCTTCGTGAAGCCCGCCTCGCGTGCCTTGCGCGTCGCCTCGACGAGCTTCCCCGGCTCGTCGAACTCGGCCATCAGCCCGTACAGCCGCGCCTCCTTCATTCCTTCTCCTCGGCGACCTTCGCCTCGGGGAGGATCGCCCGCATCTCGAAGATCGAGATCATCGGCAGGATCCGGATGAACAGGAAGAGCAGCGCCAGGAACAGGCCGATCGTGCCGAGGAACATGGACCAGTCGAAGCGCGTGCCGTGGTACAGGCCCCACGACGACGGCAGGAAGTCGCGCGAGAGGCTGACGACGATGATGACGTAGCGCTCGAGCCACATGCCGACGTTGACGATCATGGCCATGCAGAAGAGCGCCGGGATGTTGCGCCGGAACTTCCGGAACCAGAGGGCCTGGGGCGCGATCACGTTGCAGAAGATCAGCGCGAAGTACATGTAGTGGTAGGGGCCGTTCAACCGGTTCCACATCATGTAGCGCTCGTAAACGTTGCCGCTGTACCAGGCCATGAAGGCCTCGACGCCGTAGCCGTAGGCGACGATCAGGCTCGTCGCGAGCGTGATCTTGGCCATGTTGTCGAGGTGCTTGAGGGTGATGAAGTCCTCGAGGCCGTAAATCTTGCGGAGCGGGATCGCGAGCGTGAGCACCATCGCGAAGCCCGCGTAGATCGCGCCGGCGACGAAGTAGGGCGGGAAGATCGTGGCGTGCCAGCCGGGCACGATGCCCGCGGCGAAGTCGAACGACACGACCGTGTGGACCGAGACGACGAGCGGTGTCGCGAGGCCGGCGAGCAGCAGCGAGGCCGTCTCGTAGCGCTGCCAGTGCCGCGCCGAGCCGCGCCAGCCCATGGCGAGCGCGCCGTAGAGGAGCTTGGCCCAGAGCTTCTTCGCGCGGTCCCGCAGCGTCGCCAGGTCCGGGATCATCCCGATGTACCAGAAGAGGAGCGACACCGTCGCGTACGTCGTCACCGCGAAGACGTCCCAGATGAGCGGGCTGCGGAAGTTCGGCCACATTCCCATCGTGTTCGGGTAGGGGACGAGCCAGTAGTCGAGCCACGGCCGGCCGGTGTGCAGCAGCGGGTAGAGGCCCGCGCACGAGACGGCGAAGATCGTCATCGCCTCGGCGAATCGGTTGATCGAGTTGCGCCACGGCTGGCGCAGGAGCAGCAGGATCGCCGAGATCAGCGTGCCGGCGTGGCCGATGCCGATCCACCAGACGAAGTTCAGGATGTCGAAGCCCCAGCCGACCGGAATCGTCACGCCCCAGATGCCGACGCCCTTGAACACGAGGTACGTGATCGTGGCGAGCAGCATCATCGTGCCGAGGAAGCCGACGGCCGCGCCGACGAACCAGGCCCGGGGCGTGCGCCGCGACAGCGCGATCGACGCGAGCTTGTCGGTCAGCGTCGTGAACGAGTAGCCGGGCGCGAGGATCCCGGTCGTCGTCGTCGCGGGCTTGCCCGCGGGCGGCGTCGTCGGCGCCTCAGCCATTCGTCTTCTCTCCGCCGCCGGCGGCCGGGCCGGCGCCCGCAAGAGTCGGGTTCGGGTTCGACAGCGAGGCGAGGTACGTCGTGCGCGGCCGCGTGCCGAGCTCGGTCAGCAGGCCGTAGCTGCGCTGTTCGGCCTTCGCCTTCGACACGCGGGACTCCGGATCCGCGACGTTGCCGAAGACGATCGCCTGCGCCGGGCACGCCTGCTGGCAGGCGGTGACGATCTCGCCGTCCCTGATCGGCCGGTTCTCCTTCTCCGCCTCGTAGCGCGCCCGGTTGATGCGCTGGACGCAATAGCTGCACTTCTCCATGACGCCGCGGCTCCGCACCGTGACGTCCGGGTTGCGCGCGAGCTTCAGGATCTCCGTGGTGTAGTCGGTGTAGAGGAAGAAGTTGAAGCGGCGGACCTTGTACGGGCAGTTGTTCGAGCAGTACCGCGTGCCGACGCAGCGGTTGTAGACCATCTGGTTCAGGCCTTCGGCGCTGTGGACCGTCGCGTTGACCGGGCAGACGACCTCGCACGGCGCGTTCTCGCAGTGCATGCAGGTCACCGGCTGGTGGACGGTCTCGGGCGCGTCGAGGCTGCCTTTGTAGTAGCGGTCGACCCGAATCCACTGGAGCGCGCGTCCGATCGCGACCTGTTCCTTGCCGACGATCGGGATGTTGTTCTCCGACTGGCAGGCGACGATGCAGGCGTTGCAGCCGACGCAGGTCGAAAGATCGATCGAGAGGCCCCACGCGTAAGCGCCGGCCGGCATCTTCGGGTAGAGCGTGTCGTCGGGGCCGGGCGGCTTCTCGCCCATCTTCGCGACCACGCCGGGGTCGCTCGCGTACGCGGCCGCGGTCGTGGCGCGGACCGGGTCGCGGCCCTCCATCGAGTACTGGTGCTGGGTCGTCGCGAGCGGGTAGCGCCCGAGCGTCTTGACGACCTCGAGGCCGGGCGCGGTCCAGAGCGCGTTGCTCGCGCGCAGGGCGTACGCGTCGAAGCCGCGGCCGCTGGCGACGCGTCCGCCGCGCGTGCGGCCGTAGCCCAGGTGGACCGTCACGCAGTCTTCGGCCTGGCCGGGCATGACCCAGACGGCCGCGGAGACCTTTCGGCCGCCGGCGGTGAGCGTGACGACGTCCTCGGTGGTGACGCCGAGGCGCTGCGCGGTCGCCGGCGCGATCAGCGCCGCGTTGTCCCACGTCAGCTTCGTCAGCGGCTTCGAGAGCTCCTGCATCCAGCCGTTGTTGGCGTACGCGCCGTCCCACACGGTCGGGTCCGCGCGGAAGACGAGCGTCAGGCCTTCGCCGGCGGGCGTCGGCGCGGGGATCTCGGACCCGAGGTCCGCGCGCAGCCTGACCGCCTTCGCGGGAGCGGCCGACCCGTCGACGAGGCCGTCGTGAAGCGCCTTGCGCCAGGCCGCGTCGAAGTCGGAGCCGGGGAGCCTGCCGCGCCACGAGTCCTTGACGATGTCGTGGCCCGTGCGCTCGGGCTGGTCGGAGAAGGCCGCGAGGAGCTCGTGCGCGGACTTGCCCGAGAAGAGCGGCGCGATCAGAGGCTGGAGGATCGTGACGGTGCCGTCCTCGGCGCGCGCGTCGCTCCAGGTCTCCAGCGGGTGCGCCGCCGCGACGTGCCAGTGGCAGTGCCGCGAGGTCTCGTCGTCGTACAGGCTGAGGTGGATGCGCAGGCCCACCTTCTCGAGCGCCCTGGCGAACTCGAGGTCGGCGGGCGCGTCGTAGACGGGGTTGCCGTCGACGATGACGAGCGTGGTGACCTTGCCGGCGTTCATGTCGGCGACCAGCGCGCGGAGCGCCGCGGTCTGGTCGGCCGGGGCCGCCGCGGCCGGCGCGACGTAGGCGACGGTCTTGCCGACGTTGCCGAGCGCTTCGTTCATCGCGTGCGCCAGGGCGTGCACCGACGGCGGCTGCGTCTCTCCGGCGACGACGAGGCTCGAGCCCCTGTGCGCCTTCAGGTCCGCCGCGACCGCCTCGACGAACGGGTCGGTTCGCGACGCGCCGGCGATCGCGCCGACCGCCACCGCGACGGCGCGGGCGAAGGCCTCGATCTCGGCCGGCTTCATCGGGCGGCGGTGATCCGCCCGCGCGCCGGTCAGCGACGGGGTCGCCTCGACGACGTAGAGCCGGTTCGAGCCCTCGCCGCGGCGCCGCGCCGCGAAGTCGCGCACCGCGCGCGGCATCGACGGCCCGGAGCCGAGGAAATCCGCCTCGAGCGACAGGATCACGTCGGCGCGGTCGAAGGCGGGCTTGACCTCGACGGCCTCGCCGAAGGCGAGCTGCGCGCCCGCGAGGATGGCGTCGCGGTTGACGGGCTCCCACGAGACCCACTGCGCGGCCGGGAAGGCCGCGAGCACTTCGGCGAGCTGCTTCTGGAGCGTCGGCGACGTGACCGTCCGCGTCAGGAAGCGCAGGCCGGCGCCCTTGCCCGGCCGCTCCTTCTCGAGCGCGAGGCGCGCGGCCGCGAGAAACGAGCTCCACGCCCGGATCTCGCCCCGCTCGGTCAGCGTCTGCGACCGGTCGGGGTCGTACATGTTCAGGATGTAGCCCTGCGCGAAGACGTCCGTGCCGCCGAGGCTCGCCGGATGGAGCTCGTTGCCCTCGATCTTGATGGGCCGGCCCTCGTAGCTCTTGGCGAGCACGCCGCGCGCGTACCCGCCGTGGAGGTGCGCCGTGGCGTAGTAGAGCGGCACGCCCGGAATCAGCTCCTCGGGCGCCTGGACGTACGGGTAGATCTTCTCGGTCGGCTGTCGCGTGCAGCCCGTCAGCCCGGCGAGCGCGATCGAGGCGCCCATCAGCGTCAGGAGCTCGCGGCGGTTGAACCCGGACTCGATCGGGACGCGAAACTCGCGGTGGAGGTGCTCGCGGAAGTCCTCGGTGTCGAGGAGCTCCTCGAGGCTCCGCCAGTACTCGCGGCCCTCGAGCGCGCCCAGCCTCGAGCGCGCCTCGGCGACGTCGATCCGTGCGCCGGCGCTCATCGGTGGCACGTCGTGCAGTCGGTCAACTCGAGGCTCGGCCGGATGTGGTACTCGTCCTTCAGGCGCGCGCCGACTTCCTCCTGGCGGCCCGCGGGGACGTAGCCCATCGTGAACACGGCGTCGCGCGGCCGCAGGTACTTCTCCGGCGCGCGGTGGCAGTCGAGGCACCACGACATCTCGAGGGAGGGGTGCTGGGACACGAGCGGCATCCTGTCGATCCGGCCGTGGCAGGTCTCGCAGCCGACGCCCTTGGCGACGTGGATCGAGTGGTTGAAGTAGACGAAGTCCGGCAGGTCGTAGACCTTGACCCACTCGATCGACTTTCCGCTCCGCCAGCTCTCCCGCACGGGCTCGAGCTCCGGCGACTGGTTCCAGATCTGGGCGTGGCAGTTCATGCACGTCTTCGTCGGGGGGATGTTGGCGAAGGCCGCCTTCTCGACGCTCGTGTGGCAGTAGCGGCAGTCGATTCCCATGGCGCCGACGTGGTGCTGGTGCGAGAACTGGACCGGCTGCACGCGCGCCACGCCCTGCTGCGTCGTGTAGGGCGAGCGGTTCAGCGCGTCGAACAGCCAGCCGAGGAAGGCGACGAAGAAGACCGCCCCGAAGACCGATACGCGCGAGAGCGTGTTCGTGCTGCGGTGGAAAATCTGCGCCATGACCGGTTGCGGGGAATATATTTCATCCCTCGCGGCCCGGGTAGAACGCCGTGCAAAGCCGGGGCGTAGAATTCGCTTCCGGGGGTCTGCCATGAAGCGTTCCGCGCTCGTTTTGGCCGTTTTGCTTTGGACGGGCGCGCTGCAGGCCCAGTCCACGGTCGATCTCTTTCACAAGGCGAAGGCCCAGGTCCGGGGAGAGGACTACAAGGGCGCGCTCGCGACGCTCGACGCGCTCGACGCCGAGGCCGCCCGGCCCGGCAACGAGAAGGTCCAGCAGCAGCTCCGGGCGCCGGTCGCGTTCTACCGGGGCGTCTGCCAGGCGAGCCTCGACCAGACGGATGCTGCCCGAGCGAGCTTCGAGACCTTCCTCGAGCTCCAGCCGAACGCCTCGATCGACCCGTCGATGTACTCGAAAAAGGCCGTCGCGGCGTTTACGGCGGTGCAGAAAATGGCGCCGTCCGCCGGTCCGACCGGTGGCGGCTCGGCCTCGCTCTTCAACGCCTACCAGGAGTTCAAGCCGCCACCCAACATCAGCGAGCCGCCGAGCGCGACCTGGGCGGAGGGGCCGGTCCGGTGGATCATGACGGCCGAAGAAAAGAAGACCTGGGCCGGCCTGACGAGCGACGGCGAGCGCGTCGAGTTCGTCGACAGGTTCTGGGAGGCGCGTAACCCCAATCCCGGCAGCGCCGACAACGTCTACCGCACCGGCTTCGAGCGCCGCGCGGCGTTCGCCGACGCGTACTTCAACCAGGACGAGAAGAAGCGCGGGAGCATGACCGACCGCGGCATGGTGTTCGTCCTGCTCGGTCCGCCGACCTACGGCGGCCGCCGCCCCATCAAGAACGGGGAGGACTCGAGCGAGGCCCTCGGGATGTCCACGGTCACGAGCACCAACGTGGCCATGGCGCAGGCCGGCGCCGCCGTGAGCTCGCCGACCGGCCGGATCACGACGGGGCAGTCCGCGGCGATCGCGGACCGAATGACGGGACCCGGCAGCCAGGCCGCCGAGTCGAACAACAACTACCAGGAGGTCTGGCACTACCGGAAGGAAGCGCTGCCAAAGAACGTGTCGTACCTGCAGGTCGACGTCGTCTTCGTGACGCGCCACGGCTACGGCTCGAACGTCCTGCAGCGCGACCCGACCATCCTGGCGACGCTCGACGCGGCCAGGAAGAGGCCGCAGTAGGGCGAGGGGTCCCGAAGTGAGCGCTCGTCATGGCGGAAAACTCGGCGTGATTCCGCCTGTTCAGGGGAAGACAAGCCGGAGGTGTCCATGAACGTGCTGGCGATTTTGCTCGCGGTGCTGCTCGCGCCGCCGCCTGGGCAGTCGGTGGCGGAGCTCTTCCAGAAGATGAAGGACGAGGTGAAGGCGCAGAAGTGGAACGACGCCCTGGTGACGATGGAAGTCATCGACGTCGAGGCGGCCAAGCCCGAGAACGCGAAGCTGCAGTCGCAGCTCGAAGGGCCGCTGGCGTTTTACCGGGGTGTCTGCGACGCCAACTCCGGCAATGCCGACAAGGCGCAGGCGGACTTCGAGGCGTTCCTGCGGACCAAGCCGGACGCGGGGATCGACGACAAGATGTATTCGAAGAAGGCGGTGGCCGCGTTTGCGGCCGCCCAGAAGGCGATCGCGTCGGCGGGCCCGTCGCTTGCGCGCGCGTACGCCGAGTTCAAGCCGCCGGAGAACATCCGGGAGCCGGCGAGCCCGACGTGGGGGGACGGGCCGGTCGTGTGGCTGATGACGGACGCGGAGAAGTCGGCGTGGGCGGCGGCGACGACGGACGCGGACCGGGCCGCGTTCGTCGAGAAGTTCTGGAAGGCTCGCAACCTCGAGGACGATCCGAGCTTTCAGGCGAACTTCGAGAAGCGGGTCGCGTTCGCGGACGCCAACTTCGCGGTGGACGACAAGTCGGGCAAGAAGCGGGGCAGCATGACGGACCGGGGCATGGTGTTCGTCCTCCTCGGCCCGCCGACCTACGGCGGCCGGAAGCGGCTCGGCGCCAAGGACGACAGCACGCAAAACGCGGGCATGTCGTCGGTCGGCGATCACGATTCGTTCATCGCCCAGAAGCAGGCCCAGGGGCAGGCGTACGCGAACTCGCAGAAAGTGAACCCGACGAGCTCGGGCAAGGTTTCGACGTCGCAGATGGCGGCGATGAACGACCAGTACACGGGACCGGGCACCGAGGCCGCCAACGCCAACCAGGACTTCCAGGAGGTCTGGCACTACCGCAAGGAAGCCCTGCCGAAGAACGTGTCGTACCTGCAGGTCGACGCGGTCTTCATCACCAAGAAGGGCTACGGCGTCGAGGTGCTGCAGCGGGAGAGCGACATCCTGACGACGCTGTCCGCGGCGAAACAGAAGCCGCAATGAGCCCTCGAGTCCGGTGTGAGGCGGCGCGACGCGCGGAAAGGGAAAGCGAAGCGGCGTAGAGTCCATCCGTGAGACGACTCACGCTCTTCTTCGCCGCCGCCCTGGTTGCGGCCGCCGCCCCTGCGCCGTCGGTGCCCGAGCTCTTCCAGAAGGCCAGGGAGCAGGTGAAAGCCGGCTCCTGGAAGGAAGCCCTCGCCACCATGGAAGCGGTGGACCTGGAGGCCGGCCGGCCCGCCAACCAGAAGTTCCAGCCGCAGCTCGAGGCGCCGCTCGCGTTCTATCGCGGCGTGTGCGACGCGAACCTGGACCGGGCCGACGACGCGGGCGCCGACTTCGAGACCTTCCTGCTCCTGCAGCCGGGCGCCTCGATCGACGAGGCCACGTACTCGGCCAAAGCGGTCGCCGCCTTCGAGCAGGCGCGGAAGGCGATGTCGGATCCGAAGCCGTCGCTGTCGCGCTCCTACCGTCAGTCCCCGCCGGCGCCGCCCGCGGCGATGAACGCGCCCGTGACCGCCGACTGGGGCAAGGGCCCCGTGACCTGGCTCATGGCCGACGGCGAGAAGGCCGCCTGGGCGAAGCTCGAGGGCGATCCGGAGCGGGTCGCGTTCGTCGAGGCCTTCTGGCGGAAACGCGAGGGCGGCGACGGCCATGCCTTTCGCGCGATCTTCGAGCGACGGGTCGCCTTTGCCGATGCCGAGCTCGGAGAGGGCGACAAGCCCGGCGACCGCGGCAGCATGACGGACCGCGGCATGGTCTTCATCCTGCTCGGGCCGCCGGCCTATTCGAAGGAGGAGGTCATCCGGACGTCGGCGTCGATCAGCGACGTGTCGTCCGGCTCCAGCTCCATCGCGCCCCGCTCCCTCTCCACGGCGCCCGGTTCCCGGGCGTCCGGCTCTTCCCGCTCGACGGCGCCCGGCGCCGGCTCCTCCGGCCTGACGCAGAGCGGCGAGTCCCGCTCGGAGCTCTGGCACTATCGCCAGGGGCTCCTGACCAACGGCACGTCGTACCCGGCCGTGACGGTGCAGTTCTGGTTGAGGGCGGGACGTCCCGGGGAGCTCGTGCGCCAGAACGAGCAGGTCAACGCGATTCTGAACGCCGCGAAGAAACCGGCCTGACGCCGCCGGGTTAGCGCCCTCCGCCCGCCGTCTCCGCCAGGGCTTTCCGCACCACCCTCCGCGCGTACAGCGTCGCCGCCAGCGTGACGAGGATTCCGACGACGAGGAGGATCCACGTCCAGGCGCCGGCGGGGCCGGTCGGGTCGCCGACGGCCTGGCGCGCGGCGGCGCCGAACGAGACGTACAGGAACGTCAGCGGCATCATGCCGATCGCGCTCGCGGCGACGTACGGCCAGAAGCCGATCCCCGTCAGGCCGTAGAAGTAGTTCGACATGACGTACGGCACGAGCGGCGACAGGCGCAGCAGGAACACGATCCGCCAGCCCTCGCGGGCGACGGCGCGGTCGATCGCGGCGTAGCGCGGCTGGCCGCCGGCGAAGCGCGCCACGCGCGCGCGCGCGAGGTGGCGCGCGATCAGAAACGACGACGCGGCGCCGAGCGTGGCGCCCGCGGCGACGACGGCAAAGCCCGGGAGCAACCCGAAGGCGAACCCGGCGCCGAGCGTCATGAGGACCGCCGGCATCATGAGCACCGCCACGAGGACGTAGGCGAGCACGTAGAGCACGTACCCCGCGGGACCGAGCCCGGCGATCCACGCCTCGAACGCGTGGAGGAGCTCGCGAAACGGCAGCAGCCGTCCGGACGCCACGAGCGCCGCGACGACGAGCGCCGCGCCGATCCACGTCGCCTTCTCGCGGCCGGTCATGCGCGCATCATCTCAGCCTCGCGGCCCGGGGCCGCGCGTCCAAATTCGCCGAGGTCCTTTCGGGAAACCGGATGCGGAGAAGTCCGGGGCCGGATTCGTCCGCGCGCTCGTCCCGGCCGTCCCGGATTCGCACCCGTCCGTCGTTTCCGGCGGCATGGCAAATCCGTTGCTCTTCCGGGGCCCAGGCGGGCGACCAATTCGAGCGACCCGCCGGAGAGGAGCCCATGAACGCAACCCGACGTCTCCTGTCTCTCGTCCTCCTCGCGGCGCTGTGCGCGGCGTCGCGCCTCTCGGCCGACGGCTCGCTGTTCGGCACGATCACCGGCCGCGTGCACGACGAGTCCGGCGCGGCTCTCCCGGGCGCCACGGTCGAGCTCACGAGCGCCGAGAAAGGATTTCGCCGCACCGCGGTGACCGACGCGGCCGGCAAGTTCAACTTCGCGCTCCTGCCGCCCGGCGCGTACACGATCAGGGTCGCGCTCGAGTCCTTCGAGGCGTACGTGTCGACGAACAACCTCGTCGCGCCCGAGAAGACGACCGACCTCGCGGTCTCGCTGAAGCTCTCGCGCGCGGAGGCCTCGGTCGAGGTCGTCGGGGAGACGCCGCTCGTCGACAAGGAGAACCCGGTCGACACGACGACGGTCCCGGCGGAGCTGACGGACAAGCTGCCGATCGCCCGCGCGTACCAGACCGTCATCGACTTCGCGCCCGGCCAGAACGACATCGACGGCGACGGCAACCCGAACGCGCGCGGCGCGCCGGACTCGGGCAACGTCTACCTCTTCGACGGCGTCGACACGACCGACCCGACGACGGGCACCTTCGGCGCCAACCAGAATTTCGACACCATCCAGGAGGTCGTCGTCTCGAACGCCGCGGTCTCGGCCGAGTACGGCCGCTTCCAGGGCGGCGTCTTCAACGTCGTCACGAAGACCGGCACGAACAACTTCCACGGCACGGCGCGCGTGCTCGCGACCAACGACGAGTGGAACTCGCAGAACAAGGGCGTCAACGCGTTGAACGGCGAGCCCTTCGCCCGCGTGAAGCTCGACGAGACCGCCTACAACTACTCGTTCACGCTCGGCGGGCCCGTCTGGACGGACAAGATCTTCTTCTTCGGCGCCTACCAGCGGAATCCCCAGGTCGTCGCCGCGTCGCAGACGCAGACCTCCTCGACGCTGCCCGACGGCACCGGGCAGAGCTACACGCAGACGCCGACCTTCGTCGCGTGGCAGGGCAAGCTGACCGGCCAGCTCACGCCGTCGCAGTCGATCACCTTCTCGGCGCAGGCCGATCCTTTCAACGGCATCGTGCGCGACTACTGGGGCGCCGCCGCCGACACGGCCGCGCTGACCCTCCAGAGCCAGTCGGAGGACTGCCCCTGGGCCTGCATCTGGCAGGCGCGCTACACGGGCGTCTTCGGCGCGAACTTCTCGGTCGAGGCGACCTACGCCGGCCAGCGCGGCGGCCTCGGCCTCGCGCCGTATCCCGGCAGCGGCTCGCCGTACTTCTCGATCGCCGACCAGCTCGCCTACAACGGCACGCCGTACGTCGGCGTCGTCGACCGGCCGCGCAACCAGGGCAACCTCGCGATGAACTACTTCACCACGCTCGGCGGCCACAGCCACAACTTCAAGGTCGGCGTCGACTACCAGGACTTCAAGTCGGAGAACTTCTACTTCTACGAGAACAACGAGCTCTTCGTCGTCAACCAGTTCGACGCCGCGACGCACCAGCCGATCCTTCAGCCGGGCGACCAGTGGTTCCAGTTCACGCAGCCGGCGCCGTCGATCTCGACGGGCCGCATCTGGGGCATCTACGGCCTCGACCGGTTCGAGCTGACCGACCGGCTCTCGTTCAACCTCGGCGTGCGCGCCGACATCCAGCACGGCGCGAGCGACCTGAACGACACCGTCATCAACGCGACGACGATCGCGCCGCGCCTCTTCGGCACGTGGGACGTCAACGGCACGGGCAAGACGCTCGTGTCGGCGGGCTGGGGCCGCTACTACGAGTTCCTGGCGCAGACGATCGTGGACTCGATCTACAGCGGCGTCCCGCAGGAGTCCAACGCCAACGTCTACGCGTGGGACGGCTCCCAGTGGCAGTTCGACTACCCGATCCGCGCCGGCGGCAACCAGCAGCCGGTCAACCCGAACCTGAAGCCGTCCTACGTGGACGAGTACGACCTGTCGTTCCAGCAGCAGATCGGCAACACGATGGCCGTGGCCGTGCGCGGCCTCTACCGCAAGTGGAACAACATCGTCGACGACATCAAGCGGCTCGACGACGAGGGCTTCAAGTTCCTGACGCCGATCAATTTCGGCAACGACGTCATCTACCGCGACTACAAGTCGGCCGAGATCACGTTCAACAAGCGTTTCTCGAACAACTTCCAGGCGCTCGCGAGCTACACCTGGTCCCAGGCGCGCGGCAACGCCGACCGCTCGTACTCGCTGACGGCGTTCACGTCGCAGCTGCTCGACTACCCGAACGACACGTGCACCGCCGACGCCGCCGGCACCGCGCCCGCGGTTTCGGGGCCGTGCCCGCAGATCCTCGGCCACAACCGCGGCGGCCCGCTGCCCTGGGACGTGACCAACTCGGTCAAGCTCTACGGCGCGTACACGTATCCCATGGCGGCGGTGAACCTCACGGCCGCGCCGAGCTTCACGTACTTCACGGGGCTGCCGTACCAGCCGACGCAGAACGTGACGATCAACGGCGACACCGACGTCTACTATCCATTGCCTCAAGGATCCCTGCGGCTTCCGTCGTGGTACCAGTTGAACTTCTCGGTCGAGGCCAACTTCAAGATGCTCGACCCGGTCGAGATCGCGCTCAAGGCCGACATCTTCAACGTCACGAACCAGCAGCCGACGATCTCGAACACGCAGATCGTGCTCGTGCCCGGAGACGACCTGGGGAAGGCCTCGACACGCAGCGCCCTGAACGCGCCGCGCGGGTATCAGTTCGGAGCGGTCGTGCGGTTCTAGCGAGCTGGAGAGAAGGGCCCCTCGCTGTTTTTCGGGGCGCGTCTTCCTGTCTTTCCCCTCTCCCCGTGAGGGGAGAGGGGCGGGGTGAGGGGGTAAGAATACGAGAGCCCGGCTCGCGCCGGGCTCTTCGATCAGATCGCGCTGTTTGCGCTTACGCCTGGAAGCTCTTCCCGCAGCCGCACCCGCCGGTGGCGTTCGGGTTCGTGACCGAGAATCCGGCGCCGCGGAAGTCCTCGACGTAATCGACCTTCGCGTCCTTCAGATACTGGGCGCTCTGCGGATCGACGACCACTTCGATGCCGCCAGTCGAGATGACCGCATCGCCTTCCTTCTTCTCGTCGAACGTGAAGCCGTACTGGAAACCCGAGCAACCGCCGCCCTGGATGAAGATCCGGAGGGGCTTTCCGGCGGAGTCGGGCATCGTGCCGGCGAAGTGCTTGACCTTGGCAACCGCGGCGTCGGTCAGCGAAAGCAGCGCCCCGGACGGGCTCGCCGTGATCGGCGTCGGGATGGACGATTCGACAGTGGACATTGAGTGTGTCTCCTCAAAAGGGAATTATGGTCCGTTATCGCCGGCAGGCGCAACCGGCCCTCCAACCTCAGCCGATGGAGCCGTTTGGCTCGTCCCTCCGCGCGCCAATTCGAGGGAGCCGTGAAACCTCGTCAACAGGCCCGACGCCGGGCCTGGCCCCGCGCCCTATGGCCGGACGGGGTGAGTGGGCCGGGTCCGCCGGCCGGCGCCCTACGACGCCTTCGCGAGCTTCTCGTCTCCGAGCATCCGGTCGATCGACCGCCACGTCGAATCCACCGTCTTTTCCGCAGCGACGAACGAAACCTGCCTGGCCGTGACTTCGAAATCCTCGACGCCCGGAAGTCTGGAACGCTCCCAGGCGTGTCGCAGCCGGCGGCACTCCTCGTCGAGCAGGGGCCGGTTGAAGTTTCCGATCGCGAGGCGGTCCCCGCCGACCGGAAACACCGACTTGAAAGAAACCCGCGGTTTCATGCGGCTTTCCGCCTCATCGAGCATGTCCATCTGATGCACGTTGCCGGTCTTGCGTCTCACGATCCCTATAACGGCAACGACCGTGCCACTATTCCGTGCGCCCCGCGGGCCCCTCACCACTACATCTGGTGTTTTTACTTGACTCGCCTACCAGCCGGTCTTACGCTGAAAAGCAACGCTGGGGTTTCTTCCGCATCGCCCAGACAGGTGACGGGGTTCCAGGGACGAGGCGGGAGCATTCGCTTCAGCGGGGTTTCGTGGTGGGTTTGCGAGGGGTGGAAGGAGGAGGGGAGGACGATGGAAAAGGGTTTTCGCGAGGTTCGGGAAGTCCGGGAAAGTGACGAAGAGGCGGTCCGCAAAGCCCCGGCCGCGACACGCAGTCTGCGCGGCCTGACCTTCACAAGGGTCTTCTCCGACCCGTCGGTGTCGCCGTACGACGCGATCGAGTGGGAGCTCCGCACGGCAGCGATCACGTCGGAGAAGGGCGAGACGATCTTCGAACAGAAGAACGTCGAGGTGCCGAAGTCGTGGTCGCAAACCGCGACGAACATCGTCGTCCAGAAGTACTTCCACGGGCGCATGGGCACGCCCGACCGCGAGACCTCCGTCCGCCAGCTCGTCGAGCGCGTGGCCGGCACCATCACCGGCTACGGCGAGAAGGGCGGCTACTTCAAGACCGCCGCCGACCGCGACGCCTTCCACGACGAGCTCGCGGCGATCCTCGTCAACCAGGTCGCCTCCTTCAACTCGCCCGTCTGGTTCAACGTCGGCATCGAGCCCCGCCCCCAGGGCTCGGCCTGCTTCATCAACTCGTGCGGCGATTCGATGTCCTCCATCCTCGGCCTCGCCAAGACCGAAGGCATGCTCTTCAAGTACGGCTCGGGCACGGGCTCGAACCTCTCGTCGATCCGCGGCTCGCACGAGTCGCTCTCGGCGGGCGGCACGGCCTCCGGCCCGCTCTCCTTCATGAAGGGCTTCGACTCCTTCGCCGGCGCGATCAAGTCCGGCGGCAAGACGCGCCGCGCCGCGAAGATGGTCATCCTGAACATCGACCACCCCGACGTCGAGGAGTTCATCCTGTCGAAGGCGAACGAGGAGAAGAAAGCGTGGGCGCTGATCGACGCCGGATACGACGGCTCGTTCAACGGCGAAGCGTACGCATCGATCTTCTACCAGAACGCCAACCACTCCGTGCGCGTCACCGACGAGTTCATGGAGGCCGTCGAGAAGGACGGCGAGTGGACGACGAAGGAAGTCCTGACGGGCCGGCCCTACAAGACGTACAAGGCGCGCGACCTCATGGCCAAGATCGCCGAGGCCGCGTGGGTGTGCGGCGATCCGGGCATGCAGTACGACTCGACGATCAACCGCTGGAACCCGGTCAAGGCGACGCACCGCATCAACGCGTCGAACCCGTGCTCCGAGTACATGTTCGTCGACGACTCGGCGTGCAACCTGGCGTCGCTGAACCTGATGAAGTTCTTCAACCCCGAGGACGGCTCGTTCGACGTGGCCTCGTTCCGGCACGCCTGCGACGTGGTGATCTCGGCGCAGGAGATGCTGGTGCCGAACTGCTCGTACCCGACGCCGGCGATCGAGGAGAACTCGCACAAGTTCCGGCCGCTCGGCCTCGGCTACGCGAACCTGGGCGCGCTGCTGATGGCGGCGGGCCTCCCGTACGACTCGGACGAGGGCCGCGCTTACGCCGGCGCCATCACGTCGCTCATGTGCGGCGAGGGCTACCTCCAGTCCTCCAAGATCGCGGCCGAGCTCGAGCCCTTCTCGGGCTATGCGCCCAACCGCGACGCCTTCCTCGAGGTCATCGGCATGCACCGCGACGCGGCACGCGAGGTCCCGACGAAGGGCGTTCCGGTCGAGCTCCACAAGGCGCAGATGGCGGTGTGGGACGCGGCGCTCGAGTCGGGCAAGGAGTACGGCTACAAGAACGGCCAGGTCACGGTGCTCGCGCCGACCGGCACGATCGGCTTCATGATGGATTGCGACACCACGGGCGTCGAGCCGGACCTCGCGCTCGTCAAGTACAAGAAGCTCGTCGGCGGCGGGACGATCAAGATCGTCAACCAGACGGTGCCGCTCGCGCTGAAGCGCCTCGGTTACTCGGCCGACGCGATCAACGAGATCGTCGACTACGTCGACGAGAAGGGCACGATCGAAGGCGCGCCGTCGTTCAAGCCGGAGCACCTGCCGGTGTTCGACTGCGCGTTCCGGGCGCTCAACGGCACGCGCTCGATCCACTACTCGGGCCACGTCCGGATGATGGCGGCCGTCCAGCCGTTCCTCTCCGGCGCGATCTCGAAGACGGTCAACCTGCCCCCCGACGCGACGCCCGACGAAATCGCCGGCGTCTACATGGACGGCTGGAAGCAGGGACTGAAGGCGATCGCGATCTACCGCGACGGCTGCAAGCGCACGCAGCCGCTCAACACCGCGGCGTCCAAGAGCGACTCGAAGTCGCCCACCGCGCGCGGCACGCTCGAGTACGTGGGCAAGGCCACCCCGCCCGTGCCGGCGCCTTTCCGCCGGAAGCTCCCCGACGAGCGCCGCTCGATCACCCACAAGTTCGACGTCGGCGGCCACGAGGGGTACATCACCGTCGGGCTGTACGAGGACGGCAAGCCCGGCGAGATCTTCCTGAAGATGTCGAAAGAAGGCTCGACCGTCTCGGGGTTGATGGACGCGTTCGCCACGGCCATCTCGCTGACGCTCCAGTACGGCGTGCCGCTCGAGGCGCTGGTGAAGAAGTTCGCCCACATGCGCTTCGAGCCCGCCGGCTTCACGAAGAACCCGGAGGTGCCGATCGCGAAGTCGCTCGTCGACTACGTGTTCCGGTGGCTGGGGTCGAAGTTCCTGTCGGCGGAAGACAAGCTCGGCGTCGGCATCATCGCCCGGGACTCGAGCGCCAACGAGCCGTCGCCCGTCACGAGCCTGGCCGTCACCCGCACCGCCGCGAGCGAGGCGTCGAAGCTGACGTTCGAGACCTCCACGGATGCGCCCGCGTGCCACGAGTGCGGGAGCATCATGGTGAGGTCAGCGGCCTGCTACAAGTGCATGAACTGCGGGGCGACGAGCGGGTGTAGCTAGGCGAAGCTCTTCTCGAGCCCATCCCCTCTCCCCCGCTTGCGGGGGAGAGGGCGAGGGTGAGGGGGCGTTCTCTGAACCAGTTCGGGGTGGGGCCGCTTGAGGCCGACTGCGGGCGCCGAAAGGCGCCCGCAAGTTTTTGATGGGGTCAGTCCTGATTTCTGATTTCGGGTGGGAGTCAACGCAAGGGCGGGAGTGTTAGGGCGCTGCATGCGGGCTCGGAGGGCGTGGTCTCGCTCGAGAGGATTCTCCAGGCGGGCGAGCACCGTGCCGACCCGCCATCAGATTGGAACGACGGAGTCGGCCCGAGATCAGAAATCAGGACTGACCCCCAGCGGCGGTTCAGGGGCTTCCCTGAGTTAGTCTGACGGAACGCTTGGAGGCCCCGATGCGATCCTCGATCCTGGCCTTGTGTCTCGGCGCGTTTGCCTCGTGCGCGCTTGCGCAGAGCGCGGACTCCTCTGATCGCGCCGCAGCCCAAGCGGCGATCAAGACGATTCGCGCCGACGCGATCCGCGCTCATATGCGGTTTCTGTCCGACGACCTGTTGGGGGGCCGATTTCCGGGGACCGCCGGCCACGAAATCGCCGCGCGTTACGTCGCGACGGAGCTCGAGGGCATGGGCGTGCAGCCGGCCGGCGAGCACGGGACGTGGTTCCAGAAGGTGCCGTGCCGTCGCGGTGCGCCGGACGCTATGCGGAGCTCGATCTCCCTGTCGAGAC
>Ga0335069_10005656_pt1 | contig 18324 bp, 10 predicted proteins | sample Lox_Sample_11_FD_206714 | JGI IMG/M metagenome (GOLD analysis project Ga0335069, IMG submission 206714) | Soil microbial communities from Loxahatchee National Wildlife Refuge, Florida, United States - Lox_Sample_1.1 | ecosystem: Environmental > Terrestrial > Soil > Wetlands | place: USA... | reverse complement strand
TTGAAGGAAGGGCTGCAAATCTCCCTGTGCGGCTGCCACGCCCAACTCCGCCCGCCAGACGCTGAGGCGAGCGATGGCATCATCGGCTTCGGCCTGCGCCAGGAGGCCCTCCGCGGCAGCCACGTCGACCACGGTCGCCAGCGCGGAACGATAACGCACCTGCTGCTGTTGTTCGCTGGCTTGCGCGGCGGCCAGTTCGGCCGGCGTATTGGCCGCGATCTGGCGCGCCCCGGCCAGCGTGGCGCGGGCTTGCTCCACGGCGGCCGAAACGTTTGCCAGCGACAGATCGTAGCGCGCATGTTCGGCTTCGATCTTCGCGTCCTGAATTTTCTTCTGCTGATGCAGGCCGAAAAAATCGAAGGCAGAGAACGTGACCTGCACGCCCACGGCCCAGTTGAATGTGTCCGGGGCCAGGCCTGCCGTGCCGCCGGGGAAATTGCCCGTGAGCCGTGTTCCGGCGCCGCGACCTGAGACCGCGCCGAGAGTGCTGAACGCCGGCACGTAGCTCCGGTCGAGCACCTGTTTCTGCGCCAGTTGCTCGAGCGACAGCGCATTTTCCTCGAGCACGGACGGGTGCGACGCGGCCGGTTTTGCGTCGAGATCGCTCGCGGGCGCGCCGGCCAGAATTGCAGCGGCATCGATGGAGATCTGCCCGCTCGGCACTCCGAGGAATTCCGAAAGCGCCGCGCGCCGCACCGCCTCCTGGGTCTGTGCCTGGATCAACTGGTTGCGTGCCTGCGCCAGTTGCGCATCGGCCTGGGAGGCGTCCGCGCCGGGGCGCAGTTGATTATCGACGAGCACGTGCACGGCCCTGGCGAATGCTTCGTATCGCTTGACGTTGGCCTGGGCTACGCCGACCAGTTGCTGCGCAGCGGCCAGATCGAAGAACGCGCTTCCGGCCGAGGCCGTCACCTCCAGGACGGAAACTGCGGTCGCTTGCGTCGCCGCTTCGTTTCCGCGCCGCGCCGCATCCACCCGGGCGCTGCGCACGCCGAAGTCGAACGGCTGCCAGTTGACCAGCGCGCCGGCTCCGCTGCTCCACGCGCTGAGCGTGTTGTCGGCTGGAATCACCGGCCCGGAGATGCTGGGAACCACGCTCTGCGGCAACAGCAGCCCATAGATATTGTTCGCGGTGGCGCGGTTCGTCTGCCAGAGGACGTCGCCGTGGGGCAGATAAGCGGTTTTGGCCAGTCCCACGGCTTCCTGCGCGGCCTGCTGCTGCGCCTGCGCCGCCCTTATGGCCGGATAATGGGCCTTCGCAGTATCCATCACCTGTGCCAGCGTCAGCGCGCCCGGCCCGGGCTGCGCCGGCAGCACGGTGGCGACGGCGACCAAGAAGAGCAGCATCATCGCACGCGAGAAACGTCGAATACGTTTGTCCATGGAGGCGACCGCAGGGAAACACCAGGGAATAATTACGGGCTGATGGCGATCATATCATCGAAATTCGATATAAGATAGATCCTGACCTGGGGAGGGACCCTTGCCGGAGCCGAGCCGACCACGCGATCTGTTTACCGGCCTGATCCGCATCCATGTCCTCGTGCACGCCGCGCACGAACCCATCTTCGGCCTGGCCATGATGGAAGAACTAAACCGGCACGGCTATCGCATTGGCCCGGGTACGCTTTACCCGTTGTTGCACGGCATGGAGCGCGGCGGCCTGTTGAAGTCCCAGGTCAAGAGAGTCGATGGCCGGCGGCGCCGCATTTATATGATCACGGCCTCCGGGCGCCGGGCCCTCAACAATGCCCGGGTCAAGGTGGATGAATTGCATGACGAGTTGCATGAAGAGCCGCCACTCCGGCTGCCCAGGATTGGTTAGGGGGCATTCCTCCACAGCTGCTTTTCTACGGTTGAATCCTGTTTTGCTTTAAACTTGATCTGACCACCAGCTCGTTCCATGTGCGGAAGTGGTGAAATGGCAAACACACTAGCCTTAGGAGCTAGCGCCGAAAGGCTTGGGGGTTCAAGTCCCCCCTTCCGCACCACTCACAAATTAAAAACACTTATGTGCAATTGTCGGCGGAAGTAGCGGGTTCATAGTTTCGGGATTGTAACGGTTTTTGTAGCGATCGCGAGATCGGTAGATTTCTGGTTAGACCAAGCGATTTCCACGTCGCGCAACCCAGATTTTCTGGTTGGATGTTCCGGACTTATGGCTTCGATCCTCACCGATTCGAGCGCGCGCGGGGGTGTTCGAGGCTGTCCCTCAGCGGGTTAGGTGGAATCAGTCCGGCAGCGTCTCTTCGGCGCCGCAGCTGTTTCCCTCGACCTCTCGGCCGCAACCCTTTTGAAGGCCTCTTGAAACAGTAACGCTGAGTTCGTGGCGGAATGATGAACTGGGCATCGGCCCGACGGTGCCGCCCTGCTCCGGCCCGGCGAGGGCCCGTTTGACGAATCACCCGCAACAGACGAGAAAGCGAGAGCGCGGCAGAACCGACAAACATCACTGGCAATTTAAGCGCGTTCGTGGGTCCCAATTCCGGTGGGCCTGTACCGATATCCGGGGTTATTGCCGGACCTCGCACCCATTTGAGACGGTCCTTCACTCTATGTTTGTCCGAAAATTCGGACGACCGAGTCAAAGAAATCGGACTCCATCGGGTGTGTTCGACCAATCAGACATCGGAAATTGGGCAAAGATCACCCGGACCATTTGGAAAGGAACATGCAAACACGTGATCGGATGTGTTTTTGCCCTTTACCTCTGCAATCACGGATGCTTGCACCCGGAACGCGGACTTCCCAAATGATCAATTCGATCCCCACGAGCCCACTTCTCGGGCGCTCTGACGGACTGATTGCGAACCTCGGCGATAGATCTCAAATTGAGGTAGCGTGTGTTGGTAAGAGGTTTTCTTCGGACTTGCGGGTGCTTTCTGGCCGTTGTATCTCCAGGATTGTTGTCAGGTCGATCAGCCTGCGCGCAGGCTGCGGAAACTCGGGCCGCGGTCCAGCTTCTCGACCAAACTGTCGAGACGCGAAACGAGGCCCTTCCCCTTCTCCCCCTCAGCATTGAACAAGCCCTGGCGCTGGCTGAGAAGAACAGCCCTCATCTTCAGCAGGGTCAGGCAATCGTGAATCGGGCTCACGCCGGAATTCAATCTGCCAAAGCCTACAGTAACCCGAGCTTTGAGTTTCTTGAGGGACATCAATCGGCACGACCGGTCACAACCCCAGGTGTCCCCGGAATTCTGCAACACTACGCGGCTACGCAGACTATTGAGATTCCTGCGGAGCGGCGCACGCGTATCAGAGTTTCGGAATTGGACCTGAGCAGCACCGAACATCAGCTGGCGGCAATCCGCCTGGCTGTGACAGCGCGAGTGAAGCGGGCGTTCTATGACGTGCTTCGCCGCAAACAACAGCTTGCATATGCGCAGGACAACTTGATGCTGGTTGAGGACCTGCGCCGCCGTGTTGCGCTCGAGGTAAAGGTAGGCGAGAAAGGCAAGCTGGAGTTGACGCGCTCTGAAGCCGAACTGGCTCGGGCTCGCGCCGCGATCAAAAGCGCTGATATCCAGCTTGCGAATGCTCGCGCAGTTTTGAAGGCGACGATCGGGGCGCCGATAGAAGACAACTTCGATCCGCAGGGTGAGCCTGCATCCCGCATCACGCTGCCGTCACTTGCGCAGGTTCGGCAAACGGTTCTTGCCGGCCATCCGGTGCTTGCCGAAGCGGCTGCACGAACGGAGCAGGCCCAGGCGGCGGTTCAGCATGAGGTGGCGCGTCGAATTCCGCCGCCAAACGTGTACGGCGAATACGAGCGCCAGCCCGACCTGACTCTGTTTCGTTTCGGCGTTAATATTCCGCTGCCGCTCTGGGACAGGCGCAAGGGCCCGATTGCAGAAGCCGCTGCTGAAGTGCAGCGCGTGCAGGCAGCAGGCCGGCAACGTCGATTGGAGTTGATGGCCGCGCTTGACAGCGCGTACGACCAATATCAGCTAAGCGATCAGCAAGTACAGGGACTTGAGGCTGGTTCGCTGCGCGAAGCACAAGCAGCTGTGGATGCTGCGCGGTCGGCTTACAAATTCGGAGAACGCGGAATCCTGGAAGTGCTCGACGCGCAACGCGTGCTGCAGGGCGTTCGCAATGACCTGCTGGATGCTCTCTTTGCCCGGCAGGCTGCACTCATTGATCTTGAAGAACTTGGGGTCGTGCACCCATAAGGATCTCCAATGCTGAACAGAACAGATTTGCTCGTAGTCACCTTGGCAGGCGTGTCGCTGGCTGGCATTTCCGGCTGCAAACATGCGGACGAAACCGCAAAAGCCGCGAGATCTTCCGTAACCAATCCACTCAAGGTTCAGGTCGATGCTGAGTTGCTCCGGCAGATCATGGTCGGAAATCCGCAAGTGCAGGAAGTGACGACACAGGAGAAAGTGGCAGCGCGCGTTGAAACCGATGCTTCGCGCGTGGCCCGCATCGGGTCACCGGTGGATGGCCGCATTACGCAGGTTGTGGTGTACGAAGGGCAGAGAGTGAAGCAGGGGCAGGTGCTGGCGATGCTGCACAGCAATGCTTTGTCCGACACGCAATTTGCATTTCTGAAGGCCTTCACGCAGGAACGCCTGGCGCAGCAATCGGCGGAACGTGCGCGGCAACTGGTGCAATCCGACGTCATCGGAACTGCGGAGTTGCAGAAGCGCGAGGCCGAAGTTCTGCAGACCGATGCCGAAGTCGCAGCATTACGCGCGCAACTGCGCGGACTGGGCATGTCGGATCATGCCATTCAACAACTCGAGACTACGAAGAAACTGAATTCTGATTATCCGATCATCGCATCCATCTCCGGGACTGTCATAGAACGCAAGGTCACCGTCGGGCAAGTCCTCCAGCCGGCCGATCTTGCCTTCCAAATCGCCGATCTTTCCAGCCTCTGGTTTGTCGCCGACGTTCCCGAAGAGCAGGCGCGCTCACTGTATCTTGGAAAGAATGTAACCGCAACCATCCCAGCTGTGGCTGACAAGACTGTTTCAGGAAAACTTACCTTCGTCAGCCCTGTCGTGAATCCGCAGACGCGTACAGTGCAGGCCCGGATGATTCTCCCCAACCCGGAGGGGCTCTTCAAGCCGGAGATGCTGGCCTCGATGATCTTCGAGAGCCGCCCCGAACGGGCGTTGACCATTCCATCGACCGCGGTTGTCCGCGAAGACAACAAGGACCATGTGTTCGTGCAGACTTCAGAGAGCGATTTCATTCTGCGCGAGGTGGAGCTTGGGGATGAAGTCTCGGACCGCCGTGTTGTCCAGAAGGGATTGATTCCGAGCGAAACCATCGTGCTCGATGGCGCCTTTCATCTGAATAACAAGCGCAGGCAAGACCAGATCAAGGGAGCGGAGTAATGCGAGCAATCATCGCGTCGGTTCTCCACCAGCGATTGGTGATCGTAGTGGTCTCGCTGATTCTTCTTGGATTCGGTTTCAATGCTGCGCGTCACCTTTCGGTAGACGCGTTCCCTGACGTCACCAATGTCCAGGTGCAGATTGCAACGGAGGCCTCCGGCAAATCGCCAGAAGAAGTCGAGCGCTTCATCACAATCCCCATCGAGATCGGTATGACAGGCCTTCCGGGCCTGACTGATATGCGCTCGCTCAACAAGCCTGGCCTGTCCTTGATTACGCTTGTCTTCGAGGATGGCAAAGGCGTGTATTTCGAGCGTCAGCTTGTCAGCGAACGTCTGAGCGAGTTGCGCGACCGCATGCCGGAAGGCGTGACACCGGTCCTGGGGCCTGTCTCCAATGCGCTGGGCGAGGTGTACCAGTACACGCTCGAGAGCGCAGATGATGGCAAGCGAGCCCTCACCCATGACGAGCTGGTGGAACGCCGCACCGTTCAGGACTGGGTGGTACGGCCGCTTCTGCGTTCGATTCCCGGTGTTGCAGAGATTAACTCGACTGGTGGATACGTCAAGGAGTATCAGACACTCGTCGATCCGCAGAAGCTGCGTTATTACGGGCTGACGATTGGCGACGTGTATTCGGCGATGAAGCGCAACAACGAAAACGCGGGTGGCGGCATTCTGCCTCAGCACGCCGAACAATACCTGATTCGCAGTGTCGGGTTGATTCGTAACATCAATGATATCGGCAAGATTGTCCTGAAAGAGAGTGCGGGAACGCCTGTCTATATCCGCGATGTGGCGGAGGTGCGTGTCGGCGAGGAAGTCCGCTACGGCGCGATGGTCAAGGGTGGCTACAGCGAAGCTGTGGGCGGCGTGGTCATGATGATCGCAGGCGGAAATGCAAAGGAAATCGTCAGCAAGGTTAAGGAGCGTGTATCAGAGATCAACTCCAAAAACATGATCCCGGATGGGTTGAAAATCGTCCCCTACTATGACCGATCGCTCCTGGTGGATGCGGCGATCCACACGGTAACAGAAGTGCTGGAAGAAGGCATCGTACTGGTGATCGTTGTCCTCTTCCTGTATCTCGGCGATCTGCGATCCAGCCTCATTGTCAGCGCCAATCTTTTGCTGACTCCACTGCTGACGTTCCTCGTGATGAACCACATCGGGTTGTCGGCGAACTTGATGTCCCTGGGCGGACTTGCAATTGCCATCGGCCTGATGGTCGATGGTTCTGTGGTTGTCGTCGAAAATGTATTTGCGAAGCTCAGTCACGGCTCCGAAGAGAGCCGCTTGCATACCATTCGCGATGCAGTTGCGGAAGTTGCCACGCCGGTAATCTTCGGGGTGACGATCATCGTGCTTGTATTCCTGCCTCTCATGACACTGGAGGGTACAGAAGGCAAGATGTTCGCTCCGCTCGCATATACGATTGCCATTGCGTTACTCCTTTCCCTTGGTCTGTCTCTATCGCTCTCTCCTGCTCTTTCCATGTTCTTTCTCAAGGGTGGAACAGAAAAGGATACGCATCTTGTACGCTGGCTGCGCGGTCCTTATCAGCGGGTACTTGAATGGGGACTGCAGAATAAGGTCAAGAGCGTTCTCGCCGTCGTCGGACTGTTCGTAGCATCGCTCTGCTTGTTCCCATTTCTCGGCACTTCATTCATTCCGGAGATGCAGGAAGGAACGCTCAGCCCCAATGCCGATCGCGTTCCCAACATCTCCCTAAACGAATCCATCAAGATGGAAATGCGTATGCAGCAGCTCATGCGCGATATTCCGGGAGTGGAGAGCGTTGTTTCGCGCCTTGGACGCGGCGAGTCGCCTGCCGACCCCGCCGGTCCGAACGAAGCCGATGTGATGGCGAGCCTGGCGCCTGTCGACAAGCGGCCTCGGGATCTCACGCAACCGGTTATCGAGGAACGCATGCGCGATGCCCTGGCGAAGGTACCCGGCATTAACCTCGTTATGTCGCAGCCGATCTCCGATCGCGTCGACGAGATGGTGACAGGCGTTCGCGCTGATGTTGCCGTGAAGATTTTTGGAGACGATCTCGACACCTTGATCGAGAAAGCGCGGGAGATAGCCAAAGTCGCAACGTCCATTCGAGGCACGCAGGACACGCGCATCGATCGCGTGGGTGGACAGCAGTACCTCGTCATCGACATTGACCGCGCTGCAATCGCCCGTTACGGCCTCAACGCTTCGGATGTGAACGACACGATCGAGATGGCCTTTGCGGGGAAGAGTGCGACGGAAATCTACGAAGGAGAACGCCGCTTCCAGGCGACTGTGCGCCTGCCCGCGGCGTATCGCAGCAAAATCGATGACATCAAGCAGATCATGGTGCTCTCGCCCAGCGGCCCACGTGTGCCGTTGGACGATCTTGCGACGATCCGAGTCGTCGAGGGACCGGCGCAGATCAATCGCGATATGGCAAAGCGGCGCATCGTGGTCGGCATTAACGTGCAGGGCCGTGATCTTGGCGGCTATGTCGCGGAGTTGCAGCGGACCGTGGGTAAGAAAGTGGAATTGCCTGCCGGATATTTCATCCAATGGGGCGGACAATTCCAGAACATGCAACGCGCCATGCGCCATCTGGCGATCATTGTGCCGGTCACCATCGGCGCGATCTTCTTTCTGCTGTTCCTGCTATTCCATTCTGTGCGCTTCGCCGCGCTCATTATTACAGTGCTGCCGTTGGCGTCAATCGGCGGTGTCTTCGGCCTGTTCTTCTTCCGTGAATACCTCTCCGTGCCGGCGTCGGTCGGATTCATTGCGCTGTGGGGCATCGCGGTCCTGAACGGAGTGGTGCTGGTGTCGTATATCCGCAAGCTCCGCGAAGAGGGCCTGTCGCAAATTGACGCTGTGATGCAGGGAACGCGTCTGCGCTTCCGTCCCGTGATGATGACGGCGACCGTCGCGGCGCTCGGCCTCGTCCCGTTCCTGTTTGCTCGCGGACCGGGTTCGGGGATTCAGCGGCCGCTGGCCATCGTGGTCATCGGCGGGCTCATCACCTCCACCATGCTGACCCTCGTCGTCGTTCCATGCCTGTACGCATGGTTTGAAGGCAAGCCTGCCGATATTGCAGACCAGGAGATGGAGCACCACGTGCTGAGCTGATTTGAAGACTGGTGTCCGAGGGCTTGCGGGCGAGATGAGAAAAGACTGCAGGTCGAAGCGGTACTGCACGTGCATGAAGAAGGCCAGAACCGCGGCAATAAGGACAAGATTCAGCAACGCGATCAGGAAGTGGGCGCATGGCGACCTCGCGGGGCGTGAATTGAATGAAAGTGATTGATTTCACCTGTGCTCGTCACAGGAGTAGCGGCAAAGACCACACAAATCGATCAGATTCGGCGGTTGCTGTCGTCGCGCCCGACTTCGGTCACTGAGCCAGGCTTGTTTTCCGAGCTTTCTATTTGCCCTGGACTCGCCGGCGCGTTCAGCCCAGAGAATGTCCTCCTGGAGTATCCCGTTACACAAACAGCAGCTCATTCCACCCTCGCCAGAGTGCGCCAGATGTCCGAATGCTCGAACGAATGTCCAAATGTTTGGACGAGACGGCCAGGGCAGACGAGGCAGCCTGTTCAATTTTCGAGCAAACTCCGGCCAGCTGGTTGGTGCGAGACGTGCATGGATCATTTCGTCGTTACGAGGTCTTCCATGAACACGAACTTTCTTCGCAGGTGGAGCCGCCCAAAGGTGGTTCTGGTGATCAGCACACTGGCTGAGAGCCCAGCGCACACTCTCAGGGTCGTAAGCGGACTGAAGAATACAGGTGCGACGCTGGTCCTGGTCCAACTCGCGCCGTCCGACACGTTCAGTGCATCGGGGCGAGAAATTCCATTCCTGGTGAGGGCTGTCGCAGCGATTTTCGAACGGAACTCTGGAAGGGATGCCGATCAGGCGTTTCTGTGGGCTGAAATCCTGAGCGAAGTTACTGTGCTTGGAAGCACGCCACTAGAGAGAATTCCGCCTTTAGTGGATTCTCTTGCAGCGGACCTGGTTGTCCTCACCGCCCCGGAAATTGGACGGATCCGGTTTCGCGCCCTCAATGATGTCGATACCGATCTGTTTAGTCGGTTGCGGGTGCCGATCCTGGTCTATGGCATGCGTATGGAGATGACTCCATGGAACGGCCGCGAGCCCCGCAAGATACTTGTGCCGGTCGCCTTCGGGCCAGGGCTAGATCTGCAGATTCGGTTCGCATGCCGGTTCGCGCGCCGCCACCACGGATGCCTGACGGTGTTGCACGTATTTCAAGAGTGTGAGGCGAACGCGGACCCCTGGCAGCGGACACCGGTATCCGTGGAATCAAAACTTCCGATATCGGACCTAAAGCAAGAGGGCATCATGTGCCCAATGGAAATCGTAGTGGGCGTGGGTTATCCCGAACGAAAGATCCTCTCCTTCAATGAGCAAAAACCACACGACCTGATCCTGATGGGAGGTTCCAGGACCATGAACTCGCTACCTGGATCAAGTCATAGCGTCACGCACGCGGTGATCGCACAAGCTTCGTGCCCAGTGCTCATTCTCGGGAGCGCCATCATAGGTGCTTCGTCTGATTTGACGGAATCAGTTTCAGAGCTGAGCACCGCCTGACAAACACGCCGGACATGCCTCGCGAATTGGAGGTCTATTGAAATGCGCTGCGCTAATCCAAGTTGCCGGCTTGTGGCAGACGAACTTCTCAAAGGAACACTCAGGTTGCTGGAATTCGAAACGGCTCCTGACGACCGCGTTCTTTACTCGGCGGGCGGTTTTCCGGTATTTACTGCGCGAACAAGGTACTTCTGGTTATGCGAAGCCTGCTCGCGCAGATTCGCGATAACCAAGTGGAATTCCTCCGGAGTCATTCTTGAGCGGTTCCCCGGAAGCGATTCGCCACTTGTTTCAACGACAGCGAGGAAACCTGCCTCATCGGAGAGTCGGGAACCAGCGAAGCGATCCGAGGGGCTCTTTGGAACTGCTTGACAGGACCGGAAGGGGCGCCATGTCGCGGTCTCAGGATAGATACAAGCGTACGAGTGCCTGAACACTGGCAGCTTAAATGCCATGAATCAGGGCGAACGGGCGAGTCCACTTGCGAGGTCGACGTTTCCGCTGCTGGACGGAACGCCTAAACACCGAAGGAGATCACTCCTTTCGGACCAGGAGGAATCATGAACCACCTATTCCACGCTACGCCTCTGAAGCGAACTGCCGCGAAGGGCGGACAGATGCCGACGTTAGCGCGCCACAGGTTTACGCCGCCACATGCCGGTAGCACATTCAACAAAGGCGTGCTCCGGCGATGGAGCTCTCCGGAAACCATGCTGGTGGTCACCGATCTTATGGATGAAGAATCTATCCAGTTCCACGCGATCCAACAGGCCCGGCGAAACGGGGCAAAAGTGCTCCTCGTCCAGGTCGACCGCCGGGATTCGACTGCGATACCCCGCACACATCATCTATATAGGGCGCTTTCGTCGACCAGATCCATTTATGCTGCGGGGGATCCTGCCGAGAGAATGGCCAGGTATCTACGCTGGTCTGGAGTAGCCTGCGAACCGATTGTCGTCAGGAGCGTGCAGGCAAAACAAATCCCCTCCATCGTCAGCTCGAGCTGTGCTCATCGCGTGCTTGTAAGTGCTCCAGTCGATCAGAGCGACACGCTCGTACAGGAACTAATCGACAGAGTTGAAATCCCGGTCTGCGTTGTTCCACGTACCCTATCTCTCGCGTCCCGGTATCAAAGGCCGGCCCGGCGGATCACACTGGTCTTATCACTTCATGCAAAAAACGAAATCCCAATCGGATTTGCAAGTCGCTTTGCCAATGAGAACCACGCGCAACTGACGATCATGCATGTATTCCCTACAGCAGCCAGGAACGGCCTCAAAAACGAGCATTTGGTATCGAGCTTCGTATCAAAGCTTCCATCAACAGTTCTCAGAGAAGCGGAGCTGATCTGCCCAGTTGAGATTTTGATACGTGAGGGGGACCCAGGCAATGAGGTTTTGAAATACGATTCTCGCTGTAACCAGGATTTCGTGATCCTCGCACCGCCTCGCAATGCCGGGCCTTTTGATTTTGGCATTGATGCTGTCGGCATGGTGATTCAACAGGCGCAGTGCCCAGTTCTGGTTCTCACCGACCCGTCGAGTGTGCGAGATCAGCCACGAGCCAAAAGTTAGGCGGACAGGTCGTATGGGTCAGGACCCGACGGATCAGCATCGGGACTCTGAGCCACTCACTCAGCATTTGCCCGCGTCACCGATGACAACGCATACTTCGCGACCTTGTAGCCAAGGTCGCTGCGGGAAATCTCAAGCTGGCGAGCAGCTTCAGCTTGCACTCCACCGGTCATCTCAAGCGCTCGTTCGAGCAGGGCCCGTTCAAAACGGGACGTCATTTCTCGGAGATCGAGACGTTTGGGAAGTAGCGATGCCAGCTGTTCGATGCTTAGTTCGCTTTCGGTTGTACGGGCCGATGACGGCGAGGTCTGCAGATGAAAATCCTCGGGCCGTAGTTCCGGATGCTGACCGAGGATGATAGCCCTCTCCAGCAGATTTCGAAGCTCCCGGATGTTTCCCGGGAAGGGGTAGGCCTTGAGCTTGGCGAGGGCTTCCGAGCTGACGGCCCGGGGAGTAACCTTCATTTCCTCCGCAATCCTCAGGCAGAGATAGCGGCATAGCTCATCCAGGTCGTCCCCACGCTCGCGAAGCGGAGGAAGATGAACGGGAACGACCGCCAGCCGATAGTAAAGATCTTCGCGAAACAATCCTCCCTGAATGCGGTCGCGGAGTTCGCGGTGAGTGGCCGCCAGCACACGTACATCTACCCTGCGTGTACTCGACGAACCCACCCTCTGGATCTCTCCCGAGGCGAGAACCCGAAGCAGTTTCGCCTGTGCTGCCGCTGACATTTCCGCAACCTCATCGAGGAAGATGGTGCCTTCGTGCGCGGCCTCGAATAGCCCACTGCGCGCCTTCTCGGCTCCGGTGAATGCGCCGCGTTCATGTCCAAAAAGTTCGCTCTCGAGTAAGGTTTCGGTCACCGCTGCGCAATTGATCGCGATGAAGGGCCTATGGGCTCGCTGGCTGTTTCTGTGGATTGCTCGCGCGACCAATTCCTTACCCGTACCGGTCTCTCCGGTGATCAGTACAGTCGTGTTGGTCGCCGCTACGCGGGCCACGATGTCGCGTATCGCTCTCATCTCAAGGGAATTCCCGAGAATGTCATCGGCGCCTTCAAGCTTGCGCATCTCCTTCTTGAGCACGGCATTTTCCCGGAGCAGGGCAGTATGCTCGCTCGCACGGCGGATTGCGGCCCGCACGACATCGGGGATGAATGGCTTGCTCAGAAAATCGAATGCACCCTGACGCATGCTCTCCACGGCAAGTTCGAGCGTTCCGACCGCCGTAAGAAAGATCACGGAGGTGGTAGGGTCGTCATCCTGGACTGCCCGAAGCACATCCATGCCGCTTCCATCGGGCATCTTTTGATCGGTGAGCACGACATCGAAGTCCTCGTGGCCGATAAGAGCAAGGGCGTCGGCCGCACCGTCTGCCTCGACCACCACATGAGAATCCCGGCGCAGGTTTACCGCGAGGATCCGGCGCATACCGGCTTCGTCATCAACGATCAAAACTTTGGCCATACATAGCCTCCTCGAACTCTTCCTGTCCGTCCCGCAAGCGGAGCGTCATTGTGAATACCACAGCGCCATCCTGGTTCTTGCTGATCCAAAGATCCCCGCCATGAGCACGTGCAACGCCCTTCGCAATTGCTAAGCCCAGGCCCGTTCCAGTTGGCTTGGTAGTGAAGAAGGGTTCGAAGATTCTCAACAAATGATGTTCAGCAATCGCGCTCCCGGAATTCTCCACATCGACTGTCAGGATCGAACTCTCGCATCGCGAACGGAAGGTGATTACCCCGCCATCCGGAGTGGCGTCAATGGCATTGATGCCAAGATTCAGCAATGCTCCTTCGACCTGCGATGCATCAATGTTGCCAGTTACTTCATCTCCCAGCTGGTCGCAAACCTCGATTGACCGTTCAGCAGCCCGCAGCCTGATCATGCTAACCACGTGGCCGATGATGTCGTTCACTGGAAACAAAGCACGCTCCGGAACAGAAGGGCGAGCGTAGTGCAGAAATTCGCCGGTGAGAATCTCCAGCCTTTTGGCCTGCCGGGCGGCAATCGCGAACATCTCCTCTCGTTCGGATGGATCGGCGGAAAGCTCGGCGGCTGTCGCCAGAGAACTGGCGATCATAGCCACGGGATTGCGGATCTCATGAGCGATTCCGCTGGCCAGCCGCCCTACTGCTGCAAGACGTTCTTCCGCCAGCAGCTTCTCTCGGGTAACCTCCAGTTCCATCATATTTCGGTAGAGCTTATCCTGCTTGATTTCTAGCTGATCAACGAGGAACCACACCAGCGTGCCCATAAGGCAAAAAATCACCGAGATCATACCCGTTTCGAGGAACTCGGTGGGTCGCGGCGGCGGGTGCAGGGCGAAGAAATGTTGCGACCACGTAAACATCAGGGCTATCGAAGCCCCGATTGTGAGCAGCGTTGGGAGAAGGCCGAAGCGATATGCGCATTGCAGAATGGGAATGGCCAGGAGCACGAAGTAGGGAACTTCATCACGATCGGTTAATACGGCCAAAACGGCGGCAAGGGCGAAGATAGCCGGTATAGAAATGACGGTCGCGACACGCGCACATCGTTCCGTAATTCCACTCTTTTGTCGCCATAACCAGGCAAATTCCAGCATCTTGGCAAAGAATGCGACCGCGAGGATGAGGACGACGTTTTCAGTGGGGTCACCAAGCAGGAAAGAAAAATGACTATGCAGCAGCAGAAGTGCCGCCAGCAGAGAGGCAGTCAGCAGAGAAAAGGCTATCTGCTGCCTTCGCAACGATTGTGCCTCGATCCGTTCGATGGGGGGCGACCCGCTCATTTCCAGATGTTCACATCGGTAGTCGCTCACATTTTATCCTTGTCGTTTGCTGATTGTGAATGCTTTATGCGCATTGCTTTCTCCGTTATATGCTGACTGTATACTTTCTAAGGTGGTTGCTGCGTGAGCGCTCGGAGCAAGCAGGGCAACTCCGACCAGGACTGCACCTACGCTCAAAAATATGCGAGTAACTGAGGTCAAAGGATTCATTCTTTCTACTGTGAGCTGGTTTGAAGTGCACTTCTCACGCTCAGACGGGAGCAAACAGCGGACCAATCCCAGCGTCCAGATTCGACGCATCTAGATGAAACTGGTCCGCAAAATGAGTGTGCGTGGCTCCGAAAAGTCGTCAGAGGATTTTGACGGTTGTCCAAGCTTTCGGACAGCCATCTTCTCCGAAGCTGGATAGCCGGCATGAATTGTCGGCCGTGGCAGTTCCTTGCAGGTGACGCGAAGCGTTCGTGAATCGGCCGGAGAGTCTTGCAGTCCGGCGCTCTGCCATGCTGCTGGGTTGATCTGCATTCGACCGTAACATCGCGGCAGAGGCAGACGTCCGGCTTGTCAGCAACGGTCGAGAAGCGCCAAGACCTTACTCCTCCGCGCTGCGCGCCGTGGATTCACTCATAAGTTGCCATTGCATCGATTAACCGCCAGTCGGGATGTCGGCGCTCCTGACAGGATCGCAGAATTTTCAGGCAGGCGGGGGAGACAAAGCCTGTACCTGCAATTGGGCCGTGGCGCGGTCGGATATAGGCCGTTGTGTCAATGTGAGGACGGTTATATCGTCTTCCTGGCCGAAGGCCTGCGCTGCGCGGGCGATCTCTTCGGCGGTCTTGGTGGACATGGCTGCCGCACGCTCGAAGCCGAAGAGTTCGCCACCCTTGTTCTGCGCTTCCACGACGCCGTCGGTGATCAGTGTGACCCTGGTGCCGGGCATGAGAGTAACCTCTGACTCGGGGTAGGAAGAGGCTCCGTTGAGGCCAAGCGGCAGACCGTTCTCCAGCGGCAGTTCGTGGCCATTGATGTATGGCGCCGGGTGACCGGCACTTGCGATGGCCGCCATTCCATTAGCCTCGATGCGCGCGACCAAGCACGTAGTGAAACCACCCTGGCTGCGGGCCAGCATGCGCTGATTCATGGCGGCGAGGATTTCCCTAGGGCTTTGCGTGTAGTGAGCGAGAGTGCGGACCGTGCCTACCAGAAGAGACACCGTCATGGCGGCGGGCATGCCCTTGCCGCTCACGTCGCCAATCACGATCAGCACGCCGCCGTTTGCGGTTGGAAGGATCTGGAAGAAATCTCCACCGACCTCGCCGGCAGGTTTGTATACGCTCTCAATATTGAATCCGGGCACGCTTGGAATTGCGTCAGGAATCAGTACCTGCTGCACTGCGCGCGCAGCTTCCCGCTCGGTTTTCATGTGCTCTTCCTCGCGACGCGAGCGCGCAAACCGCAGGACCACAATCCCAAGGATCGCGAGCAGCAGAATCCAGATCGACAGTTCGTAAAGGCCGAACGGGAACGGCCAGCTGAAGGTCCTGTTCCAGAAGGTCCAGTAAGGCTCAATCCACGTATGGCCCCCGGTCAGAATCGCCCAAAGCGCGTCGTTGATCCAGTTCGCCAGTGCGTTCAATCCCACCGGAATCAGCAGCAATCGCGCATCGGGATCGCGCCGCCTGACGCCCTGGATCAACAGGATCACAGGAATTAGTGTGTAGGGCAGATTCACGACGGTGAAAATAGTGTTGCCAACCGAAACCGGCAAATTGCGGAGCGCAGGCAATGTCCACATCAGCCCGTTCAGAGCGAGGCAGACTACTCCCATCCAGATCCACACGGTGCGTTGGCTTCCCATCATCAACCAGACGAACATCAGGAAGGTAAAGAATCCAGCATCAGCAAGACCGTCCCTCAATGCCTCGCTCGCGAACAGCGGCACGTCGTGAAACGCCGTGAAAACATTCATCAATGACCATCCGCAGAACAAAAAGCCGGTCAAGCCGTACCAGAGATAAAGGCGCTCCCTGGGCCGCATGAGGAACAGAGCAAAACCGGCCATACCGTAGAGGAAATTGAGCATGGCCAGGTAATTCTGGGTGGACAGCTCGCGGAAGGTGTTCCGGTCCTGCAGCATCACCCAGTCCCTTAGTTGATCGGCATCGCCAATGCGCGGCGCACCTCCAATTCCTCCGCCGAAGTACATGGCCCAATGCGGCCAGTGCCACACGCGGATGGCAATCTCCATCTCGCCGGCACGATCCTGCGGCAGCAGTACGAAGTGGTGGCGGAGGTTGTAGATGGTCGCGTTCGGCGGGAAACCGCCAAATGAGCCCACCAGCTTGCCATCGGCAAACACCTGGTAGCTGGTCATGATGCGAGGAATGTAAAGGCCAAGCTGCCTGTGATCGCGGGGCAGAATTACCTTGAACCGGTACCACGCAAAGCCGCCGTAGTTCTTGTAGCCCTGCTCGCTCCAATCCTTTCCTGAAGAGATGAGCGGCCATGAAGAATCGTCAATGCCGGGCTCGGACCAGCGGGGATCGTCGCCAGTGTGGAAGCGCATCAGACCATCCAACGGCGCCATCGGAACGCGATCGTGATCCATGTTGAATACCTGCGCGCACGCAGGCAGCGCCAGCGCGGCCATCGCCAGCAGGACAACCTTACGCATGGGCCACCTCGACGGAAGCGAACATGAGAGTGAGGACAGTGATGTCGTCCTCCTGTCCGAAGGTCTGTGCGGAATGGGCGATCTGTTCCGCAGATTGGGTGGAAATGGCTGCCGTGCGATCGAAGCCGAACATATCGCCGGAAGCGTTGCGGGCTTCAATCACTCCGTCGGTGAGGAGGGTAAGTTGCACGCCACCCTCGAGGCGGCAGGTGCACTCGACGTAGACCGATTCAGGCGAAAGGCCCAGCGGAAGGCCGTTTTCGATGGCTAGTTCTTTCCCGTTGAGGTAGGGAGCAATGTGGCCGGCATTGGCGACAGTCAGTGTGCCGTCAAGGTCGGCGCGAAGAACAAGACAGGTGGTGAAGCCGCCTCGGCTGCGCGCGAGCATGCGCTGGTTCATCGCCGAGAGAATCTCGGACGGACTCTGTGTGAAATGGGCCAGGGTGCGAAAAGTCCCCACAAGCAGCGAAACCGTCATCGCCGCCGGCATTCCCTTGCCGCTGACGTCGCCGATCACGATCAAAACGTCGCCTGCGGGTGTGGGCACGACTTGATAGAAGTCGCCGCCCACCTGGCCGGCGGGCTTATACAGGCCCTCGATCCGGAAACCCGGAATCGCGGGGTTCTCGGCCGGAACAAGCACTTGCTGTACCTCGCGCGCCGCTTCAAACTCCGCGCGCAGTTGCTGGCTCTGCTTCCACGATGCCACTGCCCTCTGGATCAGCATGGCCGCAACCGCGAAACCGCTAATGATTGCCGCCAGGTCAAATAGGCTGATGTCGGTGTAACCCACCGCCCAATGGTTGCGGAGACCGAAGTGAGCCGCCTCGGCTGTCAGGGAAACCGATGCCATCGCCGCCGCAATTACCCGGTTGTAGCGCCGGACCAGCAACACCCACAGGTTCGCGCCGACCATGATCAGGCTGAAGATCTGCACGCTCCACGTCGTCGTCACAAGCGCGGCGTGAAGGCCGGTCGAAGGGTGTTGCGCCAGCACGCCCGCAAAGTCTCCCGCGTTGGTAACGATCCAGCAAAGATGCGCCGCCCAGCGCCACGGCCCTCCCCGCAGTCCATGCACCGTCCAGACGAACTCCACTGAAACCAGCATCGTTGCAATCGAAAAGACGATGAAGAGCAGCCCCCATTCCCGATAGCGAATGCTGAGATATCCCTGATCCGTGGCGACGAAAAAGTACTCGTAGAGCGGATTGAAGATCAGCAGCGCGCTGCACCACGCCAGTTCCGCCCTCCGCGTCCAGCGCCAGATGACGATCAGCCCCAGCCCCACCAGGCCCAGCAGGGCATTCAGGGCCAGGTCGGGCACGCTGCCCAGCAGTTCGCTCAGCCGC
>Ga0335069_10005654_pt1 | contig 18330 bp, 23 predicted proteins | sample Lox_Sample_11_FD_206714 | JGI IMG/M metagenome (GOLD analysis project Ga0335069, IMG submission 206714) | Soil microbial communities from Loxahatchee National Wildlife Refuge, Florida, United States - Lox_Sample_1.1 | ecosystem: Environmental > Terrestrial > Soil > Wetlands | place: USA... | reverse complement strand
CGAGCCTCGTCCGATGTAAACGTCGAAGTCATCACGGTATTTGTTCACGACTGTGGTCGTCATTTGTGCCAGTCACCCCAATCGTCCTTACGCTTCTTGATGACGATCTCCTTAGGCGTCTTTCGTAATTCGCGCCACATCAGCAGCATTACAACGCCACAGAGCATGATCCCCCAGAAGAGAATCTTCCCGTGGGTAACGAACGCTACGTTAGCTCCCTTAGGACAGTGTGTTGTGCATCGCGTGACAAGTCCTCCTGCAGCCTCAAGGAACAAAGTGTGCCCCGATCATGAGTGAGTATCCAATCACAAGAAATGTCAGCAGTACGCCCAAGAGTATCATTGCAGCCCAAAACGAATAAAGTACGATTAGGACAACCCCTGCAAAAAGACCCACAAGCGCCAAGAGAACTGTAAACCCTACTGCAAATTGCTTAAGAAGTTTCAAGTTTCCTCCTTAGGTGTTCGATTAGCTGTAGCCCGATGAACTCGGTAAAGGCAGGTGGGATCGACTCCATCAGTTCATCTCTCGTCATCCAGTCAATTCCCCAAGCTTCTTGTCTCTCGTGCATGGGACACTGCCCGTACAGATCTCGGTACTCCTGGTTAGGACTGTGTCCCGCGGCCCACACGGGTGGACGCGTATGATTGCAAGATCGCGCTGGGCTCTTGATCCTCCAGTTGGTCTCAAAGACCCGATGACGACGAAGCTCCTTGGTGCTGTCCTTCGTGACAAGATCAAACATCGTTCCGCATAGCACGAGCGACGGCTTAAGCGGACTTGTGGGGACGTTCTCAATCACGTAGGGAAGACCGGTTGCATCAAGTACGGGAAGCATCGGGGTGTAGAGATCCGGGTGGGATGATGCTGTCGTGGTAGCGTTCATCGTCGTCCACCTCTGGCACGGAGGTGAGAAGTGAATCGCGTCGTAGTCCCAGTCATCCCACTTCAGCACGTCCTCGATGTACGTCTCATACGGGCAGTTCGTCTGAGGAGCGATGTCCACGCCTGTGACCTCGAATCCTGCACGCTGGTAGCCGACGCCTGCACCGCCTGCACCGCAGCAGAGATCCAAGATCCTGAAGGTTCGCTCCATCCTCCTCCTAGTCTAGCAAGATCAGGGCGTAGGGGGCGCAACTTACGAACCATCCCCTCGTTCATTTCCGCCTCAGGCTTTCTGAGTGACCCGACGCCCTGAATCAAGTCAATAGCTACGGTCTCCCCGGCCTAGGAACCCGGTGTCTCGCAAACCGCAACCTGTCAAGGATGGAGCGAGAACCTCCAGCGGAATCCGACTTACACCCTATGGGCTGCGTGAATCCTACGATCTTAACGGGGCGCCTGGAAGGCGTGAGCCCGGCAGATGCCTTGACCATCATCCAATGGTACTCATCTACAGGAACTATACCATAGAGCTCTCGGGTATGCAAATCAGGATATGATCTCTACACCTTTGCTCGACTTCTGGAACATCACGCTCGAAAACTAAGTTTCCCACCAGCGAAGTAGCTTCCAGAAAACGTGGTTCTTGGGCGGCATCGGCAGCTTATCCCGCTGAGCCTCGATCATGTGTCTGTACAGGTCAGCGCAAAGTCTTTGCCTGCACTCAAATCCTGGCGGATCTAAGGAGTTGCTGAGAGCCCATGCCCACGCGTCTGCTTCTCGCTCGAGCTTGATCTCGTTAAGACCTACGACCACGTGTCCGATCTCATGAAGAGCAACGAGATACGACATCTCGTCCGTTAGCTCCGGGAAGTACAGGATCTTCTCACGGACCCTACCGTGTCCTCGCTTCCCGTACGGAAGCACGATGTGCTTTATTCCGTACTGCTTGCAGAGATCGGAGATCTGGCGGCTACGCTGGAGTGTCTTACGCATCTTCTAAAATCATACCCGAACCTTCATGCCCACCGGGGGACTCGAACCCCCACTCTTTTCGAGGCCTCCGGGTTTAAGCCGGGCTCCTATACCGATTTGGACAGGCGGGCTTACATGCCCTCCCCCGGACTCGAACCGGGACTCCGAAGAACTAGCTCCTAAGGCTAGCGTGTCTGCCAATTCCACCAGGAGGGCCAGACTTCTCCACTCTGCACAGTTTCATATCAGGATTGTATCCTAACCAGGTAAAACCTGCAAACCTGATACAATCATTAAGTACACGACGAAGGAGAAGGTATGGAACAGATCTTTCAGGTTGTCCCTACTCGGTGGGGCCACGAGTCCTCGAAGGGACGCCAGATCACGAATCCTCCTACCGAGGAGGACATCGCAGGCGGGCAGTGGGAGCCCGAGTTCGTTGAGGTTGACATCGACACCATTGTCATTCTCGAGGAGAACCGTCCCGACATCGTCTTCAAGTTCATGTTCGACAAAAGCGCCCTGGCTGCGTTTATCGGAAACTTTGTCGAGCATCTTGATGTCGACGGTCGTAAGCATGTTAGGGACGCTCTCGACCTGGCAGGCGGAGTCGTCATTCCTGAGATCGAGGTACCCTCGTCCGCGACACTCAAGCTAATTCCTGGCGGACAGCAGTAGGTGCCTCTTTGCTTTATCTGCTGCAAACACCCGCGGATCAAGAATCACGTTGTTTGCAAGCACTGTCACAACCCGTCTCGCTGCGACAAGTGCATGCGTCGAGGTGAGTTAGACGATAGGATGGATAAGAGACGCGCGACAATCGAGAGCCGAAAGAAAGCACAGGAATGACACTACACGTAAATGTACAGGGCGGCACTAACGCCGGAACTAAGAAACCGTTTCAGGGAAAACTAGAACCTTGGGAGTGTTCGTGTCAAACGCTTCATCGCGGCTGGGTAAAGTACTGTGACAACTGCGGCGAGGAACGAGATGCAGCCCGGTCCTAAGCCCAAGCCTGTTGAGGTCGCTAAGCGCGACGGAACGACCCCGTCTCGCGTGCCTAATCCTCCGCTTCGGACCTCGGCCGAGGCCGAGGTTTCGATGCCGGAGTACTTCAATAAGTTTCAGGAGATCGCGTGGATGGAGCTCGTTACCGTTCTAACGGAACTTGACATTCTTGACACCGCGGACTACGCTACCTTAGAGACGTGCGCCGCGATGATGGGACGTATGCGCGAGGCGCGCCACGAGTTAAATCGGTCAGACATGATCGAGGTCACTCAGCGGGGTGCCTCCGTCCCGTCTCCCTGGTGGAAGATCGAACGAGAAGCGTCACAGACCGCGACGCGTCTTCTTGCTGAGCTAGGCCTGTCCCCCTCCGCACGCGCACGTCTAGCAAATACCGGCGTTAAGTCTAAGAAGCCTGAGGACGTTCTAGCCGATGTCCTGGGAGAGAGCGGACGCCTCAAGGTAATTCAGGGAGGTCAGTCATAGTTGAAGCTCAAGGTCCTTCTCAAGACGCTCGCCGTTCTTACCGCGATCTCCGCAGGTCTCGTCAAGCTAGGTCAGCATGTTGAGGATAACGCGATGAAGTTTGAGGCCAAGAAGCCGGACTTTAATGAGGTTGACGGAGAGTACGTTACGCCGATTCGGTTTAGTGAGGAGCTTCTCCACAACCTACTCTCAGGTTGGACGCCCATCGGCTTTGGGTGGGCCTGTCTCCGACCTAGGCAGGACGGCTCGTTTGATCTCTTCATCAGGCAGGCGGCGTTGTCAGAAGACATGAACCTTGTTAAGCTGGACGCGGTTCAGCAAGCGCTAATGGCCGCACTTGACCTAGCAGACAAGATCACGGCAGGCGATTCTTACGTTGACGACGAAACGGAGCAAGCAGCAAATGAAGTTCGAAGACTGGTTCAGAACACAGCCGGTTAAATCTGGGCGGGGTTGTAGCCAACGTGCGTATCGGCTGCTCCACCGGTATGTAGTGGGCCCTACACTCGTCGGTAGGGCAGTGCTCCTTCGCCCAGAACTACTTTGATAGAGGACTTGAATCCTATGAGTAGACCAGGAGGAAAGAACATGAACGGGTATACGCACGGCTCAACGATGATTGACAAATCTGCAAGCATTGGTGAATTTACAATCATCGAGTCATACGCAGTCATTGGAAGGAATGTAAAGATCGGTAAGAACTGTTACATTGCACCCGGTGTGGTGATCGGTAGCTACGGCTTCGGCTACACGTATGATGAGAACGCGCAGCGAAGTGATCCTTGGGTTATGAAGGATCATAACTACGCCGTTGTCATTGGTGACAACGTACACATTGGTGCGAACACGTGCATCGACCGCGGAAGCTGGCGCGACACCGAGATTCACTCCGGAACGAAGATCGACAACCTCGTTCACGTCGCGCACAACGTCATCATCGAGGAAAACTGCATGATCGTAGCTCACGCGATGCTCGGAGGGTCCGTTCACGTTGAGAAACATGCCTGGGTGGGCCCCTCGGTCAGCATTAATCAGCGCCTAACGGTCGGAAAGGGTGCCTTCATCGGCACTGGGTCCGTCGTAACCAAGGATGTTCCTGCCGGAATGGTCGTTGCAGGCGTCCCGGCTAAGGTTTTGCGCCCTAGAGAGGATCGGGACTGTTGACGCCTTATCATCCCCTTAACAAACAGGGTGAACCGTCCTATGATCCGTGGCCCGATCTTCCGTTTGACTACTTTTCAGACCCACGAAGGCACAACTTAACGTGGGAGGCTATCTTCAGTACCGCGACACAGGCTAATCTACGCATATGTGACTTCGGTTGCGGCGACGGGCGGCTGCTTGAGCGCCTTTCCAAGACCGGATTTTCCGACCTAACGGGTGTCGACCACTCCGCGACAGCACTTGAGCGCGCGAAAGTCCGCGTTCCGGGACTTAAGACGTTTCAGGGCGACCTCGTTGAGCTCGGACGGTCTTCAAACCTGCCTGAGCTGCGGAATGTGCTTCAGTACGACGTTGTCGTCTGCACGGAGGTCTTTGAGCACCTTCCTAACGATGAAGATGTCGAGATCGTTGCGGACCTTCTCTTCTACTCGTGTGCGTATATGGGTTTTGCGGTGATTTCCATCCCTGATGACAGCATCTGCAAGATCGATGATGATCACCGACGACTGTTTCAGCCCGGAGACCAGCTCAAGATTCTTGAAAACGCAGGATTCGTCGATGTTCACGACTTTCCGTATCACTACTCCGACGAGTATCCTCAGCCCTGGCTCTACGCGATCGGAATGATGCCTTGAGCCGCAAGCACATCGTCGCCGTGCTCTCTGGGGTGCTGTCTGCGTTCATCCTAGGTGCCTGGGCGCTCTTCGGAGGTAACCGTGAGAGATAGGGCTCTGCTTATGATCTTGAACCCTAGGGAGCTTCCAGAGTGTCTGCTCTCGCTGGAGAACTTAGACGTTCCGAAGGTCTGGCTAAAGCGCTACACTGAGTGGGAGCTCGAGGAGGTCATTGCAGGTATCGTTGAGAGCACGCCGGAGTTTACCAGGTACACGGTCATTAGCGATGACTGCGTTGTTAGCCGTGACGCATACCTGTCCGTACTTGAAACCCACGTGCACTTCCCCGACGGTGTCGTAACGGGCTACTGCAACCTTGATCACAACGACCTACGGGTCAACCTAACGAAGACCCCGTTTCAGGATAGCCGTGAACCGGATGAGGGCTCATACAACTGGTACACGATTGATGAGGTTCGTGAGTATCCGAGTGAGATCATCCCGACGTACTTTGCAGGCATGGCGCTTACCTGCATGGGTCGTGACATGTGGCGGAAGTTTCCCTGGAAGACCAACGGGTACCCCCCTCAGGGCTGGGCGGCAGACTACAACCTGTCTCTTAGGCTTCAGGCGGATGATCGCATGCCCGTCTATGCGCCTAAGGCCGCCTACGTCTATCACACCAAGCCCGACTGGCGAGTCACGGACACCGTTCCTCGACGGCGGGTCTTAAACGGTACAATCGGCTTCCCAACCGAGGTGGTTTGGGAGCTATGAGGCTCTTTTCCGAGGATCGGCTTGAGAAACTCCTTAAGAAGGGTAGAAATACCGTTTTCTGGCGCCATGACGTGGACTTTAGCCTCAAAGCAGCTGTAAAAATGGCTGAATTCGAGCAAAAACTAGGAATTAAGGCCACTTTCTACCTCTTTTTGGCGGGCGATAACCCATTTTACAGCCTTCGTGAGGCTATCCAGGCCGAGCAGACCATCTACGACCTCGGTCATCGGATCGGCGTACACGTCGATGAACGAAAGGTCACCGGGCTTGATGACGGAACGCATCCGTTTCGAGGCGACATCTCCTTTCACTGCCCGACCCCAAACGTGCTCTGGAGAGACTTTTCGAGGTTTGAAAACGCCTATGCAAGCGCCTGGAAGGGCCGTTACTACGCTGATTCCAACGGAAACTTCAGCTACGGAGAGCCTGAAGACGACCCCAGGCTCGGAAAAGAGCAGCTACAAGTCAACTTACATCCCGAATGGTGGTTTGAGAAAGGTTGGTACCGTGAAATCGACGATGAAACCTACAAGTCCTTCTTCTACGTTGAGAAGCCCTACTATGTTGATGCCAGATCCGGTAGGCCCGTTCGAGACGGCCAAAAAGCCGTCTGGGCCTTCGACCCTCGACCCTGGAGTCCGCACGTTGCTCTCTGGGTCTCCCCACGAGACTACAACGCCGTCATTGATCGAGGCTACGCTACTATTGACGGTCAGCGGGCCGTTCCCTTTCTTCAAGCATGCGACGAAAGTGTGGGATTCCTCCGACTTGTCTTTGAAAGCGGTGCGTATCGTTTACCAGAAGGCAGAGAAGAGGTGCAAGACGTGAGAATGATGGAAACGGAGGGTCTCTAGTGGCCGACATGTCAGGTTCCCGTACCTCGCGCATTACGGGTCTTCTTAGCTTCTACGACGAGCCGCTCGAGCTGCTTGCCGCACACGTATCATCTCTCTCAGGTGTCGTCGACCACCTCGTTGCGGTTGACGGAGCGTACTTCCTCTACCCGCAGGCGCAGCCGTCGTCAGATCCGTCACAGATGCGGCTGATTGAGGAGATCTGTCGAGGGCTACGAATCGGACTTACGACGCACACGCCCTCACAGGTCTGGGCGGGTAATGAGGTTCAGAAGCGAAATCACATGGTGACCCTTGCGGAGCCGGTTACCGATCCTAACGGCTGGTACATCGTTCTTGATGCGGACTGCATCGTTACCAAGGTCGCAGATGACTGGTTTCAGCAGATGGAGCAGGCTGCGAAGGACGGCTGGGGTGCTGCTGAGATCTCCGTTCGTGAGGTTAGAGAGATTCCGGGGGTTGCATTTGATCCGCAGGACTCGTACGGGCCCATCCGCCTTATGTATCGTGCGGTGCCCAACCTGACGTACGGACCCGCGCACTGGTGCATTCATGCGCCTGATCCCGAAACAGGCGAGCGGATCTTCTTCTGGGGTCCTCCCGACCTTAAGCCGGTTGACGCCTTTAACGCGCGGCATCTACTTAAGTTCGACCATCGCATGGACCGTCCTGATTACAGGGCTGTTAACGCGCGTAAGTACTACCTCAAGCGTGAGCAGCTCGGTGTCGAGAACGGATCTCGAATGTGGACGCGGGGTCTCGACGGCGAGTACCACGAGTACACGCCGGAGCACTTAAGAGGTACGCAGTAGTTCTTTTAAGATAAAAAGGCTATAATTTAGTAGGTGGAAGCATACATCTACGGACTACATCTTAAAGAATCAACCCGTATTCGTTACGTCGGACAAACGGTCAATCCCTCGCTACGTTTAACTAGGCACAAAACCGATGCCTTACACGATAGTAGGCATGCTCATTTTCCTGTGTACAGGTGGATACGAAAGCACGGACCTAATCGAATCCAAATGACCATTTTGGAGGTTACGTCTTTAGATGAAGTTGATAAGGCTGAGAGGGCGTGGATAGCTAAGTTTCGACAAGAAGGAACGAGACTTCTTAACATATCCGAAGGTGGAAGTGCGCCTGCTAGAGGAGTGTCACCCTCAGCTGAAACACGCAAGAAAATCTCGTTAGCACTAAAGGGCATAAAACGGTCACCGGAAACACGTGCAAAGATGAGCCAAGCCCGTAAGGGCACAAGAATGACAGATAGCGCACATGCTAACCATCTAAAGGCACACCGCTCTAGAGAGTTCAAAGCGAAGATGCGGGACATTCATGCCGCCAGAACGCCTGAACAACGAACTAAAATTGCGCTGAAGATTTGGGAATCCCGTCGTGCAAACTGCGTCTAAGATTTCTGCTGACGAGCTTAACACCGACGGTCCTAGATTCGCGTTGTTTTGTGAGAAGTTTCTTATCCACACGAAGGGACCGTTTGCCGGAAAGCCACTCATCCTTGAGGACTGGCAGCGCGAATTTGTTAATGAAGCTCTTAGGTACGATCCAGAAACAGGATTACGCGTATACAGATCGGTCGTTTTGGGTATCCCTCGCAAGAACGGCAAGTCGACGCTCTGCGCGGCGCTTGGCCTCTACATGTGCCTGGCTGACGGCGAGCACTCGCCTGAGGTGGTGATTGCTGCGGGTTCCGTGCAGCAGGCCGACCCGGTGTACGGGCAGATGCGGCACTTCTGTGAGAACCCTAAGTCAAGTCTCGGGCAGCACTTCAACTCCATGCTTCGTGCGATCACCTGTCCGTCAAACCTAGGAATCATCAAGGTACTCGCCGCAACGGGTAAACGGCAGTTCGGACTTAACCCTTCGACTGCGATTAAAGATGAAATCGGGCTTTGGAACACCGCGCAGCTCTTTGAGCTCGACACCGCGATTGAGACCGCTATGACTGCGCGTGACAACCCACTCTCGATTTCGATCACGACCGCTGGATTCGATCAATGGACGCCTTTTGGAAAGATGTACTCGTCAGTTGTCGAGCGAATGGATGTTGAACGAAGGCGGAACGGTTACCTAACGATTCTTAGGGACCGAAAGGCAAAAATCCTATTCTGGTGGTACGGCGTTATCGGAGACGCTGACTATTCGGATCCTGATGTTTGGATGATGTCAAATCCTGCAAGTTGGCAGACTGTTGCCAAGCTTGAAGATGAGTTCAATCGAATTGACCTTACTCCAAATGAGTTCAAGATGTTCTACTTAAATATGTGGGTTAAAGCACGAGATTCCTGGCTCCCGCCGGGCGTGTGGGCTGACCTGAAGGACGACAGTCGACACATTCCGAAGGGATCCATGATCCACGTCGGGGTCGATGCATCCCAGACGCATGACTGCACCGCTGTCTCGTGGGCGTGGCGAGATCCTGACGACGGAAAGATCATCACGCGATGTCACATCTGGTCAGCGATGCCAGATGCTGCTGCGCATGACTACTTCGACGGAAAGATCGACCTGCGCGAGGTCGGCGAGTGGATCGTTGATGAGCTTGCGACCAAGTACCGAATCAAGGAGCTGATCTACGACCCGCACTTCTTTGACGTGATCGCGATGGGGCTGAAGGATGCCGGTGTTCGCTGCGCTCCTATCGCTCAGAACTCAGCGCAGATGGCTGAGATGTACCAGCACTTCTACATCGGGTGCAGGGAGGGGCGTCTAGTTCATAACGGCGACCTAGTGCTTGCTGAGCACATTGAGTCGACCCTCGCTAAGAAGACCGAGCGGGGCTGGAAGGTATCAAAGCTCGGTGACAAGCGAATTGACGGCACGGTCTCGTCTGTTATCGCCTACGGACGGGCGGCCATCTCGAAGGGTAAGCGTACGTTCATCTTCGTTCCTGGACAGGAGGAGGAAGATGATGATCATACGATTCCGTTCACCTAGCCTGCGGTATAGTTCTGGTGTGATCACTTCTCGAAAGGATGACCTTGACCGACATTAAGGTGCCGCAGGGCCAGAAGATCGTTTCGTTCTCCGCGGTTGTTACCCGTGCGAATGGGCGCGTTGAGAACCTGGGCCTAATTGACCACTCGCATGCCTACCTGCTTCCCGTTAAGCTTCTCAAGGCAATTACCAAGGTTCCGGCGAACCTCGAGCGCCTCTTCGAGCTACGGCGCATGGGTGCCTACGGCGCGACCATCATTCCTACAGGAAGTGCCTCAATTGACGGCGGAAAGGCCGTCTTTGCGGGTCTCGTTGAGGCTGCAGGCGGTAACTACATCTCGCCTAAGTACATCGCCTTCGGTCAGGGCAACCCAACGGGTACCCGCATCACCGCACTTGTTACCGACCTCGCCCTTTCAGGTGAGATCGGCGCACCAGGGGGTGTTAACCTCAACACGGGCCAGTCGGCCCGTATTACGGGCACCCCGACACAGGTTACCACGACCAACTCGAACGACACGATGCAGGTTGTGGGGACGATCACGGCAGGCACGGCGCTTGCAATCGTTGAGGCTAGCCTAAACACGACCTCTGCGTTCCCGTATACGTCAACCGTTGCCACGCAGGGTGTTCTCTCCGGAACAGGTACCGGTACCTTTACCGTTACCTCGTCTACCAACCTGCCGACAGCCTCGACCAACTATCAGATCGACTCCGAGGTCTTTACGGGTACGTCGTCCGGTACGACCATCACTATTACCGCGCGTGGCGTGAACGGTTCGTCCGCGGTGTCTCACGCAAACGGGTCGAACATTCAGGCTTGCTCGGTTACGGGCACCGGCGCTGCCGGTCTTATGGCTGCGAAGGGTGACTTTGCCGTCATCAACCTTGCCACGAACGATACGCTTCAGCTAACCGCCAAGATCCAGTTTACGTAAGCTAGGCGGTCATGGCCGCGGTAACTGAAACCTTTGCGTACGCAGGAGACGGTGCCTTCTTCGCAACCGTTACTTACGACGACACCACGTTTATTGTTGCGTCAATGCAGTACACGCTTAACAGCGGCAGCGGTCAAATCATCTGGAATGACGGGACGGCGGTCTTTAACATGCTGCTAGGCACACACCCGCTGCCGATCCAAGGAACCAAGGTAATCGGCGTAACGGATTTTCTATCATTCAACTGGTCTTCAACCTAATGGCTATTCAGACACCTGTTGAGCTAGGAGTGATGGACGACACTCTTGGCACTTCAACCCACAATTTCACTGTTCCTGCAGGAGGTGTCCCGCTTGGGGCGCTGCTACTCGTTAGAGGTTTTACCTTAAGTAACTTTGCTCCTTTTACCTCCGTAACGGACACACAGAGCAACTCCTACAGCATAGACCTTACCACAGCGATAAGTTCCCCATCACGAAGCGTGAACATTGCTAGTTGTGTCGTCGCGCACGCATTGACGTCGAGCGACACGATTACGATCCACAACTCAGGCACATTTGCCTGCTCAGCCTCCTTTGCCTACGTAACGGCTGACTCCGGCTGGCGTGCAACGCCTCTTGATAAGACGGCCGGTAGCACCAATACGACTAGTCCGTACTCGAGCTCATCGACAAGTACGACTTCACAAACACAAGAGTTTCTTGCGGGCTTGGTTGAAGTTGCTGGCGGAAGTATAAGTATTACTCCTGACTCACCGTGGGTCTCAGAGCAGAACACCTTCGTTCAGTTCGGAGGCGATACCCTCTGTACGACGTATCAGATCGTTTCGGCAACAGGGGCATACGCTAACACCGGTACTGAAACAGGAACTGCGTGGGCATCGCTGATTGCAACCTACGAGAGCGTATACACACCTCCTGTTCTTCTCGGGCAACCCGACGGACGTCGCTCTACCTTCGGTCCGTTCTAGGGCAAGGTAGAATAATCACATGCTGACATACGAAAAGTTCAAGAAGCACTGGATCAAGATTAGAGACTACGTTCCGCCCCTGGGCGAGAGGCACACCCTCTGTTCGTGGGCACTCGAGGAGGATGAGAACCAGAAAGAGTTCCTTATCGAGAACATCAAGTACACAAAGCTACTGGAGCTGCTGCCCGACAAGATCGTTGAGAATCTTCAGAAGTCTCGTGCCGCACAGGAGGGTCGAATTCCTATGCTCAAGGCCGGTCTTGGGTACGAGGAGCTTCTCTCGTCCGTCATTGTTGACGGATCGGCTATCGCCTCATCCTCGACCGAGGCCTTCCTATTTCCGGCACTTCTCTTTCCGCAGAACTACCTACAGCCAGGCGGTATTCCGGGGCGTACCCTTCACTGGAAGGGTCGCGGGCGCATGACTACTTTAACGACCGCGGGTACGCTGACGTTTAAGTTTGGTGCAGCAACGACCAACGCCATTCCGACGACCACCTGGGCCGTTAGCGGCGCGCTCACGATGGACACGAGCGCACAGACGAATACCCAGTGGTTCTGCGAGGGTGCAGTCGTTGTGCGATCGGTTGGTTCAAGCGGTACGGTGTTCGCGCAGGGAGATGTAACCACGTCCGGACAGGCACTTACAATCGCAAACGTTACTGCATCCTTCATGGGTTCTGCAGGCTCGGCCGCTCCGTCTACAGCTACGGTAGATCAGACGGTTGCCCAGTACGTCAGCCTTACGGGTAAGTGGTCCCTCACGACAGCGTACTCCATTACCGGGCACATTTTCATGGTCGAGGCGCTCAACTAGTGTGCTTCCTATCTTCGTACCTACCCGCGCGGTCTGCTGTCCTGCCACACTAGCCCTAACAACCGAGGGCCTTGAGGTTACGGAGGTCGTGATGTACGACTATACCAACTACGGTCGGGCCTTCACCGAGCAGTGGCAAAGCGGTCACGGATTCATCGTGGTTGAGGACGATGTTGTTCCTTGGCCTGGTGCGATTAGGGAGTTTGACGCCTGTCCCGAGGAGTGGTGCCTCTTTGAGCATCCTCGCGGTCGCTTTCAGGAAAGTCCCCGCTCAGGTTTTGCGACGGGCTTAGGCTGCGTTAAGTTCTCGACCGAGCTCGTTCAGAGGGTGCCCTTCAACCCCGGTTGGCAAAATCGAGGCCATAACGAGCTTGACGGACTTGTTCACGAGACGCTTCTTGAAGCCGATGCCGTCTTGCATATTCACTATCCGCCGGTAGCGCACGTAAAGGCTCAGACGTTAACCTATAAGAGGTCATACCTTCCTGTAAGTAACGAGGCGTAGAAGTGGCTGCGAACGGCGTAAATGGCGCGTATCGTGGACTAACAAGAGAGTTAGATCGTGACATTGCCAAGTCACGAGGACTCTCGCAGGAGCAGGTTCGTAGGCGCTTCATTCGCTACAAGGACATACAGGAAGCTAGCTACTTTGCCTTCCTGTTTCCGTCAGGCGGTGTCGCTAACTTCTGGGAGATTGACTGGACAGCGTCTAACGGACAGGGACAGACGCTCACCGACCAATTCAGCACCGTTCACGGCGTAACCTGGACGCAGGCTGAGACCCCGACCTTAAAGAGGTCCGTCTCGATCTTTCGTTCCTGGACCCAGTCCGAAACTCCAACCCTAAAGAGAGCGATCTCCGCCTTCCGTTCCTGGACGCAGGCCGAAGCCCTCGCGCTAACGAAGGCGATCGTGAAAACGCCCTACACGATCACGCAGGCAAGCGCGGCAACCCTTAAGCGTGATGTCGGAAAGTTCCTAACGTTCACGCAGGCTCAGGGCTACGCCCTAGGACCGAAGGTCATCTCCGCCTTCCGCTCTTGGACGCAAACTGAGACTCCTACCTTTACGAAGGCTGTCTCCGCCTTCCGTTCCTGGACCCAGGCGCAGACTGCCACGTTTACCGAGGTCAAGCAGAAGCTACTAGCTCTTTCCTGGACCCAGGCGGAGACCGCCACGTATCTGCGTGCAACCTCGATCTTTCGTTCCTGGACCCAGTCCGAAACTCCAACCCTAAAGAGAGCGATCTCCGCCTTCCGTTCCTGGACGCAGGCCGAAGCCCTCGCGCTAACGAAGGCGATCGTGAAAACGCCGTTTACCTGGACCCAGGGACAGGGTTCAACGTTCAAGAGAGGATGCGGAAAGTTCGCAACCGCAACACAGGCGCAGATGCTTACGCTTAAAAACGCTACATCCAAGTCTGTTGCCTGGACCCAGTCACAGGCTGCAACATTGCAGAAGGCGGTCGGAAAGTTTCTTGCGTGGACGCAGGCCGAAACGCCTACGTTTACGGAGCTTAAGCTCAAGCTCATCTCGATGTCCGTAACGCAGGGTGCAACGGCAACATATTCTAGAGCTACGCATGCCTATCGCACGTTCACTCAAAGCGAGGCGTTAACCATCGTGAAGGCAATCGTCAAGACACCTGTCTCGTACGTCCAAGCATCTGTTGCGGCTCTTACTCGACAGGCCGGTAAGCTCATGAGCAAGACGCAGGGTGAGTCCGGTACGTATTCACGTCAGGCAGGTAAGAGCATGCCGGTCACACAGAGTGAGAATCTTTCGTTCAAGAATGCAGTTGCCAAGACCTTGGCGTGGGCGCAGGCACAGGTTGGAACGGTCACTCGGGGATCTGCTCCACAGTTCGTCTCACTAGTGTTTACACAGTCACAGGTGTATACGCAGCAGCGAGCTGTGTCAATCTACAGGCAGGCAACACAGGCAGCACAGGCTCTTAAGAGCACCGCTGTCGGAAAGCGCGTTGTGTACTCGCAGAGCGCCACAAGCTCCTACAAGCGGAGCATCGCCGCAACCCGTTCTTGGGGCCAGACAGCCTCGTTCTCAGTGACTAAGCGCATTAGCCGCGTAATCGGTGTCATTCAGGGTGCTGTTGCATCCTTCCTTGAGTACGCGTTTGGGCCAAACCAGCCGTCCTACTCAGTGGGGGACATTTTCGTTGATTGGTATACTTATACCAGCACCACAGCGTGGGAAGTTAAGAAGCCCCAAACAGACTGGATTCTTCTCGAACCCGTCGCTAGCTCGAACTGGCAAGTGACAAAACCGACCGTTGACTGGACACCTATGGGAGTAACACTTTAGATGGCAACAAGGATTAGCGAACTTTCCTTAATCTACGTCAAGGTGCAGGTCACGGCAACGAAGGCTGGGGCAACGTACAATCCCACGTCTGACACCGTTCAGATCGCTTTCATCGGCGACTCACTAGAGCCTGCATCTGGCGACTGGAAGTCAGCTCTTTGGGAGACGATTGGTTCCCTCTACTATGCCAAGATCCTTGTAGGCCCAGGCGGAACGGTAACGCTCGCGCCAGGAACATATGATCCGTGGGTAAAGATCACGGACAATCCGGAGATCCCGGTAATGAAGTCTCCGGGCACTCTGATCGTTTACGCAAACTAGGAGCAAATATGAAAGCATGGTTCGTTAGGCTACGTTGGAAACTACGAGGACGTAGGCAGGTAAGGATTCAGCTCGTAGGCGGTGATGCGATCGACGGCATCCTACTCGGTGTGGTCGCCGGTCACTACCAGCTTGCAAAGGCGTATTACTACGCACAGGTTACACCCGACCGGGGTGAGGAAATGCTCGGGGAAACCTGGATTCCTAAGGAGAGGGTTTTTCTTCTCAATGTCAAACCCTCTTAAGGGGTAAGATTACCGTATGCTACTAGAACAGCGGACGGGAGGCAACCGCCCCGTCGAGGCGCGCACGGACTTCGGTTCTTCAACGCCACCGACGTGGGCAATGATGAGCGGGAGTGTTACTCCCACCGGAAGGATTGTATCCCCAAACCTCGCAGTTACGGTTCCGACAATCGTAGGAGCGATCCAGCTTGTTGCTTCGTCTGCGGCTGCACTTCCGTTTACGATCTACCACGGCCTAGGTAATGCTAAGGAGCCCGACTACAAGACTTGGCAGTACACGATTCTTGAAACGTATCCAAGCGCCGCATCGGATCCCTTTCAGCTAAAGCACGACATCTTTTGGGATTTGGAAAACTACGGAAATGCCTTCATCCTGAAGGTTAAGGACAAAAAGGGCATTCCTATCGAACTTCAGATGCTCGACCCCGAGCGTATTCAGATCCGAAACGACGACGGTGAGAAGAGATTTGACGTTAAGGTCGATGCGGGCACCGTCTTTAAGGGCGCGACCCCCAACGACATTCTCCACATTAAGATGCTGCCTAAGGCAGGTGCGCGGTTCACAGGCACATGCGGAATCAAGTTAATTGCCTCGCGTCTCGGGGCTGAGCTCTCCGCCTCAGAGTGGGAGGGCAGGTTCTTTGCTAACGACGCTACACCGCCGCTGGTAATCACCCTAGGTGAGGATGCAGGCCCGGACGAGATGCGTGAGGCTTACGACTCTTGGCAATCCGTACACGCAGGACCGTACAACGCGGGCAAGCCTGCAATCGTGGGCGGTGGCGCCAAGATCGAGAAGCTCGGGTTCAACTTAGCTGATGCACAGCTCATCGAGGCGCACAACTTCAACGTGATGGACTTTTGTCGTGCGATGAACGTTCCGATCGTTATGTTCATTCCGCCGCATACCAAGCCTGCCTCAGCCGAGGACGAGGCCCTTATTTACAGCACGTTTTACCTAGCGCCCAGGCTACGTCGCGTAGAGTCAGCTTTTAACTCAGATCCTGACTTCTTCGCGTACAACGACATGTGGTGCCGCTTCGACCAGCGTGACATGATCAGGGCCAACACCCTGTCGGCTGCAAGCGCAAATCACCTTTACGTTCAGGACGGGACCCTTCTCGTGGACGAGGTCCGCGCTGATCTGGGTTACGATGCGCTTCCGGCGATGATGACTCCTGAGGATATGGCCAAGAATCCTGGCAAGATTCCGCAGATCACTCCGGTCGGCGGCGCACCTAACGATGCCGCGTTTAATGCGACACTCGCAACGGCTGTTGACAAGACGGATGACAGTACGTCGAGTACGAAAACGTAATGGAAACACGCGGTAAGATTCCCGTGATGGATTCTTCTGAAATCCGTGCAGCGATCGAGGCGACCGCTCGTGAGAGTGAGGCGCGTACGCTGCTGCAAAAGTTCGGTTCCTTTGGTGATGTCGAGCGGAGAACATTTACACATACCATCGGTGAGACACGAATGGCCGGTACGTCAGAGACGGGGGCCAACGACGGCTCACTCCAAATCATCGGACATGCTGCCGTCTTTGGTAAGCCCTCGGTGGAGATGTCGTCTCCGTACGGTGCCTTCACGGAGACCATCGACGCTCGTGCCTTTGACAACGTTCTTTCGAAGAAGCCCGACGTGCTCCTCACCTGGGACCACGACACCCGTTACACCTTAGGTCGCACGGCAAACAACACCCTCGACCTAAAGATCGACGGTGCCGGTCTTCGGTACTGGTCGCGCGTTGCCGACACGTCATACGCCCGTGACCTCAAGGTTCTCATGGACGGAGGCTACCTGAACCAGAGCTCCTTCCTGTTCAGGATTGCGCCTGGCGGCGAGGAGTGGACGATCTGGGAAGACGCAGAGGGACGGGAGTACGTTCAGCGAACGATCCTAGAGGTAGGCGAGCTCTTTGACGTCTGTGTCTGTGCCGCAGGCGCCTATCCCGATACCGACTCCGGCATCATGCGAACTTTCGCGTTTGACTACGCGATGGAGCACGGCTTCATCACAGCGCGCAAGGCTATCCCCTTTAAGTCGACGGCTAAGGCTGATCCGGGGGCCAAGTGGGACGCAGGTTCACAGACGAAGGGCGCAACACCCGATGACCTAATGAAGATGTGTGCTTGGTACGATCCTGAAAAGAAGGATGCAGACGGAAATCTACTTGCGGGTGCCTTTAAGCTGCCCCACCACAATAGGGGTGACGGGTACCCCGTTGTCCTTGCAGGCGTTCATGCCGCTATGGCCCGACTTAACCAGTCAGGTACCCAGATTCCTGACTCCGATCGTCAAGGAGTCTACGCACACCTTAAGAAGCACTACGCTCAATTTGATCAGGAGGCTCCTGCACTCAGGTCTCGAGCGGACATTGAAGCCGAGTCGCGCAGGGTCACAGATGAGCTACGTGCCGTTGGTGACGTTGCGTGGGGTCCTGAGGCCGGTGTTGATGATCTCATCTGCGATCTCGAGTGTGCGATCAACGGAGATGACGGCTCAAACGGGCCGTTTGCAGATCTTCATGACTTCTCCGTTTGCGATGTAGCAGTTGCGATGGACAAGGCGATTGTTTGTGACTGGAGTGACTTCTCGTTTTGGGTCGTTCCGTTTGATATAGTGGACCAGGAACCAATTCCTGCAGATCGGTCCGAGTGGGTGCAGGTTGAAACCGCTTGGGTAACCACGGCTGAAGGCTATGAAGCCAACATTCGGTCGGCGAAAATCAGAAGGGAGGCCAGAATGGCTGACGAAACTACCGTTGAGACCGAGGTTGAAGAGACCGAGGTTGAGGCGCCGGTCGAAGAGGCTGAGGCCACCGAGGCTGAGCTTGCTGAGGCTGATGCCCAGGCTGCTGCTGACGCAGAGGCTGATGCCCAGGCTGCTGCTGACGCAGAGGCTGAGGCCCAGGCTGCACGAGCCCGTAAAGCTGCAATCCTAGCTGAGGCTCGCGCACGCATCGAGCGCGCAAAGACCGCGTAATGCCCGAGTAC
>Ga0335069_10005653_pt1 | contig 18330 bp, 9 predicted proteins | sample Lox_Sample_11_FD_206714 | JGI IMG/M metagenome (GOLD analysis project Ga0335069, IMG submission 206714) | Soil microbial communities from Loxahatchee National Wildlife Refuge, Florida, United States - Lox_Sample_1.1 | ecosystem: Environmental > Terrestrial > Soil > Wetlands | place: USA: Florida... | reverse complement strand
TGGAGGGTCCTGGTGTCGCCCGCGGAAAGCTGCGTGTTCGTGGTGGCGAAAGCGGAGGGCATCTCCGGACCCGACAGCCACACTTTGACCGCGGCCGCGCCCGGCGCGACCGAGATGCTCGCGGCGACGTTGCGGCTCTCTCCCTTCTTGAAGGAGAACGGGTGCCTGAGCAGGATCTGGTCGTTGACCGCGACCATGATGTGGCCTTCCGGGATCGGCGAAGTGAAGGCGAGCTTGAGCGTCGCGGTCGTCGCCGCGGGCGCCGCCGGGGGTGCGCCGGCGGGCGCCGCCGTGGCGGGCTTCGCGGCCGCGACCGGAGAGGGCGCGGCCTGGTTCTTCTTTGCGACCGCCGTGGGTCTCGGGGCTTTCTTTCGGGCCGCGGCTTCCGCGGCGACCCTGGCCTCGGCGACCTTCTGATCCGCCTCGGTCTTGACGGCCGCGGCATCGGCGTTGCCCGAGTCGAGGGCGAGCGCGTCGGCAGCCTTCTGGCTGGCCTCCTCCGGCTTGCCGTCCGCGAGCGCCGCCTTCGCTGCGGCAGCGAGGTCGGCTGCCTGCTTCTTCTTGTCGGCGTCGGCCTGCTGCGCCTTCTGCGCGCTCTCGGCCATCTGCGCGTACTTCCGCGCCTCCTCATTGTTGGGGCTCCGGGCGAGGACTTCGCGCGCCCTGGCGAGGCTCTCGGCGTAGCGGCCCGCGGCAAACAGTTTCTTCGACTCTTCGAGCGCCGCGTGCCGGTCCTTCACTTCCTGCTCGAGCACCGCGTCCTGCTCGGCCGTCGGCTTCGAAGCGGACCTGGCCTGAACGAGGAAGAAGGCGACGACGATGACGAGCAATCCGACGGCCCCGGCCACGACCTTCCAGAACCAGTTCGGGTTGACCTCGGCCTTGGCGAGCTTCTTCCAGTCCTGCGGGGCTCCGGGCCTGGGCACCGCGGCGGGCGCGCTCGCGGCGGGCGGCGGCGGCAGGGGCGGCAGCTCCCCTTCCGAGAGCGACACGACCTCGCCGGCCGGCGGCGCGGCCGCCATCGCGGCCGCGAGGTCCGGCGCCGCCGTCGTCACCTCGTGGTCTTCGGAATCGTCACCCACGCCGCCGGACGCGTCCGCACCAGGAGGCGCGGCGGGCGGCGGCGGTGCCGGCGGCATCGACTCGGTGTCGCGCGGCGCTCCCTGCGCCGCGACCTGTTCGAGGTTGGCGAGCTTCAGCGTCGGCAGGTTCTCCGCCGCCGAGACCATCGTGCCCAGATCCTGCAGCGCCTTCTGCTCCTCGAGGTGCGCCTTGAGCTGGTACAGCGCGAGCGCCATGTCCTTGCCGCGCTGGTACCGGTTCCACGGATCCTTGGCCATCGCGCGCGCGACGATCGGGTTGAAGTCCTGCGGTACGTCGTGCGCGAGATCGGCCGGCGGCGTGAAGTCCTCGTGGACGATCTTGTAGGAGATCGCCGTCAGGTTGTCGCCCTGGAACGGCTTGCGGTTGGTCAGGAGCTCGTAGAGGACGACGCCGAGCGAGAAGATGTCGCTGCGGCCGTCGACGGGGGCGCCCGAGACCTGCTCCGGCGACATGTAGTTCGGCGTCCCGAGGAACTGCCCGGTCGTCGTCAGGTTCGAGGAGGCGACCTTGGCGATCCCGAAGTCGGTGATCTTCACCTTGCCGTCGGTCGTCAAAATGATGTTGGCCGGCTTGATGTCGCGGTGAATGATCCCCTTGCGGTGCGCGTAGTCGAGCGCCTCGCCGATCTGCGCGATCAGGTCCGCGATCTCGTCCCACGGGAACTTCTTCTTGTCGGCGAGGAGCGACTTCAGGTTCCGCCCCTCGATGTACTCCATCGCGATGAAAGACGTGCGGCTCTCGGTGTCTTCGCCGATGTCGTGAATCGTGACGATGTTCGGATGGGACAGGATTCCCGCCGTCTGCGCCTCGCGGACGAAACGCTCCCGGAATTCCCGCGACTCGGAGTCGTCGTCGTCGCCCTGGGAGGTGCGGATCGTCTTGACGGCGACGAGGCGGCCGATGACCGGGTCCTTGGCGAGGTAAACCACGCCCATGGCGCCCTTGCCGAGCTCGTTCAAGACCTCGTACCGGCCCAGCTTCGTCACGCGCGCTCCCGCCGCTGCCTTACCCGACATCGGATTCGGGGACCCTCCGCGCCGAAATCCCGCGTCCCGAGAGACACATCCGCCTCGGGGGCGCCTCCGGCCTCGCGAAATTCTAGCAGGTTGCCTCCGCCGAAAGGACCGTCATTATCGACGCCAGGGCCGCCGCCGCGGCCCGTCCCGGGCCCCGCACGGCATATCCTGCCGCCATGGATACCGACGACCCGGCGGTCCGGAGCGTTCCGATCGTCCGGATCCGTACCGGGAGCGACGAGCACCGTCTCGACCGCGTCAGCGTGGAAGAACCGCTCGAGATCCGCGTCGGCGGCGAGACCCTCGCCGTGACCATGCGCACGCCGGGACACGACTTCGACCTCGCGACCGGCTGGCTCGTGACCGAGGGCATCGTGCGCGAGCGGGGCGAGATCGCGCGTCTCGAGCACTGCCGCGAAGTCCGGTCGCCCGAAGAGGAAGGCAACGTCGTGATCGTGCGCGCGACCGAGCCCATCGCGGGACGGACGGACCGGGCCCGGCGCCTCCTCCTGACGTCCTCCTCCTGCGGCCTGTGCGGCAAGGGCTCGATCGAGTCGCTCCGAGGCAGCTTCCCCGCGGTCGCGCCGGGAGCGAACCTCGACCGGGCGGTGCTGCGCCGCCTCCCCGACGCGCTCCGGGCCGTCCAGGGCAACTTCGCGCAGACGGGGGGACTCCATGCCGCCGGGATCTTCGGATTCTCGGGAGAGCTCCTCGTCAGCCGCGAGGACATCGGCCGGCACAACGCCGTCGACAAGGTCATCGGCGCGCTCTTTCGCGAGGGGCGCTGGCCGCTGTCGGACACGGTACTGCTCGTCTCGGGCCGGGCCTCCTTCGAGATCGTCCAGAAGGCGCTGGCGGCGGCCATCCCGGTCGTGGCCGCGGTCTCGGCCCCGTCTTCGCTCGCGATCGACCTCGCCCGGGACTCCGGGATCACGCTGGTCGGCTTTCTCCGGGAGGGCGCTTTCAACGTGTACTCGGGGGAGGAGCGCCTTTCGACCGGCGCGCCCGCTCGAGCATCGCGGGGATGACCCAGCCGATCAGGACGCCGGCGAACACGAGAAGGCAGACCGCCAGCAGGAAGGCGATCCCGATCGCGACGCAGGAAAGGGCCGTCATGGCTGCATTTTTGGAAGTCCCGCGCATCCGCCGGCGCGGGGTCGCTTCAATATAATCCGGCCCCATGAAACCACTCTCCGCCCCCCAGCTTCGCAACGTGGCCGTCGTCGGCCACAACACCGTCGGAAAGACCACGCTGGTGGCCGCGCTCCTGCATGCGGCCGGCGCGACGACGCGGGCCGGGCGGATCGAAGACGGCACCTGCCCCACCGACTTCGACGGCGAGGAAATCGACCGCAAGATCTCGATCAACCTCGCGGTCGCCCACGCCGTCCACCGCGACACGCGGATCAACTTCCTCGACGCCCCGGGCTACGGCATTTTCGCGACCGAGGCGCGCGCCGCCGTCTACGCCGCCGACGCGGTCATCCTCGTCTGCGACGCCGTGTCGGGCGTCGAGGTCCAGACGGAGCGGGCGTGGAAGTTCGCCCAGGAGTTCGGCCGGCCGGTGCTCTTCGTCGTCAACCGGATGGACCGCGAGCGCGCGTCCTTCGACCGCGTCATCGAGAGCCTCCGCAAGAAGTTCGGCCGCGGCGTCGTGCCGCTCCAGATTCCGGTCGGCGAAGAGAAGAACTTCAGGGGAACCGTGGACCTCGTCCGCATGGAGTCGCACGTCCACGAGGGAGGCAAGCGCGTGGACGGACCGATCCCGGCCGATCTCGCCGACCGGGCCAGGGAAGAGCACGAAGCTCTCGTCGAGGCCGTCGCCGAAGGCGAAGACGACCTCATGGAGAAGTTCTTTGCCCAGGGCACGCTCGAGCCCCAGGACATCCTTCCGGGCCTGAAGCGCGAGATCGTCGAGCGCAAGATCTTCCCGGTCCTCTGCGCCTCCTCGTCCTCGGGAATCGGCACCGTCCGCATCCTCGACGCCTGCGTCGCCCTGCTGCCCTCCCCCGAGTCCCGCAAGGTGGACGCCGTCGGCAAGGACGGCAAGCCGACCGTCGTCTTCTGCAACGAGAAGGACCACGCGGTCGCGCAGGTCTTCAAGACCGTTTCCGACCCGTTCGCGGGCCGGATTACCTACCTGCGCGTCCTCGCCGGCCACTTCCAGTCGGACGGCAACTACTGGAACGCGACGAAGGGAGCGCACGAGCGCTTTTCGGGACTCTTCCTGCCGCAGGGCAAGGAGCACGTCAGCGTCCCGGAGGCAAGGGCCGGCGACATCGTCGCGGTCGCCAAGCTGAAGGACACGTTCACCGGCGACACGCTGACGACCAAGGACAACCCGGTCGTGATCCCGGCGCTCGCCGTCCCCGAGGCGTCGATCGCCTACGCCATCGAGCCGAAGGCCAAGGGCGACGAAGACAAGATCTCGACGGCGTTGCACAAGCTGATCGAGGAGGACCCGTCGCTCAACTTCCAGCGCGACGAGGAGACCAAGGAGTTCCACCTCGCCGGCGCCTCGCAGCTGCACGTCGAGATCGCCGTCGCGCGCCTGAAGAAGCGCTACGGCGTCGAAGTGATCCTGCATCCCCCGAAGGTCCCCTACCGCGAGACGATCACCAGGAAGGCCGAGGCCCACGGCCGGCACAAGAAGCAGACCGGCGGCCACGGCCAGTTCGCCGACTGCCGCATCCGCGTCGAGCCGCTGCCCCGCGGGAAGGACTTCGAGTTCGTCGACGACATCTACGGCGGCGCGATCCCGCGCAACTTCATCCCGGCGGTCGAGAAGGGCATCCAGGAGGTCCGCCGCAAGGGGTTCCTCGCGGGCTACCCGATGGTGGACTTCCGCGTCACGCTCTACGACGGCCAGTACCACGACGTCGACTCCTCCGAGCTCGCGTTCAAGCTCGCCGGCGCGCTCGCCTACAAGGAGGCGATGGCCGCGGCGAAGCCGACGCTCCTCGAGCCCGTCATGAACGTCGAGATCACGGCGCCGAACGAGTACGTGGGCGATCTCATGGGAGACCTCTCGTCGCGGCGCGGCAAGGTCGAGGGCATGGACGCGGCCGACGAGGACACCGTCATTAAGGCGCAGGTGCCGATGTCGGAGCTCCTGACCTACGGCGCGCAGCTGCGGTCGATCACGCAGGGCCGAGGCTCCTTCCACCTCGAGTTTTCGCACTACGCCGAGGTGCCGCACTCCCTGCAGGAAAAGATCATCGCGCAGTCCAAGGCGGGCAAAGAGGTCGCCAAGGAGGCCTGAGCGATCGCGCCGGACGCGCTCGCCAGGCCGCCTCGACGGATTCGTACGGTTTCGTCGAAACCTCTTGACTCGGCCGGCCTGCCGCGAAACAGTTGCCGTCTCCCGGATCCGACCTCGCGAAGTCACCGGAGTCCCGATTCCGTTTCGGCGTAGCCAGAGTCCGCAGGAACGTTCGTCTCCCGCGTCGAAGATCGAAAGGCCCCACATCGAAACGCCCGACCGGAGGTTTATGCGAATGGTTCACCGGCGCCCGTTCTCCCAGCGCCTCGGGATCCTCGGTTCCACGATCGCCGCACTGCTGGCGGCCACGGCCCTCTCTGCCGCCGATTCGCCTCCCGGAAGCGCCCCGTTCGTGACCGCGAGCGGCGCCGACCAGATTCAGGCCCTCGTCTCGGTCAAGCAGTCGAAGACAGCGATCCAGAACAAGATCGACTCGCGCCTCTACCTCGGCATGCTGCACGAGCGCCGGGACGCTCGCCTGGCCCCCCTGACGAGCTATCGCTTCCTGACCGCCGATGCGGACGGCCGCGTCCTCGTGCACCTCGCTCTGGCCGAGCCGGCCGCGCGCGACGAAGTCTCGCGGGAAGTGTCGGCGCTCGGAGGCGTCATCACGCCGGGCCGACCGGGCGGCCGCATCGTCGTGGCCCGGGTCCGCCTCCACGATCTCGAGACGATCGCCGCCCTGCCCGGCGTCCAGCGCGTCCGGGAGCCGCTCCCCAGGACCTTCGACGCGACCAACGTGTCCGAAGGCGTCGCGACGCACGGCGCCTCGGAAGCGGCGGCCTTCTTCGGCGTCTCCGGCTCCGGCGTCAAAGTCGGCGTGATCTCCAACGGCTGCGACTCGCTGGCCACGCTCCAGGGCAGCGGCGACCTGCCGGCCAGCGTCACGATCCTGCCCGGCCAGGCGGGATCGGGCAACGAGGGCTGCGCCATGATGGAGATCGTCCACGACATGGCGCCCGACGCGGAGCTCTACTTCTCCGCCCCGGGCGACACGGACGAACAGTTCGCCCAGAACATCCTCGATCTGGCGACCGCCGGATGTCAGGTCATCGTCGATGACGTGCTCTCGCTCGACGAATCGCCGTTCGAAGATCAGCAGATCGCCGCCGCCGTCAACACGGTGACCGCCAGCGGCGTCTTCTACTTCTCCTCCGCCGGCAACCAGGGCAACGTCGACGACGGAACGTCGGGGACCTGGGAAGGCGACTTCGCGCCGAACGGAACCCTTCCGGCCCTGCCCGGAGCCGGGGTCCTGCACGACTTCGGCGACGGGGGCCAGTCGATCCTCGTCACGAAGAACGCGCCCTTCGTGGTGTTGACGTGGGCCGAGCACTACACCGAGAACAGCGGGATCGCCTCCACCGACTACGACCTTTACCGGATGAATGCCGCGCTCACGGCGGTCCTCGACTCGAGCACCAACGTTCAGAACGGCTCCGGAAACGACGACCTCGCCCTCGAGTACATTCTCGGAGCCAACGCGGGCGACCGCATCGTGGTCACGCGCTTTGCCGTCGGCACGACCGCTCCTCCCATGTTCAACCTGCTCGTGTACCGCGGCAACGTCGATGCGGCCCTCGCGACGACCGGCGCCACGCGCGGCCACAACAGCGCGGCGCAGGCCTTCGGCGTCTCGGCGTCGCCGGCTGCCGCGGCGTTCTCCGGCGGGGGCCCGACGGGGCCCTATCCGAACCTCTTCGGACCGGCCAACGAGAGCGAGTACTTCGTCTCGGACGGTCCGCGCCGCATGATCCTCCGGGCCGATGGATCCGAATACACGCCCGGCAACCGGTCGAAGACCGGCGGCATCGTCCGATCGAAGCCGGACATCACGGCCGCGGACGGCGTGTCGTGCGCGGCGCCGGGGTTCCTGCCCTTCTACGGAACCTCCGCCGCCGCGCCGCACGCGGCGGGGATCGCGGCGCTGCTGAAGTCCGCGCTGCCGGACCTGACCCTGGCGGCGCTGCGCCAGGCGCTGGTCAGCTCGGCGATCGACATCGAGACGCCGGGCAACGATCGCGATACGGGAGCCGGCATCGTCATGGCGCATGCGGCACTGGACGCCGCGGGAGTCGCCGGACCCCTCGGTCCGCGGCCAATGACGGTCGACGTCCACGCGGCGTCGGGGGACTCCTCCAATCACGACGGGGTCCTCCAGCCGGGAGAGCTCGTCTCCGTCGCGCCGAGCTGGAGGAACAACCAGGGCACCGGCGAGCCGCTGACGGGGACCGCCTCCGGATTCGGCGGGCCGTCCGGACCGACGTACACCCTGGCCGACGCCACGGCGGACTACGGAACGGTCGGCGCCGGCACGACGCAGGACTGCTTCACCGCGACCGGAGACTGCTACGTCATGGGGGTCTCCGGAGCCCGGCCGGCCGCGCACTGGGACGCGACCTTCACCGAGACGCTCTCGCCCGGTTCCGGGGTCGCCCCGGCGGGCGTCACCCGCCTCTGGAGGCTGCACGTCGGCGATTCCTTCCTCGACGTCCCGAGCTCCAACCCGTTCTACGCCTTCGTCGAGAATCTCTTCCACAACGGGGTCACGGGCGGCTGCGGCGCGGGCAACTACTGCCCGGGCAACCCCGTGACACGGGCCCAGATGGCCGTCTTCCTGCTGAAGGCCGAGCACGGATCGAGCTACATCCCGCCGGCGTGCACCGGCGTTTTCCCCGACGCGCCCTGCACCCCGGCAGCCGCTTTCGCGGTCGACTTCATCGAACAGCTCGCGGCGGAGGGCATTACGACGGGATGCGGCGGCGGAGACTATTGCCCGAACTCCTCCGTGACGCGCGCCCAGATGGCCGTCTTCCTCCTGAAGGCCGAGCACGGCAGCGGCTACGTCCCTCCCCCCTGCACCGGAGTCTTCCCCGACGTTGCCTGCTCGCCCTCGCCGGCCTTTGCGGTCGACTGGATCGAGCAGCTCTTTCACGAAGGGATCACCGGAGGGTGCGCCGGGGGGAACTACTGTCCGTCGAACCCCGTCCTGCGCAGCCAGATGGCGGTCTTTCTGGACAAGACCTTCGGCCTGTCGCTGTACGGGCCCTAGAAACGAGGCCGACCGGCGCGGATGGCGGCGACAACGCCGCCGTCCGCACCGGGCCTCCCGGTTCCGGCTACAGCGTCCGCCACCGCCGGCCGTCCTTCTCGAGGAACCTGTCGGCGGCTTCCGGCCCGAACGTGCCGGCCGCGTAGTTCGGAAAGTCCGACGCCGGCCGCTGCTCCCAGGCGTTCAGGATCGGCGTGAGCACTTCCCAGGCGTGCTCGGCTTCGTCGCCGCGGATGAAGAGCGTCTGGTCGCCGTGCGTGACGTCGACGAGCAGGCGCTCGTAGCCGCCGGCGATCGGCGCGCCGAGCTTCGAGTACGGGAAGTCCATGTAGACCGACTGGATCTGCAGGACCGAGCCCGGGATCTTCACGCCGAACTTCAGCGACACGCCCTCGTCGGGCTGGATGTGGAGCCGCAGGACGTTCGGCTGGACCTCGCCCGACGCCTTGCTGAAGAACCGGTGCGGCACGCCCTTGAACTCGATCGCGATCTCGGTGACGCGCTTGGCCAGGCGCTTGCCCGAGCGCAGGTAGAACGGGACGCCCGCCCACCGCCAGTTGTCGATCGCGAAACGCACCGCGGCGAACGTCGGCGTGTTCGACGCCGGGTTCACGTTCGGCTCCTCGCGGTAACCCGGCACTTTCTTGCCGTCGACCACGCCGGACCCGTACTGGCCGCGGACGGCCCAGTCGTCCACGGCGTCCTCGGGGAACGGCCGGATCGACTCGAGCACCTTCACCTTTTCGGCGCGGATGGCGTCGGCCTCGTACGCCGCGGGCGGCTCCATCGCGGTCAGCGTCAGGAGCTGCAGCAGGTGGTTCTGGAACATGTCGCGCAGGATCCCGGCGTTCTCGTAGAAGCCGGCCCGGTGGCCGACCCCGACCGACTCCGCCACCGAGATCTGGACGTGGTCCACGTAGCGGTGGTTCCAGAGCGGCTCGAAGATCCCGTTGGCGAAGCGGAGGACGAAGATGTTCTGGACGGTCTCCTTGCCGAGGTAGTGGTCGATCCGGTAGATCTGCTTCTCGGGAAACACCGAGAGGAGAACCTGGTTCAGGTGCCGGCCGGAGGCGAGGTCGTGCCCGAACGGCTTCTCGACGACGGCTCGCACCCAGCCGTCCTCCACCTTCGCGAGCCCCTCGCGGCCGAGCGCGCCGACGATCGTCTCGTCTTCGTCCGGCGGTGTGGCGAAGTAGAAGATGCGGTTGCGCGGACCGCCCCGCTCCTTCTCGATCGCCTCGAGCGCGGCGCCGAGGCGGCGGAAGAGCTCGGGATCGTGGAAGTTCCCCGCGAGGTACTGCACCCGGTCGGGCAGGTCGCCCGGGCGCCCCTGCGTCGGCGGCGTGAACTCCCGGGCGCCGCTCGAAAGCCGCGCGCGGAAGTCCTCGTCCGAGTACGCGGTGCGGCCGATGCCGATGATCGCGAACTCCGGCGAGATCGCGCCGTCGCGGTTCAGGTGAGCGATCGCCGGCGCGAGCAGCCGGCGCGCCAGGTCGCCGGAGGCCCCGAAGATGACGAGGGTCGCGGGAGGACGGATCTCCTCTTCGCGCCGCGGGGCCGCCATGGACGTCATGCCGCCACCTCCCGTCCCATCGCCGCGCCGAGAGCCGCGATGCCCTCGGCCGGATTTCCGGAAAACCGGACCCGGACGACGGGGCGCCCGCGGGCCCGCAGCGCCTCGACGAGGCCGTCCGCCTGGGCCTCGAGCACGCGCCCGAAATCCCACGGCCGGTTCGGAATCGCCAGCGGGGAGCCCGGCGCGCCCGTCACCACCAGGAACACGCCGTCCGGGCCGCCCTGGTGGAGCTGCCCCGCGGCCTGCTCGAAGACGGGGCCGAAGCCGGCGGTCGTCGCGAACCGGCGCGCGCCGCGGACGGCCACGCGCAGAGTCTCGAGCGCGGCGACGGCCTCCGGCGTCTCCGGAACGAACGCGGCGATCGCCAGGTAGCCGCTCGGCCCCATCGCCGCGAGCCGCGCGCGCAACGCCTCGGCGCCGCCGGCGTCGCCGGGGTCCGCCTCGGGCGAGGCGCCGGCGAGAAACCGGTTCGCCCGCTCGCGCGCGTCGCGGGCGTCGGACTCGTCGAAGGGATTGACGCCGAGGAGCCTCGCGGCCACCGCGGCCGCGAACTGCCAGCGGAACATCTCGACGCCGAGATCGAGCGCGTCCCGCCAGACGAACCCCGCGAGAGGATGCCCGTGCTCGACGAGGGATGCGAGGAGATGGCCCGCCTCCGGGTCCCCGTCCTCGCCCGCTTCGGCACGCACGAAGAAGCGGTCCGGCCCGTAGACCGCGGGCGGTCCGAGCGGCTCCCCGACGACCGGGACGATGCCGCGGCCGTCCTTGGCCGTCGTGGAGGCGACGAGCGCCTCGAGCCACGGCCCGAAGGCCGCGAGGGGGCGGCCGAACGACAGCGTCAGCTTGTTCCGTCCCGCGAGGGCTTCCGCGCCGAGCGCCGCGCCGAGGAGAAGGCCCGGGTTCTCCGCGCCGGGCGCGCGGCAGGCCTCGGCCATGCGCGCCGCGCGGGCCGCGATCTCGGCGACGTCGGCGCCCACGAGCGCCGCCGGCACGAGGGCGAACTGGGTCAGCCCCCCGAAAGCCCCCGGCGCCCGCGGCTCGGCCGGGACGACGGCGCGGACCCGGCGCCGCGCGGCCTCCGTGTCGAGCGCCGAGCCGGCTTCGGTGACGGCGAGGAAGCGGCTCCCGGCCGCATCGCCGAGACGCTTCGCCGCCCGGTCGAAGAAGAAATCGAAGAGAAGGTTCGCTTCGAGCGTCGACCCGGTGCGCGACGCGACGATGAAGAGCGTCCGCGCCGGGTCGTGCGCCTCGGCCGCGGCGGTCACGGCCGACGGCTCCGTCGTGTCGAGCACCGAGAGCCCCGGAAACCCTTCCGCCGGCGGAAACAGCCCCGCGACGGTCCGGGCGGCGAAGCCGGCATTGCCGGAACCGAGGACGAGCACGCGGTCGGCCTCGGCGCGCAGGCCCTCTGCCAGGCGCGCCAGGTCCGGCGCGACCGCGGCCATTCTCTCGGGAACCGCCAGCCACCCGAGCGAGCCTTCGATGAGCTTTCGGGCCAGCGCCTCGGGGCGCCAGAAAGCGGCCTCGCCGGCCCAGATCCGCTCGACTGCCCGCTCGCCTTCGAGCCGCGCGGCCGCCTCCCGGCAGCGCGCCGCCGCGCCGTCGGGCTCGAGGTTCAGGCCACCCTCATCGCGCGCTGCTTCTCGCCGATCGCCTTCAGGAGACCGTCGAAGGAGTCCGAGAACTTCTGGACCCCTTCCTTCTCGAGCTCGACGGCGACGTCGTCGATCGAGATCCCGAGGTCGCGCAGGGCGCGGACGTCCGCGTGGGCGACGTCCCGGTCGTCGCGAACGCGCACCTTCGGATCGCCGTGGTCCCGATAGGCCTCGAACGTTTCGGGCGGCATGGTGTCGACCGAGTCCGGCGCGACGAGCGCTTCGACGTAGTAGAGGTCGGGCAGCGAGGGGTCCTTCGTGGACGTCGACGCCCACAGCGGCCGCTGGACGCGCCCCCCCTTGCCCGCCAGCGCCTTCCAGCGCGGCGCGGCGAACACTTCCTCGAAGGCCTCGTAGGCGATGCGGGCGTTGGCGATCGCGAGCTTGCCGCGCAGCGTCTTCGCGCGCGCGTCGCCTCCGGCCGTGAGCGCGTCGAGTTTCTTGTCCACGTTCGTGTCGACCCGCGAGACGAAGAAGCTCGCGACCGACCGCAGCGCGTCGATCGGCTGCCCGGCCTTCACGCGCTCCTCGAGCGCGCCCAGGTACGCGTCCATCACCGCGCGATACCGGACGACCGAGAACAGAAGCGTCACGTTGATGTTGATCCCCTCGGCCAGGCACTGGCGGATCGCCGGCACGCCCTCGGCCGTGCCCGGGATCTTGATCATCACGTTCGGCTTCGCGCACGCCTTCCAGAGGCGCCGCGCTTCGGCAATCGTCCCCTGCGTGTCGCGCGCCAGGTGCGGCCCGACCTCGATCGAGACGAACCCGTCGTCGCCTTTCCGCGCGTCGAAGACCGGACGGAACACGTCGGCCGCGCCGCGCACGTCGCGGATCGAGAGGGCGTCGTAGACCTCGGCCGCGGCCGTGCCCGCCGCGCTGCGGACGTCGGCGTCGTAGAGATCGCTGCCGGCGATCGCCTTCTCGAAGATCGTCGGGTTCGACGTCATGCCCGAGAGACCGTCCTCGGCGATCAGCTTCGCGAGGCCGCCGCCTTCGATCAGGTCGCGGCGGATGTAGTCGTACCAGACGCTCTGCCCGAGCTCTCCGAGTCCCTTCAACCGATTGGCGCTCATGAGTCCCCCTTCTTGAGGACGCCCCGGGCGAAGGCGACGACGTGATCGGCCGTGAAGCCGTACTCGCGGAGCACGACTTCCCCCGGCGCCGACGCGCCGTAGCGGTCCACTCCGATCGAACCGCCGCCGTCGCCGACGTATTTCTGCCAGCCGAGCGTCACGCCGGCTTCGATCGAGATCCGCGCGCGGACCCCGGGCGGCAGCACGTCGTCGCGGTAGGCCCGCGGCTGCTTGTCGAAGAACTCCCAGCACGGCATCGAGACGACCCGCGTCGGGACGCCTTCGGCCTCGAGCTTCTGCCGTCCGGCCACGGCCAGCTGGAGCTCCGAGCCGGTCGCCATCAGGATCACCTTCGGCGCTCCCCCCGAGGCCTCGGCGAGAACGTAGCCGCCGCGCGAGACGTCCCCGCGCGCCCCCGAGCGGTCGAGCACCGGGACGTTCTGCCGGCACAGGACGAGGCCGATCGCGCCCTCGCGGTGCTCCATGATGGCGCGCCAGGCCTCGACCGTCTCGTTGGCGTCGCCGGGGCGGATGATCGTGAAGTGCGGCATCAGGCGCAGCGACATGAGCTGCTCGACCGCCTGGTGCGTCGGGCCGTCTTCTCCGAGACCGATCGAATCGTGCGTCCAGACGAAGATGGTCGGCAGCTCGTTCAACGCCGCCAGGCGGATCGAGGGTCGCATGTAGTCGGAGAAGCAGAAGAAGGTCGCGACGAAAGGCCGCACGCCGCCGTGCCACGACATCCCGTTGGCCATCGCGGCCATCGCGTGCTCGCGGACGCCGTAGTGGATGTTGTTGCCCTGCCCGGTCACGCCGTCGAAGTCGCCGGCGCTCTCGATCTTCGTCTTCGTCGACTCGGAGAGGTCCGCGTCGCCGCCGAGGAGCCATGGCACCTGCGGCGCGAGCGCGTTGATCGCCTTGCCGCTGGCGACGCGCGTCGCCAGAGACTCGCCCGGCTTCCACGACGGCAGCTTCGCGTCCCAGCCGGCCGGCAATCCGCCTTTGCGGGCCGTGCGCCACTCTTCGGCAAGCTCGGGGTTCGCCCCGGCCCACGCCTCGAAGCGGCGCTCCCAGTCGGCCTCGAGCTTCGCGCCGCGCTCGAGCGCGGCGCGGAAGTGCTTCAGGGCCTCGGGGGGCTCGTAGAACGCCTCCGTCCACTCCCACCCGAGGTCCTTCTTCGTCAGCGCCACCTCTTCGACGCCGAGCGGACTGCCGTGCGCCGCGGAGGTCCCGGCCTTGTGCGGCGACCCGTAGCCGATGGTCGTCCGGACCGCGACGATCGAGGGGCGGTCCTCTTCGGCGATGGCCGCGCGGATCGCGGCGTCGATCGCCTCGAGGTCCGTGTTGCCCCGCTCGACCCTCAGGACCTGCCAGCCATAGGCCTCGTAGCGCCGCAGGACGTCCTCCGTGAACGCCTGCGACGTGGGCCCGTCGAGCGAGACGTGGTTGTCGTCGTAGAGGTACTTGAGCTTCCCGAGCTTCAGGTGGCCCGCGAGCGACCCCGCCTCCGAGGAGATGCCCTCCATCAGGTCGCCGTCGCCGACGAGGGCGAACGTCCGATGATCCACGATCGTCTGGCCCGGCCGGTTGTAGCGGGCCGCGAGGAACCGCTCGGCGATCGCCATGCCGACGGCGTTGGCCGTGCCCTGGCCGAGCGGGCCGGTCGTCGCCTCGACCCCGGGCGTCAGGTGCGTCTCGGGGTGGCCCGGCGTCTTGCTGCCCCACTGCCGGAACGCCTTGAGGTCGTCGAGGGACAGGTCGTAGCCCGTCAGGTGGAGCAGGCTGTAGAGCAGCATGCAGCCATGCCCCGCCGAGAGGACGAACCGGTCGCGGTCGGGCCAGTGCGGGTCACGCGGGTTGTGGCGCAGGTGGCGCTGCCAGAGCACGTAGGCCATCGGCGCCGCACCGAGGGGCAGGCCGGGGTGGCCGGAATTCGCCTTCTGGACGGCGTCGATCGACAGGGTGCGAATCGTGTCGACGCAGAGCTCGTCGAGAGTCTTCGTTACGGCGCTCACGGGCCCTCCTCGACCCGATCTTATTACGCCCGTTCTCGTGCTCGGCCGGAGCGCCGCCTGAAGATCCCGCGAAGGCTCGGCTCGTCGCGCCCCTTTTGATAGAGAATCGCCCGGAGAGGTTTCACTCCTTGTCTCAACGACCCGGACCCGCCTCGCTCCCGGCGCGCGGCGCGAGCAAGCCGCTCGAGTGGTCGGCGCGGGAGCTCGAAGGACGCGCTTCGAAGCTCGAGTGGCTCGAGACCGACGGGCTCGGCGGCTTCGCGTGCGGCACGGTCTCCGGCGCGCGCACGCGCCGGTATCACGGCTGGTACCTGCCCGCGATCCCCGCGCCGCGCCGGCGCTGGATGCTCGTCTCGGGCGCCGACGAATTCGTGACGGCGGGCGGCGTCACGGAGGGCATCTCGACCCAGGCGTACCGGGACGCCACGCATCCGAACGGCGCCCGGTCGATCGCCCGCTTCCGGCTCGAACCGTTCCCGAGCTGGCTCCACCAGACGGCGGCGTTCTCGCTGGAGCGCTCGATCTGCCTCGTGCGCGAACGCTCGCTGACGATCGTCCGCTACGTCAACCGGGGCGCCTCGGAGCTGACGCTGAGGGTCCGTCCGCTGCTCGCGTTCCGCGGCTCCCACCGCCTCCAGACCGAGACCACGGACTGGGACACGGCGACCGAAGTCCGCGGCGAGGTGTCCTGGGTCCGCCCGCTGCCCTACCTGCCGCGGCTCTACCTGCGCGGCGTCTTTGCCGCCACGCGGGTCGAGCCCGTCTGGTACCGGCACTTCGCGTACGCCGAAGAAGAGCGCCGCGGTTACGACGCCACCGAGGACCTCTGGAGCCCGCTCGAGTGGGAGTGGACGCTGCGGCCCGACGCGCGGGCCTTCCTCCTCTTCTCGCTCGACGAGGTCGCCGCGGACCCCGAGCACTTCATGGACGAGGAGCGCGTGCGCCGCCAGAGCTTCGCCCGGACGCGCGACTCCGTCTTCGACGAGCTCTCCCGGCGCGCCGAAGTGTTCGTCGCCGACGCCGACCACCGGCGCGCGACGGTGCTCGCCGGTTACCCGTGGCTCGCGGACTGGGGCCGCCAGGCCATGGTCGCGGCGCCGGGGCTCGCGCAGGCGACCGGCCGCGCGGGGGCGGTCGCGCGGGTTCTCAACACCTTCGCCGGCCTCCGGCGGGACGGCCTGATCCCCAACCACTTCTCGCGCGAAGAGGGCGAGCCCGAGTACGACTCGGTCGACGCCTCGCTCTGGTTCATCCTCGCCGCCGACTGGTTCGGGCGCGCGCGCCGGAATCCGCTCGCGCCGTCGCCTCTCCTCGGCGCGGTGCGGTCGATCATCGAGGCCTACCGCCGCGGGACGCGCTTCGGCATCGGCGTCGGCCCCGACGGGCTCCTCGCCGGCGACGCCCCCGGCCGCGCGCTCACGTGGATGGACGCGGTCGTCGACGACAAGCCCGTGACGCCCCGCGCGGGGAGGGCCGTCGAGGTCAACGCCCTCTGGCACGCCGCGCTGAAGAGCGCAGCCCGGCTCGAACGCCTCTCGGACGAGGCCGGGCGGGCGCGAGAGCTCGAAAGCGAAGCCTGGCACGTCGCGCGGCGCTTCAACGAGACGTTCTGGAACGGCGCGCGCAGCGCGCTCCACGACGTCGTCGGCGACGGCGGGCCCGACGAGAGCCTCCGGCCGAACCAGATCCTCGCGGTGTCGCTCACCGAGGATCTCCTGCCGCCACACCGCGCGCGCGCCGTCTACTGGACGGTCCGCCGCGAGCTCCTGACGCCCTTCGGTCTCCGCACGCTCGAGCCGGCCGACCCGCGCTACCGCGGACGCGCCGACGGCGACGAGCGCGAACGCCTGCTCGCGGCGCACCAGGGCGCCGTCTGGCCCTGGCTCCTCGGCCCGTTTGCCGACGCTCACTTTCGAGTCTTCGGCCACGGCGAGGAGTCGCGCCGGACGATGCGGGTGCTGCTCGCGCCGCTTCGCGCCCACGTCCTCGATGCGGGGCTCGGCTCGATCTCGGAGATGTTCGACGGCGACCCGCCCCACGCGCCGCGCGGCTGCTTCGCGCAGGCCTGGAGCGTGGCCGAAGTCGCGCGGATCGTGTACACGCACCTGCTCGGGGAGGACTAGCGCATCGCGCCGCGCGTGACTCCACCCCTGCGCGTCCTCATGTTCGGCTGGGAGTTCCCTCCCTACGTCAGCGGCGGCCTCGGCGTCGCCTGCGAAGGGCTCGTGCGCGGCCTGCTCGAGCTCGAGACGGAGGTCGCCCTCGTGCTGCCGCGCCCGGTCGGCCGCTCCTCCGTGCCGCGCCTGACGCTGCTCTCGGCGGCGCCGGACCGCGGCTCGAAAGGCCCCCGGCGATCCCCGCGCCTCCGGGTGCGGCGGATCGCGACGGCACTGCGACCGTACGCCTCCGAGTTCCTCGACGAGGACGGGCGCCGCGCCGCCATCGAGTCGGACGTCGCGTTCGCCGGCAACTACGGGCCGGACCTTCCGCGCGACGTGCTCCGCTACGCGCAGGCCGCCCGGCGCCTCGCCGAGCGCGAGCGCTTCGACGTCATCCACGCGCACGACTGGCTGACGTTCCTCGCCGGGCTCGAGGCCCGGGCGGCGTCGGGCAAACCCCTGGTGCTCCACGTCCACGCCACCGAGTTCGACCGCGCGGGCCGCGCCGACCACGGCCTCGTCGCCGCGATCGAGCGGCTCGCGCTCGGCGCGGCCGACCGCGTCGTCGCCGTCTCGGCGTACACGGCCGACCTGGTCGCGCGCGAGTACGCCGTCCCGCCCGAGCGCGTGCGCGTCGTTCACAACGCCATCGACGCCCGGCAGTCCGCGGGACGCTGGAGCGCCGGAGAAGACGACCCCGTCGTCCTCTTCGCCGGCCGCCTCACGCGGCAGAAGGGGCCCGACTACTTCGTCGAAGCCGCCGCTCGAGTCGCCGCCGCCCGGCAGGACGTCCGCTTCGTCGTCGCGGGTTCCGGCGACCAGGCGGCGGCGATGATCGCCCGCGTGGCCGCGCACGGGCTCGCGCGGCGCTTCCTCTTCACCGGATTCCTGCCCCCGGCCGAGCTCGAGCGCCTCTACGCGCGCGCCGACGTCTACGTGCTCCCCTCCGAGTCCGAGCCGTTCGGCCTTTCGGCGCTCGAAGCCCTGCAGCAGGGCACTCCCGTCATCGTCTCGAAGGGGGCCGGCGTCTCCGAGGTCGTCCGCAACGTCCTGCGCGTCGAGTTCGGCGACGTCGAGGACCTCGCCTCGAAGATCCTCTCGGTGCTCGCCTTCCCGCCGCTGTCGCGCGCTCTCTCCGCGGGCGGGCGCGCCGAGGTGCGGCGCCTTTCCTGGCGCGACGCCGCCGCGCGCTGCGTCGCGGTGTACCGCGAATTGGTGGGAGAATGACCGCGCGCATGGTTCCCGTCTGCCTGTACTTCCAGGTCCACCAGCCGTACCGGCTGCGGCGCTACAACTACTTCGACGTCGGCCGCGAGCACGCCTACTTCGACGAGGCGGCAAACCGGGAGATCCTCGAGCGCGCCGCCGGGCGCTGCTACCATCCGGCGACGGCGATGGTCGAACGCCTCCTCGAG
>Ga0335069_10005652_pt1 | contig 18333 bp, 12 predicted proteins | sample Lox_Sample_11_FD_206714 | JGI IMG/M metagenome (GOLD analysis project Ga0335069, IMG submission 206714) | Soil microbial communities from Loxahatchee National Wildlife Refuge, Florida, United States - Lox_Sample_1.1 | ecosystem: Environmental > Terrestrial > Soil > Wetlands | place: USA... | reverse complement strand
CACCCGGCGAATGAATGTACTGGCACCTGCTGAGGTGCTATCGCTAATCGCGGCAACCGACCCAGACTGGCGCGCGGCGATGTGCGTGCTTGCGTTCGGCGGACTGCGTCTCGGCGAATTACTTGGACTGAAGAAGGCGGACGTGGAGCTGAAGGCCAACCGAATCGCCGTCCGGCGGCAACTCGAAGCGGTCAGCGGCGAGTTGGCTGAGACGAAGACGACTGCTGGCGAGCGGTTCGTGCCGTTGGCGCCAAGGGCTATCAGCGAGCTACGGGCGTGGCTGCTGCGCGTGCCGGCCGGCGAGCTGGACTTGCTGTTCCCGAACAAGGACGGCAAGCCGATGGACGACAGGAACTTTCGCGTCCGCGCTTTCTACCCCGCGCTCCGCCGAGCAGGCATCCGACGCGTCAGAGTTCACGATCTGCGGCATACATGCGCCACCAATCTGAAGGCGGCCGGGGTACCGGTGGAGGAGATCTCGTACATTCTCGGACACGCAAACTTGGGCATCACGCTCTCGATCTACGTCCACTGGCGCGAGCCGCGAGCAGGTTCGGACGCAGGCGGGAAGATGGCGGCCCTATTCGAGCGCGAAACCGCTGGTTGCGATTTGGTTGCGCCGAGCACTTCCGGCAAGGGCGCTGATGCACAAGTCGTTGAAAGTATGGTGGCCAGGGGCGGAATTGAACCGCCGACACGCGGATTTTCAGTCCGCTGCTCTACCAACTGAGCTACCTGGCCGTCGTAAGTGCCTGATTCGGCTTGCTGCGTTGCATGGCCGGGCCCCGCAGCGGGCGCGTATTAGACCGGGCCCGACGCGCGGGCGTCAAGGCGTGCCCGGCGCCGACGAGGGGTCGACGTAACCGTCCGGCTTGGCAGCGCCAGCGCCGAACAGGAACTTCTCCATCTCGGCCGCGAGGAACTGTCGCGCCTTCGGTTCGATCGGCGTCAACCGGTACTCGTTGATCAGCATCGTCTGGTGCGCGAGCCAGCGCTGCCAGGCCTCCTTCGAGACCTGCTGATAGATGCGCTTGCCGAGCTCGCCCGGATACGGCGCGTAGTCGAGGCCCTCGGCGGCGCGGCCGAGTAACACACATTGAACGGTTCGCGGCATCAGAACTCCACGGTCAACGGTGGGCCCGGCGAGCCGCTGCACCGAGCGCGCCGATCAACGTCGCAACCGGTGCCGCGAGGCCGAGTCTCGCCGGATCGCGCGAGTTGTACCACGTCTCGTTCGCTGTGCGCACGAGCCGCACGCGCGCGGCGAGATCGACGAGCCAGGGCTCGATCTGAAGATCGAAGTGCGTGAAGGCGTGCGCGATCGGCGGCAGCGGGCGCAGGTCGACGTCGTGCCCGCGCGCCCGCGCGGCCGCAACCGCCGCGTCCTTCGACGGGAACTCCGGAAAACCCCACAACCCACCCCAGAGGCCCTGCGGCGGGCGCTGCTGCAGCAGCACCGCGCCCGATCGCCTGAAGACGAGCCAGACGATGCGGCGCCGCGGCCGCGGGCGCACCGGTCGCGGCGAGGGGATCTCGGAGGTCCGCCCCGTCCGTCGCGCAACGCAGTCGCGTGCCACGGGGCAATCCGCGCAACGCGGACGACGCAGCGTGCACACGGTCGCGCCGAGGTCCATGACCGCCTGCGTATAGTCCGCGACTCGCGCAACCGGCGTCAGTGTCTCGCTCAGCTCCCAGAGTCGCTCGGCAACCCGTGCCTCCCCCGGGAAGCCCTCGACGCCGCGCCAGCGCGCGAGCACGCGCTTCACGTTGCCGTCGAGGATCGGGTGCCGCGCATCGAGGGCGAGCGCAAGGATCGCGCCGGCCGTCGAGCGGCCGATGCCCGGCAGCGCGACGAGCGCCTCGAGACTCGTCGGCACGATGCCGCGATGCTCGTCGCGCACCTGCCGCGCCGCGCGGTGGAGGTTTCGCGCGCGCGCGTAGTAGCCGAGACCCGACCAGTGATGCAGCACCTCATCGAGCGGGGCGGCGGCGAGCGCCGCAACGTCCGCGAAGCGCGCGACGAAGCGCTCGAAGTACGGGATGGCCGTCGCGACCTGCGTCTGCTGCAGCATGATCTCGGACACCCAGACCCGGTACGGCGTCCGGTCCCGCTGCCAGGGCAGATCGTGACGGCCCTCGCGGTCGAACCACGCGACGAGCCGCGGCGCGAAGGTGCCCGTATCCGGCGCATCGCCGCCGGGTTCTTCGCCGACGCGGCGCCGCCGGGCGCGCGCCGCGACGGTGCGCCCCTTCGGGGTCGATCGGGAGCCGGGCGGGGATCGGCGTCGGGCGGGTCGCATGGCCGCATTGTAGGGGGCGGGATGCACCCGAATCGGGCCAAATACCCTCAAGTCTGAGCCCCCGCCGCCGACACAGAGCACGGGGCGCCCGATCCCGGCCCCGGCCGTGGGGCGTGCATCGGCAACATGAAGACCTGGGGCATAACCCTTAAGCTCGTGCTGATCCCCGTGCTCAGCATTGCGCTGCTCGCGTGCGCCCTCGCCTTCACGGCCTACACGCAGGGCCGCTACGACTCGGTCGCGCGCCAGGGCGTCTCGCGGCGCGTCGAGGAGGCGCGTCGATACGCCTCGGTCCTGAACGCCGCGTACCAGCTGCACTCCCAGTACCTCGACTTCGCGACCGCGCGCCTCGCCCGGGCGGCGGGCCCCAAGGAGCAGCGCGGCCTCAACGCCCTCCTTGGCGCAACGATGGACCTGAACGCCGAGGTCGACGACCTCGCGCGCGACGCCGCCGGCGTCGGCGCGCCGAGCGCCGGCCTCGCCACGGCCTCGCAGGCGCTGACCGACTTCCAGGGTGCGCTGACGCACCTGACGACCGACGGCTCGCCCGAGCAGGTGCACGCCGACGTCGTCGCCTCGAACGAGGAGTTCCGCAGCCTGACGGCCGCGCTGACGACGATGATCGAGAACGCCGAGAGCCGCAGCGACGAGTCCTTCGTGCAGCTCGAGGACTACATCCGTCGCTCGCTCGCGATCCTTGCGGTCGTGATGCTGCTCACCGGCGCGCTCGCGCTTGGCATGATGTGGTGGGCGCGGCGTGCCATCGCGCACCCGCTCGGCGCGGTCGCTTCCGCGATGCGGCGCTTCCACGAGAACCCGTCGGCAACGCTCGCGCTGACCGCGAACTCGCGCGACGAGGTCGGCGAGATCGTTGCGGGCTTCAACGAGCTCGTCGCCTCGATCGGCGAGCGCGAGCGTGCGCTCGAGGAGTCGACGCGCCAGCTGCGCGACAGCAACGTCAAGCTCCAGGTCGAGGTGCGCGAGCGCCGCTCGGCCGAGACCGAGCTTCGGCACTCGCGCGAGTTCCTCGAGGTCGCGCAGGCTGCGGGCGGCATCGGCGTGTTCGACCTGGACCTCGAGTCGCGGCTGATGATGGGCTCCGGTTCATTCTTCAGCCTGCAGGGGATCGACCCGCGCGTCCCGACGATCACGCAGGACCAGTGGCTCGCGTTCGTGCACCCCGACGACCTCGAGGGCCTGATCAGCGCCTTCACCGCGGCGGTCGCGAGCGGCGGCGCGTACCGCGCCGAATACCGGATCAGGCGGCTCGACCGCTCGGTCCGCTGGGTCAGCAGCGCCGGGCGCGTCATCGGCGAGCCGGCCGGCGCCCGGCGCATCGTGGGCTCGATGATGGACATCACCGAGCGCAAGCAGGCCGAGCTCGCGCTCAGGGAGACCGAGGTGCGTCTCGAGCGCGCGGTGCGCGGCACGAGCGACGGCCTCGTCGAGCTCGACCTCGCGACCGGGCAGCTGTGGTTCGCACCGCGCGTTGCCGAGCTCCTCGGCTACGCGCCGGAGCGCTTCCCGGCGACGGTGCGGCGTTTCGGCCGGCTCCTGTACCCGGGCGACTTCGCGCGGCTCGTCGCCGCGACGCGCGCGCACCTCAACGACGGCACCCCGCATGACGTCGAGTTCCGCGTCCGCGACGCGCGCGGCGCGTGGCAGTGGCTGCGCTCGCGCGCCCAGGCGAACCGTGATCCCGGCACCGGCGCAATGATCCTGTCGGGCTCGCTGCAGCTCGTCACCGACCGGCGCCAGCAGGCTGCGGAGCTCGAGCGGGCGCGCGCCGCGGCCGAGCAGGCCAATCGCTCCAAGAGCGAGTTCCTCGCCAACATGAGCCACGAGATCCGCACGCCGATCAACGGCGTGATCGGCATGACGCACGTGCTGCTCGACACGCCGCTGTCGGACTCGCAGCGCGAGTGCGTCGAGATCGTGCGCTCGAGCGGCGAGGCGCTGCTCGCGCTCGTCAACGACATCCTCGACTTCTCGAAGATCGAGGCCGGCCGGATGGACCTCGAGCGCATCGACTTCGACGTGCGCACGGTCATCGACGATGCGCTCGGCTCGGTCGCGCTCGCGGCGCTCGGCAAGGACCTCGAGCTCGCGGCGGACGTCGCCGGAGAGGTGCCCGCGCAGCTGCGTGGCGACCCGGGGCGGCTGCGCCAGTGCCTGATCAACCTGCTCTCGAACGCGGTCAAATTTACCGCGCAGGGCCACGTCGCGGTCGAGGTCGAGCGGATCGACGCGTCGGCCGGCGGCGTCGCGCTGCGCTTCACGGTGACCGACACCGGAATCGGCATCCCGGCGGACCGCCTCGACCGGCTGTTTCGCGAGTTCAGCCAGGTCGATTCCTCCACGACGCGTCACTACGGCGGTTCGGGGCTGGGGCTCTCGATCGTCAAGCGCCTCGCGGGTCTGATGGGCGGGGCGGTCGGCGTCACGAGCAGACTCGAGGTCGGCTCGAAGTTCTGGTTCAGTGCCGAATTCGCGGCGTCCGACGCGCCGGCCGAGAGCGCGGCGCCGGCGCTCGGCGGGCGCGTGCTCGTGCTCGACGGCCATCCGGTCGCCGCGCGCTACCTCGGCCGGCAATTGATCGCGCTCGGCTGCGAGCCCGAGGCGTGGGCCGACGAGGCGTCGTTCATCGCAGCCCTCGCCGCCGCGCGCGACGGCGTCGCGATCGTCGACGTCCGGCTCCTGACCACGCGCCTCACCGAGGCACTCGTACACGCGCGCGCCAGGGCGCGCGGACCGCGCCTCGTGCTGCTCGCGCCGCTCGGCCTCGCAGCGGCTCCGCCCAAGGGCTTCGATGCGATGCTGTCAAAGCCCGTGCGGCGCCAGCAGCTCAGCGCCTGCCTCGCGGGACTGCTCGGGATGACGGGCCAGGTGGCGCCGGCCGCGCGCCCGGTTTCGGCCGAGCGCAGCGGCTGGCGCGTGCTGCTCGTCGAGGACAACGCGGTGAACCGGCGCGTCGCGGAGCACCAGCTGCAGAAGCTCGGCTGCGTCGTATCGGTCGCCTGCAATGGCGTCGAGGGCGTCGCCGCGGCGACCAGCGAGAAATTCGACCTCGTGCTGATGGACTGCCAGATGCCGCTGCTCGACGGCTTCGATGCGACGCGCCAGATCCGTGAGCGCCAGTCCGCCGGCGCGCCCCGACTGCCGATCATCGCGCTAACCGCGCACGCGCTCGCCGGCGATCGCGAGGCGTGCCTCGCGGCCGGCATGGACGACTACCTGTCAAAGCCGCTCGACCCGGCAGCGCTCGCGGCGTGCATCGATCGCTGGGCGCCGCGGGCGGCGAGCGAGCCTGCGGCCGCGAACGCTGTCCCGGCCCCGACCGCGCTGCCGGCGTCGGCCGGTCCCGCGGATGCTGAGCCGGTCATCGACGTCGCGGCACTCCAGGAGCTGACCGACGGCGACCGGGAATTCGAGCGCGAGCTGATGGCGGTGTTCATCGAGAGCGGTGACAGCGCGCTTGCGGCGCTGATCGCGGCGCTCGAGACCCAGGACCTGGCGGCGGTCCGCCGGCACGCGCACACGCTGAAGGGCGCGAGCGCGAACCTGCGGGCGCGGCCGCTCGCGGCGCGCGCCCAGACCCTCGAGGCCGCGGCGTCGGCCGGGGATCTCGCGCACTGCCGCGCGACCTTCGGTGCGCTCGAGGCGGATTACCGCCGCGCGGCCGACTTCATCGCGGCGCGCAGCGGCTGAGGGGTCTTCAGGCGGAGGCCGCGGGCCGCGGGCCCGCGAGGCACTCGCCGGTCACGCGGTCGCGGCCCTGCTGCTTGCTCGCGTAGAGACAGAGGTCGGCCTGCGACAGCAGCATCTCGGCAACCGGCCCGTCGGGCCAGGTGCCTTCGACGCTCGCGACGCCGAAGCTCGAGGTCAGCCGGATTGCATTGCCCTCGTGGCGTACCTCGAGGGCCGCAGTGGCACTGCGCAGCCGCTCGGCCACTCGGAGCGCGCCGGCATGGTCGGTCTCCGGCAGCACGACGACGAACTCCTCGCCGCCGAAGCGCGCGACCCAGTCGACGTCGACGCGGATCTTGGAGCCGAGGAGCGCTGCGAAGGCCTGCAGCACCGCGTCCCCCGCCGCATGCCCGTAGGTGTCATTAGTGCGCTTGAAGTGATCGATGTCGCAGATCACGAGCGACAGCGGGCGGTTGAAGCGCCGCGCGCGGGTCACTTCGCCGGGCAGCGCGTCGCTGAAGTGGCGGCGGTTGTTGACGCCGGTCAGCGCGTCGGTCAGCGAGAGTTTCACTGCCTGCTCGCGCGCCGCGCGCAGCCGGTGCTCGAGGTCGGCGATGCGCCAGCCGGTCTTCATCCGCGCCAGCAGCTCCGACTCATCGACGGGCTTCGTCAGGTAGTCGTCGGCGCCGGCCTCGAGGCCCGCGACGACCGACTCGCGCGAGTCTCGGCCGGTCAGGAGGATCGTGAACACGTAGCCGGGCCAGTCGCCGTTGCGAACGGCCGCGACGACGCCGAGGCCGTCGATGCCCGGCATCTCCCAGTCGGTCAGCACGACCGGATAGAAATCCCGCTTGAGCGCCTCGAGCGCCTCGCCGCCGTCAGCGACCGCGGTCACCTCGTAGCCGGCCTTCTTGAGCAGGCGCGCCGTGAGCATCCGTGCGACCGGATCGTCTTCGGCGAGCAGCACGCGCCGACCCTCTGGACAAGGGCCGGCCGGCGCCACGGGTGCCACTTGGGTGTTCGGTTCTGCGGGCACGCCGGGCCTTCACGCGGTGCAGGACACACCCCCTGTTTCGGCCGGTTTTGCCCCACCTTGAGGGTCAAACAGGGGGGCGTCTGGCGTCACTTTTTGTTGCAGAGCGTCACGTCGCCGCTCTTGGTGTCGATCCTGACCTGGGCCGTCCCCGCCCCCTCCTTGAACGCCAGGCGGCTGCCGGGTCCGTGGCTCTCATGGATGGCCTTGGGCCCGAAACAGGTCGACAGCTCCCCGCTGAAGGACTCGAGGTCGTAGGAGGCCTGGGGCGTCCCCCCGGTGAAGTGCACGGTAAAGTCGCCGCTGACGGACTCGGCTTCGAAGCGCCCGTCGGCGGTCAGGTCCTCGCTGACCGAGAAGTCGCCGGACACGGTCTTGATCCGCCCGCGCGACAGCTGGCCGAAGGACACCATGCCATCGCCGCTGACGGTCTGGATCGTGAGCTCGCCGGCGCCGCCGGTGAGCGTCAGGTCACCGCTCACCGTCGAGATGTCGACGATGCGCGAGTCGGGCCCCGCGCTCAGGTGCATGTCGCCGCTGACGGTCCGGACCCTGAGCTCGTTCTTAGCGATCGTCGTGACGTCGCCGGATACCGTGTGCAGTTCCTGGTTGCCGCTGATGCCTTCGACCTTGAGGTCGGCGCTGACGAGCTGCACCGACAGGCTGCTGCGCGCCGGGACGTGGACGACGAGCTTGGTGTCGCCGTCGTCCGACCCGTGCCAGTGCATGCCCTTGCCGTTGACCACGTGCACGACGGTGCGCGAGCCCTCGGTCGTGAGGTCGAGGCGCTCGACGTCGCTCGCGAGCGTGCCGCTGACGGCGACCTCGCCCTTGTCCCAGCCGAAGACCTCGACGCGGCCGGCGACGTCCTGGATCTCGACCTGTCCGGCCGGATCGGCGGCGCGGTGCTCATCGACGCTGCGCGGCGCGGCGAGCGCGGGCGCGGCCGTGAGTGCGGCGAACGCGGCGGTCAGCGATGCGAAGCGGATGTTCTCGATCGTCATGTGCGTGTCCTCGGTGCAAACGGCTCGGTGTTCCGGCCGACGGTGGCGTAAAGGGCGAATTCCTGCTCGGTCGTGCTCTCCAGCAGCTGCGACAGCACGCGGCTGCCCGGATCACGGCTGAGGGCGCGGCGGATGTCGTCCTGTGCAGAATGAATCACCGCAAGATCCGCCTCGACGCGCGCGCGTGTCACCGGCGAGAGGAGCGCCAGCCGCTCGCGATAGGTCTGCACGAGCGCGACGCGCGTCGTCTGGAAGTTCTCGTCGTGCGGCGCCTCGAAGTGCGCGGCGAGCAGCCCGTTGTCGCCCTGCGCGCCGGGTGCAGCGAGCCCGCCCTCGCGCGCGAGGCGCGCGCCGATCAGGCCGCCGACGACCATCAGCGCGACGCCGGCGGCGAGTGCGTACGGCCAGTACCGTGCCGGGCGCCGCTCCGCGGCGAGTGCCGCTGCGATACCGGGCCACAGGTCCTTCGCCGGCGGCAGCTCGCGCGGCAGCGCCGCGAGGCGCGCGTCCAGCGAGCCGGGATCCGGGGTGCTCATGGGACTTCTCCTTCGAGCCCGAGCCGATCGCTCAGGATCTGGCGCGCACGGTGCAGCTGCGCCTTGCTGGTGCCGACGGCGATGCCGAGCTCGGCGGCCGCCTGTTCGTGGCTGAATCCGTACAGACCGACGAGCACGAGCACGTGGCGCGCACCCTCGGGCAGCGTTGCGATCGCGGTCTCGATGTCGAGCGGCGGGGTGTCCTCGACCGCGCGCCGGTCGAGCGTCTCGGCCGCGGCATCGGTGGTGCTTTCGAGGCGCGCGGCGAGCCCGCGCTGGCGTGCGAGCACGCTGTTGACGGCGATCCGGTGCAGCCAGGTCGAGAAGCGGCTGCGGGCCTCGAAGGCCGGCAGCGCCCGCCAGGCGCTGACGAAGGTCTCCTGGACGCAGTCCTCGGCGGTCTCGCGGTGGCCCGCGAGCCTGAGGCACAGCGCGTGGATGCGGCCGACGTGGCGGCGGTACAGCCGCTCGAACGCCCGGCGGTCACCGCGCGCCGCCGCCTCGACGGCGCGGGCGTCCTCGAGGGCCTCGCGGGCCTCCGCGTCGGGGAAATCGACCACCTCGGCCACCGCCGCCAGCATGCCCGCCTCCATCCGGATCGTACCCGGATTGGAGGCGGCGACGGCCGCCAGGGTTTAAATGGCGCTAGCCGACCGCAGCCAGCACCGGCGGGCGGGCCACGAGCGGCGGGATGGCTGTGGCCGCCACCGGCCGGCCCAGGTAGTAGCCCTGGACGTAGTCCGAGCCCGCGACCTCGAGGAACTGCAGCGCCGCGGCCGTCTCGACGCCCTCGGTGCAGACCCGAAGCCCGAGGTTGTGGGCGAGGTCCACGAGCGAGCGCACGATCGTGCGCGCCTCGCTGCTCTGATGCAGCTCCATGCCGAGCGACTTGTCGACCTTGAGCTCGTTGAACGGCATCCGGTAGAGCTGGGTCAGCGACGAGAAGCCCGTTCCGAAGTCGTCGAGCGACAGGCCGAAGCTCTTGACGCGCAGCCGCGTCAGGATGTCGCGCGTGCGGGCCGGATCCTCGAGCGCCGCGGTCTCGGTGATCTCGAGCGTCAGGCGCGAGTTGTCGAGTCCGTGGTTGCGCATCAGGTCCGACAGCTGGTCCGGGAAATCGAGCTCGCGCACGAGGTGCGGCGACAGGTTGATCGAGAGGTCGAGCTCGGTGCCCTGCGCGCGCCACAGGCTGAGCTGCCGGATGCCCTCCTGCAGCACGAAGTCGGTGAGCGCCGCGATCAGGCCGGTCTTCTCGGCGAGAGCGATGAAGGCATCGGGGTAGACGAGGCCGAGCTCCGGGTGCTCCCAGCGGATCAGGCCCTCGACGCCGACGACTGCCCAGCGGCCGTCGGCGAGCGTGCATTTCGGCTGGTAATGGACGAGCAGCTGCGCACGGTCGATCGCGCGGCGCAGCTCGTCCTCGGTCGGCACGCGCGGCGCCTGCAGGTGCTGGCCGAGGATCGCCTCGAGGTCGGCGAGCATGATGGGCTTCTGGAGGAAGCCCGCCATCTTGAGGCCGTGGGCGACGCCGAGCTGCTCGGCGCTCTGCAGCACGCGCTGGTCCATGCCGCTCGAGATCAGGATCGAGGCGCGCGTGCCCGCGGCGCCCAGTTCGCGGATCAGCTCGATGCCGTCGGTCTGCGGCATCTGCAGGTCGAGGATCATCAGCGACGGGCGGAAGCTGCGCACCGCCTCGCGGAACGCCTTGGCGTCGTTGGCGAGACGGACCTCGTAGCCGACCGACTCGGCGACCTGGCCGACGAAATCCAGAATGTCCGGCTGGTCGTCGACGACGAGAAGCCGGTTACCGTTACTTTCCATTGGTCATCTCCCTGTCGAGCACCGCGCGCACGCGGCGCGCCAGCTCTCCGATCGCGTAAGGCTTGTGCAAGAGGTCCGTGCCGGCCGGGGCCGACAGCTCGCGCAGTCCGGGCTGCGAGAACGATGAGGTGTGGAGCACCTTGAGCTGGCGGCGCACGCCGAGGGCACGCGCCGCGAGTTCCGCGCCCGGCATGCCGCCGGGCAGGATCAGGTCGGCGAGCAGCAGCGCGACGTCGGATTCGCGTCCGAGCGTCGTCAGCGCCGCGTGGCCGTTGCCGGCCTCGAGCACGCGGTAACCGAGCACGCGCAGCGCCGAGGCTGCGGTCGCGCGCACGTCCGCGTCGTCGTCGACGACCAGCACCGTCTCGGTGCCGCCCGGCAGTTCGCCGCCGTCGCTTTCGCCATCGGCGGCGACCGTGCCCGGCATCTGCGAGCGCGGGAAGTAGATCCGCACCGTGGTGCCGCGGCCGGGCGAGGACTCGATCGTCGCGACGCCGCCCGACTGCTCGGCGAAGCCGTAGACCATCGAGAGGCCGAGTCCGGTGCCCTTGCCGGTCTCCTTGGTCGTGTAGAACGGCTCGAAGGCGCGCTTGGCCACCTCGACCGACATGCCGACACCGGTGTCGGTGACGCTGATCTCGACGTAGTCGCCGGGCGCGAGTTTCGGGTGGCGATCCGGGTCGCCCTCGGCGAAGGAGCGGTTGCGGGTCGCGATCGTCAGGCGCCCGCCCGCGGGCATCGCGTCGCGCGCGTTGATCGCGAGGTTGAGCACCGACGACTCGAGCTGCGCGGCGTCGGCGTAGATCGGCCAGGTGTCGGGCCTGAGCTCGCTCGCGATCTCGATCGTGGGCCCCAGCGTGCGCCTGATCAGGTCCTCGGTGCCGGACACCGCGCGCACCGCGCTCATGACGCGCGGCTCGAGAACCTGCTGGCGCGCGAACGCCAGCAGCCGGCGCGTCAGGTCCGCGCCACGCAGCGCGGCGCGCAGCGCCGTCGTGATGTGGCCGCCGAGGCGCGCATCGCCCTTCAGCGGCCGCTCCAGCAGCTGCAGGTTGCCGATGACCACCGACAGCAGGTTGTTGAAGTCGTGGGCGATGCCGCCGGTCAGCTGGCCGATGGCCTCGAGCTTCTGCGCGTGGCGCAGCTCCTGCTCGAGGCGCCGCTCGACGGTGACGTCCTGCACGACCGCGAAGAAGCCGGCGACCTGGTCGTCGACGCGGTGCGGGAGGTAGGTGACCGCGAGGTCGTGCTCCTCCTCGCCGCGGTGGCTGCGCGCCAGGTACTCGACGGTGCTGCCCGACAGCGCGCTCTCGATGCGCGGCGCCATCTGCCGGTAGCTGTCGGGGGTCGTCATCTCCTCGAGACGGCGGCCCTGCAGCGCCGCGAGCGGCAGCCTGAACCATTCCTCGTAGCCGCGGTTGGCGTACACGAACTCGCGCCGGCGGTTGACGTAGGCGATGTTGAGCGGCAACGAGTCGAGGATCAGCTCGAAGAACTCCTTGGTGGCCCGCGCCGCGCCGTGTGCGCGCTCGAGCTCGGTGATGTCCTTGTGCGTGACGATCGCGCCGCGGCGCCCGTCGACGTCGTGCGGGCGCACCGACATCTGCAGCGTGCGCTCGCCGTCCTCGGCCGCGACCCGGTAGTCGAGATCGAACTCGGTGCTGCGGCCGCTGATGACGTCCTCGACGCCCGCCGCGGCGGCGGGACCCGCGCTGCAGCGCTCGACGCCCTCGCGGCACAGCCGCGCGTAGTTCTCGCCGAATCCGTAGCGCAGGCCGATCAGCGCGCGATCGCCGACGAATTCGCGCCACGCGCGGTTGATCTCGACGAGCTCGCCGTTGGCGTTCAGCACGCCGACTGAGAACGGCAGGCCGTCGAGCGTGCGCCTGAGCGACTCCTCGGCCCGGCCCATGCTCTCGAGGGCGCGCTGCTCGGCGCCGATGTCCTCGATGCGCCCGGCAAGGTAGATCGGGCGGCCCGAGGGCTCGCGGGTCGCGGCGCCGCACAGCCGGTGCCAGCGGTACTCGCCGTCGGGGCGGCGGATGCGGACCTTGAGGTCGAAGGTCCCGCGCTGTTCGATGTGCAGCCGCAGCGCCTGCAACAGGAGCGGCCGCTCGTCGTCGTGGATCAGCGCCTGCAGCGCAGCGAAGGTGTCGTTGAGGTCGTCCGGCCCGTAGCCGAGCAGCGCCTTGAGCCGCGGCTCGTACCAGACGCGTCCGGCGACCAGGTCCCAGTGCCAGTGACCGGCCCCGGAGGCGGTCGCGGCGCGCGTGAGCCACGTGCTCTCGTCATCGTCATCGGCCTCGCCCGGCGCGTCGAAGGGCTCGCGGACCCGGAGCACGAAGTACGGGCCTTCCTCGGCCAGCAGGTGGCGGGTCGCCGTCGCTTCGACCGAGAGCAGCGCCCCACCCTGACGGTAGGCGAGGCGGCGCCTCAGGGTCACGTCCGGTTCGCAGTCGAGCACCATCTCGTGCAGCGCAGGCCCGAGAGCGCCGGCGTCGATGAGCGCGACGCCCTCGAGCGCCGCGGCCTCGACGCCGGTCTGGCCGCAGAAGGAATCGTTGGCGTAGGCGACCTGCATCCGGCCGTCGCGCGCGTCGACGACCACGAGGCCGGCGACCGACTCGCCAACCGCGGCGGCGAGGATCGTCAGCACTTCGTTGGCCGGAGGCGGTGTACTGGCCGCTAGTCGCTCGGGAACTGCCCGCATGACGCCGTCGATAAAGCAACGCGGAGCGTGGTCCCCGCCCCTCCTTTATCGTCCGCGCCCGACCCTGACTTGATCCTCGACTGTCCGGTACAGGGAATCCCTCACATCGACCGCCTGGAATTCCGGGCGATCACGCCGGGCCGGCTTCGCGACCTGAGAACCAGTTCACGGCATATTGGACGAGTTGCGAGCCGGTCGCGAGGTTGAGCTTGCGCTTGATGCGCTGGCGGTGCGACTCGACGGTCTTGATCGAGAGGTTGAGCGCCTCGGCGGCCTGGCGGGTCGACAGGCCCCGGCCGATCATGTGCAGGATCTGCAGCTCGCGGTTCGACAGCCGGTCGATCGGGTTGGCCGAGATGTAGGCCCCGCCCGAGGCGAACTTCTGGATCATGCTGTTGCCGACGACCTCGCTGACGTAGATGCCGCCCTCGAGCACGCGCCTCAGCGCCACCAGGAACTGGTCGCTCGCCGCCTGCTTCATGATGTAGCCGTTGGCGCCGGCCGACAGCATGCGCTCGGCGTAGATCGTTTCGTCGTGCATCGACAGCACCAGGATCGGCAGGCTCGCGTAGTGTGCGCGCGCGTCCTTGACGAGCTCGATGCCGTCGCCTTGCTTCAGCGAGATGTCGACGATCACGACGTCGGGTTTCAGCTCGCGGATCGCAGCCTTGGCCTCGCGGGTGCTCTCGGCCTCGCCACAGACGATCAGGTCTTCCTCCTGGTCGATCAGCCGGCGCAGCCCCTGGCGGACGATCGGGTGATCGTCGACGATCAGCACGCGGTGCCGGGTCCGGCCGGTGCCGCTCGCGCCATCCTTGCGGGTGTATGTGGTGCTCGTCATGGCGATCTCCTGTCCGTCGTCGTTGGTCCGTCTGTGGCGGTCGTCTTCAGGCGCGGTCGCGTACCGCGCTCTCGTTCTCGGATTCGGGGGCCGGTTGCGTCAGCACGCAGGCGACCCGCGTGCCGCGGCCGTTCGGGCGCGGCCCGATCAAGAGCTCGCCGCCGAGCATGTTGGCGCGGTAGCGCATGATCTTGAGGCCGACGCCGGTGCTCGCGCCGGGCGCTAGCCCGCGCCCGTCGTCGCTGACGCTGAGCGCGACGCGCCGGCCGCTGACGTTGAACTGCACGAGCACCAGGTGCGCGCCGGCGTGGCGCGCGGCGTTGGTGAGCGATTCCTGCGCGATCCGGTAGAGGTGCCCGGTCGCGGCGGCGTCGAGCGTCACCCGCGGGCTGACGCGGCTGCGAAAGCGCACGTTGAGGCCGTACATGTCGCGCGCGCGCGCAATCAGCGCGCGCAGCGCGTGCACGAGGCCGCCGCCGTCGAGCGCGACCGGCGACAGGCCGCGCGCCAGCGTTCGCGTCTGCTCGATCGCGCCGCTGACGAGCGCCGAGAGCTCGCGCAGCTCGGCCGCGGTCGGCACCTTGCCGCGACGCCGCGCGCGGGTGAGTCCGCTCAGCATCAGCGCGATGCCGGTCAGCTCCTGGCCGAGGCCGTCGTGCAGGTCGCTGCCGATGCGGCGCTGCTCGCGGTTCGAGATCTCGAGGATCTCGCGCTCGAGAGCGCGGCGCTCGGTGATGTCGGTCGAGTAGACGATGACGCCGGTGATCTTGCCGCCCTCGCGCACCGGCCCGACCCGATGCTCGAACACGCCCTCGCTGCCGTCGTCGCGCACGCCGCCCGACTCGAAGCGGATCGCGCGGCCGTTCGCGAGCACGCCCTGCACGCGCGCCTCGAACTCGGCCGGGTCCGCGACGTAGCGGGCCGCCGGGCGGCCGACGATCTGCTCCGGCGCGACGCCGTGCAGCGCGCGATTGACGAAGCGGATGTTGAGGTCGCGGCCGACGATCGTGATGAAGTCGGGTGAGGAATTGGTCACCGAGCGCAGCATCGCCTCCGAGGTGCGCAAGGCCTTCTCGGCGAGGTGACGGGCCGTGATCTCGCTGGTCGTGCCGATCACGACCGGACCATCGGCGGTCAGCGCGCGGATCGCCCGGGTGCGCAGCCAGCGCATCGTGCCGCCCGCATCGTGGCTGCCGAGCTCGAACTCGGCCGGCGCGCCGGTCTCGACGGTCCGCTGCAGCAGCGCGCGCGCCCGCGCGCGATCCTCGGGCACGATGGTCTCGAGGTCCTCGGTCAGCGTCGGCCGGAAAATGATGCCCGGGTCGAAGGCCGGGCTCTGGTACTCGACGACCAGCCGGTCGTCGTGCGGGATCCAGCGCCACGCCGCGAGCTGCCCGGCGTCGAGCGCGAGCCGCAGCCGGTCACTCTGCTCGCGCAGCCGCAGCTCGCCGCGCTTCAGCGCATCGACGTCCTGGAACGCGCCGTACAGGCGCACGACCTTGCCGTCGACGAGCTCGGCGCGGCCACTGGTGCGCAGCCAGCAGCGCACCCCGTCGGCGCGCACGATCTCGACGTCGAGCGTGTAGCCCTCGCCGGTCGCGAGTGCGCGTTCGATCGCGGCCCGCAGCACCGGCTGGCTCTCGGGCGACATGAACCGGTACAGCGTCTCGAGGCGGCCCGGCGCGCCGTCGGGCTTGCTGCCGGAGGCGCGGTAGCCCTCCTCGCTGAAGGTCAGGTCGCCACTCGCGACCTCGAGCTGCCAGGAGCCGACGTGCGCGAGCGCCTCGGCCTCGCGCAGCAGGCGTTCGGCGCGCCGCACGCGCGACATGTCGATCGCGCAGCCGACGACGCGCGCGGCCTGGCCGCGCGCGTCGCGGACGATGACCGCGCGGTCGAAGATGTCGACGTAGTGGCCCTGGGCGTGGCGGATCCGGTACTCGGCGGTCACGGCGCGCTCGCCGACGCCGGCGCTCGTGTCGGAGACGAAGCGCGCGACGTCGTCCGGATGCACGCGCGCGAGCCACCACTCGAGCGGGCGCAGCAGCGCGTCGGCGCCAAGGCCCAGTACCTCGCTGACGCCGGCCGAGCAGCTGATCATGCCGGTCGCGACGTCGCGCTCGTAGACGACCCCCTGGATCGCGGCGGTCGCGAGCCGCAGGCGGTCCTCGCTGATGCGCCGCTGCTCCTCGGCGTTCTTGCGCGCGGTGATGTCGTAGAGCATGCCCATCGAGGAGAGCACGCGCCCGGTCTCGGGTTCCTGCAGCGGGAACAGCGAGACGTCGAACCACAGCCATTCGCCGGACTTCGCGAGCAGTCGCGTCTCGCCGCGCACCGGGTCGCCGCCGAACACCCGCGCCTTGCGCTCGGCGGCTGCGGGGCGGCGGTCGGGGTGCACGATCGAGGCCCAGCCGCCGCGCTCGTTGAGCTCGTCGACGGTCCAGCCGAGCAGCCGGGTAAAGCCCTCGCTCGCCCACTGCATCAGCATCCGGTCATCGGAGGTACGCACGCTCTCGTGCACGAAGCCCGGCGTCATCGCGACGATCGTCCGGTAGCGCGCCTCGCTGTGCACCAGCCCGCGCTCGGCGCGCTTGCGCCGGTCGATGTCGAACAGCACCCCCGCGATCTTGGTCGCGCGGCCGCGCGCATCGCGCTCGAGCACGTGGGCGCGCTGCTGGATCCACATCCACTCGCCGTTGGCGGTCGGCAGGCGGTATTCGGCGTCCCAGTCATCGCCCGGGCCCGCGATCACGGCTTCGAGATCGGCGCGGCGCGCCGCGCGGTCGGAGGGATGCATCGCGTTCAGCACCGAGCGGCCATGAACCCGGCGCTCCGACGGCGGCGCGAGACCGCGCATCCGGTAGCACTCGTTGCTGACCTCGAAGCGGTTCGCGGCGACGTCGTACTCGAAGAACCCCATCCGCATGCTCTCGGCGGCGAGGTGCAGCCGGTCGCGGACCTGCGCGGCCGCGAGCTGCGCCTGGCGGCGCTCGGTCTCGTCGTGCTCTTCGGTGAGGAGCCCGGCCACTGCGGGGTTCTCGAGCAGGTTCGTGCCACGCACCCGCATCAGGAGCCACGAGCCGCCGGCGTGCTGCTGCCGCAGCTCGATGTCCTCGATGCCGCGGCCGGACGGGACGGTCGCGAGGCGCCTCAGCCACTCCTCGGCGCGCGGCCGGTCCTCCGGGTGGACGTGCTCGAAGATGCTGCGACCGACGCGCTTCGACGGGTCGTAGCCCGAGACCTGGCAGCAGCCGAACTGGCGGCGGATCGTCCCGTCGGGTGCGACGACGCTGACGAGATTCGTCAGGTGGTCCGCAATGCCCGCGAAGCGCTCGGTTTCGGCCGAGGCGGGCGCGGTGGTCGACGGCTGGGCGGGGGATGCGTCCATGCGGGGCAGGATTGTTGACTGCGGCCCTTCAGGAACCTACCGGGGATTCCCTCAATAGGCCCTGAGAAGGTACCGCCTTTTCGAGGCCCGTCAACATGTTTCGCGTCCGCCCCGGCCCCCGCGGGCGCGCCGCCGCTCAGCCAGCGTCGGTGTAGGTGCCGCTCATGACGCGACGCACATAACCCGGCTGTCCGTACGTGCCGGTAGTCGCCGTCGCAGCAATCGAATAGGAGTGGCTCGTCGCCGCACCGTTCGCAAAGGGCGTCGCGACGCAGGTCACGACGACCGAGTAGCCGTTGAGCGCCCCTTCGCCGAGGGCGAGCGTCGTCGTCGCTGCGCAGCTGCCGTTGAGCGCCCGGTAGGCACCCCACTCGATGCCGGCGCGCGCCGCGGCGAGCGCGCGCGCCTCGAGCAGCGACATCGTCACCGTCTGCTGTTGGCCGACGCCGACCTTGACGCCGATCACCGCGAGCAGCCCGAGCACGATCAGCACGAACAGCGCGGGTATCAGCGCGAAGCCACGCGCGCCTGTGATCGGCGCGCTCACGGCACATTCACGAGCTGCACCTGGTGCAGCAGCTCCACCGTCTCGCCGTTGCGCGTCAGCTGCAGCGTCAGTGTCGCGAGCGCGTTGCGCGTCGCGGTTCCGGCCGTGTACGAGAACTGGCAGCCGGCGACGTCGGTTGCGATGCCACCCGCGCTCGCGCCGGCGGCGACGAGCGCCGCAGTGCTCGCCGGCTGCGTCGACTGGATCGCATACCCCGCGTAGCGCTTCAGCGTCCCGGCCGCCGTGTCGCAGAGGTAAGTGACCGGCCCGCTGACGAGGTAGACGCGCCGGCCCGGCGAGCCCCACGCGAACTTGAACGCCGGTGCCAGCGTCACGAGGTGCTGGTTGGGCGCCGCACCCGCCGCGACGCTGATCGTCGTCCCGGCGGGCGTGATGACGTTGGCGAGCTCGTAGGCGTTCGCGCCCGGCACCCCGACGTTGTAGATCGCGAGGTACGCGCTCGTCGAGA
>Ga0335069_10005651_pt1 | contig 18335 bp, 11 predicted proteins | sample Lox_Sample_11_FD_206714 | JGI IMG/M metagenome (GOLD analysis project Ga0335069, IMG submission 206714) | Soil microbial communities from Loxahatchee National Wildlife Refuge, Florida, United States - Lox_Sample_1.1 | ecosystem: Environmental > Terrestrial > Soil > Wetlands | place: USA... | reverse complement strand
CGTCCCTGTGGCTGGCAAAACGCATCTTTCCGCGCTTAGCATACCGGACCACCAGATGCTGCACCGCAGGACCGGTGGGTGGCGTCGGGTTCAGCACCGTGTCGCTACCTCCCGCCCACTACGGGAAGCAGCCGCCTCCCATCCAGGCGCTCTCCCGTCGGGCCCACCTGGATCTCGGTACCCAGGGCGGGACAGACCCCGCATTCATAACACGGAGTCCAGCGGCAATCTTCCACCTCGCCCGCGCCCTCGGGAGCGATGGAGTCCTGCCAGTCCTGCCACAGCCAGTCGCGGTCGAGGCCCGCATCCAGGTGATCCCAGGGGAGCACCTCGCTGTAATCACGTTCGCGCGTAGTGTACCATGCAAGATCCACCGGCTCCCGGGCCAGAGCCGTCTCGGCGCACCGCTGCCAGCGCTCGAACGAGAAGTGCTCGCTCCACCCGTCGAACCGCGCGCCGTCCCGCCAGGCCGCCAGGATCACGCCGCCCACCCGGCGGTCGCCGCGGGAGAGCAGGCCCTCGATGAGGGCGGGCCGCCCGTCGTGGTAGCGGTAACCGATCGCCTTCCCGTAGCCGCGGTCCGCGCGCAGCGCGCCGCCGAGCGCGCGCAGCCTGTCGTCCACCACCTCGGGCGCGCACTGCGCCGCCCACTGGAACGGCGTGTGCGGCTTGGGCACGAAGCCGCCGATGGACACCGTGCACCTGATGTCGCGCCGCCCGCTGCTCTCCCGGCCGGCCTCGATCACCTTCCTGGCCAGCTGCGCGACGGCCAGCACATCCTCGTCGGTCTCGGTCGGCAGCCCGCACATGAAGTACAGCTTCACCTGCCGCCAGCCGCTGGCGTAGGCGGTGGTGACCGTGCGGATCAGGTCCTGTTCGGTGACCATCTTGTTGATCACCTTGCGCATCCGCTCGGACCCGCCTTCGGGGGCGAACGTCAGCCCGGACCTTCGCCCGTTCCGGCTCAGCTCGTTGGCGAGGGTCACGTTGAAGGCGTCCACCCGGGTGGAGGGCAGCGACAGCCCGACGTTGGTGCCCTCGTAGCAGTCGGCCAGGTCGACGGCGATCTCGTTGATCTCGCTGTGGTCCGCGCTGGACAGTGAGAGCAGGCCGACCTCGTTGAAGCCGCTGGCCTTGACGCCCTTGGCGACCATCGAGCCGATCGTGGTGATGGACCGCTCCCGCACCGGCCTGGTGATCATCCCGGCCTGGCAGAACCGGCAGCCGCGGGTGCAGCCGCGGAAGAGCTCCACGCTGTACCGCTCGTGCACGGTCTCCGCGACCGGCACGATGGGCTGGCGCGGATACGGCCACGCGTCCAGGTCCATCACGGTGTGCTTCGAAACTGTGGGCGACACGCCGGGAAGATTCGGAGTTACTTTTGAAATCTTGCCATCGGGGTGGTACTCTACGTCATAGAAACGCGGTACGTACGCAATCGTCGAGAGCTTCAGCAGCAGCCCGTCCCGCCCGCCGGGCCGCCCGGCCCGCTTCCAGTCCCTGATCACGTCGGTGATGGCCAGCACGGCCTGCTCGCCATCGCCGAGCACCACCGCGTCCAGGAAATCTGCCACCGGCTCGGGGTTGAACGCCGCGTGGCCCCCGGCGATGACCAAGGGGTGATGCCCGGCCCGTTCGGAAGAGAAAAGAGGGAGACCGGCCAGGTCGAGCACGGTCAGCAGGTTGGTGTACGCCATCTCGGTGGCGAAACTCACCCCGAGCACGTCGAAGGCGCCGACCGGCCGGTGCGCGTCCACGGTGAACTGGGGCACGCCGTGCTCGCGCATCAGCGCCTCGAGGTCGGGCCACACCGTGTAGGTGCGCTCGGCGAGCACGCCGTCGCGCTCGTTCAGCACCTCGTAGAGGATCTGGACGCCCTGGTTGGGCAGTCCGACTTCGTAGGCGTCCGGGTAGCACAGCGCCCACCGGACATCGGCGCTGTCCCAGTCCTTGACGACCGAGCCCACCTCACCGCCGACGTACTGGATGGGCTTGCGCACACGTGGCAGCAGCGGCTCAAGCTCCGGGTACACCGATTCGACAGGCATCAAAACAGATTATCCGAACGGGCGGCGGTGACACCCTCGCCGGAACGGGGGGCGGTCACGGGCGGCCGCTCCCCCGGCTCAAGACCATCGCAGGGCCGGATGCCTCGTGTTACTCGAAGAGGGTGCGGCGGCGGTGCACCGACTGGAGCAGGCCGATCGCGATCATGTCGGCGAAGACGGCGGAGCCGCCGTAGGAGACGAAGGGCAGCGGGAGGCCGGTGATCGGCATGATGCCGATCGTCATCCCGATGTTCACGAACGACTGGAACGTGAACCACATCGCGATGCCCGACGCGACCAGCAGGCCGAACAGGTCATCCGCCCGGGTGGCGATCCGCAGCGCCCGGATGATCACCACGCCGAGCAGGAAGACGATCACGCTGGTGCCGACGAAGCCGAGTTCCTCCCCGGCCACGGTGAAGATGAAGTCGGTCTGCTGGGAGGGGACGAAGTTGCCCGCCACCAGCTGGCCGTGGAACAGGCCCTGGCCGAACATCCCGCCCGAGCCGACCGCGATCTTGGCCTGGGCCGCGTTATATCCGGCGCCGGCCAGGTCGGCGGACGGGTGCAGGAAGGAGGTGAACCGGGTGAGCTGGTAGGACTTCAGCAGGTGCAGGCCGCCGGCCGCGGCGATGGTCACGGCCACCAGGCCCGCGAGCGCGCCGATGATCCGCAGCCGCAGGCCGGACAGGACGATCATGGTGGCGGTCACCACCACGAGCACCAGGGCCACGCCCAGGGCCGGCTCGATCACCACCAGGCCGATCAGCGGCGCGGCGAAGGCCAGCGCGAGGAACAGCGAGCGGACGCCGGGCCCGCCGGATGCGGTGGGGCGCGCCTGGCTGAAGATCATCGCGGTCATCAGGATCAGCGCGACCTTCGCGAACTCCGACGGCTCCACCTGGAAGCCGCCGGGCAGCGAGATCCAGGCGTGCGCGCCGTTGATCTCCGAGCCGACCGGGGTGAGCACGGCCAGCAGGCCCAGCATGGTCGCGCCGTAGAAGAACGGCACCCAGGTCCGCAGCTGCCTGGTGTCCACCAGGCTGACCGCCACCATCAGGACCAGCCCGATCAGGACGTTGAGCAGCTGTTTCTTCAGGTAGGTACGCGGGTCCTGGCCCGCCGCGAGCAGGCCGGGCTGGGTCGCCGACCAGACCAGCAGGGTGCCGATGGCGCACAGCCCGAGCACGACCACGATCAGCAGCCAGTCCATGTGCCGGAGCGGGGAGTTCCGGGCGAACGCCCGGGCCAGCAGGGACCGCGGACGGCGGCCCGCGAATACGCCGGGCCGCGGCGTGGTCAGGCCGCGCGCGGTATAGCTCGTCGACCGGCCCAGCATCACTTCCCCCTGGCCTGAGTGGACGGAGCCTGACTGGACAGAGCGTAGCCGGACGGGGCGGTGATTACCCCGGTCGAGGTGATCCGCGGCAGCGAGGACGGCACCTGGCCGCCGGGCACCGCCGCCCGGTGTCCCTCCAGGCCGTAGATGCCGTCCCAGATCTGCCGCACCGCGGGCGCCGCCACGTCGGCGCCGTAACCGGAATCCGGGACCATGACGAGGACCACGTACTTCGGGTGGTCGCAGGGCGCGAACGAGGCGAACACCGAGGTGGCGTTCTTGCCGAACAGCTGGGCGGTACCGGTCTTGCCCGCCACGCACACCTGGTTGAGCGGGAAGCCGCCGAAGGCCCCGGCCGCGGTGCCCTGGGTGACCACGCCGGCCAGCGCGTCGCGGATGTACGCGAGCGTCTCGCCGGACACCGGCAGGCGGCGGATGACCGGCGGGTTGATCTGCTTGACCACCTTGCCGGTGACCGGCGACACCAGCGCCTCGCCGATCCGCGGGCTGTACAGCGTGCCGCCGTTGGCCAGGGCCGCGTAGGCGCTGGCCAGCTGGATCGGGGTGACGGTCACGTAGCCCTGGCCGATGGCGGCGATGGCCGCCTGGCCCGGCTCCCACACCCAGCCGGTCTGGCAGTCCTGGTGCTCGATCTGCTGCACGTACGTGTAGGAACTGCTCGGGTTCTTGTACCGGCACCAGTCCTGGCCGGTGTAGGCGTTGTCCTTCCAGAGGTAGTACAGCCACCGCTGGGTCGGGATGGTGCCCGTCGACTCGGCAGGCAGGTCGATGCCGGTGTCCTTGCCGAAGCCCCAGGCCAGCTCCATCTGCTGCATCTTCTGCACCGGGGCGTTCGGTGACGGCGCCTTGGTGTTGACCTTGTCATGGAGGTACATGTCGTAGCCGAGGTTGTAGTACACGGTGTCGCAGGACTGGATGAGCGCCTCGGCGAACGTCATGTCGCCGAGGCTCGGCTCACCGTCGTTGCCGAAGGTCTGCCCGGCGATGCTGACCGAGCCGGGGCAGTTGTACAGGCCGTCCAGCGGGTACCCGTCGGCCACCGCGGCGGCGGTGGAGGTGACCTTGAAGGTGGAACCGGGGGCGTACTGGCCCTGGGTGGTCCAGTTGATGATCGGCTCGCCGTAGGCCGGGCCGAACAGCGCATTGAACTGCTGCTGGGAGATGCCGCCGGTCCACACGCCCGGGTCGTAGTCCGGGTAGCTGGCCATGGCCACCACCCGGCCGGTGGTCGTCATCACGATGGCGGCACCCTGGTTGGCGTCGTTCCCGGCCGCCCGTGACCGCGCGATGGCGCCGTCGAGCGCGTTCTGGGCGACGGCCTGGACCTGCGCGTTGAGGCTGGTCACGAGGTCGTCGCCGTTAACGGGCGGGGTCTGGCTGGCGGTGCCGGTGACATCCCCCGCGGCATTGACCGACACCACCTGGGTCCCGGCCTGGCCGCGGAGCTGGCTGTCGTACTCGGCCTCCAGGCCGGCCTGGCCCACCAGGTCGACGCCGGAGAAGCCGGTCACCGGCAGGTGCCGGCTCTTGATCTCCTCGGGGGTGATGGGCTGCAGGTAGCCGAGCACCTGAGCCGGGTTGGCGCCGTACGGCTGCGGATAGTTGATCACCGGCTGGACTTGCGCGGTCACCCCGGGAAACTGCTGCTGCTGCTCCATCACCTGCAGCGCCACCCGGGGGGAGACCTTCTGGTCCACCGGGATGGGCTGGTAGGGCGACCCGGCCCAGCAGGGCTGCGGGACGCCCTTGGTGCACAGCCGCGTCTTCTCGGTCAGCAGCTTGTAGGACATGCCGAGCAGCGGGGCCAGCCGGTGCAGCACCGGCGCGGCGCCGCCGGGCTGCTGGGACAGGGTCATCATGTCCACCGAGACGACCAGGGCGGTCTTGTTGGTGACCAGCCGGTTGCCCACGTCGTCCAGGATCTGGCCGCGGACCGCGGGCACGATCACGTTCCTGGTCTGGTTGGCCGCGGCGAGTCTGGTGAACGCGGTGTTGTTCATCACCTGCAGGTACCAGAGCCTGCCGCCCAGCGAGATCAGCATGGCGGCCGCGACCACGTAGAGCACCAGCAGCCGGCGGCGGGATGCCGCGTTCATCGGTAACCTCCTGTCCGCCATCTCCGTCTCGCCCCCGGGCGCGGGATGCGCAGCCAGGCCAGCCCGGAGCGCCTGGGTGTCAGCCGGGGCGTGCGCGAGCGGGCCCAGCGGCGGCTTATGCTGCCCCGGCCCGTGCTGCCCCGGCCCAGGGCGCCGCGGCCCACGGTACCGCGGCCGAACCTGCCGCGGCCGAACCTGCCGCGGCCGAAGGTGCCGCCGCTCATGAGACCACGGCCCAGAGAGGTACGGCCCACGGAACTGCCGCCTGGGGAACTCGCGCGCGAGGACGCGCCGCGCAGCCAGCCTCGGCCCGGTGACTTCGGGCCGGCCGGCCTGCGCAGGGCGCCGGTGAGCCGGCCGAGCGAACTGCCCCGGGAGAAGCGGGGAGCACGCCCGGTCAGTCCGCCGGCCGCCGGGTTGGCCCGGTGCCGGAACGGCGACGACCAGCCGAGGGGCGCCGGCCGGCCGAAGACGGCCCCGCGGCCAGACCAGGGCGAGCGGCCAGACCAGGGCGAGCGGCCGAGCGAGGAGCCCGGGCTTCGCGGGGAGGAAGAGCGGCTGAACACCGAGCCGCCGAGCAGGGACCGGCCCATGCTCGAGCTGCCGAATCTGGACGCGCTCAGCCCTGAACGGCCCAGCCCCGGACCGCGCAGTCCCGGACGGCCCAGCGCGGGGCCGCGCAGTGTCGCTCCGCGCAGGGCCGACCCGCGCAGGGCCGACCCGCGCAGGGCCGACCCGCGCAGGGCCGACCCGCGCAGGACGGAGCCGCCGGGGGTGGCGCCGCCGAGCAGCGAGCCGCCGAGCACGCCCTCCCGGCGCTTGCCGCCGAACCTGAGCCTGGGCGAACCCGTGCTCAGCCCGCCCGCGGCGGCGGCACCGAGGGCGCCACGGAAACCGGCCGACGAGGGCGCAGACCGGCTCAGCTTGAGCTGGGGCTCACGCCGGGCCGCCGGGCGGCCGGCCGCCGGGCCGCGCAGGCCGCCGATCGATCCCGGGTCCCGGTCCGACAACCGCAGCCGCGGGCTGCTCCCCCCGGCCAGCTGCCTGATCGCGCCCTGGTTCGCGCCGGGCGCCGGGGTCCTCGCCCGCACCTGGGTGGCCGACCAGCCGATCCGCCCCTCCTCCCGCGGGCCCGCCAGGCGCAGCGCCGCCGCGGCCGCGTACAGCACGAACGGGCACAGCAGCACGTCGTAGGCCACGGCGACCGGGAGCACATGGGTGATGGCAGGCCAGGTGACCCGGGGATCGCTGAGCATGACGCCGAGCAGGGCCGCCAGGGCCTCGCCGACGACGGCACCCGCCGCCACCACCAGGATCTCGAACAGGGCCGTATGCCCTTGCTCGGCGTCGCCGGAAGAGTCATCGGCCAGCAGCCCGCAGGCATATCCGACCAGGCAGAACACCAGCGCGTTCTGGCCGGTGAAGTGGCTTCCCGGCGGGGCGATGTCCAGCGCGAGGCCGGCCCAGAACCCGACCAGCACGCCGGTCATCGGCCCGCCCGCCAGCGCCAGCGCGGCCACCATGATCAGCACCAGGTCCGGGCCGGCGCCGCCGGGGAACGCGATCCGGTCCACGATCGTCAACTGCACGACGACCGCGACCGCGACCAGCAGGAAGGAGATAAGCCCGCGCACATCAGCCCCCGCCCGTGGCAGACGCGCTGGCGGAGGCGGCCGGGGTCGCGGGCGGAGCGGAGTAGGCGGGAGACAGGGCGCCCGACGGGCTCGGGGTCGTGGTGATCGTGACCGTCGGCGCCGGCCGCGGCAGTATCGAGACCCTGAGATTGTGCCGCGGCACTTCCACCACCACGCCGACGACGCCGAGGGCGGTGAAGCTGACGTAGGGCCGCACGATCGCGGCCTGGGTGAGCGACCCCGCGCTGCTGCTCACCGAGACGATCGTGCCGACGGGCACGCCGGGGACCTCAGGCTGGTCGTTGACCGAGGCGTAGGTAACGACCTCCTGCCCGGGCCGCAGCACCGCGTTCGCGTCGAACAAGGTCAGCCGGAGCAGGCCAGACCCGGACATGGACTTGCCGGTACCGGTCACGGCGCCGATCTCGCCGCTGCCCGCCATCTGCACGCCCACAGTCGACGACGCGTCGTTGGCCAGCAGGACGGTCGAGGTGTCCGCGCTCACCTGGGTGACGGTACCGACGAAACCCGAGCCGTTGAGCACGGTCTCGTCCGGCTTGATGCCGTCCTTGCTGCCCGCGTCCAGCGTGACCGTGTCGGAGAAGCCGCCGCCGGCCGCGATGACGTCGGCGGGCACGATCCGGTAGGCACCCGCGTCCATCTGCAGCAGCTGGGCCAGCTGCTGCTTCGCCGTCTTGCTCAGCCGGGCGGCGCTGAGCTCGGCGCGTAGTTCGGCGTTCTGCCGCTGCAGGGTGGCGATGGTGCCCTGCGCGGAAGGCCCGCCGGTGATCGAGTCGAACAGGCTGGCCACCGGGTTGGTCACGTCGTGCGTGACCCGCTCGATGGGCCCGAAGATGTCCGCGCCCACATTGCGGGCCGGCGAGGCCCCGCCGTCTCTGAAGTCCAGCGTGATCAGGGTGATCGCTGCGATCAGGAGCACGCCAAGAACCAGGCGGGTACGCCGGTTGTCGCGCACAACAGCTCCTCGTCGGCCCGCCGCGCCCGTCCGGCGGGGTTGCTAGGGGTCTGGCGGGACGACGCCGCTCTCAGCGCCTGGTGTCGGGCACCAGCACCTGGCGCAGGGTCTCGAAATCCTCAACGCACTTTCCGGTGCCGAGTGCCACCGAGTCGAGCGGATTGTCCGCGACCTGCACGGGCATCCCGGTTTCCTCCCGGATTCGTGACTCTAGCCCGCGGAGCAGGGCACCGCCGCCAGTTAGCGCGATCCCCCGGTCCATCACGTCCCCGGCCAGCTCGGGCGGGCACTTGTCCAGGGTGTTCTTGACCGCGTCGACGATCAGGTTGACCGGCTCCTCGATCGCGCGGCGCACCTCGGCCGCGGAGATCACCACCGTCTTCGGCAGGCCGCTGACCAGGTCCCGTCCCCTGATCTCGGCGTGCGGCTCGTCCTCGGAGGGGAACGCGGAGCCCAGGGCCATCTTGATCTCCTCGGCGGTCCGCTCGCCGAGCATCAGCGAGTATTCCTTCTTGCCGAATGTGATGATCGCCTGGTCGAGCTCGTCCCCGCCGATCCTGATGGACTGGGAGGTGACGATGCCTCCCAGCGAGATGACCGCAACCTCGGTGGTGCCGCCGCCGATGTCGACCACCATGTTGCCGGTCGGCTCGTGAATGGGCAGCCCCGCGCCGATCGCCGCCGCCATCGGCTCCTCGATGATGTAGACCCGGCGCGCGCCGGCCTGGTGGCCGGCCTCCTTGACCGCGCTCTGCTCGACGCCGGTGATCCCGCTGGGCACGGCCACCACGAGCCTGGGCTTGGCCATGTACGAGCGCCGGTGGACCTTCTGGATGAAGTAGCGCAGCATCCGCTCCGTCACGTCGAAGTCAGCGATGACGCCGTCCTTGAGCGGGCGTACCGCCACGATGTTGCCCGGGGTCCGGCCGATCATGCGCTTAGCCTCGACGCCCACCGCGACGATCTGGCCGTTGTTGGTATTGAGCGCCACCACCGATGGCTCGTTCAGCACGATGCCGCGGCCACGCACGTAGACCAGCGTGTTCGCAGTGCCGAGATCGACCGCCATGTCGCGGCCGAGGAACGTCAGGGCGTTGCTCATCGGGAACGAGAACCTTCCGCGGGGCTTTGGGCTAGAAACTATCGGGGAGGGACCGCGCCGATGGAGCGGCCTTGGTGTCTTGGGTGGACAACGGTGATGTCGGCTAGACGGGTTCCGGGAGGAGGAACTCTCCCCCGGCCTGTCTGCCTCGTGATCCTGGCGCGCCGGTTCTTATCAGGACGACAGCGTGTTCTGACACGACGCTCCTTCACCGGGGCACAGACAGCTCGCCGCGGTCGACGATGCGTTTCTGCCGTCAGCTTACCCATGATCGGAGGTTCCGCCGGCCCTCAGGAGCGGCGCGCCGCCCCGCGGGTGATGCCCGCCGGAGTCGATGAGGTCACGCAGGCGCTGGTATTCCTCGGCGTCGATCTCACCCCGGGCCAGCCGCTGATCCAGGATGTGCCGGGCGTCAGCGCCGTCGTCGCGGCTGCGCGTCCGGGGCGGCCCCGAGGTGATGAAGACATAGCCGACCCAGGCCACCAGGACCCAGAACGCCAGCACCGCGATCCACATCAGGCCGGACTGCCAGAACGCCCAGTGGCTGCCGAACCAGATCACCATCACCATCACCTCTTCAGTGCCGCCACAGTGGTACACGCGTAACGGCGATGGCCAGTGCCATCGGCACCCCCGGGAGGTGACCAAAGTCTGGGCGTTTCATGATCGTGGCCAGAAAGGCACAATAGTTGGTCAAGACTGGCCGCGATCATGGAAGTGGGGGCGGAGAGGTGGGCTGGGGTGAGGCTGGGTGGGATGAGGTTCTGGCTTGGGCTGGGGCTGAGGTTAGGAGGAGTCTGAGGTTAGAAGGGGTGAGGCTGGGAGGGGTGGGGCTGGGGTTCGGGGTGGGAGGGGTCGGGCTGGGGGTGGGAGGGCTGAGGCCGCGGGGGCTGGTGGCGACGGGCTAGCCAGATGCCGGTGACCCAGAGCGCGGCGAAGATGACGCCGAGGATGTACATCGCGGGTACGACCACACCCGCGGCGATGACCAGGACCTGGAGCACGGTGCCGGCCCACAGGGCCCAGCCCATGTGCGGCCGCCCGACCAGGCCGCCGATCAGCAGGGCGCAGACGGCCAGGGCGCCGCCGATCCCGCCGGCCAGGCCTCGGTTCGCGTGCTCGAGGACGATGGCGGGCAGGATGGCGAGCCCGATGACGACCGCTTCCATGATCAGCACCGTGCCGCAGAGCTGCCTGATGCCCTTCCCCTCCAGTGGCACGCCGTGCCAGCTCATGACAGCTCCGCGGCGGTGAACGAGTGCCGGGAGGGCTGGCTGACCGACGGCTCGGGCGGCAGCTCGCCGCCGGCCGGGCCGAGCAGCCTGCGGGCGTCGCCCGCGGTGATGACGGAGCCGGTGATCAGCACGCCGCCGCTGCCCGGGCCGGTGTCCGCGACGGCCTCGTCGGCGAGCGCGACCGCGGCCTCGATGGCCTCGTCGAGCCGGAGGGCCTCGTAGACCCGGTCCTCGCCGAAGATCTCGGCCGCCAGCTCTGCGGTCTCGCCGGGCTCCATCGACCGGTCGGAGGAGTTGCGGGTCACCACGATGTCGGTGAGTACCGGCTCGAGCTCGGCGAGCATGCCGGCCACGTCCTTGTCCCCGCTGGCCGCGAAGACGCCGGCCAGGTGGCCGAAGGTGAACGCCTCTTCCAGGCCGGCCACGGTCGCGGCCATCCCGGCCGGGTTGTGCGCGGCGTCGATGATGATGGTGGGGCTGCGCCTGATGACTTCGAGCCGGCCGGGCGAGGTGACCCTGGCGAACGCCTCCCGCACCAGGTCGGCGTCGAGCCCGGCTGAGGAGTAGATTCCCTCGTCGGACACTCCGGCGAACGCCTCGACCGCGGCGAGCGCGCAGGCCGCGTTGCCCGCCTGGTGCAGGCCGAACAGCGGCAGGAACACGTCCTCGTAGGTGCCGTGCAGGCCGCGCAGGGTCAGCTGCTGCCCGCCTACCGCCTGCTCGCGGCTCAGCACGCCGAACTCCACGCCCTCCCGCGCCACCGTGGCGCCCACCTCGACCGCGTACCGCAGCAGCACCTCGGCGGCGGCGAGCGGCTGCTGCGCCAGCACCGCGGTCGCGCCGGGCTTGATGATGCCGGCCTTCTCCCCCGCGATCTCCTCGATGGTGTCGCCGAGCAGCCTGGTGTGGTCGATGGCGATCGGGGTGATGACCGCCACCATGCCGTCCGCGACGTTGGTGCAGTCGAGCCTGCCGCCCACGCCGACCTCGAGGACGACCACGTCGACGGGGGTGTCGGCGAAGATCGCGAAGGCCATCCCGGTCAGCACCTCGAAGAAGGACATGGCGACCGGGTGCCGCTCGTCCACCAGCCTGACGTACGGGATGACCTCCTCGTACGCCGCGACGAACCGCTCGGCGCTGACGGGCGTGCCGTCGACCACGATCCGCTCCCTGATCGAGACCAGGTGCGGGCTGGTGAACCGGCCGGTCCGCAGGCCGCGGCTGCGCAGCAGCGTGTCGGTCATCCGGGCGGTCGACGTCTTGCCGTTGGTGCCGGTGATGTGGATGACGGGGCACGCGCGCTGCGGGTCGCCGAGCAGCCCGACGAGCTCGGTCATCCGGTCCAGGGCAAGATCAACGGAATGTTCGGGCCGCCGGGAGATGATCTCCTGCTCGACCTCGCGCATCCGTGCCTCGATGTCCATCGCACCAGCCTACTTGCGCGGGCGGGCAGGGCCGGGCTCGCGGGGCGGGGTAGGGCCGGGCTCGCGGGGCGGGTGAGGCGGGCTCGCGGGGCGGAAGGCGTCAGATCGAGGCCAGGCGCTGCTCGATGCGGGCGATGTCGGCCTGGGCCGCCTCGAGGCGCTGGCGGGTCTTGGCCACCACCGCGGCGGGCGCCTTGGCGGTGAACTCGGCGTTGCCCAGCTTCCTCATCGCCTGCTCGGCCTCGGCCCTGGCCGCCGCGAGATCCTTCTCCATCCGGCGGCGCTCGGCCGCGACGTCGATGACGCCGGCCACGTCGAGCTCCGCCGTGATGCCCTCGACCTCCAGCGACGCCGAGGCGGTGAAGCCGTCGGCGGGCGGATCGAGCCGCAGCAGCGACCTGATCCGCTCCTCGTGGCCGGCCAGCGGCGTGCCCTCGATGCCCGCCAGCCGGGCCGCGACCCGCTGGCTGGGCCGCAGGCCCTGGTCCGAGCGGAACCGCCGGATCTCGGTCACCAGGCGCATCAGCGAGGAGATCTCCGCCTCGGCCGCCGGGTCGGCGTAGGAGAACGCCGGCCAGGAGGCCACCATGACCGACTCCTCGCCGGTCAGCGCGGTCCACAATTCGTCGGTGACGAACGGCATGACCGGGTGCAGCAGCCGCAGCAGCTGGTCGAGCACGAACCCGAGCACCTGCCTGGTGGTTTCGGCGGCCTGCTGATCATCGGAAGTCAGCGGCACCTTGGCCAGCTCCAGGTACCAGTCGCAGACCTCGTCCCAGGCGAAGTGGTACAGCACGTCGCAGACCTTGCCGAACTCGAACGCCTCGAAGAGCTGATCCACCTCGGCGATCACGGCGGACAAACGCGACAGAATCCATCGATCCGGCACAGAGTATGAAATGTCGGATTTGCGGGGATGGGCGGGGCTGGGCGCCTGCGCGGGGCTGGGCTGCGCGGGGGCTTGCGCGGCGGCGGGGAGGTGGGCGCCGTTGAGGAGGGCGAAGCGGACGGCGTTCCACAGCTTGTTGCAGAAGTTGCGGGAGCCCGCCGCCCACTCCTCGCTGATGGCGATGTCGCCGCCGGGGTTGGCCCCGCGGGCCATGGTGAACCGGGTCGCGTCGGCGCCGAACCGGTCGATCCAGTCCAGCGGGTCGACGGTGTTCCCGCGCGACTTGGAGATCTTCTTGCCGAACTGGTCGCGGACCAGCCCGTGCAGCGCCACTACGCGGAACGGCACCGCCTCGGCGGGCGGCTTGTCGCGCATGGCGTACAGGCCGAACATCATCATCCGGACAACCCAGAAGAATAGGATGTCGTACCCGGTGACCAGCACGCTGTTCGGGTAGAAGGTGCGCAGATCGGCCGTGTCTTCGGGCCAGCCCAGGGTGGAGAACGGCCACAGGCCCGAGGAGAACCAGGTGTCGAGCACGTCGGGGTCCTGGCGCCAGCCAGGTGGGGCGGTCTTGTCCGGGCCGAGGCAGACCACCTGGTCGTTAGGTCCGTAGAAAACGGGGATCCGGTGGCCCCACCACAGCTGGCGGCTGATGCACCAGTCGTGCATGCCGTCCACCCAGCCGAAGAACCTGGCGTTCATCTCCGGCGGGTGGAGCCGGACCCGGCCGTCGCGGACCGCGTCGCCGGCCGCCTGGGCCAGCGGGCCGACGCGGACGAACCACTGCAGCGACTGGCGCGGCTCGACGGTGGTGCCGCACCGGCTGCAGTGGCCCACCGAGTGCACGTACGGGCGGACCTCGGAGACGATGCGGCCCTGCTCGCGTAGCGCGCGGACCACGGCCGGCCGGGCCTCGAACCGGTCCAGGCCGAGGAACGGGCCGTGCGCGGTGATCACGCCGTGCTCGTCCATGATGGTCAGGCTGGGCAGGTCGTGGCGGCGGCCGATCTCGAAGTCGTTCGGGTCGTGAGCGGGGGTCACCTTGACGGCGCCGGTGCCGAACTCGGGGTCGACGTGGTCGTCGGCGACCACCGGGATGCGCCGGCCGGTCAGCGGCAACTCCACCGTCTTGCCCACCAGGCGGGTGTACCGCGGGTCGTCCGGGTGCACCGCGACGGCGGTGTCGCCCAGCATGGTCTCCGCCCGGGTGGTGGCGACCACGATCGACTCATCGTCGTCCCCGTAGCGGATGGAAACCAGCTCGCCGTCGTCGTCGGTGTGGTCGACCTCGATGTCGCTCAGCGCGGTCAGGCAGCGCGGGCACCAGTTGATGATCCGTTCGGCCTGGTAGATCAGGCCGTCGTCGAAGAGCCGCTTGAAGATGGTCTGCACCGCCCGGGACAGGCCCTCGTCCATGGTGAACCGCTCGCGGGACCAGTCCACGCTGTCGCCGAGGCGCCGCATCTGGCCGAGGATCTTGCCGCCGGACTCGGCCTTCCACTGCCAGACCCGCTCGACGAACGCCTCGCGGCCCAGGTCGTGACGGCTCAGGCCCTCCTTGGCCAGCTCGCGCTCCACCACGTTCTGGGTGGCGATCCCGGCGTGGTCCATGCCCGGCAGCCACAGGGCGTTGTAGCCCTGCATGCGGCGGCGCCTGACCAGGGCGTCAATCAGCGTGTGCTCCAGGGCATGGCCGATGTGCAGGGAGCCGGTGACGTTCGGCGGGGGGATGACGATGCAGTACGCGGGGGCATCGGAGTCCGCGTCCGCGGTGAAGTAACCTGCCTTCTCCCAGCGTTCGTAGCGCGGCCCCTCCACCTCGGAGGGCGCGTACTGGGCAGGCAGCTCGATGGGCACCTTGGGGTCGGGTCTGCTCACGACAGGTGAGTCTACGGCCCGGGATTAACTGGCGTGGACCTCTACCGAGTTCCTGACCTGGAGAGCGAGGTCGGGGGCGCCCGGGTACTTCACCGGCTCCTCACCCTTGAGGAACTGCACCACGCCGAAGGTGGTCTTGGTGACCCACACGCACTCGCTGGCCGGGGCCCCGCTCGCGACGTTGTAGCCGCACACCATGTCCCCGCCGCGCGCGCCCGCCTTCACCACGCGCGACGACTCCAGGTGAGACCGGATGATCGTGATCGCCGCGTCCGGCTTGAAGGTCCCGTTGTAGCCGGTGAAGATGATGCCCTTGTAGGCGCTGGACCTGATCGAGGTGACCGACCCCATGTCGTAGACGCCGACGACGGACTTGCCGGGCTGGCCCGCCCCCTTGGCCTTGATGTCGGCTGCGATCGGGGCCGTCTGGTTGAGGGCGGCCGTCGCGACCTCCCCGGTCACCGCCTTGTTGAGCGGGAACGCGCCCGCCTTGGGCGCCTGGGTCAGGACATAGCCGGCCGTCCCGCCGGCGGCCGCGGTGGTGGCACCGGCGGCCGGCGTGGACGAGCTGCTGGCGGGGCTGCCCCCGCCGCTCTTGGCCAGGTGGATGACGAGGAACACGATCGCGACCACGCCGATGACGGCCCCGGCCAGGTACAGGACCATCTTCGTCCCGCCGAGCCGCTGCGGCGGCCGCTGGCCGGACCGCGGGCCCGGGCGCGCGCGGCCGCGCGGGGCGGCGTCGTCATCATCGCCGTACCCAGGGCCGGCCCCGGAGCCCGGCTGCTCGAAGCCCTGCTGGCCGTAGGGATCCTGGGTGTAGGGATCCTGGGTGTACCCGCCCTGGCCGTACGGGTCCCGGGTGTAGGGGGGGTCCTGGACGTAGCCGCCCTGACCGTAGCCGTTCTGGGCGTACCCGTCCTGGGCGTAGCCGTCCGGCGTGAAGGTGGCCTGGCTGCCCGGGGCGCTCTGCTGGCCGTAGCTGTTCTGGCCGTAGCCGCCCTGCCCGAAGTCGCTCCGCCTGAAGTCGCCCTGGCCGGAACCGCTGTCGCCGAAGCCGTTCTGGGGGTAGTCGGAGGGTTCGGATCCCTGTTGCGGATACGCCTCGGTCCGGTAGTCCTGGCCCATCCGGGCCTGCTCCCCCGGGCCCGCAGAACCGCCGGGCGGGAAACCGCCGGCCCCGTAGCCCTGCTGGCCGTAGCCCTGCTGGCCGTAGCCGGGCTGGCCATGGCCTTGCTGGCCGTATCCGGGCTGCTGGCCGTAGCCGGGCTGGCCGGAGCCTTGCTGGCCGTAGCCCGGCCGGGACCCGTAGCCCTGGGGGGACCCGTAGCCACGCTGGTCGGCATAACCCTGCTGGTCACCCGCATCGGGCCAGCCCGAACGGGTGGGCTCGCCGGCACCGTACTGGCGGTAGGGCCCGGTCGGCTCCTCGCCATAGCCGACGACCCCCTGCGGGCCCGAGCCGAGCGTGGCCTGCGGCACCTGCGGGTTCTGCGGCGCGGATCCCGGCGCGCGCCGGGGACCGGAGCTGAACGTGCTCGGCGCACCCGAGCCGAGCGGGTCCTGCGAACCGGAGCCGAACGTGCGCTGGGGACCCGATTCGGCCGAGCCGAACGTGCTGGGTGAGTTCAGCGGGCGCGGGGCGTTCAGCGGATTCGGGGCGGTCAGCGGATTCGGGGCGGTCAGCGGATTCGGGGCGGTCGGCGGCCCCTGGGCGGGCGGCGAGCCCAGCGGCCCGGAGCCCACGGTGCGCTGGGGACCAGAGCCGGGAGTGCTCTGCGCGCCCGAGCCGGACACGGAGTCGTCCGCGGGCCGCTGGCCGTAGCGGACCATCTGCCCGGCACCCGTCCCCGAGCCGAAGCCCGGCTGCTGGCCGGCCGCCGGCCCGTAATCCGGCGACGAGCCGTACCCTGGTTGCTGTCCGTAGCCGGATCCCTGACCGTACCCCGATCCCGGGTCGTAGTCGGCCGCGGCCTGGTCGTAGCTCTGCGCCTGCTCGTAGCCCGGCAGGCCTCTTCGCCCCGCGCGTCGCCTGCCCTCGCCACTCGGCACGGTACGGTGGCCGCCGGTCGGCTCGCCCTGCTGATAGCCCTGCTCGTCGGGGCCGCCAGACTCCGCGGGCTCCTGACGCGAGTCCCAGCTGCCCGTGGGGGCATCCCAACCACTCATCTGTGCTCAATTCCCCGTCGCTACGGAAGACGGCTGCCTTGTCAGCGTCCGAGATCCTGGCGTGAGCGGGAACCCCGCCAGATACGGCAATATGGTGTGAGGCTACATGCGAATAACGATGATCATGGGCAATACGCTCAAAGTCGACATCGGGCGGGCTTACGCCCTATGGTACGAATTCCCGGCCTGACCAGGGGCGATGGAATACCCTTACGACAGCTGAACTCATGCCCCGCCGACCGGGATACCCGAGTACGGCGGCCCGTCCATGATCCGGGGCCCTCGCCGGGGCCGCTGGGGCCGCGCCTCTCGCGGGCCTTGCGTGCTCTCCCGGGCTCTGCGGCCTGGCCGACCGAGGCCGGCCAGGGGCCGGCAGGCTCAGGCGGACTTCTCGCGCGGAGTACGCCGCGTGACGTCCCGGGGGACGATCGTCGGGTTGACGTTCTCGAGCACGGCCTCGCGCGTGATCACCACGCGCTCCACGTCCTTGCGGCTCGGCACCTCGTACATCACCGACTGCAGGACCTCTTCCATGATCGCGCGCAGCCCGCGCGCGCCGGTGCCGCGGAGGTTCGCTTGGTCGGCGATGGCCTCCAGCGAGTCCGGGGTGAACTCCAGGTCCACGCCGTCAAGCTCGAACAGCCGCCGGTACTGCTTCACCAGGGCGTTGCGCGGCTCAGTCAGGATCTGGATGAGCGCATCCCGGTCCAGGTTGTGCACGCTGGTGATGACCGGCAGCCGCCCGACGAACTCGGGAATCATCCCGAACTTCAGCAGGTCTTCCGGCATCACTTCGCCGAACTGGTCGGTATTCGAGTTCCTGACCCGCAGGACCGCGTTGAAGCCCATCCCGTTGTGACCCGAGCGCTGCTCGATGATCTTCTCCAGGCCGGCGAACGCACCGCCGCAGATGAACAGCACGTTGGTCGTGTCGATCTGGATGAACTCCTGGTGCGGGTGCTTGCGCCCGCCCTGCGGCGGCACCGACGCCGTGGTGCCCTCGAGGATCTTCAGCAGCGCCTGCTGTACGCCCTCGCCCGAGACGTCCCGGGTGATCGACGGGTTCTCGCTCTTGCGCGCGATCTTGTCGATCTCGTCGATGTAGATGATGCCGGTCTCGGCCTTCTTGACGTCGTAGTCCGCCGCCTGGATCAGCTTGAGCAGGATGTTCTCGACGTCCTCGCCGACGTAGCCGGCTTCGGTCAGGGCAGTCGCGTCAGCGATCGCGAACGGCACGTTGAGGAGCCGGGCCAGCGTCTGGGCCAGCAGCGTCTTGCCCGAGCCGGTCGGGCCGAGCAGCAGGATGTTGGACTTGGCCAGCTCCACGCCCTCGTCGCCCGGCCGGTCGTCGCCGGACTGGACGCGCTTGTAGTGGTTGTACACGGCCACCGACAGGGCCTTCTTGGCCTTGTCCTGGCCGATCACGTACGCGTCGAGGAACTCGTAGATCTCCCGCGGCTTCGGCAGGCTGTCCCACTTGAACTCGGTGGGCTCGGCGAGCTCCTCCTCGATGATCTC
>Ga0335069_10005650_pt1 | contig 18336 bp, 27 predicted proteins | sample Lox_Sample_11_FD_206714 | JGI IMG/M metagenome (GOLD analysis project Ga0335069, IMG submission 206714) | Soil microbial communities from Loxahatchee National Wildlife Refuge, Florida, United States - Lox_Sample_1.1 | ecosystem: Environmental > Terrestrial > Soil > Wetlands | place: USA... | reverse complement strand
AACGTGCGTGCCAAGACGTATAAAAAAGTCCTTCGGGCCGACGTAATTTGGCACGCCCTTTGCGTTACACACAGTCTGATGTCTAATTGTGTGTTACACACTGTTCAGTGTTACGTGCGTTCACACATTTATGTGTGTTCACACTCTGTTCAGTGTGTGCCGTTTTTTGCTCGGTCCAACTGTGTGTTTATTGTGTGTTTTCCGATCGCAAAATTAGCGTGCCCGGCTCCCCCTCCCGGCCACCTCTTGTGCGGGCCGCCCCGCGTCATGTATCGTTCTGACATTCCCGTGAAAAACAGTGGACCTACGATCCCCGAATCTGAACGTCGCAAGCGCGGTCAACGTAAACTGACTATCCGCCTCAGCGCAAGCGAATACCACTCCCTCGAAAACCACCGCGAGGACCCTACCGAGGAGCCTGGCGCCGTTGCGCGGCGCATTGTGCGCACCGCCCGTAGCTCCAAAACGTAAACACCCAAAACGAACCTAAAGGGACGAACGCCTCATCCGACGGTATCCTATGACCAGGAAAGAAAACCCTTTCGCAATTGACTATCCAGCTCCCGAGCCCCTTTCGATTCAGTTGCCGCTTTGGCCCAGTACGAAACGCGGGACCCCAAACAGTTTCCTGCGTTCTGCACTCTTCGTGGCAACGGAAGGGCGCAATCGGCGATGGATGAAAAACGAAATGGTTGCGAGCCAGAACGGTGTCACCATCGAATATACCGGCGAGCAGCTTACTCAAACTGATCTCGACGTTGGCTTCATGATTCTATTGTCAGGCTCACCACTTGTGCGGTCGTCATCAAATTCGATCGCAGTAAGTTTTTTGGGCATCTCATCGATTCAGCTTTATCGATCGAACAAGGGCCAAAGGATGACTTCACCAACGTCTACAGGGTGAGGCTCAACCCTCAGCTTCTCGAACTTTTCGCCCAAAACCAATGGACGAAACTCGATTGGTCCGAACGCCTCCGGATGCTGCGCCAACCCCTTGCCCAATGGTTGCATGCCTATTGGAGCACGCACAATGCACCCATCCCGATCACCGTCAGACGGCTACACGAATTGGCCGGCAGCAACATCCAAGAGTTGCGATTTTTCAAACGCCATCTCAAAGCAGCACTTGCGGTGCTTGTCTCGACTGGCTTTCTCAAGGACTTCACCCTCGAGCCATCCAAAGCCAAAGCTGACGGGGCCATAGTGCGGGTTACTCGAGCCCCTAAATCACGACCACCAGAACCGGCCAACGAGTGACTCGGCATACGGGGCACAATCGTTCGGCATTGGAGGCACAGAGACTCGGCATACGGGGCACACCACTCGGCATTGGAGGCACGATCGTTCGGCATTGGAGGCACAAAGACTCGGCATACGGGGCACGATTTGCGAAATGTATGGCTGAATTTATTCAATGAAATTCTGTATTTCCGAACCGGCCCACGGGGCCTTAATCTTCTTTAATACTTCTTTAATCTCTGAGATCAGACGCGCGCGAGCAGCCCCGGACCCATCCGATCGGCGATCCGGAAAATCGCCACGAGGAGCCCGCCGCCGATCCGGATCCGCAATGAGGGGCGTGCTCGACCCGGATCGCGAGCCTCAGACGCGCCTAGCGCGGGCACGGGGCCATTTCGCCAACCACCCTCACCCCCAAAACTGAATCTCGATTCGCCAAAAACTTGAGCCGCTGGCCACTTCCGTGGTTAGGTATGACCTCGCCCTTGGCGTTGACCCCGCCCATTTGTACCGTTCAAACCCCCCCTGCTGAACGGACCAACGCCAGGGGCCTCTTACTTTCAGGCTTCGAGAGCCGGCGGCAGCTCGCCGCTTGCGTCCTCGAACTCAGAGAGCTTCGCGCGGGCAATCTCACGCTTGCGCTCGTGCTCGGCGAGCAGCTCGCCCTCGGACTTTGCAGGCGCATCGAGGCTTGCGATAATCGCAACTGGCACCGTCCCTGATTCGGCAGGCACTGAGTCCCGAGTACTCGTCTTTGCCAGCTTGCGAGCTCCGCCACGGCCTTGTGACGCTTCGAACTGTTCGAGGGCTCTCTGTGCATCCTCAGGCGTGGCGAGCCTTTCCTTGGGCACCTCCGGCTCGGTGAAGTAGCGCCTCTGAGTCGCCCGCCGTGCTGACTCGGCTTCTTTGCTGGCGGCGAACTCGATGGCCATGTACTTCTCGCGCTGCCCTGCGCTCCCGAGGATGGCCGTCGGATCGAGGTGGCATTTTTTGGTGGCCCAGTCATCGAGCTTTGCCCCTCGCACTGTGTGAATGACCTCTTCGATTGTGACGCCCTCATACACGAGGCGATCAAACAGTTCGCGGCGCTTATGGTCCAAAGTGGCGTTTATTTTGCCGCTTTCAGATTTCCACGCTTCGAAGAGGGCCACCGTGGCGGGCTGGGCGTGAGGATGTGTGAAAGATCTCTCACACCGCTCCGCCGGAGTCAATTCAGAACTTCGGACCGGATTTTGTCTCGGTCCGCCGGAGGCAGGGTTTTCGGTCCTACAACCTGACAAGTCTTTAGAAAGAGTTTGTTCCTGTTCCTGTTCCTGTTCCTGGCGCGAGACCCCACCCTCTACCGTCTGCGAGACGGTCTCACTATGTCGGCCCGACGATGTAGGTGATTCAGGCTTATTCGTCGAAAACTCGTCGGCCGAAACGAATTGTTCAGCGTCCGAGTTGACGCCGTCCAAACCAAGTTTCGATCCATTTTCGGTCGAAACGGATTCAGTCCCTGCACGGTTTGGATCCAATTCGCGATCAAACGATGCGCGCGCCGACGCCGAACTTCCGTCAGCCTCGCGCGCGCGCGCGTATGAGTCAACGGTTTTTTCAGCCTCGGGTGAGACGGTCTCGGTAGACAGTCTCGGTAGACGGTCTCGGTAGACGGTCTCGGTAGACGGTCTCGGTAGACGGTCTCGCCCCAGGATGCGCCTAGGTGCCGGGAAATCCTCAGGAACGCCATTCGGAAACCGTTGCGGATGGGCCTCAATCCACGCGCGAAACTCTCCGAGCGCGATATCCTTCAGGTCGCAATCGGTCACCATCTCGAGGTGCGAAATCCACCCACGAACTACAAATTCATTGTCCGGCTGATTGCACGGCTGAGTAATATTTTTTGGCAGCCAAAGGACTCCATGCTCGCTATCGAGGTACAGCCGCCGGGTCCCGTCGCCGTACGGAACCTCACACAGTTCACGTAACAGTGTGCGAAGGCGTCGCTTACCAATACGCAGATCTGCCGCGAGCGCTCCCTCACTCGTATTCCACAGTCCAGGCACGGCAGTCACGTGCCGCCCCGTCAACAACCGAAACCACAGCCATTGGACCATCGGAGGCAGATCCAAGAACCAAGGATCTGCATTGATTTTTCGCATGATCGAACTGTACAAATGGGTGTTCCGAGCCATAGAGCAAAACGTTCCTTTCTGAACTCACCCGGTAGCTGCAATGGAAAGCGGATCCGCGGGCGCATCTGTAGACACACTAGCAATCCGATCGAAGATGCTGGTCTGACTCTCATCGACGTGGAGGCGTTTTGGTCTCGGCAATTGCGGCTTGCCACGCTTGACCCAATAGGCCGCGCGCGCTTTTGCAATCGTCACGAAGTCCGGATCGCGCTCGATGCCGATGCATCGATAGCCCGCGAGTACTCCGGCGCAAACATCGGTGCCAGACCCAAGAAACCGCGACAGTGTCACGCCACCGACAGGCGTCACGAGCTTTATCAAGAATGTCATGAGAGCGATGCTCTTAAGCGTTGGATGCCAGTTGTGACGTCCACCACCTCGACCCGCTCCGGTGCGTGGACAATCGAGCGCGGCCGAATTCTCCTCGCGATCTCCCGTCATCTTTCCAGCTGACTTTTTGGGCAACTTCTCACACCCAAGCTCGCGCTCGAGCGTGGACGGTTTTGCCAAGTAGATGAATGGATTGTCGAGCTCAAGTTGCCATTCGAAGGTGTTAAAAAAACGGGAGGCGCCGCCATTATCGCGGTAACCTCGCGGCTCGGTGCTGCCGCCGTTCAGGTGAAAGTCAGTGATTCCGAACTCGCGACTTTCATCGCTCGGCGTGACAACAGTGCTTGCGCTCTGGCCACTTTGCTCGTCGAGTACTCGAATCGGACACCAGGGCGCGCACTCATAGACGAGCTGTGCCTCGGGCACGCCTTCGATGGTTTCGAACGCCTCTCCCTTAGCATCGCCGAATGGATGGGCCCCATCGGTAAAGCGGTTGATGCTTGGGCCTCGTGTGTCTCGATAGCCAAGGCATCTGCACTCGGGCGCATGCGTGCCAATGAAGTTGGCCGTCCATCGACCGCCCTCGTGCAGTTGGATGCCTTGCCCGGGAGGCGCCGCAATCTTATCGGCCTCGGCATTCGCGGTGTGCCCGCTTCGTTTCCAGCTTTCAGGGCGATCGGGCTCGTCCCAATTCGTGGACACACGACAGGCATCGACATTCATGGCGCCGGTGCCGGTGGCTAAGAGCTGCTCGGCGAGAGAGTGTTTCTTAGTTTTGTTGCCGACCTTCGAACTGCCAAAGGGCTTACGGGCGATCCACCATGTCTCTTTGGCGGGCTTCAGTGCCGTCTGATACCCGTCGAACCGCCGTGCCTCAGCAGTGGCGCCCCGCGTCCTGTAGAGGATCTCACCCTCGGTATTGGCTACGCCGACGCCATAGGTCCCGCCCTTGTCTGCAATGGGCGTCGCCGCGTTCCCACTGACCTGGTAGGTGCCTACAATCTCACGCGCTAGGCCTGCCCTCAGGTACAGCTGACGGGTGAGCCTTCGCATCAAACGCGTGCGTTGCTTCGCACGGTCCTTGTACTTTTCACCCCACAATTGCCGAGCTCTTTTCATGAGCGCGTCGGGCCAGATTTCGCGCTTCGCCCAAAGCTTAAAGAAGTACTCGTCGATGGCCTTCGAGGCGTCCTTGCTCTTCGGGAAGCCTTGCCCGAATACATGGTCAATCGAATCGACCAACTGAAAGCCCGCGAGGCGCAACGCCATGCCCGTGAGGTCACTCGTGCGCGGTAGCGACCACACCACGATATAGCCGCCGGGCTTCAGGGCTCGGTACGCCTCCCGGTTGATGCGCGTCATCCACCTCACCCACTTGAATGGACTCCCCTTGTCGGTGTCCCATTCGCACCCCATGAACCCTATCGACGATGGAGGGTCGTCCACGATGCTATCGAGCGAGTCTGACGGGATTTGCCTCATCACCTCGAGGCAATCACCCTGGACAATAGCGTAACGTTTGGAGCCTCCTAAGACCCCTTGAATTGCGAGTAGGTCGTTCATCAAGAACCTCCATCGAAAAGCTGCGTGACGTCCACGAGCTCGGGCAGGTCGTCACAGCTATCGAGCTGCCAGCCAAGCGAGTGCAAATACCGAATTAGTGATTTGGTCGCCTCGATGCGCAGTTCGACCGAATCCCAAAGCAGATTGCCAACGTGACGTACATGCGACTCGTTGACACTGCGAAAGTTGCGCGACCGAATTCGAACTGAGTTTTCATAGCGCGACGGCATGCCATCAGTGGGCAAGGATTCAAATCGAATGAATAGGCCATCTTCATGGCTACTGGTGAGCTCGAGGTTTCGATCGCCGAGGTAGATAACCAATGCATCGAATCGCCCGCGAAAACGTCCGTGCTCGTTGTTGCAACAGAAATGCACTTGGCAGTTCATCCCGTCGCCTTTCGACACGGCCATGCCGCGCGCCTCCAAGGCAGTGCGTCGTAGGTGCGTCCATCGAGTACTCGTCCAAGCTTGTTCTTTGGGTAACCTCCCCACTGCTTGAAGAAGAAGTCGACGCCGGCGGCGGCGCATTGGTCTCTCACATAACGCACGTCCTTGGCGTTAACAGGTTCCGCGCCTGGGCCCGATTCGCCGCCGACGATGACGCCATTGATGTTTGGGTGAGTTGCGGCATTCCACCCGGCGGGCAAAGCGGCCGCGATATCCACGCGCTCGAGCATGGGCTCGATGCTGAGAATTCGACAAGCCGCCGGCGTGCTGACGAGTAGCGGGACACGCTCGCGCGCGCACTTTTGGTTTTCGCAAGTGACACCAAGCACGACATTGGGCAGCACACTTGGCAACCAGCGCATACCCTCGATCCAATCATATATCGGATATGCCTCGCCCTCGAGAGATCCTTCGATCATGTCGGCGAAAAGTTGAGCACGGGCGCTTGTGTATGCCTGACGGATCTCAGCCGGACCCCGCACGAGACGCGGCTCGTCGTCGACCTCTTCGGACTGCGCAAAGCGCGTCACCCAGTCGCGCATCCGTTCGGCGCGTTTGGTCAGCACAATGAACGTGTGCCAATAGCAAACGGCCATAATCCGCCAGACGTCCATGATAAAGCCGTCGGGCACATCCGGGTGAAAGAGGTCGCTCATCGAATCCACGAACACCTCACGAGGCGCATTCCAGTGCCTTGGGTCATTGAGTGCCTCGCGTACGAGGCGGACTTCGCCCGTCCACTTCGGGCCGTGAGCAGATGCCCGCGTTAGCCCCTCGTAGAGGCCGCCGGCGCCCGCCATACGATGGGCTTGACGCTCGGCGTAGCAACGCCGGCAGCCGGGACTGAGAGGCGTGCAGCCTCGAGTCGGATTCCAAGTTTCTTCCGCCCATTCGATCTTTGTGCCCATTAGGATCCTTTTGCTTGGAAGTGACAAACCTCAGAGTTCCACGCGGCCTCGCAATCTGCGATTCGCCGCATGGGTTCACCGGTGATGCAATGCCGTGTTTCGAAATCAACGAAACACTTGTGAGTGTCCCGAAAGCCACCGAATAGGCGCCGAACGGGAATCAACTTGTGGTGCGCGCAATCGGCGCAAACGACTTTAGGTCTATAGCCCGCACCGCCGCCAAGCCCGGCCATTACTCGGCCCCTTTCGCGACCGGTGGCGTCCAGCGTTGTGCGTTTGAGAGCTTGAAGGCGAGCGCGAGTCGCGTCAGTGCATGCAACAACTCATCGTAGCCACTTTGCCGATCGGGCTGACCTCGACGGCGCAAGTGGTCTTCCGCGTGCTCGATTTGTGTTGAGTAACCATCGGCGATGAATCGCCCCTGGTAGGCCTTATCGACGGCGCCGTGCTCGAGCACCGCTAGCATCCCGGCGACTGCCTCATGCATTGCCATGAGCTCTTCGGGACCAATTAGAGGGGATACTTCGAACTCAAAGCGCACGCTCGAGCGTCTGCCGAGTGCCTGCCTACTGACATCCATCATTTGGCACCGCCGCCCGCGCTCGTTTGCCCGTGGGCGAGGCCTTGCTCGTATGCGAGGCGCTCTAGTTGGGTCGGCAACCATCCACAGCTTATGCACTTCCAAACCGTGCCAAGAGGGGTTTTGGTCAGCTCGAATTTGTGCAGCGGACACCGAGCCCGGTTGCCTGCGCTGCGCACTGCCTTAGCAAGGGCGTCACGCAGTTGGGCACGAGGACGGCCACTTACCTCGTGCAACAATTCCACAAGTGAAACGGCGCCTTTCATGGTTGATCCCATGCATCGACGCTGATACCGATCCCGCGTCTAATCGCCTTACGCCAAGGATATTCGGGAACGACCCCCGTAGCGTAACGCCCCACTTGTGAGTGGTGGATGGGCTTGCCGCGTTGGTTCTTGATCCGCCGCGCCACTGTTCGGAGGCTCAGCGTTTTGAGGAGCTCTCCGAGCTCGCGGGCTCCGCGGTTCGGGGCTGCTTTCTGACATGCTTTTTCCAAGTGTCGCATGAGAGCGACAGGGTGGGATAAATTCATCCCAGGGTCAACCCCTTACGCTGAGCCGCTTGACGCTCCCGGTAATGACTGCGAGAATCATCAGCGGAACAATGCCTACCGACGGACTCATGCAAAAAGCCCGCGGCTTCGGCCGCAGACTTCGGGATGCACGCCTGAACTCCCGACTAAGCGTTTCGGACGCTGCCCTCGAGCTCAAGACGTCGCGCAACATCTATCGCAGTTGTGGTCGATGACTGTAGAAAATTCGTTTCATCATTGCAAAGTAATCCGTCGAATTTTGCTGCAAGTACTTGAAACTCGGCCTATGGGACTAATTCATCCCAGCACCTACACGAGACTGCAAGCCTTGCGGCTTACGGAACATCTTGGAACTAGTTAAGCCTGCGCGTGAGTTCAGTGAGCTTAGCGCACACATGGAGCCACCAATGAACAATGTCCTATGCATCTCTGTGCGACAACCTTGGGCATGGGCGATCGTCAATCGTTTTAAGCCCGTGGAAAACCGAGGCCGTACGTTTCCGCAAACTCACGTGGGACCATTCCTCGTGCACACGAGCAAACAATGCACCCGCCAAGAGTACGAGGCAGCCGTCGAGACGATGCGCAAAATCGACGCCTCGATAAAGGTGCCACCGCTCGAAAAGCTCCCGCTTCAAGGCATCGTCGGGCGTGCGCGTTGCGATCGGTATGTCACCGAGTGCGATTCACCATGGTTCGAGGGACCTGTCGGGCTGATGCTCTCACAGCAAAAGCCGTTGCCATTCGTGAAGTGCGGTGGCGCTCTCGGTTGGTTCCGTTGCCCTCAGGATGTATTCGAAGAGCTCAAACGATTGACGGCGCGAGCTGCTCGAGCACCGAAAGCACCCGAGAAGGATAAGCCACCACCTCGCGACGAGTTTGCGGACGCATTCTAGCTACCCGTTCGTTGCCCATTGCTCGTCTGATTTTGGATGAGTCACCCGCTTCACCAATGCGCGAGCTGATGGATCGAGTGCACGCATTCCATGCGCCGGGCAGCTCGGCGAAACTCTGCCGTCGTTCCAATAGATCTCTTGCGTCGCCCTCCTACCGCACGCGGGCCCCATGGGCTCGAAGGTCTCTGGGTCGTAGTTTTCTCGATACGCGCACGTGTGTCGTTTGCTCATGGCTGGTACTCAAGCAGCTTATTGGACTCGCCCTTGTACAGTTTGCAGGTGCGCAAGTGTCGTTTGCCGGGCGTGCATTTGCAGCCGACGGCGTCACGCCTCTTTTGCTCCTCGGCGCGTCTAGCGAGCTCGTTCGGCTTAGGCTTACGCGGGGGCTTGCCGGCGCTCGCTCCCGTGTGATTGCGGAGCCGCTTACGGGGTGCGTCCTCGGGAGGGTTTAGCAGGATGACTTCATAGAGCACAAGGCCGCCGGCGTCGCGCTCGTGCTCGTTGCCATCACCCACCCGGTAGCGGCCGTGAAGTACTCCCTCGGGCCACCCGGCAAACCCCGTGCTGATGGCACGGCGTAGGAGGTCCACCGAGCCCGTGCCCTTGCGGGCCACGCCCTCGCCGCCCTGCTTGCCTGCGAGGCGGCCTGCCACCTTGGCGCGCCACGTAGCGGCCTGCACGAGCTCGACGTGGATGCCAGCCGCGCGGGCCCGCTCGGCCACCATCACCACGAGCCAGCTCGTGTGAATGAGGTTCGTGGCTATCGCACGGGCGGCCGCCCCATTGGCCTGGCTCGCGTCAATGTGCACGTGCTCGGTGTATTCGATGACCAGGTGCGTCACCTTGTACGCGAGGAGGGTCTGCATCACCTGCTCGGCAACGTGGCTCACAGTCTCGAGCGAGCAGACCCGCTTTGTGGTGAGTACCTCGCTCTTGCCGTTCATCGTGACCTTACGCGGCTTTTTGAGCGGGACCTCGCGTTCGAGCTCGAATGTGTCGAAGTGCAAGAACTTCAACGGCGTGGCGTTGCCCTGAGCAATGCAAATGCCCGCATACATTGCGCCCGAGTCAAAGCCAGCAATGACAGGCAAGCCCGCATAGGGATCGGCCTCAGCTGGCGGCGGCGCCGGCGCGAGCTCCTGGAGGTCGTCGGGTGAGAGCTCCTCGAAGGCCTCGGCCGTTTCGGGTGGGCTTTGCTGCTGTATGCGTTGGCGGTGCGCCTCGCGCTCGAGCTTGCGACGTTGGGCTGCTGTGATGGGTGGATCGACTTCGATGAGAATCACGTGCGCCGCAAGTGCGCCGGCGAAGAGAGTCGAGTCATAAGCCAACGATTCGAGCGCCGAATCACCGAAAACCTTGGCCGCTAGTAATTTGCATCCGGTGCGATATTCAAACGACCGTCCAAAGCGATATCGCCAAGCCGAATGAACGGGCTCGATCTCAACCCCGAGGCTTTGGACATGCTCGTGAATGTATCCAAACACCGCAGAGCCAAGCACCGACTTTGCCGAGGGCTGCTCAAGGATCACCTTTTGCACGTCATGAGAACGCAGATCTGCCTCGAGCAATCCGAGGGCGGCGCTCATCTCCTCGTTGCTGATCACTCGTTGCTTGTCCTTGCCTTCGTCGGTGCGCTCGGCCAACCGTTCGAGGTGACCGAGTTCGGTCGATAGAGCATGTACGAGCTCGAACTCGATGCCCTCACCTCGGACAATCACAACGCCCATGTAGCCGGCGTGTGCGACCGAAATCGAAGCAATGGTGACTGCCTGGTTAGGATCCATTCTTATGGAGAGGTCTGGTTTCGGGACTGGCCAACGGAACGATTCCAGAATGTCGTTGCTCATGACGATCGCCCTCGCAACGCGCGCTCGATGCGTCCACGGTTGCCCATCGTGACCGAATTCGGGTCGTCCATGTATCGACGCACCGTGCGCTCACAACATCCGGCGAGCTTCACAATACGTTCTAGTTTCTCACTCGAGAGCTTTACGACTTTGGGCCGCGAGGTATCTACACGTTCCCAACAGAGAGCCTGATCGATGCTAGCCCGGTTAGCCTCATTGACCGAAAATGGATCTGCTAAGTACCGCCGCACGGTACGCTCCGAGCATTGCGCTCGAGCGGCGATCCGAAGGATTTGGCGGGTATCGAGCTCGATACTCATACTTTAATCCATGCTTATCCGGTTAGCGCCCGGATTGTGTGCTTCTGAATTGCGTCGCGAAGCCTGTCGGCCGCTTCGCATGCCTCGGATCGAGTTGCCCACCAACCTATCCGCCACTCGCCGATAGCTGGTATTTGCAGCGCCAACTTGCAGGCGACGTACACTTTCATTTCAATTCACTCTTGGGCCCTAATAAGCCACCTTGGCGGTTTTGGTAGTCTGAAACGCTTGCTCAATTTGAACTTCCTTTCAGGGGGCTGATTTAATCATTTACCAGTTGCCGGCACTTGTCAAGTCATTTGTTTTTTTTCCGATTGGATGGCATAGTGAGGATGCTAGGACCTTGTCTCCCATGAATTCGCGCCGCCCCGCCGCCAACCACCTCGAACTCACGGGCGATCTGCTCGCCATTGCCGCGAGAGCTCTCATTGAGCAATTGCCACCTGAGCAGGTCTCGAGCGCCCCCTACCGTCAATTGTCTCGAGCATTGCGCAAGTACGAGATGGCCCGTGGCGGTGCTGCACATTGGATGGAGCCTACTGATTGCAGCACTTGCAAACATTTCGGCCGGTGCGATCATGCTAACGGTGAGGATTGCTTCGAACCCGTGACCCCTATCCCATCAGGTGTACGATGACCGATCGGCAACTTGGAAAAATCCTCGAGGCGCTGCATGCGGGTAAGACCCTCACCGACGGACTGAAGGCTGCACGCATGAGCCGCGAGCGGTACGACAGAGAGATCGCAGCTGACCCGGAAATCGAAGAGCTCGTGCAAGCCGCGATGGAGCCAAAGGCCCAGCCAGAGGCCGCCGCGGTTGCTGCCCCAGCCTCTGAACCAATCCCGGCGATCGTGATTGAAGCAACGCCGCCCGCGCCCGAAGAGCCTGAGGAGCCCGAGCCCTATCGACTTGATAAGAAACAAATCACAGCCGAGGCCGCCGAGCTCGCGGGTGGAATGTTTGGCTTTGTGCTTTGGGTCGATCGCAAGTGTGTCGACTACGGGATGCCACCGCTCTCTGATTGGTGGCGCTTTTCTCTATCGGGCTTCTATGGATCCGGTAAGCGTTGGGGCATCTTCGAGGTCGGTCGCGGTGGTGGCAAGTCTACATCGCTCACGCGTATTGCAGCCACCGAAGGACTCTTTGCCGAGCGTCAAGTGCCTCCGGGTCAACGTTGGATCTGGGCATTCATTTCGGTTGGCCTCGACGACGCTACGCGGCGCATCGTTGAGATCGAGCAGGTGCTCCGAGCGGTAGGAATAGATCCGGAGGTCAAACGCCCAAGCGGACGCCCGACGGTTGAGCTCGAGGACGTCAACGGGCAAAACATTGCGTTCGTTTCGCTCGCGTCTACGATCTCCGGTGTCTCGGGCCCGAACAGCATCGGCATCACACTCGATGAAGAGGCCAAACTTCGCGACCGAGCAAAGAACGCAAACCCCTCGAGCGAGATTATTGCCTCAGCTGCGCAGACCTTTCGAGCGCGGCCAAACATCCACGGCTTTCGGTGCTCGAGCGCCTATATGGTGCACGGCAGCCATTACGATTCCGTCATCGAAGGTGATACTAGCTCGAACTTCGTTGCCCGTATTGGCGAGCAGTTTTTGGCGCCGACACTCAAAGGTCTCTACGAGGTGGCAGACTATGAGTTAATGCTCGGCACTAAAGCGGGTGCCGATAAGATTCGGGAGTACGCCCGCACCTTGACGGCGCACTCGGCGAATGTGCCGACGTGGATTGCCAATCCGACCATTGGCGCCCTTGCCTCGCGAATGGAAGTCGATGCCCTACCCCCCGCGCGCCTTGGCGGCATGTCGCGCGCGGAATATTGGTTGCGGGAAAATGCGAGCGTGGCCATGGGTGGATCCTCGCAGTACAGCGCCGGCGACATGCGCGAGCTCGTGGCAATGAATCGCCGACTCAATAGCCCCGATCGTGAACGGCCCGGGCTGATTCAGTTCGACAAGCTCCCCGATTGGGATCCGCGGTCGAGACGAGGTCAGCGCGCCCGCCGAAGGGTCTCGGTGATTTGATGTGCGAGCTCACAGAAGACTTTCTATTCACCGATGCCAAAACGGCTGGACCCGCCGAGACGTTCGAGAGTCAAGCGCGCTCACTTCGCCGGCACGGACTCTTTGACCTTGCGCGACTCTATGATGAGATCGCGATTCGCAAACGCCAAGGGCTACCGGTTAATCCCGGACAGATGCCAGGCATCGAAGGCGAGGCGCTTGCTGATGGTAACGTCGTGGACGAGGTGACGGGGGAAGTCTACGAAGCTGCTGAGTGCTCGCGCGCTACGTGGCAGGCCCTCATGGAGTTTTGCGACCTACATCCAGACGGGACGTCGCTCGAAGCTATGGAGCACGTGCGGTTCCGCCTAGGAGAGCAATGCCTTCCTACCGCCGCATAGGCCACCACGGCCGCGCAGTGCCTATCGTAGGTAGGCGACTCAGCATTCGTACGGTAGTTTGCCGGGTCTGCAGGCGCTTTGGGCCTGGGATGGGCACCTACCAAGCCGAAGCCAACGCCAAGTGCGAGTCTGCAGGTTGGACGGAGCTGGAAGGCGAGTACGGGATCTGTCCCCACTGTCGAATGATGGCTGCTATACTTGAGGTACACAGCATGGCTGAGAATAATCCTACTCAAACTGAGAACACTTCTGCGCAAGTAACTGCGGAGAAGCCTACGCGTATTGCGTTGCCTGCGCAACTTGCCGCCTTCGAGCAGGAGGCAGCCAAGGCGAAGTGGGAAGCAATGTCTGGCGCGCCTACCCATCAGAACGCCAAGTTCTATCGGGGTACGGGCGAGGACGGTTGGAGTTTCACGGTTGCTTCCTTCGATATCGCAGGCAGTACAGATCGCGGCTACGACGGCGCTGTCGTGCACGGTCCTTTCATCGGCCACGTCCCTGCCGACGCCGCCCAGCGCCTGTTCGCAATCGCGGATCGGGCATGTACCATGCAAGATCCGAAGTGACTCCCGCGACGCGGGAAGGAGCACAACGCTGCCGCGATAAGTGCACGAGTTGCCTAGTTCAGCTCACCCTATCCCACCGATTTACCGGTGCCTGTCGATTGTTCCTGTTTTCATCTGAAAACGTGTTATAACTAAGTTGTCAGTGACCGAGCGATGGGCAGAACGCCGAGACCACCCCCTCACTGAGGGACGTCAGCAAGTACCCCCGCCCCTCGGTCACTGCACAACCAACCGGGAATACCATGGCATCGAAATCACCAAAGACTCAGGGTTTACGGGTAACAGACGAGCAGCTAGCCCGGCTTCAGGCGTGCTCTAATGCATTGACCGTTCGGGCAGCCGGAACCGAAATCGGCATTCCGACGATCATCCGTCTTTGTATCGAAAGGGGCCTACCTCTGCTCGAGGATGAACTTTCAATCAAAGAGAGAAATCCGAAGGGGAAAAAGTCATGATAGCGCAAAAGATTCGTTATTTCTCTGGCTTGTGGCTCGTGTGCTTGTGGCTCGTGGGCTGCGGTTCGAGTGACACCGTGAGCGAGGCTGATGCCATGGCCGTGAGCACCGGCGGGGGCCTCTCGTTTGCCACGGGCGGCGGCGCTTCTTTGGGCACCGGTGGGCATTCGGCGGTGGGCACGAGCACGACGGTCCCGAGCAGCACGGGCGGCTCTAGCGCGGGCACGGGAGGCCATCAGAACGCCACCGGCGGCTCGGCACCGAGTGCCACGGGCGGGACCGCTCCGAGCGCTACGGGTGGCGCCACGAGCACCACGCCAGCCCCCGATTGTGGCCTCTACGTGTTCACCCCGAATGGCATGGCCTCTAAGACCTACGGTTGCGTGTGTGGCGCGCAATTCGCCGCCCTCACACCCCCGGCCTTTGACGCTGGCTGCACCGCATCTACGGCGGTCGTTTCGGGCAATACCACCTCGATTTCGTGGGGAACTTGTTACGTCTCAGTCGCGAATGCCTTTCCTAGCGGGCAACCCGCGGGCAACGTCACCGGCGGTGGCTCCGCTGTGATCTATGGCTTTGATACGTCCTACAACTGCAACGTCGCGCTCACTCAATACAAGGGGAAGATATGACCAAACTAGTCCTTATCTCGTGCGTAATTATGGCTTTGTTATGTCCGGCCGGGGCCCTTGCCAAAGAGCCGAGCCCGGCTGAAGTCAAGCAAATGCAGGCGGCAATCGAGACGGTCTGCCCGCTCATCGAGCAAGAGGCGGGCCTCATGCAGCAGATCGCCCTCGAGCGGCAAAACCCCTCGGGCGTGGTGAGCCTGCGGCGGCTTCACGAGCTCGGCGAGCTCTTGCAGTTCACACGAGGCCAACTTGTCGAGGCACGCTCGGAGCACGCCGAAGGCCTCCGGCTCTTTCGTGACTGGGCCAAAAAGCCCCTAGACCTCGGCTTTTGCACGTCTTGGAGCAAAGCCCATGAGTAAGCCCTATTCTGGTTACATCCGCGGCAAAGTACTTGCCCTCATCGCGTGGAATGACTACGGACTAAAGCGTGCATTTTGGGGTCTAGAACCCGATGCATGGCTGAGGGCTCGGTGTAGGCAAGTGGTGCACAATAGGCCGGCCACGCATGCGGCCATCCTCCTGAGCTGGCTGCTAAGGCAATGGACATTCGGTATCATTTGGCGCTGGAAACACCGAAGCCGAAGGGTCCATAAACCTTACTCATGATCCGCATCTGCACCACGTGCCTCCTGCAAGAGCGGCCTAGGACCGAGGCGAGGTTCGTGGCAACGGCCCCCCATCGAAGATGCAGTGGTATGAGTGCGGAAAACACGAGGCCCACGAGCACGCGGCGGCCTTGGGTGAGCAGGGCGATCCCATGGCCATTCGGTTCGCGCTCGTGCCGCTCGATGTGTGGCTTGCCCAAGTCGGGATTACCTGCGGCAAGCAAGTCGATTGCGGCGGGTTCTGCTACCTGCCGAAAGATCATACGGGCGCCTGCGAATGTCGAGGCGACGTAGAGGGCCCCGATACCTGTCCAGCCTAGTTGCATGTGAAACAGCCGAAAATTTGACAGATCGTTTCAAATCTGCCCGCAAATCATGCGCTTTTTGGGTGGGATGAATTCATCCCACTTTCGAATTGACCGGCCGCCAGCCTTAGTTTACAGCTTGGGACAGTACTGCTCGCCTCGGCAGTACTGCTCAGGCCAAACGTGTCTCGTGAAACTTCCCCGGACATAAAGCGAAAGTTCCTTTGGTTGGTCGGGCAGAACGTCTCGGCAAACGCGGCATCCGTCGCGTGTGGACTGTCGTCCCGTACCGGCTATCGAATCCTGAACGAGGCCAAGAATGGTGGGACGAATTTGTCCCAACAGGGCGGACCCTTCGGTGATGCGCCCGAGCTGCCTGCGCATCGCCCCGACCCGCATTGGAGCACCGATCAGCCGGTGCCCGCTCCAAAGCGTCTGAGTTACGACCCGCGCTACCACGGCCACACCTTTCGCTCGTTTGCGGCGCCTCTCGCCTTTGATGGCTGGGATTTGCGCCGCGTACGCTCGGCCATCAGCCTGCACCGCCAAGGAAACTTTCTCGAGAGCACCACGCTTGCCATGGTGCTCATGGGCGTGGCCCCGATCCACGCCGCCCTAAAGCAACGGATTTCACCCTCGCTTGGCCTCGCCAAAATCGTCAATGGGGGCCTCAGGGGCATCTCGCGGCTCGTAGCCGAGGAGGTGCGCGCGCAGATGTGCCCGCAGAACGCGCTGATGCCGAGCATCTATTTCCCGCCGAGCATCTGGGGGGGAATGGCCGCCGACGTCGCCATGGTGGGTTTCTCGGTCCTGCAGCACGTCATGGGGGAGCCCGATCCCGATACGGGCGTGCAACCCGTCTTCACCCGCCGCTGGCCGGTGTGGGCGGTGCAGTACTTCCGTTACCGTAAGACTTACGTCGCGGTCACGAGCGAAGGCCCCGTCGATATTATCAATGACGGGAAGTTCACGCTCGTCGCGCACGAAAACGAGGAGCCTCACTTTTTCGGGGCCATCAATGTGCTCGGCGAGGAGGGCTTTGATGTCAAGACGACTCAGCGCGCCCGCTCGAACTATATCGACGCGTATGGCAACCCGAAGTGGGTCGGCATCATGCCGCCCAACATGGCGCCTAAGACTCCCGAGGGCGAGGCCTTCGAGGATGCCATGGAAGAGGCACAACAACCCGATGGCACGGCCGTCTTGCCCCACGGCGCCGCCTACAAGCTCGAGGGACTGACGAGTGACCGCTCGACGGTCATGAAGGATTCACTCGACTCGAATTGGATGTTCATCGCGGCGACGCTGCTCGGAAGTGACGGCACGATGACTCGAGGCACGGGCGTCTATTCTGCGCCCATTTTCGCCGGCGTGCGGCGGGATCTCGTTGCCGATGATCTCAAGGCGTCGCTCGTCGGCGCCAACGGCGGTCACGTCAATGTGTATTGCCAATTCAACTACTCGAGTGTGCGCGAGACCAAGAGTTGGATTCAGCCCGTCGTCGATATTCCGCTGCCCGATCCGGACACCGATGCGCGCATCAAGAGCTACTCGGATCGAGTGAAGATTTTTCACGAAGTGATCGAAAAGGAAAAGTCAAACGGCTTCGAGGTGACACAAGAGCGCGTCGAGCAGCTCTGCGAAAAACTCGAGATTCAAGCACCGCAACTTGCACCCGCCGACAACCAAATGAGGCGGATCGATCTAGCGCCCACCGATATCGCCAAAGTCGTCAAAGTCAAAGAGGCGCGTGCTTCCCAGGGACTCCCGCCGCTTGGCGATGAGCGTGATGACATGACGATCGCCGAGCTCGATGCCCTGAGCAAACCCGAGTCAGAGTCCACCTCAGAGCCCGAGAAGAACGGTAAAGGCGACGAGCCCGCCGCCGGCGCCGCCGAGCCCGAGGCGGGAGCGAACCAAAACTCGAGCGATGTCACCGGAGGCGGCGGCACGTCCACCGGAGGCGAGACTAAACCAGCAACTGGCGCACCCGCGCCCGAGGATCCATAGCCATGAGTCACTACACACACGAATACATCTCGACCGATCTGCCTCAGAAGTTTGGCACCCGTGGCCCCGCCGATCCGCTCGTGCGTTGGATCCATGCGCTTGGCGCCGGGGTCATCGTCGTAGTCAATGAGGACGGCTCGAGCGAGACGTTCAATACGAATGGCAACGAAGTCATCCCGGGACGCTTTGCTGAAGTTGTCTCGAGTACCTGCTCGAGCATCCGGATAGGCTCGGACGAGCCGCCGCAGATCGTGGCCAATACGGACGCATCTGCGCTCAACGCGGGCGCTCTCATCTACGGCGACGGCAGCGACGGCAATCTGCATTTCGACGGCACGACTACGATCCTCGGCCTCGCTCCGAGCTCGAAGGTCTACACGTTGACGCGTGACATCTTTGGCGATGCCATTGTCGTCGACGCAACGGTCGTCATCTACGCAAACGGTTTTCGCATCTTCGCCAAGACGTCTCTTACGAACAATGGGACCATCGAGAATAACGGCAAAGATGCCTC
>Ga0335069_10005647_pt1 | contig 18342 bp, 16 predicted proteins | sample Lox_Sample_11_FD_206714 | JGI IMG/M metagenome (GOLD analysis project Ga0335069, IMG submission 206714) | Soil microbial communities from Loxahatchee National Wildlife Refuge, Florida, United States - Lox_Sample_1.1 | ecosystem: Environmental > Terrestrial > Soil > Wetlands | place: USA... | reverse complement strand
CTGAACACCACCCAACGAATGGAGCATTCGGGATACTGGGCGGCCAGCCGCAGAATGGCGCCGCCACAGCCAATTTCGATGTCGTCGGAATGACAGCCCAGACATAGAATCTGTAACTGCCGCCGGTTCTCTCCGGCCAGGCTCAGAGAAATCATGCGCCAGACGTCATCTCCACCAGGCTGTCCGGCGCGGAGTTGGCCGGCTGGCACCACACCTTCCAGGGCGCAACGCCTTGAGCGTTCATCTCCTCCAGACGCTGCTTGTCCTTAAAAGTATCCATACACTGCCAGAAGCCTGCATATTTGTAGGCCAGCAGCGCGCGCTTCTCGATCAGGCGCTGGAACGGTTCCCGCACCAATTCGTCGCCGGGATTGATGTAATTGAAGATCTCCTTGCGAAACACAAAGAATCCGCCGTTGATCCAGATTTCGGAACCGCTCAACGCACGTACCGCAGAGACCAGCCCACCAGGCCCGGCCGAGACGATGTCGAAACTTGCGGTAGGCTGAACAAGCAGGAGCGACCCGATACTGCCGGTACGCTCGAAAGCTTCCGTCAGCGCCGGCAGAGATACGTCGCTCAAACCGTCGCTATAGTTGGCCAAGAACGTCTCTTCGCCTTTCAGGTAGGGCTCGACGGCCTTCAGCCGCTCGCCTATCGTAGCATTGCTACCGGTCTCGACGAAAGTGACCGTCCAGTCGTCGATATCCCGGTTCAGGTAGTGAATTTGCTTTCCACCCTGCGACCACACGAAATCGTTCGACACGGCTTCATCGTAGTTCAGAAAGTAATCCTTAATGCAGTTCCCCTTGTATCCCAGGCAAAGAATAAAATCCTTGTGCCCGAAATGAGCGTAGTATTTCATCAAGTGCCAGAGAATTGGCCGCGTACCGATCTGCACCATGGGTTTTGGTACGTCGTCCGCGTATCCCCGGAGCCGCATGCCGGTTCCTCCGCAGAAAAGAACCACTTTCATGACTTGTATCTCCCTAATATATGGCTACTTCCGGAATCGGCACGACAAGGCGCCCTCCCCATTCCCGGATAAACTGCAACTGATCCATAATTTCGTTTTTCAGATTCCAAGGCAGGATAACGACAAAGTCCGGCTTGGTCTCGCGAATCCGGTCCGGATGATAAATTGGAATACGACTGCCCGGAAGGAATCGTCCTTGTTTGTATGGGCTACGATCTACTGTATATTCGATCATATCCTTCCCTATGCCGCAAAAATTCAGAAGTGTCGCGCTCTTGCCCGGTGCACCGTACGCCGCCACCGACTTGCCTTGTTTCGCGGCAGTGAGTAAGAACTCCAACAATGCAGCCTTCGTCTGCTTCACCCGCCGGCCGAAACCCTCGTAACCCTGAGTTGTGGCTAATCCGGCCCGTTCTTCCTCTTCCATCAATTTCCGGACGGCTGGTAGGATTTCGTGGCTCTCGTCGTCCTCCCGGCAGGCATAAACCCTGAGCGACCCGCCGTGTGTCGTCAACTCTTCCACATCAAATGCCTGTAGTCCGTGAGCCCGCAACAAGCGCTCGGTGGTCAGCATCGAGAAATAAGAGAAATGCTCGTGGTAGATCGTGTCGAACTCGTTGCGCTCGATCAACTGCAGCAGATGTGGAAATTCCAGCGTCAGGACCCCATTGGGCTTCAACAGGATTTTGAGTCCTTCCACGAAGTCGTTTAGATCGGGAACTTGCGCTAGCACATTGTTGCCCAGAACCAAATCGGCGCAGCGTCCTTCGCCTGCTAATTCCTCTGACAATTGTGTACCGAAGAATCGTACCAACGTCGGGACACCCTTTGCCACCGCGACTTTGGCCACATTGGCCGCGGGTTCAATGCCTAATGCCGGCACACCTCGCTGCAGGAAATACTGCAACAGGTAGCCGTCATTACTGGCTACCTCGACCGCGAAACTCTGGCTGCCCAGGCCAAATCGCTCGATCATCTTCGCGCAGTACTGCTCAGAGTGCTTGAGCCAGGAGTCGGAGTAGGAAGAGAAGTACGGGTAATCACTAAAAATGTTCTCTCGGCTCTCGAATTGTTCCAATTGCACTAGGAAGCACTGATCACATACGTAGACGTGGAGTGGATAGAACATTTCTCCGCGCTTAAGATCTCGTTGCGACGGATACGTCTCGCAGAGGGGCGACATACCCAGGTCGACAAAGGTTTGATGGAGCTCGGCTCCGCAGAAGCGGCACCGACTGATGACGGCAGCGTGATCAGTCTCAGCAGGAAGTGTCATTGTGGCCATATCTGTTCTTTCGAAGTAGCCGCGTTCTCAAACAAGCACAGGCGTATGCTGCCGGGTCCAGCGTAGCGAACTGTCCAAAGTGCCGGCTTTCATGAGCTTCCGGATGTGATTGATCCGCATATAACGACCGGCCTCAAGATCGGCGAAGGTCAGCCCGGCCGTACGATACGCCTCATAAAGCTCGATTGCCCCTTTGCGAGCATTCCACTCCGTGCAGAAATTTGGCAAATGGCGGCGGATTTTGTCGCAGTTGATGCGGTAGCATCGCTTATCAGGTCCGCCATCGGCAGCATATTCAACGTGGCAGTTTGGAACGGTGTCGGCAACGATAGCTGCCAGGTCGCGGATCCGGTAATTCTCCTCTGTCTGGCCGACATTGAATGTTTCATTATGTATGGCTTCCTGTGGAGCATCGAGCACGCTCACAATTGCCGCCGTGATGTCGCGGATGTGCACGATAGGCCGCCACGGCGTACCGTCGCTTTTGATGTACACTTTCCCCGTAGTGTAGGCCCACGCCACCAAATCGTTCAAAACGACGTCGAGCCGCAAACGGGGAGACACCCCGTAAGCCGTTGCATTTCTCAAACTGGTCGGACTAAACCGGTCGTCTGCCAATTGTGCGAGATCGCGCTCTACGAAGACCTTAGACTCGGCATAGGGCGTCACCGGGCTGAGCGGCGCGGTTTCGTCATGAATCGCTTCGCCGGCTGCACCGTACGTGCTGCAAGAAGACGAGAACACAAAGCGTCGTACTCCTGCGTCTTTCGCGAGTTCGGCGAGCCGAACGGAGGCCACGTGGTTGATGTCATATGTAACATGGGCGTCGAGGTTCCCTAACGGATCATTCGACAGTGCTGCCAGATGTACCACGGCGTCGAAACCATTGAGGTCCGCCTTTGTCAGGTCTCGGATGTCTTTGCGGATCTCCGGAAAATCGACGGCCGCGACCCCAAACTCGCAGCCTGCGAAAAGGTCAGTATCCAATCCGATTATTTCGTGACCGGCGGAGCGCAAAACGGGTCCCGCCACAGCACCGATGTAGCCTTTATGGCCAGTCAACAATATTCTCATAGATATTATTATTCTTTCTTCTCAGGTAGTTTTCTCTAGAACCCAGATACCGCCTGGCTATGACAGTTTAACTATGGCGGTCCGAGGCCGGCGACAGCAGTCCGCTTCGACACAACAGATCAGCAGCGTCGCTAATTGCCGAAAAGGGGATGCCGGAACGCTCCGCAATATCCAGTAGAGAGTGGTCGCCGTCGGAGAGGTTGAGCACCCAGAGTCGCGCCGAGATTTCCGCCCCAATCGCTTCGCCGCCCGTGGTCCGATATAGGTTGCGCCGCCCCAGTTGTGGTTCACAGTAAGGACTCTGGTTACAATATCGGACGTTTCTTTCGAGCACATCCACAATCGCAGTACATACGCGCAGCGAATCGGCCAGTTGCTCGGGCCGGATAAAATCCAGATTATCCGCCGAGGTGTGATACTCAGGAAAAGTTCCCCAGACACTCCGCATTAGACAGCCGACCGGGAGATTAAAACCCGGCGAGCAGTACTGCCGTTCGTCATAACCATAGGGAGAAAACTCCAAAATCTCGTGCGACTCGCCCTGATGTTGCAGAACGTACGCGGCGACTCGGTCGATTTCAGCGTTTCCCCTTCGGCTCTTCTTGTAGTGAAACCCACCCGTATCTCCAACACAAGTTAACACCAACCCGTGCCGGATCCGTTTGACGGTTTCCTGATTTTGCGAGAGCCACGTGATGGCGCCGATCGTCCCGGGGATGAACAGGAACCGATACGAATAGCGCAGATCCCGTTCGGACAGAAACTGCGCCAGAAAGGTCGCCACGGCCAAACCGGAAAGATTGTCGTTCGCAAGCGACGGATGACAGGCATGACACGAAACAACTACTTCTTCGGTGGATCGGCCGGGCAAGTAACACTCTCCGTAGCTTAAGTGGCCGTCTCCCAGAGTAGAATCGATGCAGACCTCATATTCGGTGTCCTGAAGGGTCAGCATCTGGTTGTGGGAAAGACAAAACCCCCAGCCTTCTTGATAGTACGATGTCCGATACGGAATCCAGTCGGGATGGTCGGGAAGCGTGAAAAGATGTGCCTTGAGTTCGTTCAGCGGCATCGTCGCGCGCACGGGCGTGCTGTAATTGACGACGTGCAGGTTGCACTTTTGGAAGTCCACAACCCGCCTCCCGTCGCGACCCTTGATATAAGCATCTCGAATATTCCACTCTTTGGGTACGACCCAATCGAAAGCAGGAGTGCCCGTTGGTATGTCAACAACCTGCAAGGGAATTCGGTTCTGGATCGACGCCAAAGTTTGCCGGATACCGTCACCTGTGATGCTCCGGCAGATGGGAAACAACTCCTCCGCGAAGCCGTGCAACCTCTGCCCAGTCTCCGCTGGATCCTTCGACGCGAGTTCCCCGATCAGGCCCATAGCGGCTTATTCGAAATCCGGATATGTCCGATCCCTCTCGGAAATCACCGCCGGCTCACCTGGCCAGGCAATCTCAAATGCCGGATCGTCCCACCGCACACCCCGCGCCGACTCCGCGTTGTAGAATTGGGACATCTGATAGAAGACCTCGGTATGATCCTCCAATGTGAGAAAGCCATGCCCACATCCCTGAGGCACGTACACCATGTTCCGCGTTTCAGCGGTCAAAACGACCGCAATCCAGTCTCTGAACGTTGGCGAGTCCGAGCGTAGATCGACGACAACGTCGCAAACCGCCCCCCGGGTACAGCGCACCACCTTGCTTTCCTCGTAGGGCGCCACCTGATAATGGACGCCACGCAGAGTGCCCTTTCGCGTGTTGAGGGAAATGTTGCACTGTACCAGGTTCGCGTCAAGCCCATGAGTTTCGAACTCCCTCCGGCACCATGCACGCGCAAAAAATCCGCGTTCGTCGGCTATCGGCTCTAGATGGACCTCGAATACCCCTGGCAACTTGGTCTGATGAAATCTCATACGGGCACGCTACCAGCAACCAAGTCTTTGTCGTCTGCGGATGAACGATGCCTCAATTCACGGAACAGGTTCAGATACAGTGATTTCTGGCCCCCGACGAACCAGAGCAATCCGAAAAAGGTTATGAGCAAGACACAGACTTCCAATACGAGGCGCGGAACAAGAGGCAACGATTGGCCATACACCATCCGCACGGCAAAGGCGAAGCCCCCACCGATGATGCTAGCCGCCAACGGCCGGCTGACGGTCACCAGAACATCCCGAACGGCGATTACGGTTCCGCGCGTAATCCAGAAGATCAGCGGAATGAGCCACAACACCATCACCGAGGAGTACGCCAAGGCGACACCCTTCGGTCCGTAGGGCAATCCCACAAAGTAACTCGCAACCATGATCGGCGCGATGACCAGTCCCATTTTAAGTAGTCGTCCTACGTGGCCGGCCGAAGTGAGCAGCCATGACAATGGATTGGCAATCCCAAAGACTAAGATGGTCGGAGCAAGCAAGCGGAAAAGTGGTACGGCAGCTTTCCACTTAGGCCCAAGGAAAGCAAGGATCACATCGTCAGCAAAAAGGGCGCAGGCAATTGTGATCGGCAGGGTCATGGCCATGACCAGAGAATAGCCTTTAAGAAAATAGCTTCTGAGCCGGGGTGGATCGTGCTGTATCCGAGACAGCGCCGCGAACGCCACCTCCCCCGCAGCCGAATTTAAGTTATCGGTCGGAATGTTAATCAGTTGGTACGCTCGGCCATAAAGACCAATGGCGTCGGCTCCCCAAAAGCGGCCTAGTAGGATCTTGTCAAAATTGTTGGCCGCATACAACACGAGGCCATTCACGGTAACCGTGCCGCCGTAACGCATCATGGAACGCATTCCGGTTCGCCGGCGCGGCATGCCGGGAATCCACCCTGTCGTCAACCACAAACCAACTGTGTTGACCAAGGGAAACGTGACCGTCATTGCCACGAGGGCCCAGTAACCGTAGCCAACTCTCGCCCCCCCAATGCCAACCGCCGTACTCACAATCAAGGAGACGACACCGATCACCGCCAGGGCGGTAAAACGCATCTGGCGCAGAAGAAGCACTGAGTGTTGCGTTCCCGCAGCGTTGATGAAAAAACCGAATCCTAAAACAACCGTCACTGCAACGAGGCGGGGTTCGTGGTAAAAGACAGCGACCACCGGAGCCATTGCCGCTGCTACCAACCCGAGGACAGCGCCCACCACTAAGTTAATCCAGAATAGCGTTGAAATCTGCTCAGCGGTGACAGTCGCACGTTGAATTGCAGCAGAAGAAAGCCCGAAATCTCGGAACAACCCTAGAACTGAAGTGAACGCCGTGACCATGCCCACTAATCCGAACTCTTTGGGTCCCAGGAGACGTGCTAGCACCATGAGGGAGACCAGCCGCAAGACGAAACTCGCGCCTTGGGCAGAGAATCTTGCCAAGCCACCACGAATGGTCTTCTCCTTCAAATCCTTCATTGTGTTGTCGCGGTGCGCGCTCGGCCACCGTCTACTCCCGGCAGGGAACAGATGAAGAAGTATTCCACAGCAAACATGCGACTGATCACAGGCAGATTCACATTTATGTGCATCTGAATCGCCTTCATCAACCGTCCCTTGGGCTCATCATGATACCAACGGTGAGACGTCGGTATCACCCTTTTTACACGGAAGTATTGCTCCAAGCTGCCGCGGAAGTCGCGGAATGACTGAATGTTGTTATAGGGCCAGTACACCCCCTTATTGCGGTGATCGAAATTCACGTATGAGACCATGAACGTGCCGTTCTCCTTCAAAAGCGCGGCGATATCGGCAAATTTCTGAGACTGAGCCCTACCAATGTATTCAAAAACGCCTTGCGCTAGAACGATGTCGAAACTCTTGCCGCCAAATGCGATTGGCCTTTCGACAAAGTCCATTTGCAGCAGGTTTGGCGCCGGATCTTGGATCGCTATATCAACACCGTGGTACCGGATATTGCCCCCAAGCAGGCGCATCAAAGTCGCCGGACCGCAACCTACATCCAGCAGATCGCACTCTTTCCCTCGTGCGATATCGTCCACAATACGGGCCGCCTTTTCCATCCGAAAGTGCGGCGTCACATACTTCAGATTCTCTTGAACCCAAAAATCCCATTTGTGATATTTAACGTCAGCGGTTTCCATTATCGATCCCCCTCGCTCGTAAACACTCGTATCCTCCACGCTATCGACTCAGCCTCCGTGTCGGCGCTTCGACCCGGCATCGCTACTCGTGTCGAACGGTTGGACTTCAGATCTTAAGGCGCCTGCTCGGCCCCACTTCCGCAGTCTTGCGACAAAACTGGACGCCGCACGCCTGTGCGCGGGCATGGTGTATCCAAGCCACGGCGTGCGTACAGTAACCGGAACAAACATATAGCTATTCGACGCAGCAAACTACTATGGCGCCGAGCAGCCGGGGCCGGCAGTTCCGACGAGTCTCTCGGCCGTCGTGCGCTGATTCGCGCAGGACCACAAGCGCTCCCCAAGGTTGGCCTCCCAAGCTTTCACAAGTACGTGCACAGAAGCGATCGAAGAATACAATGGGCCCGCCAGCGACGCAAAACTACTCCGTAGGCGCTGTATGTACCTCAGGAAGGGTTGATTCGGTATCAATGGCGTGCTCGACCGCGTCGCAGAGCGCATGACCGGCGAGGATACGACACTCCTGTATCCGCGGCGTCTCGTGGGATGGTACGGCAATCAAGGCATCGACGACACTGCGGAGGCGACCGCCAGAGGCTCCCGTGAGGCCTATAGTAAAGAGCCCCAATCTCTTGGCGCATAAGACGGGCCTCAATCACACTGGATGAGTTTCCCGAGGTGCTAATTGCTACGGCTACATCGCCAGGAACTGCGAGCGCTGCGAGTTGTCGCGCGAAGACCTGGTCGTATCCGTAATCGTTGGCGATCGCTGTCACGGCTGACGAGTTCGTATTGAGGGCCAGCGCCGGCAGTGGACGGCGCTGACGCAGATACCGGCCCACAAATTCCGCGCGGCTAGGTGCTGCGCGTCAGCCGCGCTGCCGCCGTTTCCGAAAAATAGCGCTTTGTGCCCGGTGCGATAAGCTGCAATCAGCGCGTCGGCCGCCGCGGTCAAGGCCTGCAGGCACGCGTCCATCAGGCGGTTGTGGACCTCGATGCTACGTTCCATATTGGCGCGCAAGATAGTGCTGGTCACGCCGACCTCTTCGCAAATATGTACGTATTGCACCGGAAGACTCTCTCTAGATACCCGCAAGAGCACTCGCTGTCGGCACCTGTAAAGCGCCCGGCGCATCGGCGGGGCGTTTTCTCCACCACGCGAGCATATCTAGCAGAGTCTCCGCCAGGCCGATCTCCGGACTCCACCCGGTGCAGCGTTGGAATTTCGTGATGTCCCCCGCGATGACCGGCTCATCACAGCCTCGCATCAACGCCGGATCCTGCTGGATGCGAAAAGGTACCGTTACGCAGCCGTGAATGGCCTCGATCAACTGTGCAACGGAGTAAATCGCGCTGCTCCCGACGTTGTACACCTCGCCCGCCTCGCAGCGTTCGGCCGCCAGCCAAAGCGCCCGCACCATGTCCCGCACGTCAATGATGGCCCGGCGGCTGGTTAGATTCCCCACCGGTAGGGACGGCGGCCGAATACCCAATTCGATCTCCACGGCACGCTTGGCCAGGTCTGAGCAGACATCTCCGATCTTACTCGGCCCCGTGGTGTTGAAAATCCGAATTCTGACCGACGGGATGGCGTAATTGACAAAGTACTGGGCGGCGAGCAAATCCTGCGCGACCTTGCTGACGCCATACGGATGCAAAGGCCGCAGCGGGTGATCCTCCCGCACCGGCAAATCGGCGCTCGCCACCACTCCATATTCGGCGCTGGAACACGCCACCACCACCCGCGGCGCGATTTCGAGCGTCCGCAGGCACTCATAGAGGTTAATGGTACCGCCAGCGTTGATCTCCATGGTCTCGCGCGGCTGGAGCAACGACACGGTCGGGTAACTTTGGGCCGCTAAGTGGAAGATCCGATCCGGCCGGAAGCTGGACATCACCTCCTGCAGTCGCGCCGGATCTCGCACGTCGCAGAGTTCGAAGGCCGCGCCCGGCCAGGCGTCGCTGGGTTCGCTAATCCCAATGCCGAGCACCTGAGATCCGGCTTCCAGGCAATATTTCGCCAGGAAGCCACCTATAAAGCCGGCCGCCCCGGTAATGATGGTCTTCATTCACTGTCCTCTTCGTTCACTGTCCTCTTCATTCAGCTACGATCTCGAGTGCTTCCACGTTTCCCAGAAGCCCTTGCGCGCTCCAATACCGCTCCGGCGTGCCGATATCCACACACCTGGCCGGCCGGATGATCACCCGGATGTCGTGCTCCTGCTCCAGCCAGCGCGGAAACACCTCGTGCTCGATAGAAACCTGGATTCCAGGCGGTATATCGTCGAGAAGTTGCCGCGACACCACATAGATCCCGGCGTTGACGTAACATGCGTCTGCGGCGCCCTGCTTTTCTACGAATCGAACCAGTTTGCCGCCCGTTCCCACCCGCACCGTCCCGCAATCGTTCCGTCCGTCGCCAGGCACGACCACAATGGACGCCTCGGCCTCTGACACCCGGTGCTCCGCCACCACGCGCCCCAAGTCCACATCCGTGTAGCTGTCACCGTTCATGATGAGCACGCTCTCCGATGAAGCCAGCTGCGCGGCCTGGCGCACCGCGCCACCCGTGCCTAGCGGCGACGATTCGGCCGAATATAGCAGTTGCATGCCGAACGCCTCCCCGCCGAAGTGGGAGCGGATGACCTCCATTCGATAGCCCACCGCCAAGATCACCCGCGCGAAATCGTGCCGCCGCAACTGCCTCAGCAGCAATTCCAGGAACGGCCGGCCGGCTACACCCGCCATCGCTTTCGGTCCATCTGCCGTGACGCTCCGCAGCCGAAGGCCGGCGCCGCCACACAGCAATATCGCATCCGGCACGCTAAACATACACCACATCCCGCTCGCTAAAAAGCGACTTGTCGTAGACCTCCTCGGGCTCATAAACCACGACATGACTGCCTTTGTTGGAGAAGCCGAATGGAACATGCACGAGCTTCTTCAACCGGGCCCGCAACGCCGCTTTCCGCTCTGGTGACACAAAAAACAGCATAAAGCCGCCGCCGCCAGCGCCGAGCAGCTTGCCGCCCAAAGCCCCGGCGCTCAGCCCGGCTTCGTAAATCTCGTCGATATTAGCATTGGTGATCTTTTGCGTCAGCGATCGTTTGATTTGCCAGCCCTCGTGTAGCAAACGGCCAAACTCGTCTAGCGAGCGGCCGGGACTGGTAATAATGGCCTCAGCCTCGTCGACCATTTGGAGCATCGTGTCTAACTCCTGCTTCCGTTGCGGCGTCAGTCTGACCTGTTCCTGGGCGATCTCCGATGCCGTTCGGGAAAAGCCGGTGAAGTAGAGGGCCAAGTGCTGCTCCAGATCCGCTAATCTACTTGGCGGGGTTAACACCCGCTTGACCTCGATAGTGCCATCGACCTCGAAGTTGATGCGGTTGAAGCCTCCATAGGCGGCACTGACCTGGTCCTGCGCGCCAACAGCCTCTCGAAGCAACTCCTGCTCGATATGGATGGCATCCGCGGCAAGAGCTTGCTTGTCCCGCATCCTGTCCTGCAACGCATAGAGGCCGAGGAGCAGGCCAACCGTAAAGGCCGAGCTCGTGCCCAGACCCGTCCGAGCAGGCAAATCGGCGACGTGATGGATCTCCACGCCCTCGTGCATGCCTAGGAATTGGAGGCAGCCGCGCACCGACGGGTGTTCAATCGCATCGTTCCGACGGACATTTTCCACTTTGCTGTAGGAGACGCGGCTGTGATACTCGAAGAAAGGCGGCAGCCGTCGACACGTGATATAGCAGCACTTGTTTATGGTGGTTGCGAGTACGGCGCCCCCGTACTGGCGGTACCAGACAGGGTAGTCGGTGCCGCCACCAAAGAACGAAATGCGAAGCGGAGTACGTGTAATGACCATGTTTAGCCTTTTAGGATTCAAGGTGCGTGTCGAATTCTGGGAGTAAGACGTGCAAGACGGGCCCGGCCGACCCTCACTGGCTCCACCCGCCCCTACTGGCACCGCGTAAACGATCGAATTGAAGTGCCGGTGCCTCATCCATCTGAAGCGAAAGCTATAAGACAACGTTTTAAGACAATCAGGCGCGACATGAGCGACTCAGCAGCGGCAGCTACCCTTCTTTGGCGATCGCTCTCGGTGCGAAATACCGTAGCATCACGGCAAGACTTGACTGGGCAATCAGCGCGCCGCCCGACTGTTTCGAGCTCGAATCCCTATCTTGCATGGCCGACCAGTTGCTCGTAGATGGCACAAGTGGTCGCACCTATAATGTCCCAAGAGTGCTGTTCGCAGGCCATGTCATAAATCTCATGGCGGCGTGCATCCAGTTGCTTGTAAAGGTCGCTTGCGAAATAACTTTCGATTACCCGCGCGAGGTCGCCAGGATCGCATGGCCTGCAGAGGAAGCCAGTCTTGCCTTCGACAACAGCCTTCCGCAAAGACCCTACGTCGGAAGCGATGACAGGCAGGCCGAAGCTATATCCCAGGAAAAGCACGCCGCTCTGAAAAATACGCGTGTAAGGGAGAACCAGAACGTCTGCCGCTTTAAAATAGACTTCCGTCTCCTCATCCGGAATGAAATCGGACCTGAGGAGAACGCGCTTCGTCTCTACATCCTCACGCATCGTTTGCAGGACCGCTTGCCAGTAGCTATCGCAGCCCTTAGGCCGGCCGGCAACGATCAACCGATAGCCATCACACCGGGCTCGCATTTGTCGAAACGCGGCGATCAGGTACTCGAGGCCCTTGTAGGGTGCTATGTTACCGAAAAACAGAATCGTCCTCTCTCCCTCACAGATGCCCAGCCGCTGCTTTGCCTCACCCGGGGAAAGGTGCGTTTTCGGAACAGCATTATTGATCCCGAAGGGAATGACGGTGATCCGGAGCCGCTGCACGCCAAACTTCTCGATGAGTTCACCCTTCATCTCTTCCGTGTGAACGAAGAGATGGTCAGCAACGTGATATTGGATCCGCAGGGTAACCCGGTTGAGAGGCGTATCGTTGCGATCTCGCCTGCCTGCATTCACATTGTGCACCGTCAGGACGATCCTTTTGCCCAACAGCTTATAATAGAGAGTAAGCAGTGTTCGATCGAAGACCTCAAATTTGTTATTCCATAGGATATGGAAGACTCCGGGCCCGGCAGTGGTGGCATAGCCGATCAGCTTGACATAATACCTTAACACCCTGACTATCTTAGTGGGAAGGCTGACATCCGGCCGCTGATTGCCTCGCAAATTGAGAAAGTTCACTGCGGGGTTGCCGTGGAATTGCGGATAGTCAACGTCGTCGCTACCGATCAGGTCGAGGGTCACCCCCTTGGACATAAGTGACGTTGCCAAGCCGAAGACGTAGGGCCGGTCACCGCCGCCAGTAAGCAGGGCCACCATGGATCTTGGCGTTTGAACTTTAGATCTTGGATTTTCCAATTTTGGATGTTCAGTTGACCAGGTGTCTATGCATGCGCACACCCAGCGGCGTGATGGTTGGAAGCAGGGATAGGCCGGCCGGAAAGGGCCCTCAGGTAGAAGGCTTCGTGCCGTTGCACTAGGGCAGAGACACTGAATTTCTGGACCACAAACTGCCTGCCAAGTCGGCCCATGCGGAGCCTTTCAGTCTCATTTTCCAGCAGTAAACCGATCCTATTCGCCAAGGTTTCAACATCCCCCGTCTTCACCAGGAAGCCAGTCTGATTTGGCAACACAGCTTCTCCAACTCCTCCAGAATCATAGGCAACAATGGGCTTTTGCATAGCTTGCGCCTCTAAGAGAACACGGCCCAGCCCTTCCGAGTAGGTCGGCAGCACAACCACGCTACTAAGTGCGTAATGGTCCAGGAGCTCTTCTTGGCGTAGCTCGCCGAGAAAAACAATCCGGTCTCCCAGGCCAGCGGCAACGGCCTCCTTCCGGAGGTTTTGGTGTAAGGCTTCGGATTCCACGTGGCCCGCGAGGCAAATCCGGAAGTCAAGATTTCTGTCCGCCAGGATGCGCGCGGCATGCAGCAGGTCCCGGTGGCCCTTGCTCGCTTTGATGAGGGCTACCATCAGTATGGTGGGCGGTTCAGCACCTCGCCCCAACCGTCCATCCCGCGGGGCGAAAAAATCAGTGTCAATTGCGTCAGACAGATTCACACATCGGCTGCAGACGTGATCAGGCAGATTTCTTCCCGAGACGGCGCCTATCCCTGCAGCGTCGGGGAACCACCTCTGCAAGTGCGGCTCGGCGAATACGGCATTATCGAAGTGGCTGATCAGCACGAAGGGGATACCGGCCTTCCTCGCATGCTGGATTAGGGGCCCCGCGTCGTAGGTGAGCCCGTGCAACGCCAGCAGATTCACCTTGTGCATTACCAGGAGCCGGGATAGCGGATCGCTGAGGATCACATTTCTGTGGCGCAAGTCTTCCATTCGATGGCGCAGAATAGCCTTCAAGGCACGCAAGGCTGCGCGCTGCGTCCCCTCCCCATTTTGCCGGCCCAGTTGGAGTGCTTGGCCGTAAACGAATCGCGTCCGTTCCGGCAAGTCGGCGAATCTTGATGCCGTCCGCCGGCAAGCCACCGGAATCCACAAAATGCGCCCTTTCCCAACTTTCTCGACTTCGATTCGAGTGTTTCTGACGTCGCTCACCCGGTAGACTTGCAACACCGTCAGGCTGTGCCTTTGCAGCAAGCCATGATCCAGGAATCGCAAGTACTGCTCCACCCCTCCATTGGCACGTTCGCGATAGAAGGGGGCGTATCGCATCATCGTCACACCATCGAAAACACCTGCTCGAACACCATCCATAGTTGACGCCTATTCATCCAAAATGACGGATTTCCCGACGCTGCATAAATCGATTTATATACCGTCCATCTGTTGCCTCACCACTCTCTCTCATTTGAGACTGCTGAAATTTTGGTAGGGCAAGCCGCTCGGTCCGCCTCAGGTTATGTTTCCATCGTGTCTTCAAGCCGTACACTCGTAGTTGCCTTGCGTCCACCGACGTCCTTGAGATCTGCGGCTCTTTGCACGCCTCTGCGCCTCAGCAGCTTTTGGATAGTATCTTTCGGATTGAGTGTCGCATCGTAGAGGGTCGCCATCGTCCCCATAGTCAAACGAAGCCAGCTAAAGCCGACGCCTGCTTGAGCGAGTTGCCTTTTGTGATACTCCCAGAGCTGTCCCTCTCGCCCGAGTATCAGGCTTTTGCCCAAGAATCTATAGTACTCGGAAATGTGCCGCTTGAGGCACGCTTCGAGCTCCTCGCAGCTCAGAAAGTCTCGACCATATGTTAGCAACACATGCAACCTACTCGCGAGACACGTCTGAACTTGGGTGGACATTGCTGACCGCGATTCCGGTCGCAGTCTTGTGAAGGTAAGGACCTGATGAATAAAGCCGAAGTCACAGGCTTTAAGGAGCGCAAAGCAGGCCTCGGTGTCCGCATGAATGTTCGCTTCGTTATAAAAAGGATCGTGGCTCCTCACTAGATCAGCGCGATAAAGGACGGTGCTCGGTGACCCAATTGCATAAACCTTTTCCAGGAGGTCCTTGCGGCAGATGTCGCGACCAGAGATCAGCGCGCTTGGATATGGCAGCCCCGTACACTTAACTTCGCGGCCTTCCAGAACATAAGCACTTACAATTCCCACCGACGGATGCTCCTCCGCAGCGGCAACCATCCGTTCGAGACACTCCGGAAAGATCCAGTCATCTCCCAGAACAACCTTGCAATATTTGCTTTCTGCGGAAATTTGACGCAACGCGAGATTATGGTTCTGAATTGCAGGCAAGAACTCCTGATTCACAACAACTCTAATACGTCTGTCCTTTGCCGCGTATCGGCGCGCAATGTCACCCGAGCCATCCGTGCTGCAGTTGTCTACGATAATATACTCCCACTCCCGATAGGTCTGGGCGAGAACGCTTTCAATGCATTCACCGAGGTACTTCGCCTCATTATGCACCGGCGTCACCACGCTCGCCAACGGCTGATATCCGATCTTCACTTCAAAGACCTCTTTCCGAAAAGATTGTCGAACTGCTTTTCCAACACGTTCTGGTAGGTCATCGTCGCCTCACGAAACCGACACTTAAGGTTCTCACCGTTGGCGACCAGCCCTTTGAATGCCTCTATAAGCGCCTGCAGATCAAAATGCTCTATGTCCAGGCAGTATTCCTCATGTCTTACTGCTTTCATCAAATCGTCTATCTTGTGGTGATAACTGAGCGCGATCACCGGCTTGCACAGCAGATGAGAAAAAACCACTCCGTGGAATTTGGACGTCACAACAAACTGGAAGTCTGCCATTTGACGAAGTAACCCCTCCAGGTCGAATACCGGACGGAAAACTACTCTGGAAGGGAGATCTGGCCGACCATTGCCAATCAGCTTTTCCCTCAGATCCGCGATCGCCCACTCATCCACAGAAATATCGCTCGTAAAGATCTCCAAGTCATAGCCATGAGCGAGAAGCCATGTCGAAAACCTAGACACTTTATCGAGATACTGGCGGTAAACGGCAGAGTCCTTGCGAGGCCATAGCCGAGGGTCACAGAAACCCATCGGATTTAGCCCAACCTTGGGTCTCTCCGCCTTCGAAGGCTCAGTTCTGAGATAGCTGCAAAGATTAAGGGCATAGGCGGGGTCGGGGTACACGTAGGTTTCCCGTGTAACGCCTAAACTGTGCAGGAGTGCCTGAGATTCAACATCTCGAAACGAGGCATAGTCTGCTAGCCGGATTGACCACTTGGCAAAGATCTTATTCAACGGACGAGTCAAGGGGCCGGCCCCGACGCTAACGATGAACAGCGGCGTGTTCGATAGCTTCGCTAGGACGCAGAACTTGAACACGTTGTAGGGGAGCGTTTTCCACAATTCACATAGCTGACCTCCGCCAGCTACTAGCAAAAGGTCGAGAGATCTTACGATTCTGTAGGAACGAATGAGATGAGCTATCTCGTGGATGACATCATGGACAGGCTTAGCAACAGCATAGAAGGTTCTGCAAGATTTCAGCGCTTGCTTAAGCCTCGAGGCTGAAGTCGCCGGCATTCCTGATGATTTGTCTGAGCCGTTGCGCTTTCGGTAGCTCCAAAAGATCGGATAGGACTCGAGCTTATGGCGCTCCCTCGTATCTTCAGGAATCGACGAAAATGCAACTAGATTAGCGGTTGGTATTCGGCCCTTGATATTTTTAATAAGAGATTCTTGAATTGCGGCATCCCCCATGTTGCCGAATCCCATGTGATCCATGAGGCCGATTCTATTGTACACAGCGTCCATAATGGCTTCAGAAGTTTCGGCGACAGGCGTGAGGCGCGCGGCTGTCCAGGTTGGTCATACTCTCAAGACGAAGAGCTCTTAGCCTCGCGTGCTGGGCAGACGGGAAGCTCCAAGTTCCGCACCACGCCGGCCATCGAAATGCCCTGGCGCCGCCGTACAGTGACCCAACTTGAGCTCTCCAGCAAACCGCCTCCAATTCAATCCCATGGCTCAGTCCTTTCTCAATCGACTTTGCATTTTAACCGATTACCTTAATTGTTGGGTAAGTCCATTGTAAACGGTGCCCTTGAAAATCCTCATCACCGCGGGTATGAACGGATTACCAAGCGAGGGACAAGCGTCTTGTAAACCGAGCTCTCCAGGAACTGTAGGATTTGTTTATAAATAAATAATAAATAGCATTTCCACAGAGGAATGTTTAAGCACCGGTTGCAGTGGCCGACGTCGCTGCGATCACCGCTCGCTTTGAAGCTCTGAAGCGCGCCCTGGACGGGCGGTCTAGAGGCCTTTGCTGGCGGCGGCAGAGAGTCAGGCAATCGGCAAAGGAGGGATCACCATTGTTACCAAGAAAACCGGCGTTTCCCGGCCTGTGATTCGTCAGGGTCTCACTGACCTGAAGGAGCCCACCAGCCTGGCTCCCGGGCGTGTGCGCAAAGAGGATGGCGGGCGGAAGAGAGCCGCCGATAAGGACGCGCCGTTAAAGGGCGATTTAGAGTCTTTATTGGAATCCACCGCGCGCGGTGACCCGCAAGCGGCGCCGCGATGGACCTGCAAAAGCGTACGCCAGTTAAGCGAGGAGTTGAAGCGGGTCAAGCATCAGGCCAGCCATCAGGTTGTCGCCGATCTGCTGCGTGAACTGGGCTATACCTCGCAGGTCAACCGGAAAGCGAGGGAAGGCTCCAAGCATCCGGACCGTAACGCTCAGTTTGAGCACCTGAACGGGAAGGTGAAATGGAGTTTGGTCCGACACAAGCCGGTCATTTCGGTAGATACCACGAAGAAAAAGTTGGTCGCCGACTTCAAGAATGCCGGACGTGAACTGCGTCCCAAAAGCCAGCCGGAGCTGGTGCGAGTCCATGACTTTGTGGATCAGGACTTGGGCCGAGCCACTCTCTACGGGATTTACGACTTGGGCCGCAACAGCGGATGGGTAAAGCGTCGGGATGGATCACGATTACAGCTGAGCTCGCCGTGGAAACGATCCGTCGCTGGTGGCGCCTGATGGGACGTCCAGCCTATCCGGAAGCCACCCGACTGCCGATCAGCGCGGACGCGGGTGGCAGCAACGGTTCTCGCTTAAGGCTTGGAAAACCGAGTTGCAAAAGCTGGCCGATGAGACCGGGCTGCGCATCGTGGTCGCCCACTTCCCGCTCGGAACCAGCGAGTGGAACAAGAGCGAACTACGAAATCCAGCCCTGCGATCCATCACACCGACGCGGCTGATGGAATTCTAAGTTGTGCTACCTTTCGCGAACCAAGAATTAAGCAGTTACGACCACGATTTTAGCGTTTTCATGCGCTTTCTTCGCAGCCTGCTAGGTCTTTGACCGCTTGAAAGAGTTCTGTTTATAACCGAACTTGCGACGGGCCGCTTTGCGATCAAACTGCCAGTTGATCTTGGTCCGATTCCGATTCGTCTGCCGATTCCAGGCGCCTGCCTCTCGTTTCAGCGTCTTCAGATCCGG
>Ga0335069_10005646_pt1 | contig 18343 bp, 15 predicted proteins | sample Lox_Sample_11_FD_206714 | JGI IMG/M metagenome (GOLD analysis project Ga0335069, IMG submission 206714) | Soil microbial communities from Loxahatchee National Wildlife Refuge, Florida, United States - Lox_Sample_1.1 | ecosystem: Environmental > Terrestrial > Soil > Wetlands | place: USA... | reverse complement strand
TCGAGCTCAAACGCGCCATTAGGCGCGGTGGAGGCTCGCGCCACCACGCCGACGCGGTTCACGAGTGCGACCTGTGCGCCCTCCACGGGCGCTCCCGACGGGTCGACTACTTTTCCTTTGATGGATTCGGCGGAAATACCCGCGGAAAAGGCGCAGCAAACGGCCAGCAGGCCCGTGACGTTTTTAGTCATCGCTGGCTCCTCCCTCGAGAGCCTGTTTCTCCCGTTCGCCGGCCGGTCTCCTGACTCGCGTCTCATCGAACCGGCCCGCCTTCCCATTCCGTTGCCGGAACAGTGGCTCCGTGGGCCGATTCTCCACGCTTACAGTAGCGGGGCTGTGCTGGATTCTCACCAGCTTCCCGAACACCAGCGAACTGAACTACACATCGAGTGTACACTATTGTTTCAGGACAGTCGATGTGTATGAAACTCGCGGTTCTGCTGGCTGCGGCGGGGCTTGTCTGTCCGGCCTTGGCGGCGGACACGAAGCCCGATAAGAAGAAATCCCAGGCGGCTTATCTGCGCGGCAAGAAAGCCGACGAATCGGGCCAGCGGGACCAGGCAATCGCCGCCTACACCGATGCGTTGCAGGCGGACAGCGGTAACATCGACGCGCTGATCGCCCGTGCCCGCGATTACGCCGCTGCCGGCGACAGACAGAAGGCGATGGCCGACCTGGACCAGGCCGTCGAGCGCGCGCCCGGATCCGCCGACGCGTACTTCGCCCGGGGCAGTCAGTATGCCGCAGCAGGCGACTCCGAGCGGGCGATCCACGACTTCACCCTGGCCATCAACCTCAAGATGGAGCGCACCGAGGTCTACACCGCCCGCGGCAAGGCTTATAACGACGCTCACCAGTTCGACAAGGCCGAAGAGGACTTCACGCAGGCCATCAAACTTCGCCTGGACAATTGGGAGCCCTACCTGGGCCGGGGCATTGCGCGCGCCGAACAGCGCAAGTACCGCGACGCCGCGGAGGACTTCAGCTCCTGCATCGACCGCAAGCCGGATCATGAAGAATGCTTTGTGGAGCGCGCCCTCGCATACACCGGTTTCAGCGATTACGCGCGCGCCCGGACGGACCTGGACCGCGCGCTGGAAATGAACCGCGACGACCAGCGGGCATGGCGGGTGCGCGGCGCCGTCCGCGAGCGGTTGAATGACGACAATGGTGCGATCGACGATTACACCGAAGCTCTGAAGCGCGATCCGAAGGATGTCCGGCTGTATATGGCGCGGTCCGCGGTCTATGTGCGGCTGAAGAGGTACCAGGAAGCACTCGACGATCGTGAGATAGCCGTGCAGCTCGACCCCAGGAACCCCGAGGTGTACGTGGCCCGCGGAGGATCGTATCACCTGCTGGGACAGCACCAGAAGGGAATCGACGACCGGTCGCACGCCATCGGACTGGCGCCTAATTCCGCGCTGGGATGGACGGCGCGCGGCGACGCCTACTATCTGTTGGGCCGCTGGGATGAAGCGCTGGCCGACCTCGAGCAGGCCGAGAAGCTGGATTTATCCAACGCGGAAACACACCAGTTGCGCCTGATGGCCGAGGCCAAGGTCAAGGAGAGGATCGCGAAAGACAAGGCTAAGGAGACCGCTCCGGAAACCGCGAATGTCACTCTGCCCGTGCCAACTCCGCCAATCAGCGAGCCCGTCCAGCCGCCCGCCACCGTCGCGGCGCCGGAAACCAGACCTGAGCCGGCAGCGGCGCCGGAGCCCAAGCCAGTCAAGGCCCCACCGCCAACGCCTCCGGTTGAAAAGCAGGTGATGACCGCCGACGACTATCACCAGCAGGGACGCCGGCTAATCCAGCAAGACAAGTTCGCCGAAGCCATCCAACCTCTTTCGCAGGCCGTGGCCCTGAATCCGTACCTAGCCACCGCGTTCAATGCTCGCGGATACGCGTATTACCGGCTGAAGCAATACAAAGAAGCACTCGCCGATTTCGATGCGGCGATCAAGCTGAATCCCGCATACGGCAATGCCTACACGAACCGCTCCGTGGCCAGACGCGCCATGGGAGACAAAGCCGGCGCCGATGCCGACCAGGCGAAAGCGCGCGATCTGCTCAAAAACGCAAAGTAGATTGTTTCTATACTTGCTTGCCCGAGATCGCGTCGACGGGCCGGGGCTGGTAGGCAATCGCCTCGATCTCGACGCGGATTCCCGCCACCGCAAACCCGGTGACCACGGTCGCGCGCGCCGGCTTGGCATCGCCGAAGAACTCGGCGTAAACGGCGTTCATGGCAGCGAAGTCATTGGCGTCGGCGAGGTAGACGTTGCACTTCACCACGTCGCTCATGCTCGCATTGCAGCCCCGCAGGATGTCTTGAATGTTGGTGAGAACCCGGCGGGTCTCGGTTCCGATATCGCCGGAGATGAGCTGCTGCGTCGCCGGATCGACCGGCACCTGGCCGGAAACGAAGATGAAATCGCCGGCACGCACCGCGGGCGAGTAGGGGCCGCGCGGGGCGGGAACGCCGGGAGGAGAGATGCGCTCGATCATGGAGTCAGTGTCCTTCCGCTTCTAAGAATCGTTCAGCTTCCATGGCGGCCATGCATCCGGCGCCCGCCGCGGTGATCGCCTGCCGATAGCTCCGGTCCTGCACGTCGCCCGCATGAAATACGCCCGGAATGTTGGTGCGGGCGCCGCCCTTGGAAATGATATAGCCGTCGGCGTCGGTTTCAATCTGGCCTTTGAAGACTTTTGTATTTGGGATGTGTCCGATGGCGAGGAAGAAGCCGTCCACATCCTGGTCCCAGACCTCGCCGGTCTTGACATTGCGCAGGCGGACACCGGTCACGATCCCCTGCTCGAGATCGCGCACGTGCTCTACGACGGAATTGGTGATGAACTTGATTTTCGGATTATTCCGCGCGCGATCCAGCATGATTTTGGATGCGCGGAATTCCTCTCGGCGATGCACCACCGTGACCTCGCTGCCGAACCGCGCCAGGAAATTGGCCTCTTCCATCGCCGAGTCGCCGCCGCCGATCACCATGATCTTCCGGCCGCGATAGAAAAACCCGTCGCACGTCGCACAACTGGAAACGCCGTGGCCGATCAGCTTCTGTTCCGATTCGAGCCCGAGCCACCGTGCGCTCGCCCCGCTGGCCACAATCAACGTCCGGGTCTCGATCCAATCGCCATCCACGTCGAGCCGGAACGGACGTTTGGAGAGGTCCGTGTCGATTACGGTCCCGGAGTGGTACTCGGCGCCGAAATTCTGCGCCTGCTTCTTCATGTTCTCTACCAGTTCGGGCCCGTTAATTCCCTCCGGAAACCCGGGGAAATTCTCGACCAGCGTGGTCATGGAAAGCTGCCCACCGGCCTCATGTCCTGAAATAACCAGGGGCTTCAAATTTGCGCGAGCGGTGTAGATGGCCGCAGTATTCCCAGCGCAGCCGGAGCCAATAATCACAACATTTCGCATGTTCGGTCGGTGAACCTACAGATTAGCATGGCGTGTGGAGCCCGCCGCTGGAGATTGGCCATTTGCGCCGGGCGGAGCCCGCCGCGCAGCTGAAAGCTGAAAGCTATTGCCTTCTATTGCGCATTGGCCACGGGGCTCTTCGCGAAGTACAGCTCCACCGCGCGGTCGATATTCGCCTTGGTCATGCGAACAGGCCGTCCCTCGTACTCGCTGATGGCTTTCACCAGCCGGTAGATGTCCATCGGGTAGCACGCGCGCAGCACTTTGGCCACGTACTCCTCGCATCGGACGCGCAGGTACTCGCCGCAACCGGGCTCGGTCGGCACCTGGTAGTTCTGCACGACGCGCTGAAAGATCTTCTCGAAAATCTCCGGTGAAATGTTGTCCACCAGCACCTTGGTCTGGATGCGGCGCAGGAACGCTTCGTCGGCCAGGTCGTGCGGATTCAGGTTCGTCGAGAACACCACCATCAGCTCGAACGGTACCTGGAACTTCATGCCTGAGGCCAGAGTCAGGTAGTCCACGCGGCGATCCAGCGGCACGATCCAGCGGTTGAGCAGGTCGCGTGGCGCCAGCATCTGCCGGCCGAAGTCGTCGATGATCAGAATGCCGTTATTGGCCTTCATCTGGCAGGGCGAGATGAAGACGCGGGTGGCCTCGTCCAGCCGCAGCTCCAGCATCGACGCCGATAACTCGCCGCCCACCGTGATGCACGGGCGCTCGCATACCGCCCAGCGCGGGTCCATCTGGTCGTCGTGGAAGGGCAATTGGCGGTGAACCACGGGATCGAAGAGCGTGATGATGTGGCCATCGGCTTCCACCGCGTAGGGGATCACCACGGCATCGTGATAGATCCTCAGGATGCGTTCGGCGATGCTGGTCTTTCCGTTTCCGGTGCCGCCGTATAGGAACAGCGACTGATGACCGATCAGCGACGGTCCGAGTTGATCCAGCAAGCCATCGGGCAGCACCAGGTCGTCGAAGGCCCGGCGCAGACTCTCGCGGCTCAGCCGCACCTGGGCAGCCTGCGCCCTGACTATCTTCTGGTATTGCTGGATCGAAACCGGCACGGGTCCGACATACTGACAGACCTCGTTGCGCCCGCTTGCCAGGTTCCGGCCGCCGGTGGTGAGCGTGAACGAGTAGTCGTTGCCCAGCATGCCCTTGACCTCCAGGAGCTGCTGCTGCCGGAACTGGTGGAACAAGCTCTCCAGGATCGGGAACGAGATCTTGAGCGTCTCGTGGAGAGCGCCGAGCGTGCCGGCGCCGTGCAGCCACAAATACCGCAGCACCAGGTCGGTCACGACGGCACGGGGTACGCCCAGATCCTCGATCCGATCCGGCATCATCGGCCAACAATCCTGGCGGACAATCTTGGGGACCGCTTGAGTGGCAGTCATCGAATTTGAAATATACAACGCCCCGCGCGCCATGTACCAGTACGCCAATAGTTAGCTCACGGCTCGTACCGGGCGATATATACGAGGTTGTGGCGCTTGCCCGCCCCTCGGAAAAGACACGTAATATCTGATACATGACGGGGTACACTCGGTCACTCGGACCTATTGCGTCCATTGGGCGCTTGAAAGCCCGATGCGGGAACATCCCGAAAAACGCTACCGTATAGATAGTCATGTACACGAAGCGCCTCAAGTCGATTTGCGCCGGTCTGGTGCTGGCCGCCGCCGCGTTTGCACAGGCTCCGTCCGGCAAACTCGCATTTGAAGTTGCCTCGGTCAAGCCGGCCCCTCCCCTGGACCCCGCCGCCATCATGTCCGGCAAGGCCCACGTCGGCATGAAGATCGATGCTGCCCGCGTGGATATCGGCTCGCTATCACTATCCGATCTGATCCGGATCGCCTACAAGCTCAAATCCTATCAGCTGGTTTCTCCGGACTGGATGAACGGCATCAGCGCGCAGCGTTGGGACATTCTGGCCAAGATGCCCCCGGGCGCCAACAAAGATCAGGTGCCCGAAATGCTGCAGGGCCTGCTCGCCGAGCGCTTCAAGCTGGAATTCCACCGCGAGACCAAGGAACACTCGGCCTACGCGCTGACCGTCGCCAAAACGGGCCTGAAGATGAAAGAGGCGGCGCCCGATCCCGAGCCCGTCAAGACCGAGCCGCCGCCCCCCGGCAGCGACCCCGCGCCGCCCCCCGGCAATACCAGCCCTCAAATCAAGATGACCGGAAGCGGCGACTCGAGAACCATCACCGTAGGCGGCGGCGAAGGTGGCCCCATGAAAATGACCGTGGGCCCGAACGGCATGCACATGGAAGCCGAGAAGCTGCCCATGGACGGGCTGGTCGAATTGCTCTCGAAACTCGTAGATAAGCCGATCGTCGATCAGACCGGGCTCAAAGGGAAATACCAGGTGGCTCTGGACATCAGCATGGCCGAGATGCTGGCCATGGCTCGCGCCGCCGGAGCTCCGGTGCCGAACGCGCCGGCCGGTGAGGGAAAAGGCCCGGCAGATGCCGCCTCGGATCCCACCACCGGCGGCACTGTCTTCACCACGGTTCAGCAGTTGGGCCTCAAGCTGGATTCGCGCAAGCTGCCGATCGAGATCCTGATCGTGGAAAAGTGCGAGAAGGCGCCAACGGAGAATTAAGCTTTCAGCTCTCAGCTTTCAGCTCTCAGCCAAGACAGAACCCGCGTGCTGATGGCTGAGAGCTGATTGCTGAAAGCTCTTTCACAACGAATTCAAATACGCAATCAGGTCGCTCATTTGCTGCGCGGTGAAGCGCGGCCAGGGCAGCTTCCTCTGGTTGACCACTTCCAGCATGCGCGGGCCGTGGTTCCATAACGCGGCCACCATCGTGATGTCCGAATAGGCGTCCTTGTGCCCGCCCAGCTTTGGCGCTCCGCTGGACGGATCGTTGTGGCAGGTGCCGCAGTTCTTCTCGTCGAACACCTTCTTCCCGCGGTCGGCGCTCCCGGACCCGCGGAAATACTGCCGCGCCCAGATGTAGGAGATGATCTGGCGCATCTCTTCCTGAGATAGCTCCGGCGGCGGGTTCTTCATGCTCGGCTGGTGGTTCCACATATCGACCGCGATCTCGGTGAGCGTCTGGTTGTGGAGGCGATTCTCCAGCGCCATCTTGGGACCGGTGTGGCAGCCCGAGCAACCCTTCGAGACGAAGAGCTTCTCGCCGCTGTCGGAAGGCGGAAATGCGAAGTTGGCGGCCAGGTTGCGCGTCTCAGGCAGGTTCTGGAGATACACCAGCATGTCGGTCAGCTCCTGGGCAGTCAGTTTGGACCAAGCCAGCTTCTTCTGAGCGAATTGCTCGCGCATTTTTGCGCCGTGGTTCCACATCTGTTGCGCCAGCACGACCGGCTCGGCCAGCGATTCCCACTTCGCCACCGGCGGCGCAGCTGCAACCGGGGAACTGGTGATCCCGTGGCAATCGGCGCAGTGATGGGCCGCGAATGCCTGCTTGCCGCGCGCGGCATCGCCCGGTTTCTCGAAATACCGCGCGGAGACGAAGTAAGCGAACAGATCCGAAGCCGCTTCCGGAGACAGCGACGTCTTGGTGACGCCGTTCTTCTGCATCGCCTCCCACATATCCGGCGCGTGGTTCCACATCAGGCTGGCCATCACCGCGGGAGTGTAGTCGCGGTCGATACGCCGCCCCAGGTCGGGCGCGAGCGAGCCGCCCCGGCCCTTCATGCTGTGGCACTGGATGCAGTGCTCGCTCTGAAATAGCTGCTCTCCGCGCCGGGCATCGCCCGGAACGATATCGGCCGCCAGCGCACCCCACGCGACGACCGCGCTCGCCGCAATCAATCGAAGTCGGAACATGGCTGGTCTCCTATTTATCGACCCTGATCCCCGTCATGAACGTGTGCACCCGGAACGATTCGTACTGGTAGTAGTTTTCCCCGAAACCATACCAACGCCACTCTGTGTTCCATTGTATGTGTTTGTGCAGCGGGAGCGAGAGCCTTCCGAGGGGCTGATAATACTGGGTCGGGCGCGTGCCCGAGGAAATGAACAGCGAACCGCCGGCCGTCAGTTTAGGCGACATGCCGCCGATCGCCGGCAGGACGAAATCGATGGCCGAGGTGGCGGTGTGGCCGTTCTCCGTGTAGCTCGAAACGGCCGGAGTCAGGAACGGCAGCAGCAGGAAGTCGATATTCGAGCGCAGCGAGGAACGGTTATATTCCGCCATCACGGTCACCCGCTTCCCGCCGTTCGGCGTCCAGTACACGGCCAGCGAGTTATCGCGCGTGCGGAAGTCGTTCTGGATCCCCGGCGTCGGGTTCTGGTTGTCGAGCAGCGCGAAATTGGCCTGCAGCGAGAGCGAGCCGGTCGCCTGGTACTTCGCCCGGGCCCGCATGCGGTTGTAGTTGTACAGGCTGGTTCGGAAATAGGTCTGGTCGGTGACCCCGCTCTCGAAATCGACGTTGAGCGAAAGCTTTTGCAGGGGGCGGATGGTCGCTCCCGCGAGCGCCACGTTCTGCCTCAGGTCTCGGGATTGCAAGGGTCCGGCGGGGTCGAGCTGACCCGCGCGCACCGTGGCATCGCCCCAGACAAAGCGGTAGCCGCCGCGCAGCGTGATCTTGTTGGTCACGTCGACGATCGCTTCCACCTGCTGCTGGTTGTAGTTGACCACCTGCCGCGTGTTGAGCGCATCCAGGATGGTTGGCCCGGTGCCGGGTGTCACCAGAATCTGTTCGCTCAGCATCCCGTAGCCGGCGTCATGATAGTGATTGATCGTCACCGAGTCGATGATGCGCAGCCGCCGCCACGGCCTAATCTCCAGGCCGCCGTTGCCCAGGACACGCGGCGCATTCGCATTGCTGTTGCCGATGCTGAACTCGCCTGGATACAGCAGCAGGGCGCTGAGCAGCGCGAAGTTGCCGGTCGCCTGGTCGAAGTAGCGGGCGTCGATCTTCGGCTCGCTCCACAGAAACTGTCCGTAGAGATTGATCCAGGAAGCCGGGCTGGCGGTGGCGAGTACCTTGCTGTAGACGCTCGAGCCGCGGATTCCGTAAGCCTGCTGGAGTGTCTTCAGGTACAGCATGCTGCCCAGAACCGGCGTGGTGCGATCGCCGTAGTTCAATCCATTGGCGCTGGCCTGGTCGTCTTCCTTGAACGTGGTACCTCCCTGTTCGAGCGTCACGTGGAAGCGGTTGTACTCCATGCGCACGCCGCCGCGATAGTTGTTGGTGCTGTTGCGCAGCAGCGTGGGTACGGCGAACTCATTGTTTTCATCCTGAACCCACGTGGTCACCGCATGGCCGGATTCCGAATTCCGCTCGAAGACCAGGTAGGGCATGATGTGCTTGCCCGGAAAAAGCTGAAGGTCACCGTATCCATTGCGCCTCAGGGTATCGTAAGCCTGCTCGTTGAACCCCTGCGGGACGAATGGATTGGCGTAGGAGGGCAGCGCATTGAAGTAGGCGATGTTGCGATAGTCGGCGCTGAAATCGTAAATACCCTTCTTGCGCATGTCCAGGTGCGCCGTATTGTAGGGATCGCCCCAACTGTTGGCTCGTGCATCGAGCCGGTCGAAAAGACGATGCTTCGGGTCGGTAATGGTGAAATCGAGGCTGTTGAGCCTTGGCCCCTCCCCCAGATTCACGATCGTCCGATACGTCGGGTAACTGCCGCGCACATCCGTGAGCCACCGGTAGCCCAGCTCGAAACTACCCGTGAACCACTCCTCGCCCGAAGGCACGGGCGTGGCGGCCTTCTCATCAGCTTTCGCGGGCGCGGCCTGATCGCCGGCCTTCGCGGGCGCGGCCTGATCGGCCGGTTTCGCCTGGTCGCCGGCCTTCGCGGGTGCGGCTTGATCGGCGGGTTTCGCCTGATCCTCGGCCTTCGCGGGCTCAACCGGGGCCACCGGAGCCGCCTGGCCTCCGCTTTGCTGCGCCATGGCAGCCGCCGTCATGAGAAAAACCAGTAGGACTCTCATTTGAAGAACGCCCGGTCCACGTAGGACCCATGCACCTTCTGGTGACAGAGAGTGCAGTTCTGGAATCGCGGCGAGCGCAGATCGTGGATCGCCGGGCCTACCGTCCCCAGCGTCGAGTTGGGCGCCGGGTTGGGCACCGGAATGTTCGAGTGGCACTCCATGCAGAGGAGGCGCACCTCGGGCCGCGTCAACATTTTCGGATTCGCGGATCCGTGCGGCTGGTGGCAGGCTCCGCAACCTTCGAGCCGCACCGGCGCGTGCTCGAACGGAAACGGCCCGACCTTGTCGCCGTGGCACTTCATGCAGCCCGGTTCGTTGGCGCGAGTCAATTGAATCGACTTCGGCACCGCCGAACCGTGCGGATTGTGGCAGTCCACGCAGCTCATGGCGCCTTCCGGCAAACGGTGTTTGTACGGTTTCTGAAAACTCGCCCAAACGTCGGGATGGCAGCCCGCGCACTGCCGGTTGATCTCGGGCAGCCTATGCGGCACGAGTCCGTTGGGTCCGTTCTTGTGAATCGCGTGGCACGCCGTGCAACTCACCTGGTTCTTGGCATGACTGCTGTTCAGCCGGCCGGTATGAGTGCTTTGATTCTGGTGGCAGGTGAGGCAGATCTTGTCCGCCTGGGCCGCTCTCAGTTTGGCCGGTTGGCGGATGTCGTTTGCCGATGCGGACTCCGCGTGTTTGCTGCCGGGACCGTGGCACGATTCGCATGCCTTGGTCGCCCAGCCCCGCTTCTTGTCGGTCTCAACAGCTTCGTGCGGATTCTTCTGAAAGGCCTTGAAGATGTCCTCATGGCACATCTGGCAGGTTTCGGAGCCGACGTACTCGGCGGGCTTATTCTCCGGCGGAGCTGCCGGCGCCGCCGGTTTTTCCTGGGCCCACGCCCCGGAAAAGGTGAACAAAAATGCGCCTGCGAAAACCACAAGGCGCGTTCCCGAGGAACGCGCCTTGGCAGACACAGAACGAGTTGTCTGGGTCGGTCGCCCGAACATGACCTTCATGTCCTTTTTATCTTATAGTGATGCGTCACTGACCCGCGTGAACCTGGTCCACGTCGAACGCGGCACCGGTGCCATGGCATACATCACAGCTCTCCCCAAACTTGGGATCGCTCTGAGCCAGCGCGTGGGACAGGGCTGAAATGTTCTGGTGGCACGCCGTGCAGGCCGAAGTCGTCGCGGCGACCGGGCTGACCGGTCCCTGGGTATCCAGCACCGCGTTCTTGCCGATCGGGAAGTTGGCTTCCGACGTGTTGACGTGGCACATGTAGCACTTCGCCGTGTCGGGGACGCCGCCCGTCGGCGTCATCGCCGGATAGCGGACGCCAGTGTTCGGAATCTTCGAGGGAACCGACGCGAACGCCGTGCCAAAGTCATTGTGGCTGCCGCCGAATCCGACGATGACGTAGTTGCGGTTGAACTGGGTCCGCATCTCGTCGCCGGTGTGGATCTTGTGAATCATCAGGGCGAAGTTGACCGACTGCGGCGGCAGAGTCTTGTCCGCAGGCACGGTCGAGTTGGGCCGCTGCGAAATGTCGTTCTCGCTCGGGTTGTGGCACAGCACGCACATTTCGATCTGGTTACGATTCTCGCCGTGCAGGGAGAGGTAGTTGTGGCACGTGTTGCACTTGTTGATGGCCACCACCTGGCGGCGCGGGGTCACCGGAGAACCGTCCACGGAGAAGTAGATGACCTTGTTGATTGCGCCATACTCGGTCGACATCTGCTGAGTCGTTCCCGGCAGAAGGGTCAGTCCGCGCCGTCCCTCGATGCCGATCGCGAAGGTTCCCGTCGCCTTGGCCGGGATGGAATGCGTGAACGTATACGTGCAAGTACCGCCGGAGTCGCATTTCGCGGTCGGCGCCGGGTTCTCGCTTACGTAGCCGGGAGTCGTGACATCGCTGCCGAAGCTGGTATATCCGTAATCCGAAGTCGGCCCGGCCATCACCAGCGCGATCCGGTCCGGGCTGGTCGTCAGTGAACTCATCGGCACCGGGTTGCCCGAATAGTCTTTCGAAGTGAAGGTCACGGTCGGAGCCTTGCCGGCGACGCCGTTATCCACTCTGACCAGCGTGAATACAAGACCAGGCCGCGTGGAGGATTGCGTGGGCACCGTGTGCGCGCCCATGATGGAAGCATCGAATTCCAGCTCGCCTTGCGGGATGTGGCAGGTCGAACACTGGCTGTCGCTCACCTGCGGCAGATCCACGTGATTCTGCCCCGTGGCGAAGTTGACGTCGTCGTGGCACGAACCGCACGCAGCTCGGGTCGGGTTCGTCAGCCACGCATTGGACTGCGTCGCTCCGGTCACTTTCTGATCCTGGTGGCACTCGGCGCATCGGCGCGGGTCGCTTGGCAGAACCACGGTGGACCAGTCCGAAACCGACTGGTTGAAGCCGATGACCTGATACGGCTTGCCGGATTGCACGCTGGGCAACTGGCTACCCATGTGGAGCTTGTGGATAAAGACCTTCATGTCCACGGTATTGCCTGTGTCGGGATCGACGGTCTGCGGCTGGTGGCACATGATGCAGAGTTCCATGCCCTGACGCGAACCGCCGTGAAAGGAGAGCGCGTCGTGGCACTGGTTGCAGCTCGCAGTGCGGATTACGTCCCGCGTGACATTGGGCTTTGTTCCATTCGGCACGAAATCAAAGGTCGTGGAGGCGTAGTTCGTGCCGAGATCGAATTCCGTCAGATTGCGCGAGCCATAAACACCCATGCGGTGGGTGACGGTCGGATCCCAGGCTGCTCCGTTCTGTCCGGTGGCCTTCGTCTTGAAGGTGTACACGAACTCGCCGTCGGCAACCTGTTTCGTCGTCCCGCCGGAGTCGGTACTCGCCTGAGTCGCCGATTGGTTGGTAATCGGACTGGTTTGAACACGCGTCGTGTACGCGTAAAACTGCGTCTGCCCCCGCGGAATATACGCACAAAGATAACTGAGTGAAACCGCGCCCGGCGTGGTGACTCCCGCCGGATCCAGCGCGACACCCTTGGGGTCCGTCACCTTGTAATCGACGCTGATCGTGCCGTCCTGGGCGATGCTTGCCGAGACGATCGTGATCGTCAGGCCGGGACGCACAAAGTTGACGGTTGCATCCGAGGCGTAGTACGCCTTGTCGTGAATGGTAAAGCCGTTCTTGGTGGGAACACCCGCCAGGACCAGGCCGGCAACCACCAACAGCGCCAGTACCAAACGGCCGATCGTGAAGCGCATGGCTGGAATCCGCATAGTAAGCTCCATAAGAAAACTACCCGCCGCCCCGCTTTGCCGGCACACGATAGAAACCCCGCAAGTTCCGGTTGGCGAATGACTGGCAGCACCGTCAATGCATGCGCGGAGCCAAACTCTTTGCATTGACTTACAGATGGGGAAATCTTTTATTATGTGCGTGTTGGAAAATCCAGCAGCCGTGTGGCGCCGGGAAGACCCGAGGCCGGTTGGGTCAAACCCCGGAAGGGAGTGGGTGAAATCCCGCTAGCTTTGCGCGTGTTCCTCGGCGGTTTGTCTAAGTATTGTGCACTTTGCTACGGGACGTGCCGAAAGGCAACCGCAATCGCAGCAACCTCTCCCGGTTCCGTTCCTCCTCCAGCGAGCGCGTGCGTGCGCGCAGCAGGTCCGGAAGCGAAACCATCCCGGCGAGTTTCCCGCCCGCAGCCGGGTCGATCACCGGCAAGCGCGTCAGGCCCGTTTCGGCCATCCGATGCACCACGACCCGCAGTGGTTCGCCGGCTGCCGCCAGTACCGGGCTCCGGCGGGCAAGTTCGCCGAGCGGGCGATTGTGCTGCTGCGGGTCGGAAATCGCATGCTGGAGTTGATCGCGCGTGATCACGCCCACCAGGTTCCGGTCGTCCGAAATGACGGGATACAGCAACTGGCCGCGGCCTGCCTGCTCCCCGTGAAGCCGCCCTACCGCCTCCCCAGCCGTGCGAGCCGCGTCAAGCGCGACAATGTTGGTGCGCATCACCTCGCGAACGAAGAGTATTTCCAGCGGATCCACGGCGTACTCGCGGCTCAGGTGGTATCCCCGCCGGCTCACCTTTTCGGTGAGAATCGAGCGGCGCAGTGTCAGCACCGTAAAGCCATGCGCGATCGTCACCGCGAGAAGCAGCGGCAACAGCACGTTGACATCGTGCGTCAACTCGAAGGCGAAAATCACCCCTGTGAACGGGGAGCGCATGGTGCCTCCCAGTATGGCGCCCATGCTGACCAGAGGCCAGAAACCGGCTCCCTCGTACGGCAAAAACCCGGCTTCCACTCCACCCAGAGCTCCGCCCATCAGCAGCAGCGGCGCCAGCACTCCACCCGAGGTACCCGATCCCAGCGACACCGCCCAGATCACGGATTTGACCATCAGAATACCCAGAATCACGTTGCGCGGCACATCGCCTTGCAGCAGGGCGGCGATGGTTTCGTAGCCTACGCCCAGCGCTTGCGGAAACACCAGCCCCCCAAGACCCACCGCCAGCCCGCCCAGAGCCGGCCACCACATCCAGTGGATGGGAACGTGAGCGAATCCATCCTCGGCGGCGTAAACGGCGGCCGTCAGGAGTGCGGAAAGCAGCCCCGCCAGCAGGCCGCAGACGACGCATCCAAACAGGCCTTGCGGACCGATAAAGGCAGGATGGGCTGGCACGGGAAAGAGCGGTCCCATCCCGAGGATATAGCGGCGTGCCGCGCCCGCCGTCACGCTGGCCAGCGCCACCGGCACCAGACTTCGCGGCTTCCACTCGAATAGGAGTAGCTCGACGGCTAACAGGACGGCCGAAACCGGCGAAGCAAATGTGGCCGACATACCTCCGGCCGCACCCGCCACCAGCAGGGTCTTGCGCTCCGTGCTGGAGAGCCGGAAAAACTGCGCGATCATCGAGCCGAACGCCCCGCCCGTGAGAATGATGGGGCCTTCGGCGCCGAACGGCCCTCCCGACCCGATCGATATCGCGCTCGCCAGGGGCTTCAGAAACGCTACCTTGGGCTCGACTTTGCTGCCATTGATGAGGATCGCCTCCAGCGCCTCCGGAATTCCATGGCCGCGGATGCGCTCGGATCCGTAACGCGCCATGATCCCGATGATCAGCGCGCCCGCAACCGGCACCAGAATGACCCAGACGCCCAAATGGTTTCCGGCCGGAGACACCAGCCCTGTCCCCCACCGCCCGAAAAAGAAAAGGTTCGTGAAAACACCGATGAGGCGCAGCAAACCAAGCGCGACCAGAGAGGATACCAGCCCGATCACCACTGCAAGGGCGGAGATCCACAGCACGCGCGGACTTGTCGTAAAATCGGACAATTTGAACGGCCCCGGAGTCTGCCCGGCGGCGGCGCGCGCTTCAAACGAATTTGCAAATGATTTCATCACCTCGCTTCCCATTCCTCCAGTAATCCCGATAGCGCCCCCAGCAATTGCGGGGCGAGCTTCCGAAGCTCCGAATAGTGGGCCTGCGAAAGGTCGCTCAGCAGTTGCTCCCCCCGCCCGGTGAGACGCAGATGGACCTCTCGCCGGTCCGTGCCCTGCCGTGTCCTCTCTACCAGGCCGCGCTCCTCCAACCGGTCCACCAACCCGACTGCGCTGTGATGCCGGATCAGGAGATGCTCCGCGGCCGCTCCGACCGTCGGCCCGCCGGGCTCCTCCGAAGCGCGGATGATCAGCATCATTTGATGCTGCTGCGGCTCCAACCCTGCCTCGCGCGCCTCCGATTCACTGAATTGCAGGAATCGCCGGATGAGGTATCGGAACTGCGCCAGCGTATGGTAATCGGTGGTTCGGAGATTCATGGGGGGAACGACACATCGCTTCGCTGGAAATATCGTATCACGATACGATTCGAACAGAAAGAGACATCCCAGCCTTTTTTGTACAATTTGTGAACTTCAGACTTGATTTCGGACTTATTAGTATGTATCCTAACTTCTCGGTAGGATAAATCCCCCTAGTAGATAGGATAATACTGATGCTCGGCGCCCTCGCCATTTCAATCTCTTACCACCAGCGTAGCCGGACCAGCGCCTCGGATGCGATCCGCAGGCGCGCACTCGAACGCCTCTACGAGCGCCGCGAAACACTCAATGAATTGATCGACACTTTGCAGCGGTATCAGGAGGAGCGCCGCCGCCTGCTGGCGCCCTGCATCGATATCAGCGTTGCACGGAAGTGCTCGTTAGGTTCCGTTCGATAGCGAACTTCACCAATCCGACCAGATCGTGTACGTTCAGCTTCCGCATCAGGCTGGCCCGGTATGTGTCCACGGTCTTGGGGCTGATTTCCAGCAAATCCGCGATGTCTTTTGCTCGCAGTCCGTTAACCAGATAAGAAAACACTTCCATTTCTCTGGGACTGAGTGTGGCCAGGGGATCTTCCGGACGGCCGCCTTTGTCGGACTTGGTGAAGAGCCCCGCTCCCCGTAACAACGGCGAAACATATACACCGCCGTCGCGGACGAAGCTGATGGCGTCGAGCAGGTGCCGCGACGGCCCGTCCTTGAGCAGGTAGGCATCCGCGCCGGCGCGCAATGCCTCCATCACCGCCGCCTCCTCGCGGCTGATGGAAAGAATGATCAGCTTGGTATTGACGTTTTCCGCGCGCAGGCGCCGGATGACCTCTACTCCCGTGACCCCAGGCATGTGAAGGTCGAGAATGGCGAAGTCCGGCTCGAGCGACTGGATCATCTCGACTGCGCCTGCTCCGTCGGAGGCCTGCCCCAGTACGCGCATTCCATTAGCCGCGCACAATGCCGCAATGCCTTCCCTGACGATGTTGTGATCATCCGCCAGAATCACCGTAAGCTGCTGATTTTCTACCATCACACTCCTGGCCACCTCGGGCTCACGACTCAGCGGGCGAGGCTGGTACGGAAACTATCAGTGTAGTCCCGGAAGGGCCGCTTTGAATACTCATTTTGGCGCCCAACGCCTCAGCCTGTTCGCGGATCGACCGGAGCCCGATCCCGGAGGCGAGACTCGCCGGTTGGCGTAGCAGGAGATCCACGTCGAATCCGATCCCGTTATCGAGGACCGTGAGCGTCAGATTGCCGTCCGATGATCTGAGGGAGACGCTCACCCGGGTCGCGCGGGAATGCCGCGCAAGATTGGAAAGAGCCTCCTGAATGGTCCGGTAGATCAGGATCTTGACCTCGAGATCCGGCTCTACCGGCAGGTCAATTTCAAGAGCCGCCTCGTAGCGCTGTGGGATGCCGCTGATCTGCCACAACTGGCGGATGGCATCGCCCAGCGCAAGCCTCTGCCACTCGGGAGGATGCAGGCGCCTGGACAGAGACCGCACCTGTTCCAGGGTATCCTGCGTCAAGGTGGCGATGCGATCCAGAGCCTCGCGAACGCCGGGAGGCGCCGCCGGCATCTGCGACTCGATGAGATCCAGTTGCAGCCGGATGGCGGCGAGCATTTGTCCGGCACCCGTGTGCAGTTCCCGGCCTAACCTACGCCGTTCCAACTCCATTTGCCGAATGGCTTTGCGGCCGCTTCCCCGGCGCCGTCTGCGCGCCAGGGCCGAAAGCCTGCGCTCGGCAGCCAGAAGACGAAAGAAATGCCCGACAAACAGGCTTTCCAGACGTAACAGTCCCGATGAGAGTTCCCGAATCTGCCCTTCCGGGAAGGCGCCCATCAGCGTACTGTCGGCCGCCTGCCAGACCCGCCACACCACGACCGGCCGATCTCCACTCAGGATTGTGTCAACGAGTTGCCCCGTTGCGCCCAAAACCGCCCGGCCCCGGCTACTCATCCGCAGCACACGCCCGGAATGGTCGCATTGCATCAGCAAAGGGCAATTGAGCTTCAGCCAGCCCGTAGACTCGGAATCTGCACCATTGTCCAACCAGAAGTCTCCCAATGTCAGGGATGTTTCCTACCAAGGATGCCAGCAACCCTGTTATGCCGCAATCGCGGTACGTACCTAGTACAAGCGTTACTAAATGGTGTACTTGCTTCTCCAGCCGGGCGTATATTATAAGGAGATCACTTATGTCGCGCGTCATCAGCAATATCCCGAGGGCGGCTATCTTTCTTGCGGGTATGGCAGTAGGTGCCCTGACCCTGCCCCGGCGCCAGCGCACCGGAATGGACCAGGCCACCATCGAGGAGCTCAAGAAGTCGCTTGCCGGCCTGAGCCAACGTTTGGAAGCTAAACAGGCGGCGGACGAGACCCGCTTCGGCCAAATCGAAAACAGGCTGGAAGAACACGCCACCCGGCTAGCGGATGTGCCTTCGACCACGCAGATTGTGGCCGCTATGGAGCAGTTGCTGTCCAAGACCATGGCTTCACTCGACGAACGGTTGGCCACCCAGGCCAATTCGATCGAAGTTCTAAAGACGACCGTCTCGCAGACCGACAGCCTGTTGGAGCGCGTTCTGGAGTCGCTTGATTCGCTCCAGGCTTACACGGATCAGGCCGAATTCTCTGAGGACCCATTGCTGAGCCGGCCGGCCGTGTAGCTCCGCCTGTGCCATCGGGTACTTCCCTTAAGAGTACACTGATTGGATGGCGTTGTGAAAAGCACTATTCTCAATTGGGGATGAGCAGGGGGCTATGGATCTGACGAGGGTATTGGAGGAACTGCGGCGCGAATTGGCTCATCTGGATGCTGCCATCCTCAGCCTGGAGCGTCTGCATGCAAAGGCTGTGAGGCGTGGTCGTCCGCCAAAGCTATTGAGCGATCTTCGCAGGGCCAGCGCCCCGGATATCCAGCAGGAGAGGACCTCGCGCCGGGCTCAGCGGGGACGGATGGACACGTAGCAGTCCTCTAGAACGGAACGTCGTCGTCGGTAATCCCCTGATTGAAGTCTTCGGTAGGGGCTGGAGCCTGCGGTCGCGGTTGCGCGCTTCGCGGCATGGAAACCGGACCTCGGGAAGCGGAACTGAATTCGCCGCTCTCACCGCCGCCTTCTCCGCCCCGGCCGCCGAGCAGGATCACGTCGTCGCAGACCACTTCCGTGGTGTAGCGCTTTTGCCCGTCCTTGTCGTCCCAGC
>Ga0335069_10005643_pt1 | contig 18352 bp, 15 predicted proteins | sample Lox_Sample_11_FD_206714 | JGI IMG/M metagenome (GOLD analysis project Ga0335069, IMG submission 206714) | Soil microbial communities from Loxahatchee National Wildlife Refuge, Florida, United States - Lox_Sample_1.1 | ecosystem: Environmental > Terrestrial > Soil > Wetlands | place: USA... | reverse complement strand
ACCAATGTGACGTTCCAGGCACTTCAGGTGAGGGAAGCAAAGGCCGCGTCCGAGGCGCTGGGTCTACGACTTCAGCTCCTGGAGGTGCGCGCGCCATCCGAATTCGAGGCAGCATTCGATTCTGTCACGCACGAAAAACACGGCTCGCTTCTTATTCTAATAGACCCGCTATTCATCGCCAATGCCAAGACACTCGCGGAGCTATCTGTGAAATCGAAGCTCATTACGATGACGGGTTATCGAACCTTCGCTGAGGCGGGCGCGCTGATGTCATATGGCCCGAACTATGTCGCCAGCTACAAAGCCGCCGCACCATACGTCGACAAGATACTCAAAGGTGAGAAAGCCGGTGATCTGCCGATAGACGAGGCGAGCAGGTTTGAATTCGTCGTGAACATGAAGACGGCAAAGATGCTTGGCACTGACATACCTGCCTCAGTTTCGGGTTTCGCCGATCAGATTATTGAATAGATACGACGGCTCCTTTTGGCACTTCGCAGACATGCCGCGCGATGCGATGAACTTCCGCTTCTGGGCGCGATGCTGACGTCCGGGGGTTGTCGGGCTGCGCACGCGGCGGAGAATTACTAAGCCGCGGGAAACAGGGTGCTCCGCCGATTTGTCGGCAGCGTGCTATGCCGCCATCCCGAGACTTCCACGCGATTGCGCCCCAGCTCCTTGGCGCGATAAAGCGCCTGATCGGCCGCCCTGAGAAGCGCGGTGAGATCGACGTTTGCATCATCCGAGACGGCGATACCGGCGCTCACGGTGGCCTTGAGCGCCAGCCCTGCCACGGTGTGCGACATGCCTTCGAACGCCGTTCGCAGCCGTTCCGCTAGCGCGAGAGCATCTTGCTGTTCGGTATCCGGCAACAGGCTTGCAAATTCCTCGCCGCCGATGCGGCCAAACAGATCGGCCGGCCGCTGCATAGATGTCGCCAGCCGACAAAACGCGATCAGCACTTCATCGCCGGTCTGGTGCCCGTATTTGTCATTGATGTCTTTGAAGCCGTCCAGGTCAAACATCAGGAGCGCGACCGGCCCATGCGCGAAACGCGTTCGCGTCAATAACCGCTCGGCCGTCTCAAGGAAGCCGCGACGGTTGGGAACCTGGGTAAGGGGGTCGGTCAGGGAGACGCGCCGATAACGTGCGGCAATTTGATCCTTGGCCAGGCCCCCGAATAAATATGCCGCGCAGATGCACACGAACGCGGTCTCGAAGATCATGAAGGTCAGCAAATCCAGCTCGGCGGGATCGGGATGGAACCAGGCTCCGGCAAGTGGAATGCGGACCGGAATGGCTGCGGCATGCGCCAGCAAGACCACCATGATGGGCCAACGCCATACACCATTGCCGCGGCCGCGCCAGAGCTCGAAGAGAGCGAGCAGGGTATAGAGCACGGCGATCACCGCCATCACAGCGGCTCGGGCTTCCGCCCGCGCATAGATGGGCGGGATTGCGCACGCTGCTATCCAGATCGACACGCCTGCCAGCGTCAAAATGAGCGAGACCTTATTGCCATTGAGCTTGCGCGCTCCGCCCCACAGGATCCCATAGGCGGCAGCCAGAAGCGCATTTCCGACAATGATCGACCAGAAGTCGGGAATGGTGCCGCGGGCAACGACGATCATCACCGTCGCGACAGAGGCGAGGATAAAACCGGATCCCCACCAAGCCAGCGCGACGATGCTCCGGTGCTGCAGCCACGAAAGCAGCAGAAGACATCCCGCGAGGACCGGGGTGAAAACCGTGATCGCCAGCAGCGTCGAGATATTGGGCACGGCCATAGGCTCTGGACCACTTGTGGACTGGTCAGTACCCCGATCATGCCTTCCGGCCGGTAAAATTGTGGCTAGGATTTAAGGTAAAGGGCGTGCTCGTGCCACACTGCGAACTGAGTCAATGCCCGCGTAGCTAGTCGCAACCCCGCCCGGTCAAATCACGCCGCCGCGGCGTTGCGGTGTGCGATCAAGCGACCAAGGCGGGTCCTTGCCGAACTAGCGGGAACTGTTGGCGGTAAGGATGAGCTTCTCGGCATCGCACTGCGCGCGGCGATAGACGCGATTGAGCGGCATCTGGTCGGTGGCCGGCGCGACATAGGACAAATTGACGGGACCGCCGCCATGGTCACAGGTCGGCAGCAGGAACGGGTCGATCTCGAATTCAGGTACGCGATTCATCTTCGTTTTTTGTTGAAGCGGCAATCCTTTCCGTTGCCGCGAATCGCAGGCCGCGCACACCCCGTTGAAGCTACAAACAAAAGGCTTCGGAGAGTGCTTCTTCGGCGGTTCCGCGGGCGCAATGCGGGTCGCTATTGACTCAGTCATCTTACCGCGATCCGGTCGGCACGAGGCGATGAGCGGAAAGATACCATGACAGTTGCAGAGCCCGGGCCGCAGCAGCCGATCGGGATGGACAAGGGCTTATCCCGTTACTTCGATCTGCTCAAACGGGCGCTGAGCGGATCGATATATGAGGAAAGCGCCTGGGCCATCCTCGAACCGGACAATCGGCCGGGGCTTCGCGGCCGCATCAGAACAGCCATTCTCCGAGCGTTTCAACGCCGCGGCCTTATGGTCGTGCGCAAGCAAGCTTACGATGACAGGCGGCGCGAGCTCGGGCAGGATTGGCCGATGGTCGGCCTGACCATGGTCGGCCACAAACGCCTGGAGAATATTCGCAGCTGCATCGAGACCGTGATCGCCGATAACATTCCCGGCGACTTCGTCGAATGCGGCGTGTGGCGCGGCGGCGCCTCGATCTATGCAAAGGCCCTGTTCGATGCACTTGGCGCGAGCGACCGCAAAGTCTGGCTTGCCGATTCGTTCGAGGGCATGCCCATCCGAAAGACGGAAGAAGACAGGCTCGATCTCGACCTCAGCTGGCTGAAATATCTCGCCGTCACGCAGGATCAGGTTGCCGCAAACTTCCGGCGGTTCGCCGCTCTGGACGACAACGTCCGATTCATCAAGGGCTGGTTTTCGGAATCGTTGACCGGCGCGCCGATCGATACAATCGCCGTTCTGCGGCTCGACGGGGATTATTACACCTCGACCATGGCGCCGCTAACGAGCCTTTACCGCAAGGTCAGCCCCGGCGGCTTCGTCATCATCGACGACTACAACGTCTTTGCCGGCTGCAGGCGCGCCGTCACCGAATTTCGGGCTGCGCATGGCATCAGCGCCGAGCTCGTGCCGATTGACGACTATGCCGTATATTGGCGCGTCGGCGGATTGTGATAAGCGCGCGCCTGGATCAAGCGCGCCTTTGATCCGAGCCCTTTTAGAGTCGCGCGGTGGCCAAGTATTTCAGCCGTCGTATCCAACTCGTCCAGCGCCAACATTTCGCGGCCGCCTTGAGGAGCAAATCCCCGGCTCTCGGCCACAACAAAATAGGAAAGACAATTGTCAACGCGATGCGGCGTAGAATGCGCAGGTGGGGGATCAATGCCCAGATGTCCCAGGCATATTCGCGCATCAGAGCGTAGTTCTTGTAGCGTCCGGCGCGCACATACATCAGCGCCCAAGTCATGACGAATCGCGGCGCAATGACGTCGCGCACATAATAGATCCCGCGCCATTTGTCGTCGGGAAATTGCGTCATGATCTTGCGAATATAATAGCGCTGAGACTTGGCAAGCCGATAGGTCGCGCCATAGGACGAGTCGTATATGCGCCACTGTGATAGCGGATGAGCGATATAGGCATTGTCGTAGTTCGCGCGGAACATGCGCAAGAACAGATCCTCGTCCTCGAAGCCCGATAAATTCTCGTCGAAACCGCCCACGGCATCAAAGGCCGCGCGGCTGATGAGCGTCGCAGAGGGCTGGGTGACGGCGCCTTGAGCGAGGAATTGGACCAAATCCCGCTTCGGGTTTTGCAATGTCTGGCGATTGATGAATGAGCGAGCGATGACGAGGCCTTGTTCGTCGATGTCGTCGAAATCGCTGTAGACCCAGCCAAGCGGCAATCCGCCGCGAAACTTCCTGAAGGGCTCAAGAAGCCCGTCGAGGTGGTTCGGGTACCATCTGTCGTCCTGATCGATCAGCGCGATCAGATCGCTCTTGCATTGTTTGATCGCGAAGTTGCGACTTGCCGACTGGCCGGAATTCTTCTCCCGCTTGATGAGGGTAATCGGATATTTCCGGCTCATCTCCTCGATGATGACGCAACTTCCGTCGGTCGAGCCGTCATCCACGATGACAAATTCATGCGGATACACGGTCTGATCCAGAACCGATTGAATCGCCTCGCGCAAGAAACGTTCGCCATTGTAGACCGGCATGATCGCGGCAATGGTCAGATTGCCGGTTTTCTGGCGATCGCGATCGGGGACACCGGCACCGGCACCGCTGGCGTCAATGGTCCGGTGCCCAAAGTCCGATGCGGGATTTTGCCGTTCGTCGACCTTGATCTGCGCCATGCCGTCGAGAGCCTTGATGCTTTGCTCGACGACGGCTTCCGAGCCCTTGACGACGTGCGGCCCAAGCGCATTGGGCGCGTCATCCCCAGTTTTCCGAATGACGCACATCGAATTTGCGAAATTGACCGACTTTATTGTCCGCAGCACCCGTTCGCTGAACAGCGCACGGTATTCGGGAAACTCGGCCGCCAGCAAGTCACTGATGGATTCGCCTATACCCCAATGCTCGGAGTTAATGGCGTCCACCAGCAGTTTGAGGAACGCGATCGAGGATTTCTTGTGAAACAGACCGCCTTGCCATTGCTGCCAGTAACTCGTGTGCAAATCCTCGATGACGTAGATGCCGCCCGGCCTGACCAGTGAAAAGTATCTGAGAAAGGCGACGATGACGTCATTGGAGACATGCGATCCATCATCGATGATGATGTCGAACGAGGGCGATAGCGCCGTGATTTTGCGCCTGGTCTCGTCGGCGGTGCAATTGCCGATGACAACCTCAATGCCGGGACCGTAGTCGAGGAGGCGGCATTTGGGATTGATGTCGCAGCCGATGATGATTTCCGCATTTGCGAAATAGTTCGCGTAGATTTCCAGCGACCCGCCGTTCTGGATGCCGATTTCCAAGAGCGCGATCCGTTTGTCGCGAAATTCGGCAAACAGGCTCTCATAGGCCGGAATGTAGGATTGCCACTTGTCCGAAACTTTGCCGGTATGGGCGGCAAAGATTTCGGCAAACGTGCTGTCGGTTTTCTCGATCGAACTCATTTTTACGCGGTCTCGAAAGCGATGAATCCAGGTGTCTCGGTCGTGCCTTGGTGCCGAACTCAAACGTTCAAGTCGAGCAAGCGACCTATTTTATTTGATGATCAAGCCCTGCCCAGTGGGTAGGGTGAGGACGTCAGTTCCAATGCTGGCTGCGAATTCATCCATCGTGTCGTGTTGCGCCTCATAACTGCTGAAGGCGTAGTCGTCGAGCACCACGACGCCGCCTGGAACCAGTTTCGGCCAGAAGAATTCAATAGCGGCGCGTTCGGGCACGGCGATATTCATATCGATATGCAGGTAGGCGACCCGTTCTATCGGCGGCAGCGTGAGCGTTTCGGGTATGCGACCGCGCACGAGCACGGCGCGCGGGTAGGGCGCGAATTTCGCCTTGGTACGCTCGTAACACTCCACATAATGGTGCTGCATCGCCAGCAAGCGTTCGCCCGATTCCGCGCGCTCTCGATCGGTGATCTGTTCCAGTGGAATGCCGCAATACGTGTCAAACAAATAGAACGACTTCGCCAGCTTGTTGAAGTCGAGATAGTTGCAGATCGTCAACGACATCCAGCCCTCGTTGACGCCGCACTCGACGAAGTCGCCCGGCAGTCGCGCCGCGCGCTTGGCCGCCCAGCAACAGACATAGGCGCGGAAATCGATACGCAGCGCCGGCGCCGCGGCGGCGTAGGCCTCACGGAAACGTGGTTCCGCCAAGGCCGCAAGATTCTTGTCGCGGAGGATCATGTCGTCGGCGGCATAGACGCTATTGACCTGCGCCATCTGCGGTGCCCGCGTCGCATCGCGGAGTGCGGTTAAGGCTGCATCGCGCTGGCGCAGGGCTTCATCGCGCTGAAAATAGGGCCGGCGCAGATATGGAATCCGCCGTAAAAGGCTCGGCATTCCGTTAGACCCCCGTCGAATAGCGACCCGCCCATATAAGACACGAGGCATTCCCCGAGTCTAACGCTCAGCGGAAGGCAAAAGGCCCGGGATTGCTCCCGGGCCTTCGCATTTCGAAGTGTCGTTGGACTTCTTAGAAATCCATTCCGCCGCCGCCCGGCATCGGCGGGGCCGGCGGGGTCTTCTTCGGCAGTTCGGCGACCATGGCCTCGGTGGTGATGAGGAGGCCGGCGACCGACGACGCGTCCTGCAGGGCGGTGCGCACGACCTTGGTCGGGTCGATGATGCCCTTCTTGACCATGTCGACATATTCGCCGCTCTGGGCGTCGAAGCCGAACGTGTACTGGTCCTTCTCCAGCACCTTGCCGACGATCACGGAACCGTCCTCGCCGGCATTGATGGCGATCTGGCGGGCCGGCGAGGAGAGCGCCTTGCGCACGATATCGACGCCGTGCTGCTGGTCCTCGTTGTGGGTCTTGATGCGCTTGAGCGCCTCAGTGGCGCGCAACAGCGCGACGCCGCCGCCCGGCAGGATGCCTTCCTCGACCGCGGCGCGGGTCGCGTGCATCGCGTCGTCGACGCGATCCTTGCGCTCCTTCACCTCGACCTCGGTGGCGCCGCCGACGCGGATCACCGCCACGCCGCCGGCGAGCTTGGCAAGACGCTCCTGCAGCTTCTCGCGGTCGTAGTCCGAGGTGGTCTCCTCGATCTGCGCCTTGATCTGCTGGATGCGGTCCTCGATGTCCTTCTTCTTGCCGGCGCCGTTGACGATCGTGGTGTTCTCCTTGTCGATCATCACCTTCTTGGCCTTGCCGAGCATGTTCAGCGTGACGTTCTCGAGCTTGATGCCGAGATCTTCGCTGATGGCCTGGCCGCCGGTCAGGATGGCGATGTCCTGCAGCATGGCCTTGCGGCGATCGCCGAAACCCGGCGCCTTCACCGCCGCGACCTTGAGGCCGCCGCGCAGCTTGTTGACGACGAGAGTGGCGAGCGCTTCGCCCTCGACGTCTTCGGCGACGATGAGAAGCGGCTTGCCGGTCTGCACCACCGCCTCAAGCAGCGGCAGCAGTTCATTGAGCGCCGAGAGCTTCTTCTCGTTGATAAGGATGTAGGGATCCTCCATCTCGACGCGCATCTTGTCGGCATTGGTGATGAAGTAGGGCGAGATATAGCCGCGGTCGAACTGCATGCCCTCGACGACGTCGAGCTCGGTCTCGAGGCTCTTGGCCTCTTCGACCGTGATCACGCCTTCGTTGCCGACCTTTTCCATCGCCTTGGCCAGATAGTCGCCGATCTCCTTGTCGCCGTTGGCGGAGATGGTGCCGACCTGGGCGATTTCGGCGTTCGAGGTGACCTTCTTCGAGTTCTTCTTGAGCTCCTCGACCACAGCGCCGACTGCGAGGTCGATGCCGCGCTTGAGGTCCATCGGGTTCATCCCGGCGGCAACCGCCTTGGCGCCTTCCTTGACGATGGCGGCGGCGAGCACGGTCGCGGTGGTGGTGCCGTCACCGGCGATGTCGGAGGTCTTGGAAGCGACCTCGCGCACCATCTGCGCGCCCATGTTCTCGAACTTGTCCTCGAGCTCGATCTCCTTGGCGACGGTGACGCCGTCCTTGGTGATGCGCGGAGCGCCGAACGACTTGTCGATGACGACATTGCGGCCTTTCGGGCCCAAGGTCACTTTCACCGCATTGGCGAGAATGTCGACGCCGCGCAACATCTTGTCGCGAGCGTCGACCGAGAATTTGACTTCCTTGGCAGCCATTTGAGTTTCTCCTCATTCGTCGTCACCCTGAGGTGCGAGCAAAGCTCGCCTCGAAGGGTGCTGGTTCCGGAGCCATCCTTCGAGGACCGCTGCGCGGCCACCTCAGGATGACGTCGATTTCGATTAAGCGGCTTTCTTCCTGGCCACGGGCTCGTCGATGATGCCCATGATGTCGGACTCCTTCATGATCAGGAGCTCCTGGCCGTCGATCTTGACCTCGGTGCCCGACCATTTGCCGAACAGCACGCGGTCGCCGACCTTCACATCGATCGGGATCAGCTTGCCGGCTTCGTCGCGGCCGCCCGGGCCGATGGCGATGACTTCGCCCTGCGACGGCTTTTCCTTGGCGGTGTCGGGGATGATGATGCCGCCTGCGGATTTCTCCTCGGCATCGATGCGCTTGACGACGACGCGATCGTGAAGCGGACGAAACTTCATGATGTCCTCCTAAGTTTCTGAAACAACACCCGAAATTTTTGACGAGCGAGGCTCGAGGGCCTGCTCGGAGGGAAGCTATGCAGTGGCGTCCTGGCACCACTGCGAGCGATTTGGGTTGCGGGATTTTTTCCCGCAAGGGGTCCCTGGAGATTTTTTAGCACTCGCCGGAGCTGATTGCCAACAGCGGAGCCGCGGAGCCCTTCTGCAGGGTTAACGGCCCTTAGGTTCCGTCGTCATGGCTGGAATGTTGCCGCTGTCGAACAGGAAACTTGTCGCACACAATCTCATTCAACCCAGGCGGCGGTTATGCCGCGCCGGGTTGTTAGCAGACTCCAATTGATGCTGCTAGTGCCTTGAAAATACACAACATATTCACTTTTGAGGCTTGCAATGGAAGGTCGAGTCTCGAAACATTCCCCACACTGGGGTTTGGAGGGCATGATGGCTTCGCGGGAGTTTAAAAAACAGCTCGAAGGCTACGGACTGACCACCGCCAACATCCTGTACCGGCGGCCCGATCACCCGTGGCTGCTGCAGACCTATGTCTGGCAGGACTACGATCTCTGTCCGAATTTTCCCGTGCTCAACAAGTTCCTGAATTTCTGGTTGGAGACGCTCGAGGGACCGTTGCACTCGGTCACAGTGGCGCATGCGCGGCTGATCAAGCCAGCCGAGATCCGCGCCGTCGACGGCGAGTTCCGGCTACACTGAATTCCTCCGTCACTGCGAGCGGGAGCGAAGCAATCCAGTCTTCCGAGCAAGCGGCCCTGGATTGCTTCGTCGCGTTGCTCCTCGCAATGACGAGTAAAACTAAGGTCCGCCGATCCCGGCGAGCCTGATCAGCCCGTAGCTCATCAGGCCGAGCAGGATCAGCGACAGGGTGACGGCGAGCGTGACCCGCAGGCCGCTGCGCGCCACGGCACGCACGTCGACGCCGAGGCCGAGCCCCGCCATCGCGATCGTGGTCATGAGAGCCGCGGCGCGCGTCATCGGCGGCAGCAGCAGTTGCGGAATGAATTCGAGCGAGCGCAGCACGAGCAGCGCCAGAAATCCGACGATGAACCAGGGCACCAGCTCGGTCAGCGCCGGCCGGCGGCGATTGGCGCGCGCATGGGCCGGGCGCAGATGGCCCGAAAGCAGCGACACGCCAAGCACCACGGGGCCGAGCATCAAGACGCGTACCAGCTTGATCACCGTGCCGACCTGATTGCTCAGGGCGCCGATGGGCAAAGTCGCGGCGAGCACCTGCGGCACCGCATAGACGGTGAGGCCGGCCAGTACGCCGTATTGCGTCAGCGTCAGATTCAGGACCGGCACCAGCAGGGGCAGTGTAAGAACAACAATGACGCCGAGCACGGCGGTGAACGAGATCGAGGCGGCGATATCATCGCCGTCGGCGCCGATCACCGGCGCCACGGCCGCGATCGCCGAATTGCCGCAGATCGAGTTGCCGCAGGCGACCAGCAGCGACAATTTGAGCGGCAGGCCGAGCAAGCGGCAGATCAGATAGCTCACGCCGATGCTGATCGAGACGATCGCGGCGATGCCGAAGATCAGCAGCGGGCCGAGCGCCATGATGGTGACGAAGCTCACCGAGGCGCCGAGAATGACGATCGCGCATTCGAGCACGAATTTGGCGCTGAACTGGATGCCCGGCTGCCAGAGCGGCCCGGGCTTCCAGGCCGTGCGCACCGCCACGCCAATGAGGATCGCGAGCACCAGCGCCTCGAGATAAGGCGCGCCGGCGAGATCGGTCTCGACCGCCTGCAGCGCCACGGCGGCGGCGGTAATAGCGAGGCAAAGGAGGATGCCGGGTGTCAGGCGCCGCAAAAAATCCATCACGTCAGGCCCGGCGGTTTCGCAAAGTTCATGCTGCTTCGATAGCAAGCCGCAGCGCGGATGTCCTCACTGCGTGCCGATTGTGAGCAATTCATTTCATTTCGCGCTTCCTTCCGTAACGCCGGCGTTTGAAATATGACAACTGCGCCGCAATATCGGCGCGTAAAAGTCAGAATAAAATTCGCATTAAGTTATTCTATTCCATTACATTTTTGTGATGCGCAAGTGACGGATATCACGTTGTGCGACGCAGTATCATGCGTAGATGGGGACAGGGCGACGTGTCGAAAGGATTCTCATATGAAGACCCTCGGTATCAAATTCGCTGTTTCCACTCTCGCAGTTGCCGCACTGGTTTCGAGCCCGGCGCTCGCCAAGACGCACCGGGTCGTGCAGGACACTGGCTCGAGCTTCGCCACCGCGGCTCCGGGCAGCGACATTCCCGGCTATGACAGCCAGGGCAATGTCGTCGGCATTGCCAATCCGGATTGGTACGGCACGCAGTCGCAGCGCTAATCAGCTCGATCGCAAATGATAAGGCCGCCCCGTTTGGGGCGGCCTTTTTCATGGATCAGTTCAGCACGCCGACGATGGCGCCGAGCAAACACGTCGTCAGCGTGCCTGACACGATCGACTTCAGCCCGAGCGACACCACTTCGTCGCGCTTGTCCGGGCACATCGTAGCGAGACCGGCGATCATGATGCCGAGCGAACCGAAATTGGCGAAGCCGCACATGGCATACAGCATGATCAGTCTGGAGCGGGGATCGAGCGCGTCGGCCGGCAGCGCCGCGAGCTGCAGATAGGCGACGAATTCGTTGAGCACAGTCTTGATCCCCATCAGGCCGCCGGCGGTGACCGCTTGCGACCATGGAATGCCCATCAGCCAGCACACCGGCGCCATGATCCAGCCGAGCGCACGCTGCAGCGTCAGCGGCGCGCCGAACACATCCGGCAGCAGGCTCAGGATCGAATTGGCGAGATAGACCAGCGCGATGAAGACGATCAGCATCGCGGTGATGTTGAGCAGAAGCTCGAGCCCCGCGCCGGTGCCTTTGACGATCGCGTCCATGGTCGAACTCGCGACCTGCTCGATCTTGTCTCCATTTTGGCCGAGCTTGCCGCCGGTATGCGCATTCTTCGGATCCGGCACCATGATGAGACTGATAAAGATTGCCGCCGGCGCGCCCAGCACCGAGCAGACCGCGATATGGCCCGCGGCATTGGGAATGGCATTGGCGAGGATCGTGGCATAGAGCACGAAGACGGTGCCGGCGATGCCGGCCATGCCGCCGGTCATCACCACGAACATTTCGCTGCGCGACAGGTGTGCCAGATAAGGCCGGATGAACAGCGGCGCCTCGACCTGGCCGACAAAGATATTCGCCGCCGTCGACAGGCCGACCGCGCCGCCGACATCGAGCGTCTTTTCCAGCGCCCAGGAAAAGCCGCGCACGATCGGCGGCATGATGCGCCAGTAGAACAGCAGCGAGGACAGCACGCTCATCACCAGCACCACCGGCAGCGCCTGGAAGGCGAGGATGAAATCGGAGCCCGGCGTCTTCGGGTCGAATGGCAGCGGGCCGCCGCCGACATAGCCGAACACGAACGAGGTACCGGCTTTGGTCGCGGCCGCAACCGCGTCCACCGCGCGGCTGATCAGACTGAAGGCGGCCTGGCTCTGCGGCACTTTGAGCATCAGCACCGCCAGCACGAAGGTGACGGCAAGCCCGGTCAATACCTGCCGCCACGGCACCGCACGGCGGTTTTCGCTGATCAGGAAAGCGATGGCGATGATGGCGAAAACGCCCAGAAGCGATTGCAGAGACTGAAGCGATGGCATTGACGATTGCAGCCCCGATGAGCCCGGCGGCCGCACTATAGCGTCTTCCTGTCATGTGCCGGCAATATCTCGTTAAGGGCGCGCAAACCAATTCCCGGCTAGATCGACCGCACAGGAAGTCCCGCCGCTTGCCGCCCATGAATGCGTTCCATCTGCCCATCGCCGCCAAGGCGGTTCTGCTCATTGCGGCGCTGGGGCTGCTCTCGATCGCGGCCAATGCGCTTTGCCTGCAAAGATTCCACGCGCTCGAGGCGTTGAATGCGCAGCTGACCGAGCACGTCGCGCCCGCCCGCCTTGCACTTGCCGAAGCCAAGACCGGCCTCGAATCCTTCGGCCTTGATGTCTACAAAACCTATTCGGCGTCCGATGCCGAGGTGGCGCGAGAAGCCGGCGAAGCGGTCGAGAACGATGACGCCGCGGTGAAGAACGCATTGAATAATGTGGCCGGCTACGAACCGGCCGCGAGCGGCGATGTCCAGCGTATCCAGGCCAAGCTCGAGATCGCCCACAAGGTCGCGCGCGACGTCAAGGCCGCGCTCCATGCCGGCGACCGCGCCTTGGCCGGGCGCCTCATCGATCTGAAATTCGATCCGGCGCGCGACGACACCGCGTCGCAGCTCAACCGGCTGATCAATATCCTCGGCGGCGCAGGGCGCGGCACCGAAGCCGAAGTCGCCGAGCGCGGCGCCAGCATGTTTCGCACCACGGTCGGGATCCTCGCTGCCGGCACGGTCGCGGCGCTGATCGGCGCTTTGCTGTTGAGCCACGTCTTCATCGCTTTGCCGCTGCGCCGCATGGTCGAGACGATGAGCCGGATGGCGACGGGCGATCTCGGCGTTCCGATCAAGGGCGTGCGCCGCGGCGACGAGATCGGCGCCATGGCGCGCGCGGTCGAAGTGTTCCGCGACAACGCGATTGCGCTGAAGGAAATGGAGGCTGCGCGCGTCGCCGAGCGGGAACGGGCGCAGGCGGAAAAGTCCGCGGCTCTGTCGGCGTTCAGCGCCGCCTTCGAAAGCGATATCCTCGGGATCGCCGCTTCGGTCGGCGAATCGGCGACCGAACTCGAATGTTTCGCCCGCGACATGACGGCGGTGCTCGACCAGTCGCAACGTCATGCGGAAACGGTATCGGCAGTCGCCGGCGAGACCAAGATCAGCGCGGCAGGCGCTGCGCATGCGATCGAGGAATTGTCGGCCTCGATCAGCGAGATCAACGCGCAGGCCGCCAATTCCTCGCAGATCGTCGGCGAGACCACGCAATGCGTCGAAAGCGCGGTGAGCAATACCACGGCGCTGGCGAAGACCGTCAAGGATATCGACCAGGTCGTGTCGCTGATCAGCGCCATTGCTGCAAAGACCAATCTGCTTGCGCTCAATGCCACGATCGAGGCCGCCCATGCCGGCGAGGCCGGCCGTGGCTTCAATGTGGTGGCGCAGGAGGTCAAGGCGCTCGCGGCGCAAACCACCTCGGCGCTGGCCGAGATCAAGGACAAGACGCGCGCGGTCGACAACGTGATCGAGATCGTGCAACAGGCCAACGCCGCTACCGTGCATTCCATGGAGAAGGTGCGGCTGATCTCAGCCGCGATCTCGGCTTCGGTGCACCAGCAGGACACGGCGACGCGCAAGCTCGCGCAGAGCGTCGAAAGCGCGGCCAATCTGACGGCTCGCGCCTCGGCCGGCATCACCGAAGTCAGCGAATTGGCGCGCCGGTCGGGGCAGGGCGCCGATCAGGTCCTTTCCGCCGCCGCCGAGCTCAACCGGCAGGCCGCTGCGCTGCGCCGCGACGCCGCGGAATTCGTCGTCAAGGTGAGCGCGGCCTCGGTCTAAGGGCGTGCGCTCATAAAGGCGCAGCAATCTCCCCCGCCGGCCTCCCGCTTTTTTGCCGTTGCCATCTGTCGCAGTTGCGGTCCTGGAGGCCAGTGCGTCGCTGGTGTAGGCTTGGCCGCAGAGCTGCCGGCGGAACGTGCCGACTTCCGTGAAGTCCAGTTGCGTGAATCAATGGGCAGCGACCGTGCCCACGGCGGGCGAACATTTGACGATACATCGATAGCGGGTTCGCGGTGCCTTCCGCATCTGGCCGAGGCACGCATAAGCGCATGCAAAGTGCGCAAGCGAACGCGCATGGGAAACGCACACAAGCCAATGGGGTGAGAGCATGAAATTTCCCCGCCGCAAATTCCTGCAACTGGCAGCGAGCGCTGCCGCGTTTCCGGTCGTCAGCCGCGGCGCTCTGCGCGCAGCCTGGGCGCTCGATTATCCGAACCGGCCGGTCAAGATCCTGTCCGGGTTTCCGGCCGGCGGCGCTGTCGACGTGGTCGCGCGCCTGATCGCCGACTGGCTGTCGCAAAATCTCGGCGGACAGTTCGTTGTCGAGGACCGCGCCGGGGCCGGCAGCACGATCGCCACTGAAGACATGGTCCGCTCGCCACCCGACGGCTACATGCTGCTCCTCACCAATGCGGCCAATGCCATCAACGCGACATTCTACGCGCATCTGAATTACGACTTCGTGCGCGACAGTGTCCCGGTCGCAGGCATCATGGGGGTGCCTAATGTCATGGTGGTTGGCAAGGACGTGCCGGCGCACACGGTTGCCGAGTTCATCGCTTACGCCAAGGCCAATGCGGGCAAGGTGTATTACGCCTCGCCCGGCAACGGTACGTCGCCGCACATGTCGGCGGAGCTGTTCAAGCTGATGGCCAATGTGCCGCTGTTGAACGTCACCTATCGGGGCATGGGCGGCGGCGCCTATACCGACATGCTGAGCGGCCGCGTGCAGGTTGCGTTCGACAATCTGCCGGGCTCGATGGGCTATATCCGCTCAGGCCAATTCCGCGCACTCGGGGTCACGACCGCGGTGCGCTCGGACGCGCTGCCGGATGTGCCGACCATTGCCGAATTTCTTCCCGGCTATGAAGTCAACGCGTTCTACGGGCTCAACGCGGCCAAAGGGACCCCGCCGGAGATCGTCGAACGGCTGAACAAATCGGTGAACGCGGCGCTTGCCGATCCGACGATGCGGAAAAAACTGGCCGATCTCGGCGGCATGATGCTGCCCGGCACGCCTGCGGATTTCGGCAAGTTCGTCGCCGCCGAAACCGACAAATGGGCCAAGGTGATCCACGAGGCCAATATCGCCCTGATGGAGTAAGCGCGAGCCGCGGCAGGTGCCAAGGACAGCGGCGCAACAGTCAGAGACATCCTTAATGGATATCCAATTGGCCGCCTCATTTTGGCAGCCTGTTTATTTCTGAGATTGCTGCAGGACCGACACTTCTAGAGCGCCAGAAAGCATTCGTTCCCGGCGGAAAAGCGGGCTCAATTGCACTTTCGCGCGCTTTGATCTGCCCCCCGCCGCCATCGCCTGATCTGGAAAATCTTTGTCAGATTCACCTCAATTCACCCTCGAGGTTCACCTCAATTGACGTGGAACTACGAAAGCAATTCAAAATTTTGAGCCGTTATCGCTGTTCACCGGGCTTCGTGCCGCCGAAACATTTGTCGACTTGCCGGATCACCTAAAAGGACATTTTGATATGAGCAGCGCCAGCACCGCAAATGACATCGTGACATTTCCGCGCTCGCGGACATCCTTCCGCCCCAAGCTCGAGGCGCAGGCCGCTCATCAGTCTTTGCTGGACACCGTCCTCAACAACATGTCGCAGGGCGTCATCATGTTCGACGGCCGGGGACAATTGGTTTTCTTTAACCAGCGCTACATCGAAATGTATGGGCTCTCGTTGGATGTCGTCATTCCGGGCTGCGCGCTCGGCGACCTGCTGCGCCATCGCAAGGCGGTCGGCACGCTTTCAGTTGATCCGGAGAAATACATTACGGAACTGATGAACGACATTCGATTGGGCAAGACCTCCAGCACGATCGCCAAGGCTCCCGACGGCCGGGTCTTTTCCGTCATGCGCAAGCCGCTGGGGGATGGCGGCTGGATCGCCACGCATGAAGACATCACCGACCGCCAGGCGGCGGAGGAACGCATCGTGCATATGGCGCGCCACGACGCGCTGACCGACCTGCCGAACCGGACGATGTTGCGGGAGCGTCTCGAATACGAGCTCAAGCGCGTGAAGCGGGGCGAAGGCCTGGCCGTGCTCTGCCTCGATCTCGACAACTTCAAGAGCGTGAACGACACGCTCGGTCATCCCATCGGCGACGAGTTGCTCAAGGTCGTTGCCGACCGGCTGCGCAGCTGCATTCGTGACTCCGACACCATCGCCCGACTGGGCGGCGACGAGTTCGCGATCATCATGACGGCAGTCGAGGATCCGCGCGCCGCCGTTGCTCTTGCCAAGCGAATCCGGGAATCGATCACGCGGCCATATCACCTCGACGGACATCAACTGCTGACCGATATCAGCATTGGAATTTCTCTCGCCCCGGTCGATGCCGCCGAGCCCGATCTCGTATTGAAGAACGCCGACATGGCGCTCTACGGCGCCAAGGCCGATGGCCGCGGCACCTATCGGTTCTTCGAGCCGGAGATGGATGCGCGCATGAAGGCGCGGCGCGAACTCGAAATGGACTTGCGCAAAGCATTGGCCAACGCGGAATTCGAGCTTCACTATCAACCGCTGGTCAACCTTGAAACCAACGCGGTCACCGGTTTCGAAGCATTGCTGCGGTGGCAGCATCCGGTTCGCGGACTCATTTCGCCCGCGGATTTTATTCCAATCGCGGAAGAAACCGGCATTATTGTTTCGGTTGGCGAATGGGTTTTGCGTCAGGCTTGTCAGGAAGCCGTCAACTGGCCGGGTGACGTCAAAGTTGCCGTGAACCTGTCGCCGGTGCAGTTGAAGAACAAGAATTTCGTCGAACTCGTGATCAATGTTCTTGCCAATAGCGGACTGCCCGCTGACCGTCTCCAGCTCGAGATCACCGAGACGGTCCTGATGCAGAACACGTTCAATACGCTGGCCACTTTGCAGAAATTGCGTGCGCTAGGTGTGCAGATCGCGCTCGACGATTTTGGCACCGGCTATTCGTCGCTCAGCTACCTTCGGAGCTTCCCGTTCGACAAGATCAAAATCGATCGCTCGTTCGTTCAGGATCTCTCGAATAGCAAAGAGCCGCTCGCGATCGTGCATGCCGTGGCCGGCCTCGCCAAGAGCCTCAATATGGTATCCACCGCCGAAGGGGTGGAAACCGAGCAGCAACGCGATGCGCTGCAGTCGCTCGGTTGCGTGGAAATGCAGGGCTATCTTTTCAGCCGGCCCCGGCCGCCCGCTGAAGTTGCGGAGGTTCTGCTTCAGTCTCAGGCCGCAGCAGAGCGACTGCCAACCAGCATCGATGGCGGGATTGAATAGTCGAGCGATATTTCGTCAGCGCAAGGGCACCGGCTGCGGCGGCAGCGGCGGGGCAGGCGCAGACGGCGCTGGCGCTGCTATCGGTGGCGGAGGGGTGTAGGGCGTTGTCGAGGCCATCGATGCCGGCGGATGCCTGTGCGCCGGCATTGCTGCGGTCTGCGGCGGGAACGTCGAGGCTTTGGTCGCTGCGGCTTTATTATTTGGACTGGTCACGACGACCTTGTTGGCCGAGACCTTATTGAGAACTTCCTGGTCCGTCGCCTGCACTTTGGCGATATCTTGCGCCATCTGATTTTGATTGCCGGACAGCCGCTCGACGGCCTGCTTGAGGACGGCCAGATCGGATGCAATCTGCTGCACCTGTTCCAATGTGGGGGACGAACTCGCCGACGGGCTGGGCGCGGCCGGGACGGCAGCAGCCTGGGCTGCGGGGGCCTGTTGCGCCGTCTCTGTCGCGGCGGTCGCCGGCGCGGTTTTTTCAAGCTCCGCCGCCTTGGTCCAGCCGAGCTGCTGGACTGAAGCGGCAATCAATTGCTGAACCTCCGGCGACCAGCCGAGCTCAGGCGCTCTGGCCGCGACCGTCTGCTTGACCACGTCGCCATAGGACTGCCAGGCCAAGGTCGCGGCGATGCCGATGCAAATCGCGATCAGATATCGCGTAAACGCCCGCCGCGCGTGCCGGATTCGCGACGGCCGCTCGAGCAGTGGCAGGCCGGGCGCAAAATCGTATTCTGAGGTCGCAGCCGCGGCGCTTGACACATCGGACTCCTGATCTTGCTTGTATTTGCTGCTCCGCAATACCGAGCGGAATGTTTGACCGGAGTAAGGCAAAACCCTCCGAGTGTTCCGCGTCGTCGGGTTCAGGCGCCAATAATGCGGATGTCTACGAGCCAGCTATGCCGTCATGCGAGGATGGAACTGGAACTTTTTTCAAAGAGCGATGCAGTAAAGAGCGACGCAGCAATGTGTGGGCGCGCGTCCAACTCAAGGCAGCAGCAATGCTCCGGCCAGCGCCAGCAGCAGCGCGGGCGGCATGATCAGCGCGCCGAGCCGCAGGAAGGCG
>Ga0335069_10005642_pt1 | contig 18353 bp, 8 predicted proteins | sample Lox_Sample_11_FD_206714 | JGI IMG/M metagenome (GOLD analysis project Ga0335069, IMG submission 206714) | Soil microbial communities from Loxahatchee National Wildlife Refuge, Florida, United States - Lox_Sample_1.1 | ecosystem: Environmental > Terrestrial > Soil > Wetlands | place: USA: Florida... | reverse complement strand
CTCGAGCCCATTCCAGATCTCCGAATTGTGGCGCGATCGTCGTGCGCGTGAACCCCGGCTCATCAGGGCTCACGCCGAGCACGTGCGCCGAGAGCTGGTACACGGCAGTGGCCGAGAATGCGTGACACAGGCTCGCCACCGGTTCGAACGACTCCCAGAGAGTCTCGGTTCCGGTCGCGAGCATCGGGCCGTAGAAGCGCCGCATTTGCTGCAGCGCAAGATCAAACCGGCCCGCTCGGCCAAGTGCCGCGTAGAGGAAGTGGCTGAAGTACGTGTTCGTCCGAGCGACGTCGGTCTCGGGGTCGAAGGGATCCTCGTGGAGCGTCACCGGCGGACAGGCTGTCAGACGCAACCGGGCATCATCGGTGATTCGATCGACAATGGCGTCCCACTCGGCTGGTTCCGCGACGTCGAACAGAATCGCGACCGCATTCGCCTGTTGAGAGACGCGGCTATCCTGTCGGTCGGAGGCGGGGTCAACGCTGTCGACGAATACACGCCTGCGCGCATCGAAGTGCCGCGCGCGAAGCGCGCTGCGAATGACGCCAGCCTGCTCCAGGTAGCGTTCCCCGAGGCTCGGATAGCCGACCGCTTTGGCCACTGCAGCCGTCGCCTGAAGCGCGCCATGCCACATCGCGTTCACTGTGAACGCCTCGCCGGCTCGACCGACATTTGCCCATTCGATGAAATGCCAATGAGGAAGATCGGCAAGCAGGCCGTGCGGGCCCGCCTGCCGGTCGAACCACGCCAGTACACGTTGCGCGGCCGGCAGCAGCGTCGCCACCGTCTCCTCGTCCCCCGTGTGCATGAGGTAATGGTGAATGGCACAGAGCCAGTGCAGATTGAAATCCGGAATGATGATTCCACCGTTGTGGTGGTCTCCCGGCGCAAACATCTCCAGGAGTCCATCGGGACGCTGGCTTTCGATGGCCTGCAGAAGAAACTGCCGGTCTATCGCGTTCGAGCTTGGACCAAAGGCGGCCGCGTCAATGAGGTAGTGGACGATTCCGTCACCGAGCCATTGGCGCTTCTCACGCCCCGGACAGTCCTCCCACGCGTCGTGCGTGCACTGCAGGGTCGTGTACGAACCGACCGACCACAGGCGCGTGAGCATGGCGTCGGAACACTCGAACTTGACACCCGTCCAGTCGAGCTTCTCGAACCGCTGCCGGCCGGGTCGGGCCGTGTAACGAAACGCGTGGGCGCAATCGAGGTACGACTGGCGAGCCGGTCGCGGCGCGCGGTTCGGCGCAGCGTCATATTCGCCCGGGACCGTCTCCGCAACCGCGACATCGATCACTTCTCCACCCAGCGCATCAATCTCGATAAACGGGTAACCGGAATGACGCTTGTCGAACTTCAGGATGACGCAGACATCCCGACCGCCGGCGGTGCTGATCACTGCCGCGGAATCGTCGTCGCGCAACAAGGCTTCCGGGCGCTCGACGCATCCGGGCCTGGCCGCAACCAGTTGCTCCTCGTAAAGCCGGCGGTCAAGTTCAAGGGCGGGCGACGCCTCTACTTCGAACACGCCGATGATTGACGTGGGTGTCAACGGGGTCTCGGCCAGCGGCGGGATGGCGCGTGGCACGAGCGTGCTGAAGGGCTCGATGTCCCCCCAGCCCTTCACACGATCCTCACTGCTCGCCTGCCGAAGCATCACTTGCGCGTGATCCCAGTTGGAGTCGTCGAATCCTGCCGCGCTCCAGCCTGGCGGCATTAGGCGCGCATCGTGGTCCTCGATGAATCCCTGCCCCCAGCCGCTCCGTGGCGTATCGGCGCGCCACGCCGGGCATTGCAGGACGCGCCAGGAAGCGTCAGATACGACCGTCATAACGTCGCTGCCCGTGCGCACAACCGCGTCGACGTACAATCCGCCATCGCCAAATATGCTCTGCGCGTAGTCGCGCGCGACCTCGTACCACGCGGTATCCGAGCCGTAGACATGAACCAGCACTGCCATCACGTTCGTGCCGGCAGTCAATCTGGAGGTGATTTCGTGGGAGTCGACCCGCATGAACGACGGGGCCGCCCGAGCGGGTCCGCGGCCGACCAAGGCGCCGTTGATGTACAGCACGTAGCGGCTGTCCGCAGTGATCGCGATTCGGGCCTCGCAGGGCGCCTGACCTAGCTCAATCTCCCGCCGGAAGAGGAACCAGCGGTTGGCACCGGTCTCGCGTCGGATCGGCCCATGCACCAACAGCGAGCGAAACGTCACCCCGCGGTCGACCGGCTGCCGGGGCGTCCAGATGAACTTTGCCTGTCTGTGCACAGCAAGAACTACCTGTGGCGCTAAGACAAGGGGTTCGCAGCCGTGTCCCGGCGTTGCAACTCATCCCGCAAATCGCCATGGCGCCTTTCGTCGAGATCATAGCGGCGCACGAGCCACACCGCTGTCATCCATAGAAGAATCGGCACGGCGCAGTAGGCCAGACGTACGCCGAGGAGCGCTGTAGACCCTTGAGCCGTAACCGATTGGCCAGAGACGAACCCGGTCACTTGCAGCACGAGGCTCGCGAAGAAGGCGCCGATCGCCATGCCCAGCTTCAGGCAGGCGCTCAACGCGCCGAATATCGTGCCGTCCCGCCGCACGCCGGTCGCGACTTCGTCGGCTTCCACTGTGTCCGGTACCATGGAGTGCGGCGCGAGCTGGCATGCCGCATCGCCAATCCCTAGCAGTGCGACCAGCCCGAAGACAAGCCACAAACGGCCGGGTTGCGCAAAAAAGAGAAGCCCGGTATACGCACACACTTCGATGAGAATTGCGATCGTGTACACGCGCCGTTTGCTGACCCCCCAGCGGTGGCCTGCGCGCATCCACAGCGGCGTCGCGAGCATCGCGACTATCGCTCCGCCCGACGCAAGCCAGCCGACGTGGCGCACCTCAATTCCGACAATGAAGGTCGCGAAATAGACTAGGCCGGTTGCCGACATGCCTATAGCGATGTTTTGCAGCAGAAATACCGTGAATAGCGTCCGAAATGGAGCGTTCCTCGCCAGAGCTCTCGCCTCGTCGCCAAGATTGAAGCGGACCGCCGGCCGCTCGATCCGTGGAGCATCGCGCGTCGCCCGGAACGAAACGACGCCGCCGATCATGACCACCAAGGCGAACACGGCTCCGAAGATTCGAAATCCGTCCCGGAGCGTCTCCCCGGCGGAAAACAGGTACGGCCCGGCCAGGCCGACCATCAGAATCCCGAGGCGCGAGCCGACCATTCTGTAGCCGACAACGCTCGTGCGCTCCCGGTAACTGGGTGTCATTTCGGCAGCCATCGCTGCATGCGGAATCGCAAATACGGTGTATGCAAGGCTCGCCAGAAAGTAAGCGACGGTTGCGTACAGGACCGTGACCATCGGGTTGTGGAACTCGGGGATGGCAAACGTCAGGTAGAAGGTCAGCCCGAACGCGAGGGCGCCGCCCAATAGATATGGACGCCGGCGCCCCATGGCCGTGACGGTACGGTCGGAAATCGCTCCCATGATCGGGTCCGCCGGCACATCGAGCATCCTCGGAATGAGCAACGCGATTCCCGCCCAGCCGGGCGCGAGGCCGTGGGCCTGCGTGAGGTAGAACAACAGGTACGTCATCGTGCCACCGACGTAGCACGCTATCCCGACGTCTCCTGCCGCCCAGCCGATCTTCATCAGTCTGGTCAATGCGGGCCGCTGCGGCTGGTTTCCTTCCGAATCTGCGCTCATCGGCGGGCCAGCGCGCGATCCAGTGCAGTTCCTGCCCTCGCGATGGCGCGTCGCGCCGGGGTGAGATCGCGAGTCATTGACATGAACCCATGCACGACCCCTTGGAATTCCAAGTACTCGACGTTGGCACCGACCGCGATCAGGCGCGCGGCGAGGTTGCGGCTGTCATCCCGCAGCGGGTCGAGACCGGCCGAAATCAGACACGCCGACGGAAGCTCTCTCAGGTCGGCATACAGTGGGGTGGCCCGTGCGATGTCTACGGGCGCGTCCTTGCCGAGATAGAGCGACCACATTGCTTCCATCGCCTGGCTTCCGAAACCGAGCCGCCCGTCGCCAAACAGCCGGTGCGACTCGGTTCCATAGTCGCGTGCGTAGGCACCATACATCAGGAGGAGGAAGCGGATCGACGCATCCCCGAGTTCCCGCAGGTCGATTGCAGTAGCCAAGGCCAGGTTGGCACCCGCCGAATCTCCGCCGAGAGCGAGCAGCTCGACGTCAAGACCCCACGCGGAGCCATGCTGGCGCACGGCCTGCGCGACCTGTACGCATTCATCGAGAGGCGCGGGGAACGAGTGCTCGGGCGCGAGGCAGTAATCCACCGAGACGATGCCACACGAGCTTTCTATGGCCAGAAGCCGCAGTGCTCGGTCGTTCGAGTCGAGATCGCCAACGATCCATCCGCCACCGTGGTAGTAGATCATGGCGGGAAGAGGCTTCCCGTCACCGCGGGGGTCGTACAATCGGACAGGGACGTCGCGGTCCGATGTGCGCACAGTCAGGTCTTCCACGCGGGGCAACGCCGGAGGGTCCGCGTTCCACAGGCGGGCATCCTCCGCGAATCGCTCCCGCATCGTCACCGGCGAATCTGTGCCCATCGGCGGCCGTCCCGCCATCCTGGTGAGCATGCGGTCAAGGATGACCTGCATCTCCGGATCGATGCGATCCGTTTCGTACTGGAAGCGTGAGAGCGCCGCCTCTGCTGGGAATGCGGGCATCAGACATCTCCCGAGCATCGGCCCCGTAAACAGATGCGGTGTGCACTCATCGCATCGAGCTTGGCAGCAAGGCGCGCTGAACGCCACGCATCGCGTCGCGCGCCTCGGTCGTCTGCCGGGCAATAGATCACGAGGATGGCCGATTCCTGGCGCCAATGGCTATGGGCCATGGGCGCTCTCGGCACACGAGACGCGCTTGCGATCAGGTTGCCGCCATCGTCACCGCCGGCCATTGGCGCTCAAAGCCGGGCCCGAATTCCGACCGTGTAGTACCGCCCTACGATATCGTAGACCGTTGGAAGTGTGGGAAAGCCAAGCCCCGGGAGAAACCCGCCCAGAACCGGTGGCAGCTTGTTAAAGAGATTGTTGATCGTCGCATAGGCTTCGAGCTGAGCCCCACCACCCTTGAAGCTATATTTTGCTGTCAGGTCTGTATAGAACACATCGGGAAGTGTGGGCTGCGCGAATACCAGCGGCGCACCGGTAGAACCCCCGGCGTAGCCAACCAGGCGGATCGACTGAATGTAGCGTTCCTGGATGAACGCGGAGAAGTCGTGGTATGCGAATTCAGCGCTCAAGATCCCGCGCCAATGCGGCGTCACAAGCGGTGGGTTCGATTCTGCGGTCCAAGGCTCTTGGCCGGCGTATTGGACAGCCGGTGAGCCAGGGCTGAGCTGCTGGAGGACGGAGCCCGTATAGGAGAAGAGCGCGCGAAGGTTAAGCATCGTTGCGCCCAGGTGGCGCGAGTAGCTCGCATCTAGGTCGACGCCGTCTCGCTTGAGTGACGCGGCGTTGATGTTCTGCACGGTAATCGCCGTGATGTTACCGCTCGCGTCGAGCGTCAGAGCGTCGCATGCTGCCGAGCCCGGGTTCGCGATGCAGTTATTGATCACATTCTGGGGCGTGTTCGGCGTGATCATGTTGCGCAGATCAATGTTGTAATAGTCGATCGCAGCAGCGAAGCCCGGCAACCAGGACGGCGTGTAGACTAATCCGATCGTGTACGTGTCGGCCGTCTCGGGCTGCAGATTCGGATTCCCCTGGGTTACCTGCGGAATGGGAATGACCTGGTGGTTGCCCTGCAGATCGAAGAACGAGTATGCGAACCCGGTGACCGGCGACGCATACAGCTCATACAGATTTGGTGCTCGTATGTCGGTCGATCGCGTCGCACGGAACCGCAGGCTATCGATCGGCTCGTAGTTTAGACCGAGCTTCCAAGTATGGACGTTGCCCACGGTCGTGTAGTTCGTGTACCGGAACGCGCCGTTCAGGTCGAGTCGGTGGACCCCTGTCTTGCCGGCAATCAGCGGCACTAATGCCTCGACGTAGCCTTCGGTGACGTGGTCCATGCCGTTGGCAGGGGCGTAGTTCCCCGACTTGAAGACGCCGCTGACACAATCCGCCAGATTGGCCGGTGCCTGCGGGCAGAGTGCCGGTGGTACGTTGGTGAGTCCGAGGACGTTGACAGGCATGTACCCAAGCGGGCTCGCGGTCTCGTCAAGGCTGCGCTGGCGGTGTTCGGCTCCCACGGCAACGGAGACCGGGCCAGCCGGTAGCGTGAACGCGTCTCCCTGCATATTGAAGGCCAATCCCTGTTGACGGTTCACGACGCGGTGGTAATCGGTGCCGAGTACGTAGTTGATGGCAGCCTGCGATGCCGCGCCGACACCAAACAGGTTGATGGGCACGCAGCCCGGCGCCGTGCCGGGGAATGTGAGCGTGATTCGGCACACAACTTGTCCGTTAGGCCCCTTGACCGCATCTACCGCGGCATACAGGTTCAAAAAGTTGACGTCATTTTGCACCTGCTCGTTCAGCGTCGTCTGACCGTTGGTATAGGCGAGCGACCAAGTGAAGTTTCCCCAGGCCTTGCCCTCAAGACCAAGCATGGCATCGGTCGTCGTATTGGTCGTCACGTCGGTGGCGCGCGGCAGATCATAGAGCGCGCGGGCCATCGTGAAGGACGATAAGCCGAGGTCCGTCATTTGCGCCTGGACGGCTGCCGGAAGATAGGCGTTGTCGCTCGAAATCGTGAATGCATTTGCGGAGTTAATCGTTACGATGCCGAAGCCTTCGTTCGTGTTGGACTGTGAGTAGTTGAGCCGGGCAATACCGCGAAGGTCCGGTGTCAACTCGTAGTCCATGTGCATGTAGAGGTGATCGGTTTGCACGGTCGCCACGTACTGCGCTGTATTGAAGTTGACGCCGGTCCCGCCAGTCCCAAAAGCGATCGACGTGCCTGGGATCTTGGTCCCAAAGTCAAATGGGGCCGTGGCGCCACCAGGCAGGAAGTTGGTCCCGGCGAGCGGTGCGGCCGGCGTCGCGATGGGCAGTGTTCCGAGGGCTGGATTCACGATGACGCCGCCGGCGGAGATCACGTTGATGTTTGCGTTAGAGACGTTCGTGTACGGCGCGGCCGCTGTGCCAGCGCCGGATAGATACCAATTTTGGCGCGACGTCGGACGCGCAAGCGGGTCAGGTATTCCGCCACTCGTGTAGTGCTCGAGGCTCGCGACAAAGTGGCCGCGGCCGTCAGCAAAGGCGCCTCCGCCCGCGAGACCAGCCTTCACCGAAGCATCATCGTGATAGGTGGATTCGCCGAGCTGCGCAAAACCCTTGATCCCGGAGAACTTGTTGTCGACTATGTAGTTGATTACCCCTGAGACAGCGTCGGAGCCGTACACGGCGGACGCGCCGCCGGTCACTATATCGACACGGCTGACGAGCAATTCGGGCATCAGGTTGAGGTCCACGGCCCCGGTATTGCTGGTAGGGGTCACCCTCACTCCGTCAAGCAGTACGAGCGAACGGAGGTACCCATTCGGGCCAAGGCCACGGAGGTTGACGTAATTGCCGGAAAGGCCGGCGGCGCAGCAGAACGTGCGACCGGTGGAGCCTGTGAACTGAGGAAGCTGGTTCAGTGCGTCAGGAATGCTCGAAGGGGCGGCCGCCGCCAATTCGTCGGCGCGCACTGTCGTCACCGGCGTCGGCTGATCGTTGCCGTTCCGAACGATGTGGGTACCCGTGACCACGACATCCGCGAGCGTGCCTGGCTGATCGGCTGGCGCCTCCGCGGCTACGCCGTTCGTGACATACGCTAGGGCGACGAGGCCGAAGACGGCCCTCAGGGTCGTCGTGCAGAAGATTGTCCGAGTTGTCATCAGGTCCCCCTCTCCAGATTGCTTGGCTCGTTAAAGTCTTTCGCCTCGTCAGCCCGTCGCGAACGTTGCCTTTCTCTTTGATGACGCGCCGCAGTCGATCGCCGGACCAGCGAACGGCCGGGCGCCTGTGCGGTGACACGAATGACCGCCATTTCAGGCCTGTCACGCGCGAGACCTCGATCGGCAACCCCGGGGCTCGATCAATGACGCCCCACGGCTTCGAGGCGACGATACTTTCAACGTTAGACAAATACAATCATAATCGAGCACAACACGCCAGTAGGGAGCGAGCATTCGAGCTAGAATCCGGTCCAAGAGTCGAATCGGATTGATGCGCTGCACAATGCCGAGAGCAGATCCATCGCATGCCCGCGGCAATCAGGGCGCCGCAACCATGGCGCGGCCTAGGTGTCTAGGGATCGGGGCCCTCACATGAAACACCCGAAGCTCCCCACCTCGGAGACAGGCCGTGCCTGAGCATTGCGCTGTCGTTCTCGATGTCGGCAAGACCCACGCGAAGCTGACGCTGTGGAATCGGCACGGAGTGCTGATTGAGAGCCGGTCGCGACCGAATGCCGGTGTCGAGGGCCGTGACTATCGCGCGCTCGACACGGCAGGCATCGAATCGTGGGTTGCGGAAACGCTCGCGGACTTTGCGCGGCTCGGGAATGTCGGAGCGATCGTTCCGGTCGGTCACGGTGCCGCGGCCGCGATCCTTCGGGGAGGGCAGCTCGCGTGCGCTCCGGTTGACTACGAGCAGCCGATCCCGGCCCCCATCCGCACTCAATATGATGAGCTTCGAGACCAGTTCCGCCACACCGGTTCGCCAGCTCTGCCAGACGGGCTCAACCTAGGTGCGCAGTTGTACTGGCTCGAATCGCTCCTTCCGGACGTACTCCGTGGCGACGCCATCATCGTGCCGTGGGCCCAATACTGGGCGTGGGTCCTTTCCGGTGTCGTGGCTTCGGAGGTCACGAGCCTCGGCTGCCACACAGATCTCTGGCGCCCGACCGAGGGCCGACCCTCGACGCTCGCGGTAGCCCGCGGCTGGGACGCGCGGTTGGCGCCGCTGCGTCGCGCAGACGAAGTGCTGGGGACGCTGCGCCCAGCCTGGGTGTCGAGGACAGGTCTTCCCACCGACACGCGAGTTCTGTGCGGACTGCACGACTCCAATGCGGCGCTTCTTGCGGCGCGTGGATTTGCGGAGATTGCCGAGCAGGAAGCGACGGTCGTTTCAACAGGCACCTGGTTCGTCGCGATGCGCTCCCCGGCTATCGCGGTGCCGTCAGTCTGCGCCGGGCTCCCGGAACGCCGCGACTGCCTCATCAACGTCGACGTGCATGGCAAGCCCATTCCGTCGGCCCGCTTCATGGGCGGTCGCGAGCTCGAGTCGCTGCTGGCTGACAGCGGCGGACATGTAGATGACCCTACGGAGCAGTCTCGCCTCGTCGATGCCGTGGGCAGAGTTGTGCGGTCAGGTGCAATGGTGCTCCCGACGCTCGCGCCGGGCGTCGGACCCTTCCCGCACGCGCGACACCGCTGGCTGATCGAGGCGCAACACTCCGACGCGCGTGGCGCCGCAGCGTGTCTCTACGCGGCGCTGGTCCTTGATGCCGCGCTCGACCTCATAGGCACTTGCGAACGGATTCTGGTCGAGGGGCGCTTCGCCGCTGCCGAAGCGTTCGTGCGAGCGCTTGCGCGGCTGCGTCCTGGGACGGCCGTATATGCGAGTCCAGCCCATAATGGTGTGCCTTACGGCGCGCTGCGCCTGCTTGACCCCACCCTGCCGCCACCAGGCTCCCTGCAGCGGGTGGAGCCGATTGATGCCGATTTGTCCGCCTACCGATTGACGTGGCGCCGTGAGGCCGAGCGGCTGGAGAGCGCCGCATGAAGGCTGCCGCCGTCGCAGATTACCGCGAGCTTGCACGCCGCCGGCTGCCGGGCTTCCTGTTCGAGTACATCGACGGTGGCTCATACGCAGAAGTTACCCTGCGGCGCAATGTTGCCGACCTGGAGTCCGTGGCGTTGCGCCAGCGCGTATTTCGCGATGTCTCGGGAGTTGACCTGTCGACTGTACTCTTCGGTGCAAGGCTAGCGATGCCCGTAGCGCTTGCCCCGGTCGGCCTTGCCGGCCTCAATGCCCGACGCGGTGAAGTCCAGGCGGCTCGCGCCGCGGAGAAGGCCGGTATTCCGTTCTGTCTTTCGACAGTGTCCGCTTGCACGATTGAGGAAGTGAGTCGCGGTAGCGAGAAGCCCTATTGGTTCCAGCTGTACATGATCCGCGACCGGTCATTCATGCGCGACCTGCTGGCACGGGCGGCGGCTGCATCCTGCTCCGCCCTCGTCTTCACGGTCGACATGCCGGTTCCGGGCGCCAGGTATCGGGATGTGCGTTCGGGACTCGCCGAAGCGCCGGGCGTGGTCGGTGCGGCGCGGCGCATCGGCCAGGCGCTGCTCCGCCCGCGGTGGGCTTGGGACGTCGGCATCTGCGGCCGACCCCATACGCTCGGCAACGTCGCGCCCGTACTCGGCAGCAAGTCCGGGCTCGAGGACTTCTTCGCATGGATGCGCGGCAACTTCGACCCGAGCGTCACGTGGAAGGACCTCGAATGGGTGCGGAGCCAGTGGCGGGGCCCGCTGATCATTAAAGGCGTTCTCGACGTCGCCGACGCCCGCGCGGCGGCGGATCTGGGCGCGGACGGGCTAATCGTCTCGAACCATGGCGGCCGCCAGCTGGATGGCACTCCGTCGAGTACTCGCGCACTGCCGCCCATCGCGGCGGCGGTGGGCGAACGACTCACAGTGCTCGCCGACGGCGGAGTGCGCTCTGGGCTCGACGTCGTTCGACTACTCGCGCTCGGTGCGAAGGGGGTTCTGCTCGGCCGCGCCTGGGCGTATGCACTCGCGGCCCGCGGCGAAGTGGGTGTCGCTCACATGCTCGGGTTGATCGCCGCCGAAATGCGTGTCGCGCTGTCGCTGACCGGCTGCACGCGAGTTGCTGAGGTTAATGAAGACGTCTTGGTGAGAAGTCTGTAGCGCAATCTTGTGATGACATGACGTTTTGCGGAATTGATGCTCACGACCGATCTGCTGTCGGCGCGCTTGCTTCAGCCGCCGCTCTGAACGAGGCCGACCGACGCGGACGGTCAGTGGGTCGCGATGAAGCCCTGATCGCGAGCGGCGTTCCGGTCGGCCAGGCATCGCCCGGCTGCGATCGCTCTCCGACCAGCAAATAGAACGCATTCAGCATGCTTGAGTACCTGTGATTATGATTGATTGCTATTGATCGTTCTTCGTGGGATATTTCCAACCCTCTGGCGGCTTCACTCTAGATCCAGCCGTTCGCGGGGGACAGCGATGGGAACGGTCGTGCGCGAAAAATCAAAGGCATCGGCAGCACGCCTCGAGAACCGCTGGGACCAGGCGATTGCGGCGACCCTTCGCCCGGAGGAACTGCTGCTCTACCGCTCCAACCTGCTCGGTGCCGACAGGCGCATCACCAATTTCGGTGGCGGCAATACCTCCGCCAAGCTCCCCATGCAGGACCCGCTCACCGGAGTGACAACCACAGTCCTCTGGGTCAAGGGCTCAGGTGGCGACCTCGGCAGCATGAAGCTCGACGGATTCTCGACGCTGTATCTGAACAAGCTGGAGGGACTGAAGACACGCTACCGTGGCCTCGAGCACGAGGACGAGATGGTCGGCTTTCTGCCGCACTGCACGTTCAACCTGAATAGCAGGGCCGCGAGCATCGACACGCCGCTCCACGCCTACATCCCGTACGCGCATGTCGACCACATGCATCCCGACGCAGTAATCGCGATTGCGGCGAGCCGCGCGAGTCAAGCGCTGACGGCCGAGGTCTTCGGTGGCGAGATTGGATGGCTACCGTGGCAGCGCCCGGGATACGACCTCGGGCTCAAGTTAGAGGCGCTCGCGACCGCGCAGCCGACGCTCAAGGGCATCGTACTCGAGGCTCACGGCCTGTTCACGTGGGGCGAAACTGCCAAGGACTGCTACGAGACGACGCTCAGGATCATCCAGAAGGCGAGCGACTGGCTAGTCGACCATAATGCGGCGCCGGCGTTCGGCGGACCAGCATGCCAGGCGCTCCCGGATAGCGAACGGCAGGCAATCGTCGCCGCCCTCGCCCCGGTGCTCCGCGGCAAGATCAGCGAGACCGAGCCCAAGATCGGTCACTTCAACGACAGTTCCGCAGTGCTCGAGTTCGTATGCAGCGGGCGCCTTGCGGAACTCGCGAGGCTCGGAACCTCCTGCCCTGACCATTTCCTGCGAACCAAGATCCGTCCGCTGGTGCTGCCACTGGATCCGGCCCGACCAAACGTCGAGGCACTGCTGGCCGCCCTCGATCAAGCGCTTGCGGACTACCGCAGCCAATACCGTGCCTATTATGAGCGCTGCAAGCGGGCGACGAGTCCGCCGATGCGCGATCCGAACGCCGTCGTCTACCTGATTCCCGGCGTCGGCATGCTGACCTTCGCCAGGGACAAGGCAACCGCGCGAATCGCCGGCGAGTTCTACGTCAACGCGATCAACGTCATGCGCGACGCCGCGGGCGTCGACACCTACGTTGGCTTGCCAGAGAAGGAGGCCTTCGACATCGAATACTGGCTGCTCGAGGAGGCGAAGCTGAAGCGCATGCCGGCGCCGAAGAGCCTCGCGGGGCGCACGGCGCTCGTGACGGGCGCCGCCGGCGGTATCGGCCTTGCGGTGTCTCATCGCCTGCTCCATGAGGGCGCCTGCGTGGTGCTCGCGGACATCGACGTCGACGCCCTGAGAACCGCTGCCGACGCGCTTCGTCGGCAATTTGGCTCGGACATGGTGGCGGCGGTCGACGTCGACGTCACCGACGAGGCCGCCGTCGGCGCGGCGCTCGAGCACGCCGTACTCCAGTTCGGCGGTCTCGACATCGTTGTGTCAAACGCAGGGATTGCCTCATCGGCTCCGTTCGAGGACACGAGCCTCGAGCTCTGGAATAGGAATATCGCTGTGCTAGCGACCGGGTACTTCCTGGTGAGCCGTGCGGCCTACCGGATTCTGCTCAGCCAGAAGCTCGGCGGGAGCATCGTATTCGTCGGCAGCAAGAACGCACTCGCCGCCTCCGCCAACGCCGCAGCCTACTGCACCGCCAAAGCCGCGGAATTGCACCTCGCGAGGTGCCTCGCGCTCGAAGGCGCCCCGCATGGCATTCGCGTCAACGTCGTCAACCCAGACGCCGTGCTGCGCGGATCAAGGATCTGGACCGGAGAATGGCGCGCGGAACGCGCAGAGGCGTATAACCTCAAGGAGGACGAGCTCGAGGATTACTACCGGCAGCGCAGCATGCTGAAGCGCAGTGTCTACCCGGAGGATGTCGCGGAGGCGGTGTACTTCTTTGCGTCTCATCTCTCGGCGAAGTCTACCGGCAACGTGATCAACGTTGACGCCGGCAACGCGTCGGCGTTCACCCGGTGAGGCGATGCGCATGAGCCGCCCGATCAGTCAGGAATTCATTGCCCAGGCGAATGCCGCGCTGATGCCCGCGCTCGCCGCGGACTACGATGGGCTCGCGGCCCAGCTCGACCGGCGCGGTGTCGACATCGGGCCTATCACGGCTGCGGTCGGGCGCTTTGGAGTCGCGATTCCCTCGTGGGGGGTCGGGACCGGCGGGACAAGGTTTGCCAGGTTCCCCGGCCCGGGCGAGCCCCGCAACGTCTTCGAGAAGCTCGAGGACTGCGCAGTGATCCACGCACTCACCGCTGCGACGCCAACCGTGTCGTTGCACCTGCCCTGGGACAAGACTGGCGACTACGCGGCACTTCGAGAGGCGGCTGCCGCTCTCGGTCTTGGCTTCGACGCCGTCAACTCCAACACTTTCCAGGACCAGCGCGACCAGCCCCACTCCTATAAGTATGGCAGCCTGACGCACACCGACGCAGCGATCCGTGCGCAGGCTATTGAGCACAACCTCGACTGCATCGGCATAGGCCGGGTCCTAGGCTCCAAGGCGCTGACGCTCTGGATCGCCGATGGCGCGAACTTCCCGGGCCAGCAGCACCTGACGCGCGCTTACGAGCGTTACCTCGAGTCCGCCTCCCGGATCTACGCCGGACTGCCGTCGGACTGGCGGCTGCTGATCGAGCACAAGATGTACGAGCCGGCGTTTTACGCGACCGTCATCCAGGACTGGGGTAGCTCGCTGCTCGCCGCCCAGACGCTGGGGCCGAAGGCGTTTTGCCTTGTCGATCTCGGGCATCACGCGCCGAACGTCAATATTGAGATGATCGTGGCGCGCCTCGTCCACGCCCGCCGCCTCGGCGGCTTCCATTTCAATGATTCGAAGTATGGCGACGACGATCTCGACACGGGCTCGATCGAGCCCTATCGCCTGTTCCTGGTGTTCAACGAATTGGTTGATGCCGCATGGCGCCAAGCGCCGGAGTTTCGGCCTGCACACATGCTCGACCAGTCGCACAACGTCACGGATCCGATCGAGAGTCTGATGACAAGCGCAATTGAACTCACCCGCGCCTATGCACAGGCACTCCTGGTCGATCGCGACGCGCTTGCCAACTATCAGGAGAGCAACGACGCGATGATGGCGACGCAGACGCTGAAGCGCGCGTTCACCACCGACGTCGGACCGATTCTTGCGCGTGCCCGTGAGCGCGCAGGCGCGGCGATCGATCCGGTTGCTGCGTACCGGGCAAGCGGCTACCGCGTCGCTGCAGCAGCGCGCCGCCCGGCGGCGGCGGTCTCGAGTAGCGGAATCGTGTGAATCGACTCCATCTCTGTGGGGTGTCGATTCCGACGGCACGGCGCTACGCCTGTTTCGGGCCCTGCCCCAATTTTCGTTGCCGGGCAATTCATCAATTGCCGCGTGCCGCAACTCTAGACTGACGGAACGCTTGACAAAGATGATCACCGAAATTTCCGACGAGCTCGTTGAGGCTTACCGGCGCGACGGATTCGCGACAGTCCCGGAATTCTTGGACGCAGCCGAACTCTCCCGCTGGCGCACCGCCGTCCAAGCCGCAGTCGATGAACGTACGGAACGCATTCCCGGCTTCGGGGACAGCGGCAAGACCGGCGACGAGTATTACGATAACGTCTTCAAGCAGCGCTGCAATCTCTGGCGGACGAGCGATGATGTCCGCGGCCTGATACTCGACAAGCGTATCGGACGATTGGCCGCACGGCTCGAAGGGCAGCCGTCGATGCGGCTCTATCACGATCAGGCCTTCTTCAAGGGCCCTTGGGCGAACGCCACGTCCTGGCACCTCGACAATCCGTACTGGGCGTTTCATTCGCGCCGCGCGACCTCGATCTGGGTCGCGCTTGACGACGTGACGATCCGGAATGGCGCGATGCACTTCATGCCGGGGACCCATCGCTCTGCCCGATTCGACAACGTCATGATCGGGCCAAACGTCGGCGCGCTGTTCACCGTCTATCCGGAATGGGCTCAATTGCCCACCGTGTGCGTCGAGCTGAAGGCGGGGGGCGCGTCCTTCCATAACGGGTTGATCGCGCACGCGGCTGGACCGAACATGACGCCCGGTATGCGCCGGGCGTATTCCGCCATCTTCATGCCGAGCGGTGCGGTGTACAACGGCACTCGCAACGTTCTTCCGCAGCGGCTGTTTGAGGCTCTCAAGCCCGGCGACCCTCTCATTGACGACGACTTCAACCCAGTAGTCTTTCCATGAACTCCGGGCGGGAGGACTCCGACGCACGGAAGTCGCGGTTGCCCTTCTGGCCAGCGACGCCGGGCGTGCGCCATGATCGATCGCGCCACGCAAATCCGGACGCTCGCTCAGCAGCCCGTCGAGCGGCTCAACGTGCACCGAGGCCACGAGGACGCCGACTGCCAAGCCGATTGGAGCCATCGCGTCCCACGCGGCGCGAATGCCGGCGCCCAGCATCCGTCGGAAACTGAACCATCGGTCGGACGCGCTTCAACTGGACATGCTGCAGGAGCATCGCCTAGCTCCGTCGCACTCAGATAGCTGGAAATCCAGGCAACCGACCACGCGCGGGCGACGCGCGTCGACCAATGGGGAAGACGGAGCAGCTACCGCGTCTCGTCAACCGGCGCCGCTGCCCGCACCAGCACGACCTGGTCGATACGCGCCGCCTGCAGTAGCGGCTCAAAGTCCCTGAGCCAAGAGTCCCGGTCTATCCCGCCGCGTGCTGGGGACATCCAGTCGTGTCTCCACGCGCCAATTCCCGCAGCTGCGCGCATCCATCGATTCGCGTGGCGCCCACTCCAGCGCTGATGCCGCGATCCAGGACGTCTGCTGTGGCGCCGTTCGGCCGGCCTCGAACACCAGTCATTGCCGGCGAGCTCCAATGACGATCTTGTCGCAAAAATCAATTTTGCCGCTAGAATGCCTCGACCGTCGGGCGCCTCGCGGGCCGAACGATCGCGCCGGCCGGCACGCTTCGAATCGGTCGGATTCGGCGAGACGATATGTCCCTTGAGACTGCGCGCCCTCCGGAGGCCTGTTCGACGCGATGATCGCCCGCGCCGTCACTCTCGACGATAAGTTCACTCTGGCCGAAGGCCAAGTCCTGCTGTCCGGCACCCAGGCGCTCGTGCGCCTGCTGCTGATGCAGCGTTGGCGGGACCGCGCCGCGGGCCTGCGGACCGCCGGCTTCGTGTCGGGCTATCGAGGCTCGCCGCTCGGCGGTCTCGATCGTGAGTTGTGGCGCGAGAGGCGCATCCTCGAAGCCAACGACATTGTCTTCACACCGGCGGTCAACGAGGAACTCGCGGCGACCGCCTTGTGGGGTCGCAGCAAGCGGTCCTGTTTCCTCGCCCCAAGCACGACGGGGTGTTCGGGCTCTGGTACGGGAAGGGTCCTGGCGTCGATCGTTCGGGCGATGCCTTCAAACACGCAAACCTCGCGGGCACCGCGCGATACGGTGGCGTGCTGGTCGCCTTCGGCGATGATCACGGCGCGAAGTCATCGACTACCGCCCACCAGTCCGAACAGGCGATGGTCGCGGCCGCAATGCCGGTACTGTACCCGGCCGGCGTCGCCGAATTGCTGCAATACGGACTGTACGGCTGGGCCATGTCCAGATTCACGGGTCTCTGGGTCGGTCTGAAATGTGTCAACGAGACCGCCGAAGCGACTGCCTCGGTACCCGGCCAGCCGCTCGAGCGCGAGATTGTGATCCCCGCGACGCCCGTGGACGCCGAGAGCGTCCACGTTCACATGCGCTTCGAGCCCGCGGCCTGTGAGCAGCGACTCGTCGACCTCAAACTGCCGCGGGTGGCAGAGTTCACCCGCAGCAACGGCCTCAACCGCGTTGTCTTCGAGGCCCGGACGCGGCGCCTAGGCATCGTCACGGCCGGCAAGTCTTACGTCGACGTGCGCCACGCGCTGAAACGGCTGGGGCTCGATGCTGAGCGTGCGCGCGACCTCGGTGTCGGCCTGCTCAAGATCGGTGTGACTTGGCCGCTCGAACCAACGATCGTCCAGGCATTCGCGCGCGGCTTCGAGAAACTGCTCGTTATCGAAGAAAAGCGAGCCTTTCTCGAAGACCAAGTGATGCGCTCGCTTTATCATCTGGCATCGGAAGGACGGCCGCGCGTCGTCGGCAAGACAGACGAAGAAGGTCACCCGTTGCTCCGCGCGCATGGCACGCTCGAGGTGCATGACGTCGCGCGCGCGATCGTCGCGCGCCTGCGACGGCTGGGTCTTGCAGACGCACAGCTGGAGGAACGACTGCGTGCCATCAGCCCGGCCTCCCTCCCCGCCTTCGCCACGGCGGCGGCGGTGGTGCGGACGCCCTATTTCTGCTCCGGTTGCCCGCACAATACGTCCACGGCGGTCCCGTCGGGCAGCCAGGCGATGGCCGGGATTGGCTGTAGCACCATGGCGCTTTGGATGAACCGCGACACGTTTGGCGTCACGCAGATGGGCGGTGAGGGCGCCAACTGGCTTGGGATCGCCCCGTTCACCGATACGCCCCACGTGTTTCAGAACGTCGGAGACGGGACATACGTCCACTCCGGCCTGCTCGCGATTCGGGCTGCGGTCGCTGCAGGTGTCAACATCACCTACAAGCTGCTGTTCAACGGTGCGGTCGCGATGACCGGCGGCCAGCCGCTGGAAGGTGCCCTGACCGTGCCGGCGCTGGTGGCTCAGTTGCGAGCAGAGGGCGTTGGCCGAGTCGATGTTGTGACAGACGAGCCCGAAAAGTACCAGCGCAGCGGGTCGCTGCCGACGGACATACTCGTACACCATCGCCGCGAACTCGACGTGGTCCAAGGAAGGCTGCGGGCGACCCCGGGCACCACGGTGCTTATCTACGACCAGGGCTGTGCGTCGCAGAAACGGCGCGCCCGAGTGCGCGGGCGCGTCCCCCCGAGCCCGACGCGCGTCTACATCAACAGTGCCGTTTGTGAAGGTTGCGGCGACTGTTCCGCGACGTCCAACTGCGTGAGTGTCATTCCACTCGAGACAGAGCTCGGGCACAAGCG
>Ga0335069_10005639_pt1 | contig 18354 bp, 12 predicted proteins | sample Lox_Sample_11_FD_206714 | JGI IMG/M metagenome (GOLD analysis project Ga0335069, IMG submission 206714) | Soil microbial communities from Loxahatchee National Wildlife Refuge, Florida, United States - Lox_Sample_1.1 | ecosystem: Environmental > Terrestrial > Soil > Wetlands | place: USA... | reverse complement strand
AGGCAGGTCCGCAAGGACCTGCCTTTCTTGTGTCTACTTTCCGAAATACGACTCGTCGAGAGTAACCGGCGTCTGTTTCTTGATCTTGTCTAGAAGGTCGCGCGTAAGCTGCGGCTTGACTCGCGACTCCAGCTCAGGCTTGAGCTCGTCGTAGGTCTTGCTGGTGTGCTCTTCCACCTTAATCAGGTGATATCCAAACTGTGTCTTTACCGGCTCACTGATTTGGCCTACCTGCAACGCAAAGGCAGCCTGTTCGAATGCGGGGACCATGCGGTTATGGCCGAACTGCCCCAGCGATCCACCATTGCCGGCGTTCGAAGTATCGTCCGACTCGGCTTTCGCGAGCGCAGCAAAATCGCCGCCGGCCAGTATCTTCTTGCGAATATCCTGCGCCTTGGCCAGCGCCTCTTCTTCGGTGAGGTCTTTCTCGCCCGGGCGGATGGAAACCGGCGAACCCTTATAACGGATTAAAATATGACTCGCTTTTACGAGGTCGTAATCGGCTTTATGTTGTTCGAAAAAAGCCTTGGTCGTGGCGTCATCCGCTTTGATCGTCGCGGAAATCTTTGCACCGAGCAGATTGGCCAGGACGCTATCGATCTGGACGGCAATCATTTGGCGCGCCGACTCGGTCTGGTCCACCTTGCGCTTTCGCGCTTCGTCAGCCATGACTTTGAGCTCGCCGAGTTGTTGCGCCAATTGGCGTTTTTGTTCGGGAGTTTTTATCTGACGGCCCGTCTCGGTCAACGCGGCAAGCAGTTCCTCGAATTGGGCCCGAGTCATCTTATCATTGCCCACCGTAAGTACGACGGTATCGGGGGAAACGATGACCACGGGTCCTTCGGCGGGTTTGGATCCGGTTTGCGCAGCGGGTGGATGCGGCGAAGCAGCCGGAGCCGGAGGTTGTTGGGCGAGTACGAGTGCAGCGGCGAAGAGAGCCAGCGAATATCTGGACAAAACAAAAAATGTCATTATGTCTTCTATTGTAGCCGCTCAGCAAGTATGCCGTATACACTAAAAACTTAAATGGCTAAGTTCGGAGGTATCGAAGCGGGTGGAACAAAGTTCGTTTGTGCCGTGGGAAATGGTCCGCATGACTTAGAAGTCGGCGAATTTCCAACCACGACGCCGGACGAGACTATCGCGCAAGCGGTAGCTTTTTTTGAGGCCAAGCCTCCGTTGGCGGCGATCGGTATCGGTTCGTTTGGTCCCATCGATCCGCGTCCCCAATCCCCCACTTTTGGACATATATTATCGACCCCGAAACTTCCCTGGAGAAACTTCGATTTCGCCGGGGCGGTCCGGAGAGCCTTGAACCTACCTGTCGCATTCGACACTGACGTAAATGCGGCAGCATTAGCTGAGTATCGATGGGGCGCCGCCAAAGGACTCGATACATTTCTGTACATAACTGTGGGCACAGGGATCGGTGGGGGAGGGATGGTCAGTGGCCAATTGATGCATGGCGCTCTGCACCCCGAGATGGGGCATCTTCGCATTCCGCACGATTTGCGGCGTGATCCTTTTCGCGGAAACTGCCCTTCGCATGGCGACTGTCTCGAAGGCCTGGCGGCAGCTCCGGCCATCGAAGCGCGATGGGGTCAGCCCGGTCATCTGTTGCCCCCGGGTCATCCGGCATGGCAACTGGAAGCGCACTATCTTGCGTTGGGCATCTGCAACTGGATTTGCACGCTGTCGCCACAGCGTGTCGTCCTGGGCGGCGGCGTGATGCACCGCGCGGAACTCTGGCCCCTGATTCGTTCCGAAGTGGAGAGCCTGTTGGCCGGATATGTTGTTGCACCCGCGATCGGCCCACCAGAACTGCGTAATCGAGCTGGTGTACTCGGGGCCATTGCTCTGGCACAGACGCTCGGCAGCGCCAGCTAGCATCTAACTGTTCAGGTAATTCAACATAAGGCACTTAGCGAATTTCCACATAAGTTACCTCGAAATCGGACTAATCCCAGAGGCTAACACAGAGCTCCTACGCCATTGAACTATCAAGAGAAACGCTTTATTATCGAACGGTAAATAGCGCCCTAAGTCTGCTCACGCAGCCAGCGGGCGAGCGCCTGTACACAGTCCCGCGCGTTGTCGGGCTATCGAATGAACGAGGTCACTATGCGATACGTGTGTTCCGCGGCCCTGGTCGCTTTCTCGATATTAACTCCGTCGACAATTTTCGCTCAAGCCAACAGTCTGTCGATAACGAACTACCAGTACCTTGGTGTGCAAGTTATCTCTCCGACTACATCGAGAGTTACTTACACCGCCAGCCTGGTAAATTCAGGGCCGGCGTTAGCTACGGTGACGGCCACAGTTGCTACTTTGGACCCCTTCAGCGTCAAGGTGGTGCCTGGTTACGGCACGCTGCACTTCTCGCACGTTGCGGCAAATAGTGTTACGACGACGACAGACTCTATTACACTTCTCGCGCTCAATGGCACTCCATTCGATCCTTCCAAGTTGCAATGGACCTTCCAGAGTACTGCGCCGCAGATCGTTGCGAACGCTGGTCCGAACCAAACGGTGGGAGTTGGCACGAATGTATTCCTGAACGGTAGCGGGTCCACAAATCCCAGCGGCGTGGGTACACTCACTTATTCCTGGAAATTCTCCCAAAGGCCTGCTGGAACACATGCAAGTATTTTTAACTACAATACGGTAACTCCAAACTTCGTCGTAGATGTACCTGGAAATTTTGTAGTAACCCTCACAGTAACCAATGGCGTTACTTCTGATAGCGCGAGCGTCACAATTAGTACTACTAGTACTCCTCCTGTAGCGAATGCAGGTATGAATCAAACGGTTCCAGGAGGTTCCACAGTTACTCTCGACGGAAGTGGATCATATACGACGAGCGGCAACCCGATTACTTATCGCTGGACCTTTGTGAACGTTCCCGGTGGCAGCAGTGCAATCTTGACAGGTGCGAACACTGTTTCCCCGCACTTCCTGGCCGACCGGTTCGGTACATTTTCGATCCAGTTGATCGTGAACGACGGTCTGGCGGACAGCAGCCCGTCGATGGTGACGATCACCACTCTAAATTCCGGCCCAGTGGCGAACGCCGGTAGCGCGCAGACCGTTGTTGTCGGTTCGTTCGTCCAATTGAACGGATCGGCCTCGATTGACGTCGATGGCGACATGCTGACCTATCAGTGGAGCCTGATCTCCGGACCGACCGGAAGCCATGCCCAATTGAGCGATCCAACGGCAGTGAATCCGTCCTTCACGGCCGACGTCGTAGGGACGTACGTCGCGCAGCTAATCGTCAGTGACGGTACCAACTTCAGCTCACCGTCAACAGTGATGATTACGACCAATCAGTTATTGGCCCCTGTAGCTTTCGCCGGAGCCAACCAAACCGTTGCACACAAGTCCACCGTTCACTTGAACGGGACCGGAATCGATCCCCAGGGACTCAACCTCAGCTATCAGTGGACGCTCACGAGTATGCCGGCCGGCAGTGTTGCGAACTTGTCGAGCACTTCGCCAACCGCGACATTTGTTGCCGACCTGCCGGGAACGTATGTGGCGCAGCTCGTTGTGAACAACGGCTATGTCAGCAGTAATCCGTCGATGGTTACGATCACGACAACCAATACAGCACCGGTTGCTGATGCAGGCTCGCCTCTGAGCACGACTGTAAACGCGAACGTCGTTCTGGATGGAAGCCACTCTTTTGACGTGGACCATGATACGTTGTCTTACTCGTGGACCTTCACGAAGGTTCCGGCCCTTAGTGCGGCAACTCTAGTTGGCGCCAACACGGCCTCGCCGAACTTCGTTGCCGATGCAGCCGGTAGCTATGTCGTCCAATTGATCGTGAACGACGGCTTCACCAACAGCGCTCCTGCGACCGTGATGGTGACTGCTGCAGGAAACGCTCTTGGCTTATCGCCCAATCCGCTGAATCTTACCAATACGCCTGGCACGCTCACGGTGACATTGCCAATGCCTGCAGGTAGCAATGGACAACTCGTGAATCTGGCGAGCAGCAATGCGGCCGTGGCCAGCGTTCCAGCCAACGTGACGGTTGCCGCCAACGCTACTGGTGCGAATTTTACAGTCACGCCTGGCAACATCTCTGGCACGGTGACAATTCTCGCGAGCGCCGCCGGCTTCTCGAATGCAATTACTCAGGTAAAGGTAGTGGTTCCCCAGGTCACCTTCAGCTTCAGCCCCGGGACTGCGAACATCGCCGGGACTGGAACCACCAATCTTACTCTGAACCTGGTGGGCACGCCGTCGAATACCGCAATTACGGTCAATCTCAGCTCGAGTGCGCCTGGTGTCGCGACCGTGCCGGCGACTGTCACTCTACCTGCGAATGCTACGAGCGCAATGGTCACTGTGACCGGAGTCACTCCTGGCACGGCAACTATCCATGCCAGCGCCCAGAACATTCCGGACGCAACGGCTGTAATTACAGTACTCGCAGGAAATGGCGGTGGCGGGACCGGCGGTGGAGATCCGAACGCAGTCGTCTTACCCAACGCCGTGACTTTGCAAGTGAACCAGACGGTTGTGTATCCGGTCTCACTCCCGTCGCCTGCGCAGGGCAACGGTGTGATTCTCACACTGACCAGCAGCGATCCGTCGAAGGTAACTATCTCGCCCGACAGCGTGTTCATCAAGACCGGCCAAACCACTTCGGTGGCGACGATCAGAATTACAGGCGTGGCTTTCGGTATCTCGACCATCAACGCGTCAGCGCAAGGCTACGACTCGAACAGCCAACAGGTGGAAGTAATCGCCGGGCAGCTTGCCTTCTCCCCGCCGGCGGTGACGATTACAGGACTGATCAAGGGCAGCCTGAACCTGACGTTGTCTTCTCCGGCCCCGGCTGGCGGCTTGACCGTAAACTTGAGCTCCGACAATACGGCGATTGCTACCGTACCGGCGACAGCAACGTTCGCGGCGAATTCTTCAAGCACGAACGTGCAAGTGACTGCGATCGCGGCGGGATCGGCAGTGATTCATGCCAGCGATCTACCGGCCTACATGGACACCACAGCTACGGTGACAGTGGTGACGCAACCTTCGATCATTCTCGCCTCGTTCCTAACGGTCGGGCAGTTCCAGTCCGCTATGTTCCCGGTTAGTCTGTCCGCGCCCGCGCCGTCGGGCGGCGTTACAGTCACGCTTACCAGCAGCAATCCAGGTTCGGTGACAATAGCGCCAACATCGGTCTTTATTGCGGGCGGCCAGTCGGCCCCAGCGACGCAGCCGCAGGTGACTGGTGTTGATATGGGCTATTCCAACATCACCGCATCGGCGCCCGGCTACCAATCGGCCACGCTCCAAGTGCACGGAACGGACCAGATCTTCGTCGGCACACCTCCGAACGCGACAGTGCTGCTCGGCCAGACGGTCGCTTATCCAGTGAGCTTGCCTTCGCAGGCTCCGGCAGGCGGAGCTACGGTGACCTTTACAGTCGCTGATCCGACGGTGGTTAGCATTACGCCGACGGTGTTGATCCCGGCAGGTGCAACCACGCCGAATACACCGCCACAGTTGACGGGCTTAGCGATCGGCACGACAACGATCACGGCGGCTGTGCCCGGCTACTCGTCCGGCACACAGCATGTTTTCGTGACTGGCACAATCAACTTCTCGCAGATGTTCGTAGTGATCCCTGGCTTGATCACAAGGAACGTCGTGCTGAACCTCTCCGGTCCGGCGCCTGCGGGCGGGCTCACGATCAACCTCAGTTCGGACAATCCGTCGGTGGTGACGGTTCCTCCGACGGTGACCTTCGCAGCAGGAGCAATGACGGTAAACGTTCCAATGACGGGGGTGAAAGCGGGCACTGCTAATGTTCACGCGAACGCTCCGAACATTACGGACGTGTCGACCAACGTGACGGTGAACTAGACGAATCCTGGTGAGGGGTTTCTCCGCCGGTATGCAACCAACGCAACAGCGTACCGGCGGAGTGCTACTGCCAGTGATCGCCTCGGCCTACAACCTCGCTCGGTATCGACAATCCGCACATTACCGCATATCATGGTCTGAATAGGAGAAGACCATGCCAGTCAAGGAAGCACCCTCCGCGCCTGCTCATCATCGAAAAGCGCCCCCTCCCTATCGTTCGCCGTGGATGAACGAAGAACTCGATCTGTTCCGCAAGACGGTCCGGCGATTCTTGCAAGAAGAGTTCGTGCCCCACGAAGCGCGTTGGCGCGAGCAGCATAAGCCCGATGCCGAGGCTTGGACGAAGGCAGGCGAAACGGGCATTCTCTTGACCGACATTCCCGAGGAATATGGCGGCGGTGGCGGCACCTACGCGCACGAAGTCGTGGTTATGGAGGAATTGGTCCGGGCGGGAATCCACTTCGGAATCGGCGTACACAGCATCGCCGCCAACTACATCCTGGCCTACGGTACCGAAGAGCAAAAGCATCGCTGGCTTCCGAAGATGACCAAGGGTGAGTTGGTCGGTTCCATCGCGATGAGTGAGCCAGTGGCAGGATCAGACTTGCAAGGCATCAAAACCACGGCCCGGCGCGACGGTGACCACCTTGTAATCAACGGATCGAAGACCTTCATCACCAATGGATGGCATACAAGTCTAGTCTGCCTTGCGGTGAAGACGGACATGAGCCAGAACGCTAAGAAGGGCATTTCGCTGGTAATGGTCGAAACCAAGAACCTTCCTGGCTATCGCGTGGGCCGCATTCTGGAGAAGGTCGGAACGCACGGCCAGGATACCTGTGAGCTGTTTTTTGACGACGTTCGAGTGCCGGCCGATAACCTGCTGGGACACGAAGAGGGCCGAGGCTTCTATCAAATGATGGAGCAGTTGCCATACGAACGCATGGGCGTCAGTGTGAGCGCCGTCGCGGTGATGGAACAGGCGGTCGCGGTGACCACACGCCACGTGAAAGAGCGTATGGCGTTTGGGAAGGCGCTATTGGATTTTCAGAACACCAGGTTCAAACTCGCCGAGTGCAAGACCACTGCGCATATTTCCCGAGTCTTCGTGGACGACTGCATCCAGCGGCTGATGAACGGTGAACTCGACACGACGACCGCAGCCATGGCGAAGTATTGGCTCACCGAACGGCAATGCGAAGTCGTCGACGAGTGCGTGCAGCTCCACGGCGGCTACGGCTACATGATGGAGTACCCGATCGCTCGCATGTGGGGCGACAGCCGCGTACAACGGATTTATGCCGGAACCAACGAGATCATGAAAGAGCTGGTCGCGCGATCGTTGTAGCGTCAGGCTGAGGCCAGACGCCCTGTTCAAGGGCCAACGTAAATGAAGGGAACGCAGTAGATGGGGCGGACGCCCTCGTCCGCGCCGGGCCCCCTGGTCCGGCTGGTGGGCTTCACCGAGGAAGGCCGACGAGGGCGTCGGCCGCAGGCCTGCCCCACAAAGCCGCAGAGCCGCAACCAATATCAGCTTTTCCCGTTTGTGCGGGAAGCGGGACGTGGACGTCCCGTTGTAGTACTTACTGTTGGATTGGTCTGGGGTAGGCTCCCGCCGGGACATTCGGCGCAGACTTGCGAACTTGTGATTCAGCCCAAGCCCTTTGCACCGGCTCGGTGAATCCTGGTAACAGTGCATTGATTCTACGCATTATCTCGGCGACCACTGTCGGATTCTCAGCCGCTACGTCGTAGCTTTCATCAGGATCGTTCGCGAGATTGTAGAGTTCGGGCCGTGCGAGCGTGTAGTTAAGGCGGCCTCCGGGCGGCGCCGGCGCATACGCGGCTGTATTGTGGCGCGCGATGTGCAGTTTCCAGTTCATCCAGCGCGCGCACTGCAGGTCCCAACTATCGAAATAAAGAAGCACTTCGCGATCGATCGATTCTTTCTGCCCGCTCAGCATCGGCCAGATGTCGATCCCATCGAGCGGCTTTGCTGGCGGCGGCCCGCCGCATAAACGGCTTACTGTTGGGAAGATATCCATCATCGAGCCGAGTCCATTGCAGACTTTGCCCTTCGGGATTTTTCCCGGCCAGACGGCGATGAATGGCTCGCGCACGCCGCCTTCATAAGTTGTGTTCTTCCGGCCACGAAGTTTTCCAGGACTGCCCTGGTACCATGGGCCGTTGTCGCTCGAAAACATGATCAAAGTGTTCTGTTCCAGTCCGCTTCGTCTTACGGATTCGCGAATCTGACCGACGCTCCAGTCGATTTCCTCGATGACGTCCCCGTAAAGGCCTTCAGGCGACTTGCCGCGGAAGCGTTCGGACGCGCCCAAGGGGATATGCGGATAGGTGTGAGGCAAGTAGAGAAAGAAAGGTGAGGTCTTGTTTTTATCGATGAATTTCAATGCCTGTTCGGTGTAGCGCGGTGTGAGTGTCTCCAAAGCGACTGGGTCTTCGATGACCTCGGTATTGTGCATCAGCACACGAGGATTCATGTCGTTGCTATAAGGTATGCCGAAGTATTCATCGAAACCCCGGCTGGTGGGCAGATATTCCACCGGCCGGCCAAGATGCCATTTCCCAATGCAGATCGTCTTGTAGTTCTGCGACTTCAGCACGTTCGCCAGCGATGTCTCATCCAGATTCAAGCCGTTCGTATCGGTCGGAAAGAACACGCGCGGTACACCGACTCGCGTGGGATACCTGCCGGTCAACAACGCCGCGCGCGAAGGCGAGCAGACTGGGTCGGCCGAGGAGAAATTGGTAAAGCGGATTCCATCGGCTGCCATGCGATCCAGATTCGGCGTAGGGATTTTCGAGCCATAACAGCCCAGGTCTCCGTATCCCAGGTCGTCGCACAGAATGAAGATGATGTTCGGCTTTCGGGTTTGTGCCTGGACGCGCGAACCGGCGAGCATCAGCCCGGCCGCAGCGAGGAAAGATCGGCGCGTCGAGGCGAAACTGGTCAGATGACCACTTTGTCGTGATACCGTGGATTTATGAAGCACCGGTACGTTACTGTAACCGAGTTTAAGGCAAAATGTCTCGCCTTGCTGGATGAGATCGGAACCAAGGGCGGTTCCATCACAGTAACGAAGCGTGGTCGTCCGCTCGCGACGGTTGGGCCGGCACGCCGGCACAAGTGGGGATCTTCGGAAAATTCCTTAGCCGGACAGTTGGAGATCGACGATGACGTGTTCTTCAAGGACAATTCCGATCTGTTCGACTGCATACGCGATCCTGAGTCACAGATGTGACGCCCCGATTTCTGCTGGACACCCACGTTTTAATTTGGTGGCTTGGCGGGTCGAAACGGCTCTCAGCCGAGCATCGGCGTGTTATTCGGAATGCGCTACATCATCGCGAACTAGTAGCGATTAGCGCGATCACGCTTCTCGAGATCGCTGTTCTCGGGCAAGCGGGGAGCCGGCGGCAGATCCCCGCCGACAAGGTCCTCAGTGAAATCGATTCTAGTCAGGACTTTCAAATTCTACCTTTGACGGTCGAAATCGCCGCGGAAGTCATAGCGATGGGACGATCCCTGCAGGATCCCGTCGATCGTGTCATAGTCGCAACCGCCCGTATCCACGGCCTTCGCTTGATTACTGCCGATCAGCGCATCATCGAGTCTAAACTCGTGCCCATTGTCGTTTAAGACGACGGGTCTATGTTATGATCGCCACCGGTATGAAAACCCTGGCAGTAATCCTGGCTACTGGTCTATCTCTGCTCGCCCAGACTGATCTGAATTCTCTTAAGCAGCTCAAGTATCGCAACATCGGGCCTTTTCGCGGCGGCCGCGCCGTTGCGGTGTCGGGCGTCACCTCGCAGCCGAACGTTTATTACTTCGGCGCGACGGGCGGGGGCGTGTGGAAGACCGTGGACGCTGGCGTCGACTGGACTCCGGTCTCCGACGGTCAGTTCAAGACTGGATCTGTCGGTGCAATTGGAGTATCTGAGTCGGATCCGAACGTAGTTTACGTGGGCATGGGCGAGCCGGATATTCGTGGCAATGCTTCGCACGGGGATGGCATATACAAATCGACGGATGCGGGTAAGACTTGGAAGAATGTCGGCTTGGAAGATAGCTATCACATTGGCGCAGTCCGGGTGCATCCCAAGAATCCGGATATCGTATACGTCGCCGCCCTTGGGCATCTATGGGGGCCCAATGATCAGCGGGGGGTTTATCGCACCACCGATGGCGGCAAGACTTGGAAGCAGGTTTATACTCGAGGCCGAAGCGCCGGTGCGGTGGACCTGATTCTCGATCCGAACAACCCGAGCGTGATTTACGCGACGTTTTGGGACATGCATCGATTGCCATGGGATCTTGAAAGCGGCGGACCGGGAAGCGGCCTATTTAAGTCCACCGACGGTGGCGATACTTGGACGGATTTAAGTCGCACGCAAGGCATGCCAAAGGGCATTCTGGGACGCATCGGCATTACCGTATCGCCGGTGAATTCGGATCGCGTCTGGGCGATCGTCGAAGCAGAAGATGGCGGCGTGTTCCGGTCCGACGATGCCGGCAAGAGCTGGACGCGCGTCAACACCGAGCGAAAGCTGCTTCAACGCGCCTGGTATTACTCGCGAATCTTCGCTGACCCACAGAAGCTCGATACCGTCTATGCTCTGAATACCAGCTTCTATCGCTCCGATGACGGCGGCCGGACGTACTCCGCCATTCGCACGCCGCACGGCGACAATCATTACCTCTGGATCGCTCCGAATGATTCGAACCGGATGGCTGAGGTCAACGACGGAGGGGCGAACGTCACGACAAATGGCGGGCGCACCTGGACTACACAAGATCAGCAGCCGACGGCCCAGTTCTACCGCGTCGCGCTGGACAACGATTTCCCCTATCACGCCTACGGCGCGCAGCAGGATAACAGTACGGTGCGAATTTCCACTCGCAGTGACGACGGCAGCATCGGCGAGCGTGATTGGTACGACGTCGGCGGCGGCGAGAGCGGCTGGCTCGCGCCCGACCCAAAAGATTCAGAAGTTGTCTATGCCGGCTCTTATGATGGTCTGCTGACCCGTTACGATCACCGCACCGGCCAACTTCGCAACGTGACCGTGTGGCCCGACAATCCGATGGGGTACGGCGCCGAAGGGATGAAATATCGCTTTCAGTGGAACTATCCAATTGTGTTTTCGCCGAACGATCCAAACACGTTGTACTGCGCGGGCGATCACATCTTCAAAACCACCAACGGCGGATCGAGCTGGGAAATGATCAGCGGCGACCTCACGCGGAACGACAAATCGAAGCAAGGGCCGTCGGGCGGTCCGATCACCAAGGACAACACCAGCATCGAATATTACGACGTCGTCTTTACCATGGCCGAATCGCCCTTGAAGAAGGGACTCATATGGTCCGGGTCTGATGATGGCCTGGTTTATATCACACAGGACGGCGGCAAGCATTGGGACAATGTCACGCCGAGAGATATGCCGGAGTGGATTCAGATTAATTCCATTGAACCGTCGCCGATTGACGCGGGCACAGCATACTTCGCGGGCACCATGTACAAGTTCGACGATTTCCGCCCGTATCTCTACAAAACCACCGACTATGGCAAGACTTGGACCAAAATCAACAACGGGATTCCGGAGAAGGCGTTTACACGCGTGATTCGCGAGGATCCCAATCACCGCAACCTGCTCGTCGCCGGGACCGAAACCGGAATGTACATTTCCTTAAACGGCGGCACTTCCTGGCAGTCGTTCCAACTCAACTTGCCGGTCGTCCCTATCGCTGATCTCGCGTTCCAGAAGCGCGAGGGCGAGCTGGTCGTAGCGACGCAAGGGCGCGCGTTCTGGATCTTCGACGATCTGCCACTGCTCTATCAGCTCACCGATAGCGGCCTCAAGGACGAAATGAAGCTCTTCCGCCCGAAAAATACTTACCGGACCTTGCGCGGCGGCTTCCGTCTGCCGCCCGGCGGGTCGCAAGGTCAGAATCCGCCGTCGGGCGCAGTCGTATACTACTCGTTCAAAGAGAAGCCGCAGGGTGAGGTTACGCTCGAATTCCTGGACAACGCCGGAAAAGTGATTCACAAGTTCTCGAGCAAGCCACCGGCGAAGCCAGCCACGGGCGAGGGCGGGGAAGAAGAGGAAGATTTTCCGCGACGTCCGCCAGGAGCAGATCGTGTGCCGGCCGAGGCTGGTCTGAATCGATTCGTCTGGGACCTTCGCTATCCCGACGCAACATCGTTTCCCGGCCTGATCATGTGGGCAGGAAGCGTTCGGGGGCCGGCTGCGGTACCAGCGGCCTACAAAGTCCGCCTGACCGCCGGCGGCAAATCTCAGACCGAGAGCTTTGAGATCAAGAAAGACCCGCGCCTCAAAACCACGCCGGACGAGTACGCACGTCAGCTCGAAGTGGCCCTCCAGATCCACAATAAACTGAGCCAGACGAACGAAGCCGTGGTTCAAATCCGAGACATCCGCAAACAGCTCGATGAGTACGCGGCGAGATCGAAAGATCCGAAGGTCGTCGATGCTGCAAAAACGCTGGCCAAGAACCTGACCACCGTCGAAGAGGCCCTTTACCAGACCAAAAACCGGGCCAACGAGGACCCGCTGAACTTCCCGATCAAGCTCAACAACAAACTGGCGGCTCTGTTTGGAACCGTGGAGAGCTCGGATGATCCGCCGACGCTACAGTCCACCCAGGTTTATGAGGAGCTAGCGAGTCAGGTGAACGTTCAACTCGAGGCACTTAAGAAATTGACTGGCAGTGATTTAGCGGCTTTCAACAAGTTGGTTCGGGACCAGAACATACCGGCAGTTATAACCAAATGACAATCCGGAGGATTGTCCAACGGGCATAGCAACAGCCACCCGTCGTACGGGTACCGGGGTTGCACGTTCCGCCGGGGATTCGCGTCATAATTATGTCATGCAGCCTTGTGTGCGTCGCCGTACTAGCGGTTTCTCTTTAATCGAACTTTTGATCGTTATCGCGATCATCCTGATCATCTTGACGATCGCTGTCCCTAAGTTAGGCACGGCGCGCATGAACGCCAGTGAAATGGCGGTCATTCGCGAGATTCAGACCATCAACACGTCGCAGTCACAATACCTGTCCCAGTTCGGCAAGTATGCAACAACGCTCGCGGAGTTAGGACCTCCCACGAGCGGTGGACCCGGTCCGGCGGCGGCCGACCTTCTTCCCTCAAGTTTGGCCTCCGGTGAAAAAGACGGCTATACGTTCGTGATGGCGGCCACGCCGCAAGGCTACACCGTTAACGCCAATCCGAAGGTGTATAACAGCACCGGCCGCCGGACTTTCTTTTGCGACCAATCCATGATCATTCATCAGAATTGGTCGAGCGAGCCGGCCAACGCCAATAGTCCGGAACTAAAGTAATCTTCCACACAACCACCCGCCTGGCGATATACTAGTAGCTTCTCTTAACGAGTTGGCGAGTATCCGTACGGGGTCGGGGGAGCATGGGGAGAGTTTTACTAGCTGTTCTCTTCGCGATAGGCTCACATATCGTTTTCGCCCAGGAGGGCGCCTCCGCGAGCATTTCGGCGACGAACTGCACCTTCAAAGCGGAGCCCGATAAATTCCTGGCGGCCCAGTCGCGCATGCGACTGGAAGTCTCGCAACGCGCCACGCAATTTCAAAAAGGCACGGCCAAAGCCGCTAGGCCTGCAGCCGCCGACCCGATCCAGCACCGAAATTTCATTGACGACGAGATCTTCAACCAGCTCGCAGCCGCCAAAGTTCAACCAGCTCGTTTAACCACGGACGAAGAGTTCTTCCGCAGGATCAATCTGGACCTGACCGGCCGTCTTCCCGCGCCCGACGACATCCGCGCCTTCGTCGCGAACACGGATCCCAATAAGCGCAATGCCCTGATCGAGCGGCTCCTGTACTCGCCCCAGTTCAACGATAAATGGACGATGTGGCTCGGCGATCTCTTGCAGAACAACGTCTCCCAAGCGACCGCGGCGGTCAACCGCCAGATCGATGGCCGCAACGCATTCTACGCGTACATCTACTGGTCGGTCGCCGGCTGGAAATCGATTCGCGACATCGCCTATGAGTGCATCAGCGGGATCGGCAACGACTACGATCTTGCGACTGGTTCGGCCAACTTCGTCATCGGTGGAAGCATTACTGGCGGCCCGGCACAGGACACTTACGATGGTATGCTCGTGCGTACCGCCACAGCTTTTTTAGGCATGGGCAATTACGATTGCCTTCTCTGCCACAACGGCATCGGACATCTGGATCAGATCAACCTTTGGGGCAGCCAGACAACACGCGTCGACGCCGAGCGCATGGCGGCGTTTTTTGCGAGAACTCGCCTCACCGGTTATGCGGTTCCAAAGCCGCCTGCAGGACAAACAACCAGCGATTTTTACACCAACTCCACGATCGTTTCAGAGACAACTTCCAACGTCGGTTACGACCTGAATACCAATTATGGCAATCGACCGAATCGAGTAGCATTCGGCAGCACCAAGACGCTCACTCCGGTCTATCAGTTCTCCGGAGCCACGCCTCCGGACGGGAAGTGGCGTCAGGCGCTCGCTCAATTGGTGACCAGCGATCCGATGTTTGCCCGGAATATTGCGAACCGGTTGTGGAAGGCAATGTTCAACATGGGTTTGGTGGAACCGGTCGATCAGCTCGATCCGGCGCGGCTCGATCCGAACAACCCGCCGCCGGATCCATGGACCTTCCAGGCTTCCAATCCGATTCTGATGGAGAAGCTGGCGAAATATTTTTCGAACTCATGGTTCGATCTGCGCGGCATGTTGCGGCTGATCGCGCAGTCGTCGGCTTATCAGCTCAGCTCTACTTACGATGGCGATTGGAATGTTCAATATGTTCCGCTGTTCGCCCGTCATTATCCACGCCGGCTGGATGCCGAGGAGATCCACGATGCGATCTCGACCGCTACTGGAGTCTTCAACAAGTACACGGTCGGAGATCAGTCCGCGGCGATTTCGCTCGCGATACAGTTTCCGGACACCGTAGAACCTCGCAATAACGGCGCCGTTCAGACTTTTCTGAACTCGTTCCTACGTGGGAATCGCGATACCACGCAGCGCAGCCAAGCGAGTTCGATTCAACAGCAGTTGAACTTGATGAACGACAACTTCGTGGTGAGCCGGACGAAAATGACAGCATCTCCGGCGCTGCAGGCACTCGCGAAGATTACCGACAACTCCGCGCTCATCGACCAGCTATTCCTGACGTTCCTGTCTCGACTTCCCAGCGATTACGAGCGCTCTCACGCGCTCAGGTATCTGCAAAATGCAGCCACGGCCGCCGCGCGCAACACGGCCATCGAGGATCTCTCGTGGACGTGCATCAACAAATTGGATTTCTTGTTTAGTTATTAGCCGGGAGAACGCATGAAGGATCGATTCGGATACGACTGGAGCAAAATCACCGGCACGCAGTTCTGGCGGCTACCGCACATCGGCCGCCGAATGTTCTTCCGTCACCTGGCGAGCGCCTTGAGCGGGTATTTTTTGATGCCGTCCCGTCCCATGGGGACCGTCGCCAAGGCTGCTGTGACCCCTATCAGCACTGCTGATCATTGCATCTTCATTCTGCTGACTGGCGCGCCGAGTCACATCGATACCTTCGATCTCAAGGAAGGCTCCTGGACCCCTTCATACTTCAACCCGACCAGCTACGGCGGCCTCCGCTTCGCGCAGGGACTCATGCCCAATCTGGCGAATCACCTCGATTCGATCGCGTTCGTTCGCTCCATCCGCGCCTGGGCGGCGGCGCATAGCATCGCGCAGACCTGGGTTCAGATCGGTCGCAACCCGAGCTCCGGACTGTCGAAAATCGCGCCGCACATCGGTTCCGTCGTGGCGATGGAACTGGGCGGCGATCCCGCCAGCCGGGTTTTGCCTGCGTTCATTTCCTTAAATGCTTCCGACGGGCCCGGCTCCGGATATTTTCCGCCGAACGACGCGCCTTTCTACGTGAGCCCCAACGGCGGCGGGATGCCCAATTCAACCCATTCAGGCGGCGTAGCGGTTTTCGAGCGCCGCTACGGGATGAAGCTCGATATCGACGCGGAGCTGGAAGCCAATCCCGATTATGGACCTGCGCCGCAGGCAGTGTACACCGACAATCTCTCGGCTCGAAGACTGATGTACAACGACGCGGTCAACAGCGTCTTCAACTTCGATCAAACCACCCGCACCTCGTACGGCAATTCCAGTTTTGGAAACGCCTGTATCACGGCGCGCAACCTGATCCGCTCGAAGCTCGGCACGCGCTTCATTCAGATCTCGTTCGGAAGCTGGGATCATCACACAAATATCTACGCGCCGAATGCCAATTTGCAATCGATGTCCAAGCAGTTCGATTCCGGCCTTGGCGCATTGATCGCGGATCTGAAACAGGACGGGACGTTGGATCGGACCTTGATCGTGGCGATCGGCGAATTCGGCCGGACGGTCGGCCCAGTAAACCAGAACAATGGACGAGATCATCACGTTCAACAATCGGCGTTGTTCGCCGGCGCGAAAGTGAAGGGCATGCGTGCGATCGGGTCGACCGATTCAACCGGGGCAGTGATCGCCGATCCGGGCTGGTCCCGCCAGCGCGAGATCAAGCCTGAGGATCTCGAAGCGACTATCTACTCCGCACTCGGCATCGATTGGACCACGGTTCGCCACGACGATCCGTTCAACCGCGGGTTCGAATACGTGCCGTTCTCCGAGCAAGACCTCTACGGTCCGGTCAACGAACTCTGGGAGTAAACCCGTGGCGCATGCCTCCGAAGCTGTGAAAAAATCGCGGCTGCGCGCTTCGCAACGCGCGCGGACAAGCCAGAGGCTTATCCAACCATTTTCCCGACCGTTCGCAGGGACTTTGTAGCGTAAGCCTCCCGGCTTGCGCACGCGCGACGCGAAGCGCGCAGTGTTTTCTATGCTAAAGCAGCGCCGCTCTGCGGCCGCCGAACAGGCCAAACCGCTCGCGGCAGCATCCGAATAATTCCGGCCATCGGGGCCAGGAAGATAACACTCGACGGAACCCAGTGCCATGCCAGAATCGCAGTCATCGCGGCCACTACAGCAAGCTTCACGCCCGTTGAGAATGTAGCCAGTACGCCATTGACGCGCGTCGTCTCGGTCCCCGGAAGCTTGGGTAACACCGGAGCCGACTCCGGTGCATAGCCGACTGGAACCTCCGAGACAGCGGCGGATACCCAAGCTTGCAGCCGGCTGGCGATCCGTTCCGTTCGGCTTGGATCGGCAGCGGTCAAATCTGCGCTCAGCGTGAACGTTCCCGCCGAGCAGTTGATTTCCACGCGGCGCTCGCGCAGCCAGTTGACCGGTCCTTTAGCGATGTCGAGCCGCGTAATCTCCTGCCTCGCAATAGCGAAGCTGGTCTTTTCGCCGCGATAACAAAGCCAGTCTCCTTCCAGCGAGAAGAAACCGAAGTCCCAATCGGCAAATCCCTCGGTGAACCGCACTCCATGTCCCGGATGCAGTCCAACGAACTTTTCGTCAGGGCCGGGATTCAAACGGGCTGCGAGTGAATGTCGAAGGCGTACCGCGATGCGGCGGGTCCAGGAGACTTCAGTCCAGAGCGTTAGGGCCAACACGAAGGACGACCCGATGATCGCCGTCATGAACATGTTCATGCCGCTTAGGAAATATGACGCCATGGTCATCGCCACTGCAACGAGACAGCCGCCTGCCAGCGGTGCCAGCAGCCGTAACCAACGAAGCTGTTCTGTCGCGAGCGCCCGTTGACGGAGCGAGAAGACGCTGGCCGCCGCGGAATCCGCAACCTGTGATTCATGGCGCGGAGCCATTTGCCCGTTATAAATGACGTCCGGATTCTGTAGGATCTCCAGTGCGCGACTATCCGCGACACCAAAGCGCCGTGCCAGCACCAGACCACGGCCCTCTATCGACGGATGACTCATGATCGACCCTGACAAACTGCTGAGGCTGGTCGGAACCTGGCTGAGTCGCGCCATGCGTGCCAGCGCTGCGATCGCGCCTTCCGGATCGCCCGTGAGGGACGCTCCGCAGACATCGGCTTCAAATTCGCGACGTTGCGACAGGCGGCTCTGCAGCATCATGAACAGCAGTGGCGCGATCGGCAGAGTCATGAGCCAGTGCGGCGCATTGAAATGACGAACCAGCCAACTGATGGCAGGCTCCGAGCCGAGCATGTATGCCCAGAAAATCAGCCGCGACGGACTAAAACGAAGGTGACCGGATTTGTGATGTCCGAGTTCGTGCGCGATCACCGCTTCGACTTCTCGGGATGGCAAGGCATTGACCAAGCCTTCCGTAAGCATGACAGCATCGCCGGGAGCGGCGAAGGCATTAGCCTCTTCCGCGCGCGCTGTGCGCAACAGGCTGAGCCGCGCCAGGTGAACTTGCCCTTTCTTCGCCAGGCGCATCGCGTTGTCGAACAGATCACCGGATTCGAGCGGTGTCACAGCGGCA
>Ga0335069_10005638_pt1 | contig 18355 bp, 14 predicted proteins | sample Lox_Sample_11_FD_206714 | JGI IMG/M metagenome (GOLD analysis project Ga0335069, IMG submission 206714) | Soil microbial communities from Loxahatchee National Wildlife Refuge, Florida, United States - Lox_Sample_1.1 | ecosystem: Environmental > Terrestrial > Soil > Wetlands | place: USA... | reverse complement strand
GTAGCCAAGCTCTGGTACTCTTCGCCCAACTGGCCGCACTCGCCAGCTTCTCCAAGATCAAGCTGAAACATCTTGTGGCCTTCACCGTGTTCGCATCGGTTGTGGGCTATTGGGTATCCAATGAACCGCGTTTGCAGCGTTTTACACAGTTGGATACGGACCTCGTTGAGACACGTGTACACTGGAGCGTAAACGAGTCTTTTCTCGAAGCGCTACACGACTATCCACTTGGGAATGGTCTCGGTGGCGGCGGCACTAGTATGCCGTATTTTCTCCAGAACCGTGTGAAGAATCCGGTAGGAATCGAAAATGAATATGGACGGATCTTACTAGAGACGGGTATTCCTGGCTTATGCTTATGGATAGCGTTCATTGTCATGACTATCGGAGGTGCACCGAGCGAACGCGCTGGCCCCTGGCGTGCCGGATGGCGCCTCGCTAGGGTTACAAGCGCTCTTTTCTTTGGTACCGCAGTCATTGGTACCGGGCTTCTGACCGCAATTCCCTGCACTGCTCTGCTGCTTCTAATGACCGGATGGCTATGCGCACCGAAGTTAAAGCGATTCAGAGTAGGTGCTGACGACGCTGAGCTATGGGCCGTCACTGCGGTAGGATAGCCACGAACCACTACCACGTTTCCGGTGTGAATCATATCTCAGAGACGACATGGGTGGTGGTGGCCGGCGGGATTCATCGCGAAGGAGGGATGGATCGATGCAATTGGGCTTTGGCGCGCCATCTGATACAGCGAGGGGATAGGGTTCATCTCGTCTGTCACCACGCGGACGCCAACTTGCTGAATGGCCAGTCCACTACGATTCATATTGTTGCTAAACCGGCGAGATCATTCATGCTTGGCGGCTTATTACTATCAGCCGCAGGCCGAAAGATTGCGCTTGAAGTCAGCCGACTGTCGCCACAAACAAGGGTCGTGATCAACGGTGGAAACTGCAACTGGCCTGATATCAACTGGGTTCATTGTGTCCATCATGCCTGGCGTCATACAGAAAGTAAGTCGTCACGTAGCTTCTTCAGGCCCAAAATCCGGTTATATCGCCGGCTTTCCTGCAGGCATGAGCGAGCCGCGCTGCGAAGGGCGCGGATATTGATCGCTAACTCCGAGCGGACTCGACACGACCTGATCGATGCTCTGAGAATCGAACCCGACCGTATACACACCGTCTACCCTGGAGTGGACTCGGATTTCCTCCCACCCAGTCCGGCTCGCCGTATTGCTGCCCGCGCCTGGCTGGGCAAGAGTGACCAACGACTGCTAGTGGCATTCATCGGGGCTCTAGGCTACGACTGCAACAAAGGGCTTGATGTGCTGTTCTCTGCTTGGCGAGTTTTGTGTGCTAGGCCGGACTGGGATGCGGACTTGATCGTAGCGGGCGATGGCAAGGCCAGCGAGTTCTGGCGGCGTAGAATCGCCGAGTCCAGCATGGATAAGCGGGTTGCACTGCTTGGCTTCACGAATCGTATTCCCGACCTCCTCGCCGCAACGGACCTGGTGGTGAGTCCAGTCCGATACGAATCCTATGGGCTTAATGTGGCGGAGGCGATTTGTTGTGGTGTGCCGGCGATGGTCACGCAGACCGCGGGCGTGGCCGAGCGTTATCCAAAGCAATTGCGAGACCTTCTGTTGCGCAATCCCGAGGACGTGAGCGAACTGGTGGAGAAACTAGTTAAGTGGCGTACTGCCGTAATTTATTGGAAGGAAAAAATAATTCCTTTTTCCCAAGCCTTAGGCGAATACACATTGGAAGCTATGGCGCGACAGATGGCATCGATCATCGAATCCAATCCGTGCGCCGAGTTAGACACTCCTGGCTCGGAACCTGGCAAAACCAACTAGCATCAAAGCCTGGACAGTAGTAAATGCGTGCTGGAACAAACCCGCTAAACTGCGCGGTCCAGCAAAGTCGCAGAACGTACCTTGCCATCGCGACTGCTGGATAGCACTCCGTGCCAAATGTCTTCGCTCGCGAGAGCAACGTACACTCGACTGAGGCCCTTGTACTCGTAACGCGGGAGTCAGGGGTACCTATGGATCAGTCGGAACGACTCCTCGATCGGAGCTTCGCTGGTCGGTCGCCATCGCACGAAGAGTTGGAGCGCGGCAGGCCGATCATTTCGAGCTCCGTGATGATGCCGCACTGCTCCGGGGAGTGTCGGCGGCTCGTACTAGAGGCTGCTGTGTGGGCGGCTAAGATCAGTACATGTGCTTCTTTATAGTAGCTAGCTCAACAGGCTTGTTCATGGATTCGCACATCCCGAAGCATATGACAAGTGGTGGGCGCGGATCTTCCCAACGGGGTTCCTCTACTTCGAAGCTGGAAGTAGTTACATAGTTAGTCGGTTCTCGTGAACTGAACTTTATGCCTATCAAAGTACTGCACGTTGTGCCGGCGTTATTTGGTGCTGAAGGAGTCATCGGAGGCGCTGAGCGTTATACGTTGGAACTGGCCACGTGCATGGCGGCTTGCACGCCTACGAGATTGGTTACTTTCGGCGACGTTGAGCGAACGCAGGCAATCGGAGATCTCTCGATACGCGTGATCGGGAATTCCTGGTATGTGCGTGGCCAGCGCACGAATCCGTTCTCCCCGTCGCTGTTGTCCGAAATATGTCACGCGGATGTGATTCACTGCCATCAACAGCACATTGTGGCGAGTAGTATCAGCGCATTGTTTTGTCGTCTTTCTAGGAGACCGGTGTTCGTTTCCGACCTTGGCGGAGGTGGCCGAGATATATCCGATTACATTTCGACTGACCGTTTGTATGACGGACATCTACACATAAGCGAATATAGCAAACGAGTCTTTGGTCACACCATGAATCCCACTGCGCATGTGATTTTGGGCGGAGTGGACACAATAAAATTTTCGCCTGGCGAGTCTCTAGAACGCAAACAACAAATACTCTTTGTTGGCCGCATATTGCCGCACAAGGGTATCAACGATTTGATACGTGCAGCGCCGTACAACATGAGCCTAGAGATTATCGGCCAGCCTAGCGATTCGCGTTTTCTTAATGATTTGCACCACCTTGCAGTAGGTAAACGAGTCGTGTTTCGCCACGATTGCGACGATACCATGCTAGTTAACGCTTATCGTCAAGCGATGTGCATCGTGCTGCCCAGCGTTTACCGGACGATGTATGGAGATGAGACGAAGGTGCCCGAACTGCTGGGTCAAAGCTTGCTCGAAGGGATGGCATGCGGTGCGCCCGCAATATGCACTGAGATTTCTAGCATGCCCGAAATCGTGCAGAATGGGGTGAGTGGCTTTATCGTGCCGCCAGGCGATCCGTTTACGTTGGGCCAAAGAATCGGATGGCTCGCCGAGCATCCTTGCGAAGCGCTGGAGATGGGCCGCGCTGCTAGGCGTCGTGTATTGGAGAAATTCACCTGGCCGCAGGTTGTTAGGCGGTGTCTTTCAATCTATGAAGGTGCCATGAGCGCAAAGGACGCACGGTTGGCTCGCGCTCGATAGATAACTGTTACCACGGTGGCGGAGCTGAACACGGGTAGAGCGATTTCCTAGCTGTCCGACCATCGAGCGGAAGGCTCCCAAATCGGCTAAACTCGGGCGAAAAACGCCTTCGACAGAGTTGATCACGCTCGCCTGACTCTCAGAAGATTTACAGCGGCCAGAGATGGGGCAGTATCACTCACAGAAGAAATGACTCTCGTCGGAGCCTGTGTTGATCAGAATACCTGCACCCGAGAACGTCAGCGGTACCTCCTGCCCGCGTTCCATGGCCAGATAGTAAGGAAGACGTGCCACAGCTGGATGGTTGGGCAGGAATCGTCGCAGCCCTTGTCGTTGCTGCGGTCCCCAACTTGCCGCAACATCGGCCTGATAGATTATGCAGAATTCGCGATGCGTCCTCGCCGCGGCGAGCTGTGAGTAAGTATCCGAGAGATGAATGGATACGAGCCCGATGTAGCGATCGATGTATATAGCCTGCGCGATAATCAACGCGATTAAAATGACCGAAACGGACCTCGCCGCCGACTGGCGCAGATTCCATCGGGGCGCGAACCAAGCGATCGCTAGCCACATAGCCGGAAACAGAAACCGCTCGCCTGAAAAGACGCCCGTGATCGCATAGCCGGCTGCCAAGTAGCCGACCAGAATGAGCGCAACGGCGAGAAGCACATCTTCGTCACCGCGCCAGCCTAGCCTCCATCTCAGCGCGCAAAAGAACCAGAGCGATATCATGCAAGACGCGACCGCTATGTTGGCGAGAGCCGCGATCTTGAAGAGAGGTGACGAGTAATCGCACCAGGGAAGAAAAATGTGAAATACGGAAAGAGAAGATGAAATGTTCTGAACCAGCAGGTGCGCCGTCCAGGGTGCCCAGAGCGGTTGCTTGGTGCCTTGTCGCGTCGCCAGCCGTTCAACCATGTACCACACGAGCAGGCTACCGGATGCGACTGCGGGTAAGAGAAGCTTCGCAAGACTCGTCCGGTCGCGACGCGTAGCGACAATCGCCAGACATACCACTGCGCAGCACAGATATGGGAAGAGATGCATCTCGAAGACCGAACACAGGGCCAACAACACAAGCCATGGACGAATTCGTTCGAGTTGATCGCGGCGCCGAAGCATGAATCCGGTGAATGCGCAGAACGCGGCGAATCCTAGGTAGTAATCAATTTCTCCCCAAAAAAACCTCGAATCGAATATGAAAACGAGCGGAACAAGGATAAGCGGCTGATGCTCGTCGGCGCCCAGCGACTTCAGTAAATAGGTGCTTGCCGCCGTGAACGCGATCACCGCGATAGTTAGAATTATCTTTCCGGAAACTTCCGCTGAAAACCCGAGATTAAGAAGCGCGCCAAGCACCGCCGTTATAGAATGTGGCACCGGGTAGAGTTGGAGCGCATATGCTCTGGGTGGGACACCGCGGATGAACCGCGAAAGGATCAGACCTTGATACTCCCACTCGGGAAAATCGGCGAACGGCACGAAGCGATGAGCCCAGAGGAACCACACGGCATTCCCGAGCGCGAGCAGGAAAACTGCGCCGAAAAGTGGACTTGGGGCGTTATCCCCGAGCGGCGAGATAACTGAATTGCGGTGTGCTGGCTCGATCAAGGGTTCGAACGTGTGGAGCTTGATGTACCTTTGCTAACTCTATCGGGGTCGCCCTTTTGAACTCTGACCTAGACTCGCAGTGACGCCAGCCGCTCGCAAGGTGAGATTGTCAACCGCTAGATCTGAAGTCAACCCTCACAGAGCTCGACCTAGCTTGGCCACGAGTGTCTTGGACCGTACGGCGCAGCCGATCTCTGTTGTCAGTGAACGAGAAGAGTCGATGCGCGCGCGTTTATCGGTAAGTAAGATCCAGCATGGTTCGATTGTGACACCAAGTCTCGCATCTTTGGAATGACCGCTGGGGTCGACCGTAGGTATCGCCAAAGGGCTTACACGTTCTGTCAGGCGAGGTTCGACTAATAATCGTGAGTTATACCGAGAGACTCCGGGCCATCGAGTATACGTGATTCCAAGGTAGCCTATGAGCAGATGGCATATCATTACTGGCGAATATCCGCCACAGCCCGGGGGAGTGAGTGACTATACGTATCTGGTCGCATACGAACTCGCCAAGACGGGTGATGAAGTCGAAGTTTGGGCCCCGGAGTGTCGGCAAGAGCAGCTTCAAGATGCTGATATCCAGATCCATCGCTTGCCAGGTCGGTTTGGGCCACGCGCTCTGGCAATCCTAGACCGTGCCATCTCAGACGCTAATTCCTCCCGCTTACTGGTGCAGTACGTTCCGCATGCTTTCGGGTGGAAGGCGATGAACCTTCCCTTTTGCTGCTGGCTGTATGCGCGCCGGCGCCGGAACATTACGGTGATGTTCCACGAGGTAGTGTTCCCGAAAAGCGCCACACAACGACTTAGACACAAGTTGATTGGCACGATTACGCCGGTAATGGCAATGCTGGCGGCGAAAGCGGCCGCACGCATATTCATCGCTTCCTCGTCATGGGAGAATGTTCTGCGTCCGATGCTTCCCGTGGGCTGGCCGATTACGTTGTTGCCGGTGCCCAGCAATGTGCCGCTAGTTAACGATGAGGATGGGATCCAGACGATAAGAGAAAGATACACGCTTCCGGAGGAGCTGTTGGTTGGCCACTTCGGTACGTATGCACCCAGGACTGGTGAGTATCTCGAAATGCTGCTCCGTGAGCTGGTTCGCAATCGACGCCTTCGCGTCATTTGTTTTGGCCGCGGTGGAAAGATTTTCTGCGAACAGCTGATACGTCAGTATCGAAGTTTTGTCGGCAGGGTTCACGGAGTCGGCGAGCTTGACGAGGCACAGCTATCTCTCCATCTGAGCGCCTGCGATCTGATGATTCAGCCATATCCTGACGGGATCAGTACACGCCGTGGAAGCGCGATGGCTGCGTTGTCGCATGGGCGCGCAGTCGTCACAACAAAGGGCGCTTCGACCGAGGCTCTATGGTCAGCGAGCGATGCCGTGGTAATGGCGCCCATTGGAGATATCGGCCCCTTGACCGAAGCTGTTACCAATTTACTGAACGACGATAGGGAACGGCAGCGGCTGGGGCGTAATGCTCGGAAGCTGTATCTCGACCACTTTGATGTCCGTCATACGATTGCCGCACTGCGAAGGGCCTGATGCGGATAGTCGTCGCGAATTGGAGTTCGCGGAAAGTCGGTGGCACGGAAAGCTATCTAGACGAAATCATGTGTGAACTGAGTGCCATTGGGCACGATCTGGCATTCGTGTACGAGTCTGACAGCCCAACAAATCGCCCACGTATACACTTGCCGCAGGTGTGCCCTACGTGGTGCGTTGCCGAAATTGGTAAAGCAGCAGCCGTTACTGCTCTTCGCAGATGGCAGCCCGATTTAGTTTATACTCACAAACTGCTTGACACTGCGTTTCAGGAGGAGATTCTCAGTGTTGCTCCCGGAGTGCTTTTCGTACACGACTACGATGGCTTGTGCATCAGTGGCTCGAAAACCTTCAAGTTTCCGGTCTATCGTCCCTGTTCTCTTCGCTTTGGATGGAAATGCCTTATACACTACTTTCCGCACCGTTGCGGTGGGAGAAGCCCTATGACGATGTGGAAGCTGTTTGAGGCACAGTCACGAAGGCTGAGACTGCTGCACCGGTACCGAGCGCTGATTACTCATTCAAGTCACATGCGGGCCGAATTGTTGAAACACGGTATCTCCGTGAAGATGATTTATAAGGCTTCGTATCTGATAGAATCCTCCCGGTCCGCGCTACAGGCTGCATCAGCAGACTTTGAAGAGGGTTGCAGAGTAATCAGAGATCAGACGGAAGCGGTGCGTCTGCTGTTTTCCGGCAGAATGGATCGGCTCAAAGGAGGTCTAGTGCTTCTAGATGCTTTGCCACTTATCGCGGCCGATCTGCGGCGACAGGTGGGTTTGACGTTAGTCGGCGATGGTCCCGACCGGAATATTTGGGAGGAGCGCGCAAAGAGAGTGCAGGCCTTGGAACCACGCGTCCGCGTTGAGTTCACGGGATGGCTTGAGATGCCCCGAATAGGCCAGCTTTTTGCCGAATCGACCTTGCTGGTGATGCCCAGCTTGTGGCCTGAGCCGTTTGGCCGGATTGGACCCGAGGCCGGCCTCTACGCGCTGCCGGTCGCGGCATTCGCGGTAGGCGGCATCACCGAGTGGTTGATTGATGGCGTCAACGGCTACTTGGCTTCAGCCGATCCGCCGACGTCGGTAGCTCTGGCAGAAGCCGTCCAGAAGTGTCTGCAGGATCCGGACGTGTATAACAGACTCCGGCAAGGAGCCTTCGCAGTGGCCCGACAGTTCTCACTTGCGAATCACATGAGTCAAATCGTGGGGCTGTTCGAGAGCGTTGTCGACGGGTCTCTTAACCCGGTGGTCGGTGATCACCATTGGTGATCTGATCCCTGAAGCTATTCCAGAAGTCATCAGGGGCACGGATTGGTCAGAGGATCACTCGCTGCCCCGGGCAAGGCATTCGGCGTGGGCTTAGAGGCGCGGTTTCGAGGCATCTCGGCTGCCACGGCTCGTGAAGCGCAAACCCTCGTGGCGAAAAAATTTCCTCTCCACGTGGGTTCAAAGGTGATTCACGGACGATGGAGAAGGGGTGCATGGGGCAGAGGCGGCGCAAACGATAGTGACGAATGCTGGGTGGAACAACATCGGTGACGCCCTGCTCAATCAAGATATCGGTTTGGAGCCGGTCCGATCGCCGATTCGCCGTCAGTTGAGAACTATCATCGGCTCTGACGACACCTGCGGTCCATTCCGAAATCCTCCGGTCGTTTGCGCAGGCAGGAGCAAAGATTTTGGGGGCATTAGCGGACAATATCAGTGGTGAGTGGACTTGTGCGTACCGACAGTCTATAGGAAGTCGAATATGCAGATATATTGTAGAGCGACAATGAAGCGAGCGGTTGATTTCCAAAAACGTGCGTTGCTTAAGGGCTTCGCGGCGTTGCCTCGCTCCTGGGTCAAGTGGATCTCAGACCTGCGATCGAATCATGCCGCGCTTGAGAGTCTTTTCGGGGTTGTAGCGAAGAGTGTTCGCCATTGGGATCTGGAGATTCAGGACGGTCTTGGTAAAGGCCTGCGGTTCAACGCGGGGGGCTCGGCAGCAAGTTACCTCGTTGGCTGTTGGCAACCACATACGCAAGTAGCCCTAAAGGCGATGCTGAGGGAAGAAGCGATTTTCTACGACGTTGGCGCCAATGTGGGATACTTTGCTGTGATTGCAGCCCGACTTGTGGGACTCAATGGCAAAATCGTTTGCTTCGAACCGCTCGCTATTAATTATCGACATATTCTGCACAATGCAGCGCTCAACGGATTCACGAATATCCAACTCATTGAGACAGCGCTAGGGAACATCGACGCCGAGGCGTCATTTTGGCTTTCGGCGCAGCCCACTTGGGGCAAGCTGGTCAGCGCAGGGAAAGTGCCCGATAAATTGATCGGCGAGACGCGAGTGATGGTGAGGCGCCTGGATAGGGTGATTGCGGAAGCTGGCCTGCCACCTCCTCAAGTAATAAAGATCGATGTCGAGGGTGCAGAAGTCGATGTGCTGGCAGGGGCGATTGAGACCCTGCGGCGCTATCGGCCGCGGCTGCTCATCGAGTTGCACGGTACAAATATCGCTGTTGCCAGAATGCTATCAGATCTTGGTTATAAGGCGGTCGTCCTGGGAGATCATGCGGCGATCGTCGATGCGCACTGGAACGCCGACGTAGTGGCCATCCCGTCAGAAGATGACTGGCCGGTTGGCTTACCTGTAGAGTCCGAGACGTGGAGGGAAGGTGGTGCCTCGAGAGCATAGAGCCCGCCAGGTGCTTTCAATAGGGCATTCCTACTGCGTAGCTCTTAACCGTCGCCTTGTCAACGAAATGGCAAGGATTGGGAGCCCGGATTGGATGGTAACTGCCGTTGCTCCCAGCTTCTTCTACGGCGACTTGAGCCCGATCCGAACCGACATTAGAGCGATCGATTTGTGTCGCTTGCAGACGGTGAGGGCCTTTCTAACAAGACACATTCATGTCTTTTTCTATAGCCGCGAACTGGGCCAAATCCTGCGAGGCCCTTGGGACGTCGTTCATTGCTGGGAGGAGCCATACATCTTTGCCGGTGGACAGGTAGCCTGGTGGACTCCTCGCGCAACTCCATTGATTTTCTGGACTGGTCAAAATATCGCGAAACTATATCCTCCACCCTTTTCGCTGATCGAGAGTTACTCTGTCGATCGATGCGCGGGATGGATGGCGAGAGGACAGACGGGTCTGGACGTTTTGCTGTCGCGTAATTATAGGCGAAAGCCGCATCGCGCAGTACCTTTGGGTGTCGATACCGAACGCTTTTATCCGGATCCGACTGTCCGGGAGACGACCTTGGCGCGACTGGGTTGGGCTGAGTTCGGAGGACCGCCTGTGGTTGGCTATCTGGGTCGGTTTGTAGAGGAGAAGGGGCTGGAAGTGCTGATTCGCGCGCTTGACGAACTGCCGTCAGACTGGCGAGCACTGTTCGTGGGCGGGGGGCCACTCGAGAAAGGACTGCGGCAGTGGAGTGCTCGTTATCCGGATCGGGTACGAGTTCTTACTAATATACCACATGATCAAGTGCCCGAGTATCTTAATGCTATGGACGTTCTCTGTGCACCTAGCCAAACACGGCCCAATTGGCGAGAAGTATTTGGTCGCATGCTGATCGAAGCATTTGCTTGTGGCGTACCCGTGGTGGGCAGCGACAGCGGAGAAATACCCTACGTTGTGAAGGACGCCGGGATAATCGTCGGCGAAAGAGATCAAGCCGGTTGGGTGCAAGCGCTCGGCAAGCTAGTGGAAAACCCGTCGTACCGACGTGAAATGTCTGCGCGCGGTTTAGAGCGAGCGAGGAGTACCTACGCGTGGCCGGCGGTCGCTCGGCAACACTTAGACTTCCTCGACGAAGTACTGCAGAGCAAGACCGCAACGCAGTAGTTCGTTTGAGTTGCATACGTCTTCCTTGAAGACGTCGAGACAATCTGAGGTGTGCATGCTGCGGGTCGCTATAGTTTCGGACCTCTTGGAAGAGGGTTGGCCGAGCATGGACGTGATAGCGGACATGTTGACCCAAGAGCTACACGTGCGGCACCAGGCAAATGTTTCTGTCCGTCAGCTTCGGCCACGGTTCGTCAGACGCTTCAGCCGGCTCAGGCCGAGATACACTCAGGGGACGCTGTTTAATGCGGACAGATTGCTAAATCGTTTCTTAGATTATCCGCGATTGCTCAAGGCAAGGAAGAACGAATTCGATCTGTTACATATCGTCGATCACAGCTACAGCCATTTGGTTTTGGCGGCGGCGCCGAAGCAGACAGTAGTCACTTGTCATGATCTCGACGCATTCCGCTGTCTCGCCGAACCTCACAATGAGGTTCGCTCATGGCCGTTCAAGCGGATGACAATGAACATACTTAAGGGGTTTCGCAGAGCGTCAGCGGTGGCATGCGTTAGCTGCGCAACTCGCGACGAGGTTGTGCGTCAACGATTTGTACCGGCAGAGCGGTTGACGGTGAATCCGAACGGCGTCGCGGAATCCTTCAAGCACTTTCCTGAGCTCTGCACCGATCGGAGAGTGAGCCGTCTACTCGGCTTACCGAATTCAGACCGACCCGAGATTCTGCACGTTGGCAGCACGATTGCGCGCAAACGCATCGATGTCTTGTTAAGGGTGTTTGCCGCATTGAGGCGCGACGTGCCTTCGGCACGGCTAATCAGAGTGGGGGGAGCCTTTAGTGCTACGCAGATTGAAATGATTCATCAAATGGCCCTGCCTTGCGATTCTGTGGTTGTGCTCCCCTTTCTGAATCGCGAGGAGCTCGCGGCTGTCTATAGGCGGGCGACATTGGTAACGCTGCCCTCGGAGGCTGAAGGGTTCGGTTTCCCGGTACTCGAGGCCATGGCTTGCGGTACTCCGGTCGTCGTGAGCGACATTCCTGCGTTGCGGGAAGTGGGCGGAACAATCGCGACTTATTGCGAGGTCGGAAGCCTTTCCAGCTGGGTAGGGGCGATCCTGAGGCTGATCGGGGAACGCCGCGACAGCCCGGAACAATGGGTTGAACGCGTTGTCGCTGGAGTGAGATGGGCGGGTTGTTTCACGTGGAAGGCATACGCAGAACGCGCTGTGCAACTGTATAAAACCACTGTGACAGGCTGAGTCCGAGTGTGACGCGCCACGAATACTATTGACGAGAGAAAAGTTCGGTCTGTAAAGGCCTATGACTTGGCGACTAACCTACAGCTGACGGCCAGTGGAAAGACTTCATCTGGGAACAATGCACGAGAGCTTGCCTGTCGCGAAGAATCGGGGTCATTCTCTATCAACAACTACCCCAAGGGCCGGGAAGAACGCACAGGGTCCGACGGTGCAATGTAATCTGCCACAATATCCGGGTTTTTGATCTAGGAGTCTAGATGATCGTCGACTTCCTCGAGCACAACGACGGGCATAAGTTTCAGTCGGATGTGTGCATAGTAGGAAGTGGCGCAGCGGGAATCACGATCGCCAAAGAGTTCCGAAACACCAATGTTTCTGTAGTAGTCTTAGAGGCTGGAGGATACACGTGGGAACAGGGCACCCAAGACATTTACACGAGCGAAGTGGTGGGGCTCCGCCACAAGGGCATTCACAGCGGACGAGCGCGGATCTTGGGCGGTACTACCACGCTTTGGGCTGGGCAAACGCTGCCGCTGGATCGCATTGATTTCCGGCAACGCTCGTGGGTCGCTGATAGCGGTTGGCCGCTCGCGCGCGATGATCTTGAACCCTATTACCGGCGAGCCGAACGGACACTACATCTGTCACCTATCGACTACGATGTCGGCCGATGGCCTTTTCCCAATCCGCCACTTCCATCGTATGATTCCACGAAACTGCGTTGTTTGATTTCGCAGTTCAGCCCGAAAGCAGACTTTGCAGCGGCGTACTGCAAGGAATTGGCGGCAACGAAAAATATAACGATCGTTCTGCACGCGAACGTGGTGAAACTTAGGGCGAACGTTGAAGCGTCGGCTTTGCTAGGTGTGGAGTTCCGGTCGCTCTTGGGCAAAACCGGACGAGCCACGGCCCGAGCTTATGTTGTTTGTTGCGGCGGTATCGAGACGGCGCGGCTCTTATTGGCGTCCGATGACGTGGAGAAATATGGACTTGGAAACAAGTACGATATCGTTGGACGATATTTTCAAGATCACCTGCAGGCACTACTGGCGCGAGTTCGTCTGTATAATGCAGAGTCTGGATTGGCACTTTTCCAGCCTTTCTACTGGCGAGGGATTGCTTACAGCCCGAAGTCGGCGCTAAGCGAAAAGATTCAGCAGGAACGGAAGACGCTCAACGCGACTGTAGGAGTGACCGGAGGTGAGTTTGTCGACGAAAGCTCTGGGGTTGAGGCGGCCAAGCGCGTGATCAGGGGAGTTTTGCGGCGGAAGTTCATAATTCCTGCCGGTTCTGATTTGCGGCGTATGCTCGGGGCGCCGAACGAGGTGCTCAGTGCTGCCTTCCGCAGGTTCATCAAGCACAAGCCCGCGTTTAGAATGACTGGCGACACCTATGTAGCGGTGCAGTGCGAATGCGAGCCGAACCCTTCCAGTCAAGTCGCGCTCAGCGCAGAGTTGGATCAGCTTGGGATGCCGCGCGCCAGGTTAGATTGGCGGTTGACACCTATGGTAAGGCATACGGCTACGATAGCGGTGGAGACATTTGCACAGGAAATGAAACGACTCGAGATAGGGGAGGTCGAGCTAGACTCGTTCGAGCTGCCTCGTAGGCACGATTGGGATCAGTTGTTCTGGGACACGAATCATCACATCGGTACCTGCCGCATGAGTGAAGACCCTCACAAAGGAGTGGTGAATCGGGACTGCAGGCTGCACACAGTAAAGAACCTGTTCATCAACAGCAGCGCAGTATTTCCGACCAGCGGTCACTCGAATCCGACGTTCACGATCATTGCTCTTGGAATAAGGCTAGCAGACCACCTTAAGATTGTTCTGGAAAGCGGAAGCGCTTGACGCGCTCACACAGAAGGCTCGATGCAAACGGTGACGCTTGTTGGCACGGAACTGACAACATCGGTGATGGGATTCGGTTGTAGTTCTCTTCTCGGAGACCAAACGCGAGCCGAAGGACTGGAACTGTTAGCAGCGGCTTTTGACGCGAACATTAGGTACTTCGACGTCGCGCGCGTTTACGGCTACGGAGAGGCAGAACGCCTGCTGGGCGAGTTTGCTCGTGGTCACAGATCGCAAATCGTTATTGCCACCAAGTTCGGTATTCAACCGCTGGTGTCACTGTCACGTGCTGCGCACCTCAGGGCAGTGGTCCAGAAAATCATGCGTTTCTCTCCACGGCTACGCACCCTCCTGGGCCGCAGTGCGCGCATGGCAGTAAAGCGTTCCCGATTTAGCGTCAATGAGGTGCGTCGCAGTCTGGAGACCAGCCTGCGCGCTCTCGGAACGGACTACATCGACATTTATCTCCTACACGATTGTACCGTAAGAGATGCTTCCGAGGAATTGTTGGTATTTCTAGACCAAGCGAGGCGCGATGGGAAGATTCGCTACTTCGGCGTTGGCACAGGAGTTGAGCAGATCGTTGCGATCTGCGGGCAGCATCCGCAGTTCGCCGAAGTCATACAATTTCAAAATAGTGTGCTCATTTCGAATCTGCGATATCTCGGCGAACCTCCTGGTGCTGTCGTGACCCACGGAGCGCTGGCCGGTAGTTACACAGCCTTGAAGGCACACCTATCGAAGAACCCAGAGCTGGCAAGGCGATGGTCCGAGATTGTTCAGGCAGATTGCGGAAACCCATCCATACTTGCTGCGATGATGTTGAGGCACGCGGTCCGTGCAAACCAGAGGGGACCTGTTTTGTTTCACTCTCGCCATGCCGAATCAATACGTGGCAATGCCAGAGCCATTGCGGAGGAATGGTTTGCGCCGGAACAGCTTGAGCAATTTGCCCGTTTAGCGAGAGATTGTGGAATTCGGCCGAGTTGATACCGGGAAGCACAACGCGAACTCCAAACTTTTCGATGCTTATGAAGCAACCGCGGCCAAGGTCGAAGCAGTCGTAGGTTTGGTGTCCACCATCGGCGGAGGTTGGGATAGTGCGGTCTCGCCGCTCGAGTTACATCGAGTATCCCGAGTTGCCAAGGAGGCGAGCCGGCTTTCAGTCGTCATGGCTTTTGGCGGCCGGGGCACTTCACGGATTTTTCTGAGCGACATTCCAGCAGGCCGAGGAACCTTTACGCGTACGACTGCCACAGAGAGTCGACCGTGTCAGCAACTGGCGAGCTCCAACCGTCAGCTGTTTTCACTGGTCTGACTCATTCGATGCGCATCCTCCAAATTGGTAAGTTTTACCCGCCGCAGAGGGGCGGCATGGAAACCCACCTGGAGACTCTTTGTCAGGAGCTACTGGACCGTGTCGAGATTCAGGTGGTGGTGGCGAACAACAGCTGGCGTCACGTCATCTCCAACGTTGACGGGATTCCGGTCACGCGCCTGAGCAGATTGTTCACCCTGGCCTCAACCCCAGTTTGCAACGGTATGGCGCGAGAGATTCGGCGCTCCAGGGCCCAAATTGCCCACTTGCACATGCCGAACCCGATCGGTGCGTTGGCTTATCTTGTAAGCCGCTATCCTGGGCAACTCGTGGTTAGCTGGCACAGCGACGTAGTGCGTCAGCGGCTACTGGTGAAGTTCTTTTCTCCGATTGAACAAAGGATTCTTCGACGTGCCAGAGCCATTATATTGAGTTCCGAAAACTATCTGAGGAGCTCACAACCTTTGCGAGCTCATCGCTCTAAGTGCCGAGTGATTCCCTATGGGATTTCCCTGAAGAAATTCGGCGTGACTCAAGATCCGCGGATTGCCGAAATACGTCGACGCCATGGGTCGAGAATCGTGCTGGCGGTCGGTCGGTTGGTTTACTACAAGGGCTTCGAGTATCTGATTCGTGCCATGAGCCGCGTCCGGGCTGCCCTTGTACTCGTCGGTGACGGTCCTCTCAGGGGACGGCTCGAGGCCGAAGTCTTAAATCTCGGAGTCCAGGATCGGGTCACGTTCCTTGGCGAGCTTCAGAATGAGGCGATGGTTCCTTATTATCGTGCAAGCGATGTCTTCGTTCTGTCTTCCATTGCCCGGAGCGAAGCCTTCGGGATTGTACAGCTCGAAGCTATGGCGAGCGGACGGCCGGTAGTCAATACCAGTATTGATAGTGGAGTCCCGGTGGTTTCTGTTGATGGTATCACCGGCATCACTGTACCTCCGGCCAATTCGGAAGCACTGGCGGCCGCGATAAACACGTTACTGGAAAACTCACAACTGCGGATGCTCTACGGATGGCGTGCACAGCAACGGGTGCACAAAGAGTTCAGTGCAGATACTATGGCGCGTTCGACGTTACAGCTCTATCGAGAGCTTCTGGAGGCTAATGGTTCGTCAAAGTAGTACGGCCACGCGCGCCTGTTTTCGCCTGTGTCTCACAAATGACTTGAAGACAGCGATTCGCGGTTAAGAGCCGACTTAGAAAGGGAAGTGATAGAAGTACTGCAGGTGGGTGAATTAGCATAAGGAGGGCCGTATTGGGAGAAATGGAAAGAGCAGCAATAAACGCGCAGATTGCATTGGCGTCGCGGCTGCCTAGGCTTAAAACCCGAATGGAGAAAATTAACCGCCTAGGATGGGCGGAAGAAGTTCACTCACATTAATACGGCTTGAAGGTCGGAATCAGGGCTTCCAGGCGCGGCTTAATTGAGTCGATGGTTGATTTAGTACCTCCGGGCTCAGAGTACATCCATACCCGAGACCGGCAATCTCCATTAAGCAGGGTTTCTGACAGAGCTAGACTAGCGGAGATTGATTGTAAGCTGGGAGTGTTTGAGTGAGTCAAAAGTAGGGTGCCCAATCTACTCAAGTATGAAAGCCATCCTAACCTCTTCGTCATGAAAACTGGTGTCGGGGATCGCCTTAGCTTTGCGCCGATAGGCCCGCAAAAGCGTCCAAGCCGTCCTGATTTCTTCGTCATCGATACCGGTCCCGGCGATTGCCTTGGCCTTGCGCCGATAGGCCCGCAAATAATCATGCCAGGCACGGAATTCATGTAAGGCGCTGCCGAATTCGTCGAATATGACGATCGAACCCGCAACCAAGAGGTCGTCGAGCTTGGTCAGAACATAGATAGTCGATGAATGAAGATCGCTATCGTTGTGCACCACCAGGCGCGACTTCGGAACGAAAGTCTCAAGAAAGCCCGGCAAGCTGTCCTGGAACCAGCCCTTGATGAATTTCACGCGCTCGTCCGGAATGTCTGGCGTGAGACCGTTTAAATTAAACGCGCCCGCAGGTGCAGACCGATCCCAGTTCTCGGGCAACCCTTCGAAGGAATCAAATCCATAGAAGCGACTAGACGGATGTCGGTTAATGTCAGCCCAGAGCGCTATCGATTCGCCCTTGAAGACGCCAAACTCAAGATAGTCGATCGGTTCATTGTTAAACCATTCAGATTGAATATGGTTGTAAAAGGGAACGCGACCCGGAAACATTCTTATGTTCTTATTTTGGCGCAGCCACTGCAAATAGAGAGCGTTATTGTTAACCTGATCCAGCCTGAGACTATACTTGGGGAACAGAGAACCAGCGATGCGGTGTTTTTGCTGCATGAAACGTTCTAAATTGAACGGCATTCCCGGTCTTGATGGTTGATTCGCTTATATACCGAATGGCTTTGTGCCGCAAGGTGTTTAGGCAGTTTGGCTTCGCAGCGCTGTTACATAAGTCGTAGAACCCTCTGGAAGTCGAGAGTTCGTTTCCAACGGGAACTTAGGCACAATTCACGCGGCTAGAATGAAAGCGGTCGCAAGTCGTGTATGAGAGAAGTGGCGCGAGAGAAACGGCCGCGGCCTCAACGCGGTTGAAGCCGGCGCCGTCTCTATTGATCTTTTCAGCAGAGCGCCGGTCGCCAGCCCGGAATCAATGTCAGAGGTGATATTACGGCTCGCTGCGCGGTATCGATAATCGTTTTTCTTTGGAGCGGGCTGAGCCAGTTCTCTGTAGATCTTTGACGTAATCTAGCCATCGGAGAGTCGCATACGCCCCGTGAGATGGCATATCAGCCGCTTGCGGAGAGCGATGTTGACGATGGGTAGGTCCGTCGACCTTTGCCCCATTCGATGAATATCGCTTCGCCGAAAAGGCGCCCAAAATCTGGCTTGGAAGCCCGCCGAGCGGGCGGTTGTTACCAAGACGCTGGATGCTACAAAATGCTTTCAGATTGGAAGTGAGTCGGGATGATGACCGTCCCCGTGCAGCATTGCTGTGGTCAGTAGGATTCGCACGATGGCCGGATAATCTATCAAGTTCTCACGCAGCGCGCCAGAAACAGAATCTCTAAAACCTGAGCGTCGACTGACGGAACTAAGATATCTGCGTACGGCGATCCAATGCAAATCGGTAGCTGGTCAGACGATGAGTGAACACTCTAAAAACATCGTTCTTTTGCTACTTTCGATAATTGTCAGCCTCGTCACAGCAAATGTCGGTCTTTGGGCGCTGAGAATCGCCGATCCTCCCATCTATCTGCATGATCCAGAAATTGGCTACATGGCTGTGCCGAACCAATGGCCGTCATCGCGCGGCCTTTACTATCATATCAATCACGCGGGACTGCGGGGCCCTGAGTTTTCGGAGAGTAAGCAGGCGAATGCTTACCGTGTCGTCTTTATCGGAGATTCCGTGACTTTCGGCGGCGGCGCAGTTTCTGACAAGGATACCTTCGTGGTCCGAGTCGGA